>OHAY01000201.1_pt1 | contig 65472 bp, 60 predicted proteins | sample 1577191 | NCBI WGS metagenome assembly OHAY01 (sample SAMEA3541504, study PRJEB24748) | human gut metagenome | biome: human gut; feature: human-associated habitat; material: faeces | place: China | collected 2012 | reverse complement strand
ATCCCAAGGTGGAATCTATGGTTTGAGCTAAAAGAGCATCAAATTGCTCCATAATAGAAAATTCCTCCAAAAGGAGTGAGTTTCTCAGATTTTATTTGTATTTTTGTCATGTCATTCAGAGTTTTATTTGTTTTTATTTTGCAACACTAAGATAAGTGAAATTTCTTACATGACATAATCCTGAGCAACTTATTGTTGCTCAGGTGCTTATAAAAAATATTAAATTATAGTGATGCGGAAATAAGGTTGATAAATTTGCAGACATAATAGGCAAACGCTTTTTAGGTAAGAGTTAAAACTCCCTGTTTACAGGGCTTAGCAGAGTTCAATATCTGCAAAAGCTCTATTTTGTAGGGGTGGGAAACTTTAGTAAAATAACAATAAATGTCAGAGGTAGAATAGTCCAATATTTTTATTCAACTTACCTCATTAGTGTATGTGATTATCTTACTGGGTACTACCTACCACGACTTTTTAATAACAATTCATAGTCAATAGGTATATCATTACCTTTATTTTAATTCCTGCCCCAACAATAAGAAAAAACTATTCATAGTAAATATATATTTGTTTTCTTATGTTAAATATCACGTAGAGCTTTTTTAAATTAGTTTTTTTTTTGTATATTTACAGAAATATTTATTGTTGAATTAAAAACATAAAATCTTATGGATACGAAATTACACTTGATTAATGAGGCAGGTCATAGAATAGAGCTTGAATGGAAAGATTTTTCTAAATCTGAGTTGTTGAAAAAAAGTATTCAAATTGTCATGTAGACGTTGATTGGTATCTTAATAACGGCATAATTTAGAGCCATTTCCGTGAAATATAAACATTTTAAAAATATGCCTTACTTTTTAAAGTGGGCTCATTAATATACAAATTAAATATGAAACATAATAATTTTTTTCAGCATTGTGTTGTAGTTCTCGCCATTATGGCGTCACTTGCCAGCATGGATGTATTGGCACAGGATAACGAGGTGTCGCAGTACAAATATACTTATAATACGGCAAACAACCACAATGTCGTAGACCTTGGTCTCTCTGTATTGTGGGCAGACTGTAACGTGGGCGCCAGCTACCCCTCAGAGTTCGGTGGACTGTACGGATGGGCTGATGTTACAGGGAGCAAGACCACTCTTGATAACAACCTCTATCCCTCATACAACCCGCCAATGTCTATTTGCTCCAACGTGAAATATGATATTGCCAGCAAGAAATGGGGCGGAGCATGGAGAATGCCTACAAAAGACGAATTTAACGAACTCATTACAAAATGTACTTGGGAGTTAGATGTGCTAAACACCTCTGGAGGATATATCGTAACAGGACCTAACGGCAACAAGATTTTCCTTCCTTTGGCCGGCCAGCGTAAGGGAAATAAAAATATCGCGGAATATAACGGAATGTATTGGAGCGGCAACAGTTCGCTCAAGGCTTGTCATGGATACAAAAATGCAGCCTACTCCTTAGCCATGACGGGATATAAAGTCTCAATTGCTCTGACTCCCCGGTTTGTTGGACAGAGCGTAAGACCTGTATTGCCTAAGGCACATGTTTCAACTATAAAAAAACAGACGAGAACAAGATCATTAGAAGTCATCACCGACTGCCATACTACGACTGCAGATGAAGTTATCACCGACTGCCATACTACGACTGCAGATGAAGTCATCACCAACAGCCATACTACGACTACAGAAAAAGTCATCACCAACTGCCATTCTAAGGCTGACAAAGTAACCGGAAGAAGGAGTAAATCTAAAACATCTGTTCCCAACAGTAAAAAGAAGATTACGAACAATAATATAAATGAGGATGACATCATATATCCTATCCCTAGCGACTCAGTGCCAAACAGAACACATTACAATGGACCTTATGCTATAGACCTTGGATTGAGCGTGAAGTGGGCAGACCGCAACATTGATGCCGCAAACTCCTATATGTTCGGAAAATTATTTGCATGGGGCGATCCCATCGGCATAAATTTGGGCGAAAAAAACTATCTGAAACCAGATACCCCAACCGATATTTCCGGAACTAAACTGGATATTGCGCGTCGTGAATGGAAAGGAAAATGGCGGTTGCCTACGCTTGATGAGATGAAAGAGCTGATAGAAAAATGCAAATGGGAATGGACTGCCATAAGCGGCAATTACGGATATCGCGTAATCGGTCCTAACGGGAACCATATATTTTTGCCTGCCTCTGGATGTAAATTCACCTATAGTGAAGTTTTCAAGGAAAATGAAACGGGAATGTACTGGACATCCACACAGAAAGGGAAAGGCAAGATATGGTGTCTCATGTTCGCAAGCAAATTTTATGATATATATAATGGAAAATACAACGAAGGATACAGTATCAGACCCGTTTGGTAATAACAGACAATAACAGTTTATAATATATTGAACCCCTTTTTAAAAGGGGCTCATATAATGAAAATGAGCAGCCTAATTAGGCTGCTCATTTTTTTAGGTATTTGGGTCAACTCCGATGTTATTGCCTAATTATAAGAAATCATCAATTATCATTCCTTTTTAACACTTTTCAGACGATTTTTGCCGTAAAATGCCCGATTTAAGTTAAAAATAAAATTCAATTTTTCCAATAGCCTCTATCCTAATGGATTTCATTTACTTTGTACCCAAAAAGCTGTATAACTATCAATAATTCAATATGGATAACAAAGAAATCAACAAACAAGAGGAAACGGAAGGCACCCGAATCGACCGTGCCATCCAAAAGTTCGCCGACCTGATGATTCAGCGTTTGGAAAACAGCAAAAAAAAGGACTGGGAACAAGGATGGACAGAAGGTTCGCATGGCTTTGGTGGCCTTCCGCAGAACATCACTGGCAGAACTTATGTAGGTGGCAATGCCTTTTTGCTGCAGGTTCACACTTCCATGAGGGGTTTCCATGTTCCAGTCTACATGACGAGAACACAGATGAAGGAGAATGGTGTTCATATAAAAAAAGGTGAGCATTCTGTTCCTGTATTCAAGTGGGGACTCAATATCAAGGATGAAAATGGCAAGCGTTTGTCTGAGGATGCTTTTCGTGACTTATCCAAGGATGAGCAAAACAAATGTCAAGTACGTCCCTATTTGAAGGTTTTCAACGAATGGAACATAGACCAAACCACTTTTGAAGAGGATAATAACGAGAAATACCAAGCTATCCTCTCCCGATTCCAATTCCCGCCTATCAAGGATGATAAGGGTATGTATAAGAATGAAGCTCTTGATCGTATGTTTGACAAACAGGAATGGCTTTGTCCTATCCAAGTGGATCAAGAGGCAAAGGGAGCTGTTTACAATGCGAAGAAAGACGCTATTGTGGTGCCTATGAAGGCACAGTTCAACATTCACGATGAACTTGAGGAAATCTTCATGGATGGACAGGAGTATTATTCCTCTGCTATGCACGAAATGGCGCACTCCACGGGACATTCTAGTAGACTTGACCGTTTGCCAGAAGCTCAGTTCGGTTCGCAGGAATATGCTAAAGAAGAACTTGTGGCAGAGACTACTGCCTTTGTCATCGGCAATGCGATGGGATTTTCCAATAGAATCTCAGACAATAATGCAGCTTATGTAGATTGGTGGATACAAAAATTGCGTGAAGAGCCAAAGTATATCGTCACGGTCATGTCCGATGTCAACAAGGCTTCTCGAATGATTTTGGAAGAGATTGATAAGCAGAAGGTAAAGTTGGGTGAAAAGCCACTTATGGAAGGTAATCTCGATGGTATTGATGAACAGCTCAAGAATAAGGAACAGTTTGAGCAAATCAAACTTGACCAGATTTCTCAGGAAAAAGATGCCCCACAAGAAACACAAGTATCTTCGGTCAGTCCAGCTGAGAACCATTTTACGGCACTTATCCATAGCATAGTTTCTGACAAGGACAGTGAGCATACCGTCTTACAGGTCAAAAGTCTATCAGAACTGCGAGACTATTATAAGGAGCATGAAGTATTTGGCTCATGGATTCAAAATGCTACAGATGAGCAGCTTTTGACGGCAGGAGCTTCCCTTCTTCCAAACATAGTGACAGAACAAAATACGAACAAAGAACAGAATATGAACGATTCTAAGAATAACTCGCATGAAATAAAGGATACTCAACAGGGTAAACCGTATTACTTCTCATACCAGTATTTGCAGAGTACTGATGATACTCAGGAGTTCGATGACTTGAATACTAAAGAGAAATGGGATCAGTTGCTCAATCTGGCTCAAGAGTATGACCCTGGTGATGCTCTAACACAGTCCCAAATCACTAAAAGTGCAACAAGTAATTCAGGTGATAGCTTGTTAGCGGAAAATGAAAACTACGCAGTAGTATATAACAACAGTGTGGGTGGTACCTATGAACTGCTTCGCAGAGTGAGTGAGAATGATCTGAGAATGTCCATCGATAGCTATGGATTGGAGAAAGATGCCTCTGAAGCAGTAGTGGAGGTAGCCAAGAACATGGCCGAGGAAGAGATGACACTAAAACTCAGAGATAAAACACCTGCATTCACCATGTCAAATGGAGACCTCCTTCATTTTGAATATAACAAGGAGAAGGATTCCATTGATGTGGGTACCGTGAGCAATATCGGACTCATGGTAAAGCACAGTTTTCCATATGATCATGGAGCCACTTGGGAGAGAAATTTGGATGCTGTCATTGATAACCTTTCTGAAATGCCCGAATATCAGACGGTTGAGGAAGAAGCGGTTATGGAGGAAAAGCCAGAGAACTCTCAACATCAAGAAGAACAGCCGGCCCATGAGGATAGTAACATCCAAACCGATGTTGCAGGTAAAGCTGAACAGATTGCCCACACTGGAGTACCTATGCACGTGGCTGAGAAAGAAGCCAAGGCAATCTCTGATGATGAGCAACATGCAGCTTATCACCAAGTGGAAAAGGAGGCACAGCAAGATGTTTCACCAAAGGTAAGTGAGGAGACAGCTAAAGATGAACAGATTAGTACAGCTAAAGCTGCTACCCATGCATCCATTCTTCTTGGTGCACTCGAAATGGCCAAGTCTCATGATGGAGTTTGGATGAATGGTAAGGGTAAAAGCAATGCTGAGTTCTTGCATTTCAAGAAGCCTATTACGCCGTTCAACAACCTGATGATGAACTTGAACTCTGACTTGCAAGGTTATAAGACCAATGTTTACACCTCTTTTAACCCTGCCAAGGATAACGATATGCCGGTGATGAGAGGACAGACATCATTGCCTTTCAACTGGACAAAATGGGAATACCAAAACGTGACTAATCCAAACGATACAATTTCAAAGGAGCAATATGCAGAATTGAGTGATGCAGAAAAGACCAATTACGCGATTCATGCTACTCGTCAGCGTTTCCATATGTATAACATAGACCAGACGGTCATGCCTGCAAATGATGTGGAAGGTTATGGCTCTTTGGTCCGTGAAAAAGGAGAGCAGATCAAGAATTTCAGTAAAGATCATACAAAAGAGCTTTCTGCTGAGACTGCCGTTTCATATGTCATGGGACAAGAGAAGAAACATCCTGATGCCATTATCCTCATCAGAAACAAGGATTTCTATGAGACTTATGGAGAGAAGGCAGATGTGATGGGAAAAGTCCTTGGCCTTCCTGCATCCACCAAGGATGTGGGTGGAAAAAAGATAAGCTATGCAGCCTTTCCTTATCATGCATTGGATAATTGCTTGCCAAAACTCATCAGAGCAGGTAATCGCATTGCCATGAATGATGGTCAAGATGTCGCAAAGATGAGCAAGGACGTTCCTTCTGCTCAGAAAATCTTGTCCACTGCCTATCAAACGGCTTCGCAGGTGGCGAAGTCATCTGGTATTGGGTATGAGAGAGTTATGGTGTTGCAAGATGCACAATATGATAAAGTCCAGGACAAGATCATTGTCAGCGGCATGAGTCCAAAGGGCGGTAATGAGGAGGTTAAAGCCATCCTTAAAGCCAATGATATCTATCGTGCCGTTGTGGGTTCTACTGGTCATGAACATAGATTGGACCGCACAGGCAGAAATAATCTTTTGCCAGCTGATGATGCCAAGCATGAGTTGCTAGTCAGAGAACTTACTGCAGGTGTGATGATGGCTCGTCAGGGATTACCGGCTACCTTCTCCCAAGAAAGTCAAAAGCAGATTCCTTACTGGGAGCGAGAAATCAAGGAGAATAGCAAACTGGTAGGTATCCTTGAGAGGGATGTTAACAATGCCCTTGAGACCATTGACAACCTCATGGCTAGCAGAAAGGTAAATTATGAGGCGATTAAGGGAGAACTGCCTAACAAAGACTTGCTCTCTTGCTCTAAGGATTTTTCCATATCTCGTGAACTTAACAAGTTACCTAGCATTGACACCAAGGAACTTGTGGTGGTCATGGATAGAAAGAACAAGACTGCCGATGTCATATTGCCAGCTGGTGCATCTTTGCAGGTAAACAATGAGGTTCCTGGTATGAATAAAAGACGTGTTGGTATCGCTCTTGGAAAAGAAGGAATCAAAGAGGTGAGCTTCTACAATGCAGGCGGTAGCCTTGCTTTGAAACAGCCAAACAGCTACTACAAGGACAAGGAGGTTACCGTGAGCAGACTCAAACAATATACGCTGCTTACCAACCAGACTATTGATGTGGCGAGTAAGGTCAACGAGAAGCAAGAGACCAAAATATTGAAGTTCCAGGCAATCCAGGATCATATGGGCAAGTATGCATTCTTTATTAAACCTGAGAATGAGCCATCCTTCTCCGTCTATCCGATGAAGGAACATATCAACTCATATTTCAGTGTCATGGGCAAGGAAAATAAGAATCAGATGCACAATGCCTTGGCACGGAAATATTATGAGATGGCTTCAACCTATCCTGATTCCAAGCAGGAACTCATTATGCCAAACACAAAAGGCATAGATTTGAGCCGTGTGGAAAAGGTAAGAATTACCTCAGACAAGGAAAATCCTAAAGTGAAGGTTGTTATTGCCACCATTGATGGTGAACAAAAGAGACAGACTATCTCTAAGCAACAATGGTATAATCTTTGGCTTGCAGATGATATGGCAGCCTATAAGAAAGCTGTTGCAGCCGTAAGTTTTATCCCTACTGTCAACAAGGAAGTGCAAGTGGAGCAAAAAAACTCTGTGAAGGCAGATGAGGATCTCAAGCAAGAACAAATTCCTGCAGTCAAAGAGGAAAAGGAAGAAGTCAAGGAGAATACCCCCTCCAGAGGTTTTCACCGATAATATATGTCCATAGGGTTGGCCTCGTGCCATCCCATGGACAACAAAATCATAGTAACATGGCAATAGACAAAAAAGCATTTTACAACAAATATGCAGCTGTGGCCATCGAACAACAGATCAAGTATGGCATACCTGCATCCATTACCCTGGCACAGATGGGATTTGAGAGCAGCTTCGGAACATCTAAGTTAGCCAGGAATGACTCTAACTTTTTTGGCGTAAAAAAAGGAAGTTCTTGGAACGGACCTGTCAGTTATCATTTGGATGACCATAAATATCCAGAGCCCTTCAGGGTATATAGTGATGTGAGGGCTAGTGTAGAAGACCACTCAAAGGTTCTCATGTTGCAGCGATACCAAAAGTATTGCGCTGCACGAAGCCCGCTCGATTACAAGGGATGGGCGGATGGTATTTGCAGAGGCGGCTATGCTAGTAATCCAAGCTATAAGGAAGCCCTGGTGGGAGAAATTGAGAGATATCATTTGGACAGATATGATAAAATGGCTTGGGATTATGCTCAAAAAATGGGTAAAACCATAGGCTTTGCTCAGAATATGGGAGCCCCACTTCCTATACAAACAATTTCTTGTGCCCTTCCAATCAACATGCAGGGGCTTAAAGCTACAGGATTGTTCAAGGAAAACAGGGGTGACCATCTGCATGGAGGTATAGACATCGCCACTGGTCACAAGAACTTACCTGTATATGCCACCGAGAACAACGGAAAGGTTGTCGCCTCCTGTAAAGGCAATGCTACAGGTAACATGATAACGGTCGAATATACTAAAGAAGACGGTAGCAAACTTCAATGTGTATATATGCATTTGAGTAAAAGAGATGTGAAAAAGGGCGACATCGTGCAAGCCGGCCAACAGATTGGTATCTCTGGCAATACAGGCCGCTCCTCTGGACCACACCTTCACTTTGAGACCAAGTTGCTTAACTCTCAGGGTAAATGGGAAAGATTTGACCCACGTGAGTATCTTGCTGCCATTGAAGGCGAGACTGGAAATTCCATACCCCTCATGAAGGATGGCAAAGACATTCTCGCTGAGTATCGTTCTCAATATATCAAGCAGCCGGTTACTTATCCACAGGCGGATATGTCCAAACAACTGTTGGCTCAGATAATCAACTCTAACGACCCCACCAAGTGGCTTTCCTGCTTGAAGGAGATGAATGGTGAGCAGAATAATAACCAGGATGCCTTCTCGGAACTTATCTCAACATTATTCTCAGCAGCGCTGACAATAGCAGCAAGGATTAAGATTTCAGAGGCCATCAAAGCATCAAGTCGTATCCAAGAGGAAAATGAGCAGGCGCTATCCAAGGATGAGGAAAATATAGTAAAACGTGATAGGGAAAAAGTGGACGCATCCAAGCTCCAACTCCAGGCAAGTACTTATTTTGAGACAGAGTGTCCTGAGGAAAAGCAAACGCATTCTCTCAAGCAAGTGTAATAATTGAATATCCATCATTTAATAGACTAAGAATAATGATCAAATGTAACATCACAGCCTGTGGCATCATTGTAAGCAGTGCCCAGGAAAAGACTAACAAGGAAGGTGGCAAGTTCCTCGCCTTCACTATCGTGGTTCCTATAGAGGGACGAGACAAGAGTGTAAAAGAGCTCCATATTGGTGTAACAACCGAAGGTGATGCGTCAACTGCAGCCAAATATGCAGCTGGTAAAAAGGTCACCATCCAAGGCAATCTCTACATCAAGAAAGTAGAAGATACCCTCTACTATAATCTAAGAGCAGAAGGTGATATCAAAGAGAATGATACATCACAGGCCGACAAGATTGAGGGCAAGATGGAGTTTAAGGGTAAAATTGGCAAAAAAGGCTTGGAGACCTACCCTACTAAAAACGGTGGAACGTTCAAGACTTTCTCTGCATTCTCAGCTGATAAGGATGGCGAAAAACGTGCCTTCACTTGGGTTAAGTTCACCTTGAACCAATTCCTTGATTATGCAGCCAAGGCTGGTGAGTATGTGGAAGTTCATGGCGATTTGTTGTTAGACGTATATAAGAACAGCCTGCAGATAGGTTGTCGTGTTTGCACCATCTGCCCTTGGGACTTAAACGTTTCCGGGAATGCTAATTAGCAAGTTTTAAAGAACATATAACTTCCAGATAGGGAATGCTTGCCTCGTCATAATGGTCCTTACCATAGCCTTGGCAATCATCCCTATCTGCTCTTTCGTATAAAGCAAGTATGAATAATACAATGAATAAAAGTTTGGGGGAACGGTTCGTCATGGGATGGCAGTCTATCTTTGGTAAAGGCGAAGCAACCGGTGAGAAGAAACCTTTTCCCAAGGATCACTTCTTTTCTTCTGAGGAAGTAGATTTTCTATCTTCTTCCACGGAAGAGCTGAATATCCTGGAAAAATGGGCGATTCAGTTGAGCAAATGGGCTAGAGATAAGGCTCAATGGGATAAGAAACTGCCTGGAGTAAAATGGAAGGATGGTATTCTCACCACCTGGATTGATGGAGTCCCGCAAGCTGACACAAAGACAAGGCAAGCTGAACGTTTGCAAATTTTGAAGGTAGAAGGCTATCATATCCCCTCACACTATGAAACCATCATCGAGGATAAGGTGGGAACAGATTTGGTTGGTAAGTTTTTTAAAAATACAAGCAGTAAGACAAATCCTGTGATTATGGTGGATGTCTATCATCGGGATATGCAGAAGGGACCTACAGTTTCTATCTCATCTTATGATAATCCCGCTTCAAATCCAAAGCTTCATGAATTGACATTGGCAGAGTTTCAGGCGATGCTATCATCCCAAAAGTTCAAGCGTTTATCTCTTAATGAATCCACGGACTGGAAACAAGAGAGGGAGAAGATTGGGATAGCTGGTTCTGAGCTCAAACTGCTAATCAAGGACATAGTGCGTAGCTACCCACCTACCCTAGGTGGTTCATTTTCTGCAGACTTGCAAGAGGTTCTCTATTCTAAACATTTTGGGAAAAATATTATTCCTCAAATGTGGACGCTTTCGGGTGATTCTGAGATGGTTGTTGGAGTATACATGGCTGAGAAGTGTGACAAAGTTCACCATGTTAATATCAACACAGGCAATGCTTATCTCCACCAAGAGCTCATCAATACCGTCAAAAATTTGGTTAACAGAGAGAATTTGGATGCGCAATTGGATAAGCTAACCACTTTGATGGGTAATAAGATAGGTGATACTACAATTGTTGCGCTCAAGGAAAGCCATCAAATCGCTACTTCTCATGGCATGATTGATGGTTTGGTTTTATCTTCCAATAGGAAGTTGTCGGCCTTCAAGAACCCTAACCATGAAGAAGTATCCCTTACTTTAGATGATAATCCGTCTATTCGTGAGGGGCTGATAGATGAAGGTTTAAGAGAAATCAAACTCTTGAACAGAGAAAGCAAAGTTCATTCAGAACGTCTGCAAATGCTTACCAAGGAATTATCCTTGATTCTAGGCGGTCAAGATGAACTGAATAAGCGTATGAGTAAGTTTGAGTTTCAACAGAAGAGGATTCAGGAGGAACAAAAGCGACAACTCATTCCTGTTCACGATAATACAAAAGAGGAGATCAAAGACATCAAACCCTACTTCGACTCCTTGAAAGACAAGAGCAATGCCCTTTCAGGAGACGTAGAGCTATTCTTATCTGGTAGTGAGGTGAGTAACTTATATAGCCGATATGAATCACTTGAGGAAGAGTATTATGGTAGTGTTTGCTTCCTCTGCCCAGAGGACAGAAAGGATTTGGAAGACAAAATCAACCAAAGCTATACGAACTATAAGAATAAGGTAATGTCTCTTGTGGAAACCTATCAGGAACTTTCTCAAGGCGCAGCCTCCCATGCTCCACGGCAAGAAGTTATCCAGCTTCATGAACTCTCAGAAGCCTTCGCTAGCCCAGAGAAGGGACGATGGCACACTGATGATTTCAAGCAAAAAGAGGCCTATATTCGATATGGTAAACTTATAGCAGAGAAGTTAAACTTGCAATTGACCTATCCGGAAATTCCTTGGTTGCAAGCTCCAAAGGCCATACCTCACAATTCTCATGGTGATGCCTATCAAGGTAAAGATGCTCTTGTCTTGGCTCTTTTGGCGGAAAAGGAAGGTTATGAATTACCTTTGTATGTCGCCCAAGAAGAGATTCAAAAGGCGAACTTAAGAGTTGATATGAGAAAAGAGCCGTTTCCTCTCATCACAGGACAGGGCATCCTGCAGCTGTATAATATAGAGCAAACTGACCTTCCTCAGAGAGACCCGTCAAGATGGGAATGGTTGAAATCACGCTTTGGCCAGCAAGACCAGGCAAGTGTGTCTTCCCTTTTAAGATTGAAGGAGGTGGGATCCTACCCTGCCAACATCCACTTTGATGGTAAAAAGGATATTGCCAGCTATAGCAGTAAGGAAGATTGTATCCATCTGTCACCTCAACACTGCTATGATAGACAGGATGACTTTTATAGAGACCTCTCGATAGGCCTTATGAGAAGTACTAGAATCAGGGAGAGCCAGCTAACTAGTTATGAGAATCTGGTTAAGGAAGATCTGCTTGCCCATATCGGTAGTGCCATGATTGGCCAGAAGTATCAGTTTGAGGTACGAAGCTTGAGCCATAATAAGTTTTGGAAAGAACTCCTCCAAGATAATCCATCGTTCACCAAGAATGCTCTTGCGGCAGCCGAACGCTCCACTGGAATCATCTTTCAGTATGCAGAAAAGGCAAGCACATCGGAGAACTATGGAAAAAGCATTGACCTAAGAAGTACCACTCCCATTGAGCAAGATGTAGATGGCAATGGCATCGTGGAAAGCCAAGAGAACTTGGCTGCCGATAACAAGCAAGGAGCTAATGAGGAGTCATCCAATGAACTTCCTAGTCCTCATCATGCCTTGAAAACTAAACACACTCGATAACTGAATGAGGGTGCGTCATGGGCTTATGACACACCCTTATTTGGTTATTTCTTTTCAATCCATATAAAAAAAGCTTATTTCGTGTTTAGATTCAAAGTATTTTCTATAAAACGAAAAAGATTTCCCTCGCATAGGGTAACTATAATTGGAGGAATAAGTAAAAAACTGTATTGGCAGGTACACTACATACTGCACTTGCGTAAAAGCGCAAATGTCACTTTCAGTATACTTTCCTGTTCGAGTTTTACCCATACTGACTTCCATAGCTTCCCATGACATGAAGCTAATTTGCAATAGAGATCTAACCCATCACAAAGATAATAGCCTTATCAGGGACACTTTCACGATTTTTTTACGTATAAGACATTTTTTGCCACAAGTTATTTCTCGGATTTGAGTGTTTTAGCACAAATTATTTCTCGGATTTGAGTATTTTAACGCTAATTATTTCTCGGATTTAAATATTTACGTTATATTTGCGGCTGTTATTCAACAGATTATGATTATGGCAGAATATATAGCAAGAAATATAGACTCAGAACTCACCGCATGGAAAGAAGATTCCATGCGGAAACCACTATTGCTTCGTGGTGCCCGACAGGTGGGAAAATCATCAGCTGTCAAAAATTTCGGGAAACAATTCAGGTATTTCGCAGAAGTAAACTTTGAACGCAACAAGGCAATAAAAACCTTCTTCCAGGGTGATATAGACGTACGATTGATTGCTAAAAAAATCAGCAGTTATATCAATGTTCCAATAGAAGCAGGCAAAACGCTCCTCTTCCTGGACGAAATACAAGAATGCCCAGAAGCAATCATGGCACTGCGCTTTTTCAAGGAAGATTATCCAGAGCTACATGTCATTGCCGCTGGTTCACTTCTTGAATTTACACTTCAGGAACTCCCAACTTTCGGAGTAGGAAGAATACATTCTCTCTTCATGTATCCAATGACCTTCGATGAATTCCTGCATGCCAACCACGAAGAAGCTCTCATCCAGCTCCGAAATGAAGCATACGGAAACCTATCTATAGAACAAGCCTTCCATGACAAACTCGTGGAATACTTCCGTACTTATCTGCTTGTTGGAGGCATGCCGGAATCTGTACTTGCATGGATTAAGACGCACGATTTCAACCGATGCAGAAACATCCAGGAAGACATCATACTGACATACGAAGATGATTTCAGTAAATATAAAAAGAGGGTCAATCCAGACTTACTGCGAACAACGATGCGTGGCATCTGCCACCAAGCTGGAGAAAAGCTGACCTATAAACAAATATCAGCAGACTATCAAAGTTCACAGATTAGAGAAGCCCTCCGCCTGTTGACGCTTGCAGGAATCGTAACTCCCGTCGTTGCAACTTCAGGCAATGGCATTCCTCTGGATGCGGAAGCCGACGAAAAGAGCATGAAGATTCTATTCCTGGATTCAGGACTACTACTAGCGGTATTGCAGCTGGAAGGCGATTTGTCTCAGCAGCTCATAGAACTTATATTAGCTGGCACCCCCCAGGAGCTTGTCAATAAAGGCGGTCTTACAGAAATGGTTGCAGGACTTGAGATTATGCGCAACAAACCATGCATCCAGCGACAAAAGATGTTCTATTGGGAAAAGAAGGGAAAGAGTGTTGCAGAGATTGACTATCTCGAAATTCACAACATGAAGATTACCCCTATCGAAATCAAATCAGGTACGCAAGGCGGCATGAAGAGTCTCTGGCTATTCATGAGAGAGAAAAAACTCACAGAAGCCTTCCGTTGTTCTCTTGAGAATTTTGGAGCTTTCGATTACATTGACAATCAAGACAACAATGCTACAAGGCATGTTACCATACTGCCTCTCTACGCTTTGTCACTATTAAGAAACCATTAATATAATACCATTATTGCCACGCTACAAAGAAAAACCGGGATTTTTGAAAGAAAAACAGAAAAAAAAAGAAAGGAAAAAAATTGCATTTCGATTCATTTTTTTGTATCTTTCCTCTATAAAACGAAAATGATTTCCCTCGCATAGGGTAACCTTGGTAAAGAGTGTCAGGCAATATAGTAACTAAAGTTTTCCACCCCTACAAAATAGGGCTTTTGCAGACATAAAACTCTGCTAAGCCCTATAAACAGGGAGTTTTAACTCTTACCTAAAAAGTGTTTCATGCGCGAAATCAACAAGCAAGTGCAAAATTACGAGATGTTTCTTGTCTTATCATCCAGAAGCTGTTAATCCTGAGATTAGACAATTCCATATAAAAGCTGGTGATAGGATTCTCTTATGTTCTGATGGAGTCAATAAGTATATGGCATCATCCACTCTTTTATCTTTACTATACAAAAATGAATCAGTCGAAGAAATACTTGCAGAACTTGATACCCTCTGCGAAAAGCTGAGTCAAGACAACTATACAGCCATACTACTGAAAGTTCATAAAGCATAAAAAATAGAGTTTACAAAGGTAAAATACCAATTTATTTCTTTCTTAGATAAAAAAAAATGATTTTTATGCCTTATCTTGCAAAAAATGTATTACTTTTGTGCAAATAAAAAGCTAAATATATGAAAGAAGCCTTACATTTATCGTCATCGGACAAGGTTCTATTTGTGAATATCAAAAGATCCTTCAACTGCACAGATAGACATAGTGAATACTATCGCCCATCTGTATATGAAGCAACCAGAAAGTATTGGCGAATCTCTAAACAAAGACTCTCCAAGATTTCCCTTGTGATAGGACATGTGGATGGAATCGTGAAAGAAGTGATTATTCCTTCAAAATGGAAATTATCAACCGATCCAAGATATCCAAACAGATATGAATGTGAAGGAAGAGAAATTGATGACTCTCCTTATCTCAATAAGGACGCAAGTCAAATTATTACCATCGGCCAAAATCCTGTGGCATACTATAATTGTGACTAAGTTTCATGCCAAAAGAGTATGCTATGATGCAAGATGTTTTAAAAGCATTAGTTCCAAACAGTTACTTTCGGCCAGCAGAACTACTGAGTATTTTCAAGAAATTCCTAATCCATAAGGAAATAAAGCTGATAGCAGTGAGTCTTAAGGGCATCTATTTAGATGAGATAAGGTTTATGGTTACTTTGCCTATGACCATCTGAAAGACGAGACACTGGTAGAGGACTGACCATTGTGGTATCTGTTTCCTTGAGAGATGGCCTAAAAAGATTTTCGATATAAAATTTTGTAGTATCATATTTATGCGATTTCTTGTAATGGTATAAAAAATATAAGCATTTCTTCTAAGTTTCGATAATTTTTAGTATATTTGCAACAAACTTTAAACAATATTGTTGGTGAAAATGCAAGAAAATAGTTTTCAAGTCCAAAAGGTTAACCCAATATGATCCTGTGGACTAAGTCAACATAAACTACGGAGGAAACAAATATGATAGTAATAGAATTTGTGTTCATTTGGTTTGTCATCGTGGTCATTGCCTTCTTGGTCAATGTTCCTGGGAAAGCTATATCTAAAAAAATGAGAGAACTTGAAGCTGAAGGTAGACGAGAAGCATATAATAAACAATCCAAAGAACAGAAGCCAAGAACATTTAGCACAAACAATGGAAGAACAGAAGTCACCATCGATGAAAATAATCTATATTCTGTTGATGTGTATAATTTCACGACCAAAGAACGTCACCATCTAACTGATGAAACAAGAAAAGGTTTGGAGGTCAAGATAAACGATATGTTTAAGCAAATGCTAGACAGAGAAGAAAAGGCTATAGAGAAGGAACGTCAGGAGTATACTCCTCGCTATAGAACTTCAGATTACGAACAATTTAACTAAAATAATATGGCAACATACATCAGTGCTGTTTTTGTTATTTTACTCATATACTCATTGTGGGTTAAGATTGTTAAAAAGGAATTCTGGCAAAGAGGGTAAGACGGATAAAAACTTAGCTATAAGCTTGGCATTCTCATTCATTTTTATTACTTTTGCACCAAGAAAACATTATTAGTACAAGATCACAAAATTATTTTATGGACCAAAATTATATAGAATACGATAGCAATCTTGACGATTTCTTTGATCAAACAACAGGTGAGTCAATGAACTGGCAGCCAAATTTGTTTGCAAAACTCGTAAATTACCTGCAAATCTCCACATCTCCCGATGTTATCAGAATGGGAATAATTGCTGGAATAAGAGAATCAGCCCCATCAGAAGCTGAGCTACCTTCCACTTGGGATGAGGTGGAGAACATGCGCCGGTATGTGGATAGCGTCAATAGAGGTCTAGGTCTTCCTGATGATGCCAATCTCATTTCCTTGCTCCATTCCTCCCAATGGCCAAGCTATGGCCTATTCTCCATGAATTATATTTCTGAGAAGAACATTGATTACAAAGGAATCTGCCTTGATGAACAAACAACCCTCTCTTATGCAAGTATGGCATTTTTAATCGCTTTGGTCAAAGGTATGAGCATGATTAACTTAAAAAAGCCAAAAGCTCAGGAGAATGATGACCATATCTATACCCTACTTATCCCTAATCAGTTTGCCTCATTTTCTTTCACATCATTCTTAAATGTCGCAAACAACCGTCTTTTAGGTAAAGCAGAAGTTACCAAAGAGCAGTTAGATGACCTCATCAGTTTATCTTTCAAAAAACGATATTGGAAAATGGAAACATCCTTGAAAGGAAAAGATAGCGAACTCTTTATATTCGTCCTTAAAAGTATCATTTCCGACATTCTTGGCATCAATCTTGACATCGATACAACTTCTTTCACCTTGCTAGCCAAAAAAGAAGAGCTTATCGCTGCAACTCCTGAAGGAATTACACTCACTGAAAAGGAACTGGAAACACAAAGCATCTCCATAGCCAAAGCGGTAGAAATAGTATTGACCAAATACAATCGGCCACAAACAAGAGAATCCATCTTAAATGACATCATCCAATATAGACCAGATATTAAGGAAGATAGCCTCAAAGCCACCATTGGTAAACTACATAGAAGTTCCATCGTAAACTACTATGAAGGTGGTCTCATAGGAATTAAAGGAAAACGATATGGTAGGGGCTATAAGGTTGTAGACCGACTCCAAAAGGTAAAAACGCAAGCATAAAAAAGATAACTCCTCTCTTTAATCTCAAAAGAGAGGAGCAAAAATGTCTTCGGGACAAATTTTAGCTATTTAAGATTCCCTACATATCCGTCAGAAAAGGATAACGCCAGTTCTATCTTAGAAGCAACAGTGTCTTCTGAGACTAATAAATAACCAGTTTTGGTATTTCCTCTAAGTTTTCTGAACAATTCCTGTGCAGGTTTGATGCTTCCTTGGTTTCCTTTAACAGAAGCTTTAATACTCCATTCCCCCATCACAACACATAGGGTGGACTAACATTAAAACTCCATTGTAACTTAAGGTACAAACAATGTTGTCACCTATCTCTGGTTTTTGCTCTTGGAAATTTGTATTGATAAATGTTTTTATCTCTTCTTCAAATTTCTTATTACAAGCTTCCTCATATTCTGCGCAGATTGTATCTTTAGCTTCAAGGATATCGGCAGGAACTGTCGATTACACCGATGGAGAGTGCGTAAGACTTGCATGCAAACATTCCTTGAAGAAGTCGGAATCCCACAAGCCTTTAGCTTGTGGGTAGTTCAAATAAATATTGCTAAACTTATAGCCACCCTCTTTCAGACAAAACATTCAAAAGTGTTAAATTAGGGGATTAATTCTGCGAATTTTGGTGGATAGAACTATACCCACTACCTTTGTACCCGATAAGTTATAAGGCTTTAATAAGCTGAATAACAAAGTATTCACTTAAATGTATAAATCAATGGCAATTCAACTTAAAATTTCAACAGGAATCACTGAAGATGATATCATGGAAGACCACTATAATTATTACAATTTTGAGATTATTTATTGTAATAAGGATCTCCAGCCGAATGACCCGAACTTCGAAGAGGTAGCCGGTAAAGGATCAGTTGGACTGTATCTCGTTGAACGAGCGCAAAAATACAAAGAGCCAGACGTACTCATGCAGTCATTTATGGAATCCAATCAGTTCCAAGTTTATAAGGAATTTTTTGATCCAAATACAACTAACTTGAATGAAAAGTATGAGAATCTTGTTTTTGAATGCCAAATGAATTCCAATATATTGGTAATTAACAAGATAGAAGTCCTTCCTGAATTTAGATGTAAAGGTATCTTTAAACGAGTCATCAACCTTTTGCGTCACTTTTTCTATGGGTGCTACGGCATAGAAGCAACAACTGCCATCCCAGTTCAGCTGAGTGATACTTTCAATTATGAGTTAGAACAGACACCTTGGAGGCAAGAAATGCAATATGGCAAATTCTCTCAAGATTCAAAAGTAGCACGAAAAGCCGTGAAGATATTGATGGAAAAGAGTCAATATTGTAGAGCCGGAAATACAGATATATATTATCACATTCCTGGCAATGATGGAATTTTTAGAGACGCTGATTATTGCTCACATAACGTTAGTGCTGAACGGTCCAAACAACAACGTGATAAACCTCTTAAATGATGGATTTCAAAAAATGTTTGAAAAAGACTACCATCTAGTTCAAATTTACATTGAACACAGATAGTAGTCTTTAAAGCTGTATATTATATTTCCCTCACATCTAAGAACATTTGAAAAACATATTCTTCATTACATTTGATGTTAATTGAAACCAGCAGGTTGATGGATGTATGTAACATTATTCTATTAACTAATTTTACAAGATAAGCCATTGTCTATCTCATCTTTTATCTTAGAGAAATTAGCTAAGACCTCGGTTGTTGGCATCAAAACAGTTTTCCGACCATTATCCTCGGATGTTGAGCCCTTAAACATTGGTAATTCAAAAATCTTACTTAAATCAAAATGTTTACGATTAATATCACCACGTTTAAACAAATAAATTTGACCATTTCTTGCATCATCACTTAGAGTTAAATCAATGGCTATATCATATTTTTTATGATCTGTGAAGAGGCACACATACGAATTTTCATTGTAACAGTTAATGATTTTCCAATTTGAAGCTTTTTCACCACTCACAATCCAATCATTGCCATACAAGTATATATCCCTATAATTATTATAAGAACTATAAATAATTTGACAGAATCTCGGATCTTTTATGCAAAGCTGTCTTCCCCAAAAACCATCATTAAATTTAATATTTCCCTGATTATCATTAAAGAAGTTCATGCTCTCAAAATATTTTATAAAGAAATATAAATCATTAGAAGCATTAGAAGTTTGATTTAACCAATTTGTAATCATCATGATTTGGGATTCATGAATATTATTCTCGGAAAGAGAATTCAAATACTCACCAAAATTTGATGCCAATTGTGATAGATTGCTTTTCTCTGAGAAAAGACGTTCATTCCAATCGGTCAAATGATACAAGAACGAATAGTTTGTACTGTTTGTGCTAACAGGATAATCTTTCATATTCGCAAAGCAAGCATATGAAATGGCCGTTAAATCTGATACAGTTTGGTTATAATTAAAGAAAATCTTCTCGAACTTCTCTGTGATTACCTTGAAATCATGAATGCTAAAGAAATTATCAGAACAAAGCGCCCCTGACCATTTTACAAGATTTGAGACACGCCCTTTCAGAAGATTAGAATATCTACTTGATAGGTTGTTAAATATTGATTCTATTTGTTGGCGACAATTCGGATTTTTTCGATAAATAGCTAAACGCATCCTCTCTTCAGGAGAAAGAATCTTCTTTGCATGAATGCTTGTATCATCAAGTAATGTACAAACATCACAATTGGCAATATTCTTGAAATATTCCATCAACAATATTGCATCTGCAATTTGATTTGATTTACTATTTATATCTGTATAACGAGTCATATTTTCAAATAGTCTATATACTCTCTCTATATCTAAATCTGAAGGATTTTTCGCATGAAGCATAAATGCCAAAACTGGTAAAACAACAAAATAATCCTTCAAAGTCTTCTTTTTCCCCACAATTGCTTTACCTGAGAGATTCAAAAGGTCACAATTTTCCTTCAATGCAGGATTATCAGCAATAGACTTATATACTGAAAAAACAGAATCTATCATATCCACAGTAATATCTTTGTATGGGAAAAAATACTTATCCTCAGATAAATATTCAAGCATAGCATCCATGGGATTGTATAGAGCTGCAACAATCCTCAAAAACTCGTACATTCCGGCATCTGATGTGTCAGAATTTTCTGCTCGGTTTTCATATTGCCAAAAATAGTTGTCAATTTTTTCCCAAATTGCACTATTCTTCTTCCAAATTTTTTCATTCTCTGTTCCATTTGTCACAACAAGAGGTTTTAAGTTCTCAGTTGAGGACAATGGCTCACCTGTAGTGTTGATGATCACGAAAGTTTCCTCTCCTTCTTCACGGCCTCCCATGTCATAATAGATAAAAAGAAGCTGGCTAGCAACATAATGACCAAAAAGACTTATCTTATTTATATCGTCAGAAAAGTTTTCTTTTATCAAAGTCTGTATTGTATTTAATGCAGCTAACATGCTTTTTATAGTTGGGTCTTCATTATATTCTACAAACCACCATGGTCTACTCATAATATAATCTGATGGAGATTCATTGCTAACAAAATCTGAATCAATAAAAAAATGGCATACTAAATCTGACAAAAAATATAATGAGGAATCTCTTATTGCATACAACAAAGTAGGTTCCTTATCATCGTCTTTTAACTCAAAATCAGAAATAAGATAATCTTTAAATTCATTTTTTAATGAATATAGATTGAGCATGCCCATTAGCAAATATAGTGTAGTCAAACGCTGTTGACCATCACATAATTGTAAGTATGGACGCTCTTTTTCGTAATATCCATAAATGAGTCCCATAATAAGTTCTTCGGACTTATTATTAGTGAAATGCGTAATTAAATTTGAGACAAAGTCTGAAACTAAACTTCCAACGGTACCCCAACAATATTCTCTTTGCAAATCGGGTATGACTATTTTGGCATTGTCTGAATTTACAAACAACCCTTCCATATTATATAAATGGCTGGATTGGAGTTTATATCCAATCTTTTCATTAATGTCATTCATTTTTGTTTAATTTAATAAAGGTTCAACTTCATGTATTCGCTTGGCTATATCTAAAATAGCATCCTTCTGATTTTCGCAGATTGCATTTTGGTCAAATTTCTCAAAGCGACCAAATGAGAATACTGTATGTAAAAGATGACGACTGGCAAACATATCATCCTTATTCAATTCAAAATAACTCTTTCTTTTATCTTCTGGCATCTTATTACCAAAAGAAGAATTGTTGTTTTTATAAAGGAGCAACAAATTTCCTAAGCTATGTTCTGATATGCTATCTACTTGTACATTTTCATATTGACCAAATTCAGCTTGATAAGTATTCCAAGCATTTTCTATAGAAGCTCTTGATATAAATGTGTCCATCTGATAAGATTTCTCAATACTTGAAGTTTGAATAAATTCTCCCTTTTTTGTTATTTTAAGTCCCTCAAACTCAGGATGCAATTTACCATCACCACCTAGAATTTCATTATTCTCAACATGTAAAACCTTGGATTTGGGATATACATGTTCCAGAGAACGGTTACTCCAAATAGAGAAATCGAATTTTCTATCTAATTCCGAATCCCTTTCAACATTACGAACTAACAGATAACGGTAGGCCAACTCGCTTCCTGTATGATAAAGGTTGCCATCAGTAATTGCCTTTAAATATTTACCAACATAATCCTGGTCTAAATCATTCTTAGAAATCATAGTATATGTAAATCCAAGCAAAAGCAAATTATATAACGTATGCAAGTCTTTAACTTCAACATCAGGCACTGTCGATGAAGCAAACTGATTCTTTATAAACTTTATCTTATCTTCAGGTCGATCTATAAAGCGCATGATGATTCCAAATTGATTATATTGAACAGCATCTGTATAAGCTATTTCGAAACGATGTTGGCACTCTCGTAACTGTCCGAACAAGTTTTTGGCAGCTTTGGCTACATTTTTAGTTGAATCAAGATAGTTTTCATAAGCACGGAAGAGATTGTCAGACTCATTTTTAACATCAAAGACAGTTTTCAACAGCCAACCCATTGGATTACTGCAGTTATACATTTGCTGTACTTCTTTCTGATTCCACCAATGAAGCCATCTATCCCATTCATGGGCGTAACGGCTTCGTAAAGAAATATTGTCCCATTCACTTGCCATCTTATTTGTATAACCACCAGTACCCAATGAAGCACGACGGAGCAAATCAGCTTTAATTAATTCATAATCAGCCATATTTGCCTTATTACCATTCATCATAGTAAATGTAGATACAGCCAATTTTTCTTGAATAGGAATTATTAAGAAGAAAATATGGTCATACAAATACTCTATAACATCATGATGCTTGTCATTAAAAAGTTCATGACTTTTTATTAATCTAACCGTCTTCTTGAAAAAAAACACATCTTGAGTTGGTTCCTTCTGATTTTCATCACAATTAGTATCTGCGGAAAATTCATCGAGCCATTTTTGAGGTGACTCACTAACCTCTAATTCTGCACCTCTAGTACTTTCATATTTAATGTTAAAAGCACTATCACCTAAAGTTTTAAGTAACAGATAAAAGAATGTACTTCTTTGCTGTCCATCAATGACATTATACACAGGGCTATCAAGGGAATTTCCTATGGTTATTCCTTGAACAAAAATATCTTTTTTATTGTTATCAAAACCTTTTTTAAGAGTGTCAAGCATATAAGTAACAGAATCCCTGCTACCATCATGTTTCTTACCCCAAATATATCCACGTTGATAACATGGAATCTCTATGGTCCGATTTCTAATGTATTCACCTAAATTTATTTTATTACTACTCATGATAATAGTTTTTTATACTTTATAGTTCCCAACTTTGAAAATATACAGATTTTAAAGATCATCCATTATTTTCTTGCGAGTCTCAGAAACATTCGCATTATCAATGTATTTTAAGATTATAGAAGCTTCATCATAATCTTTCTTGCCCATTGTCAGCTGTATTCTACCATTTTCTGTCGTAAACTCAGAAAGATAATGGCATTCATCATTTAATAGTGCATAGAACTTCAAAAAGTCTGAAGTAGGTTCTTGGTTTGAAAAGCTTTCTGTTACGTTTGGTATTCCATACTTCTCAGTAAGGAGATTCTTAAACGTATTATAATCACTTATAATACTAGACCATGATTTCTGACCAGGCAATAATACAACTACCATATTTACTTGATCCTTATCTGAAAAACGAACGACACTTATGATACAATTTTTGGTAGCAGCGAACTCACCTTGAAGAAGAGCAATACCTTCTTGTTGTCCTAGATAAGTATACCCTTTACTTTTGAGTTTATCAACGAAACTATTCAGGGAACCTTCCATTGGTATCCCTTTGAATTTCATGTGCTCAGACTGTGCAGAACAAATGCCAACTGCAAAGAAAAGCAGCAAAGATGTCAATAAATGCTTCATACTAAAATGTTTTAGTTCATATTTTATAATAAGATAGAGATTCTTGCATCTCCTTTTTAGCTGCAAATATAATAAAAGTCAGCCACATATTGGATGTAATTAACAGTTTTAAATAAAAAAAGTATCGCACCACCTGTCCCAGGCAGTGCGATACTACATCATACAAATAATGTTTTTTGACAAATCTTTACCGTATTGAAACACTTATATATTTATGAGAGATTAATTTCCTTTGAAAGCCATGCGACATTCATGAGCCACATGGCTTTACTATGAATACTACATCAACTACAAAAAATTGCACAAACCTCCCAAATAGCTTCACCCACAGCATCCTCATCCAATCGAATGGGGCAAAATGTACCTTGGTGAGCATAGTTTAAGAAATCCACAACCATCCACCATTTATGAATGTCATCTTGAGAAACACCAGTTTCCCTGGCGCATGTATCTTTATCTAAAGACAATGGATTCTTATATCTCCAAAGCGCTATATTCACAGCTTCCATAGATTCAAATAGCTCATTGAGTAACGGCTTATTAACTTGCCAGTCACTAAAGTCTATCTTATCAGAAGTTTCGTTCTGTTTTTTTGAAACATCAAGAGTATCCAAGAACAAGCCGTTATACTCATCCAAGAAATCCTTGGCAGTATCCTCATCCTCCGACTTACCTTCATCCTGACACCAGAGCTTGAATCTATCAATCATCCCTAGGGAATGATGCTTTATATATTGCAAAGCGGTAATGGCATCTTCTTCATACCATTCCAGGAGTTGCTGCTCCTCTTGATATCCATTTAATATCATACCAATCCTATTATTAAGTAAATACTATCGACGCATACCAGACGAACGAGCCTGATTAACCTGCTCCTTCAAAGCCTCTTGCATTTCTTGGGTATAATTGTCCTCAGGTACATACGAGAGCTGGCCCTCATTGACCCAGCAACCATTGATGCCGAAGCTATAACGAGGCAAATCATCCTGGCTAACCACCTCATTCCTGCGTTCGATTCCTCCCTCTACCATCCTAATACCCACATCCTGTGTAAGGTCTAGGCCAATGGTAACTTGGGCTTCATCCTTTTCTAGCATCAACACCTCACCTAATCGGAAAGCCTCCTTCTGTTCCTCTTCCATGTCCACTTGTCTTCCCAAAACACCAAGGTTGTGCTGGATGACATGAGCTGGCATGGATATAATCTGATGGGTTGCTCCATCCAACTGGTAATAGAGATTGTCAGCTTCCGAATACAAAACCTTCCCATCTCGAAGAATCTCTTGCTGTTGAAGTTCAAAGGTTTCAAGCAAGGTACTTTCCCCGTAGGGCATAAACATGACATCAACGCCATCTTCTGTCCTTACCAGAGAAAGTCTTGCTGAAGAAATGACATGATTACCTTTTTTATCCTGAATACTAATGGGTAAAAGTGGAGTACGCTGCCCATTAAGCAACGTCTCCAATACCTTCATAGGAAGGTCTTCCACCATCTCTTTACTTAATCCAAAGGAAGCCAATACTTCAAATGGAATCTCGTTATCCTGAAATTTTTCTACCTGTGTCATACTTATTTGAATTTGAACGGCTGCAAAGGTAAGGGTAAATCTTGATATAGCTACCATTTCCAAAATAAAACCTCCAGTTTAACACTTTAGCTGCTTTTTCTTGACAAAATAACAGGAAATATGTTAAAAATAAAGTTCTATTATGTTTCCACCCTCCATTTTGCTCAATTGCCCTACCTTTGCACCATAAATTTAATAAAAAGGTAACACATGAAAAGATATCTAAGAAGGATAACAATGAGCCTATTATGCTTTCTGTCCTTGGGTCTGCAAGCTCAGGAAAGAAGCATCCAAGAAGACTATTGGTTGGATAAATACCTATCAGTAAGCTATCCCTTGAAGTCAATACACATTACTTCCGTCTATGGAACAAGGATTGATCCGTTTACAGGGAAGCCCAAACTTCATAATGGTATAGACCTCTCTGCCAAATACGAAAAAGTATTTGCCATGTTCGATGGAAAAATCTCAAAAGCAGGATATGACCCTGTATCCGGTAACTTCATCACACTTCAAGCAGGTAACTATACCATCAGCTACTGCCACCTTTCAGAGGTATGGGTAAGAGAAACGGAAATGGTGTATGCAGGGCAAGTACTAGGCATCAGCGGCTTCACTGGCCGTTCCACCGCTCCCCACCTCCACCTCTCTAGCCGTCTGATGGGCAAGCCCCATGACCCTTACAACCTGCTTACCTTTGTCAGGGATACCAAGCAAAGAGCTGTGGAAGCATTGGGCTTGGAGCAAGGAAAAGCACTCAGCCCAGAGGATTTCCTGCAAAAATACGCCTCCATGGCCATGCGCCAACAACAAAGATATGGCATCCCATCATCCGTCATTTTGGCACAGATGGCCTTTGAGAGTGGCTGGGGCAATAGCAAACTGGCGCAGGCTGGACATAATTTCTTTGGCATCAAGGCAAGTCAAAGCTGGCTTCAGCAAGGCCTTCCCTATAGCCTGCATGATGATGACAAGCCACAGGAAAAGTTCTGCAACTTCTCTTCACCGGCTGAAAGCATGGAATACCACTCCCGCTTGCTCATGAGTGAGAGATATAAGAAATGCCGACAGTATGCACCCACGGATTTCCACAACTGGCTAACTTGCATCAAAGCTGCGGGGTACGCTACCAGCAAGGATTATGTAAGAAAGTGCGAACGTATCATCCTTCGCTATAAGCTATACCTGTACGACCAGATGGCAGAGCAAATGTAAACAACACATTATAATATAGTATTTGACAACAATGAAAAAGTTTAAACTATCATTTCTAGGACTTTGCCTGGCTGCTATTTCTGCCCAGGCGCAAGTAGTGTACTCGGAGAATGAGCAGAACTATGTGGCTAACATGACCACAACACACAGCTCTTTAGTTTCAACACATACAGAAGTGCAGCCTTCTTTTCAGAAAGCATCCTTCAAACTCTCCAAGATACAGGATAATTGGTTCGCTTCTGCCAAGATGGGGGCAAGCGCCTTCATAGGCACCCCCCAAGGATGTAGTGACCTCCTTGATAGAGTGACACCTTCGGCTCAGTTCAGTTTAGGTAAATGGCACTCGCCTTACTTCGGCACTCGCTTTGGTTTTCAAGGATTAGAAATGAAGGGAGCAGATCTTATTAAGCAGAAGTACCAGGCTTACCATGGTGACTTGATGCTGAACCTCTCTTCTATCCATCGACAGGACTATACAACCATGCCTCGATGGAACCTCGTTCCTTATGTAGGAGCAGGAGCCATCCATAACAAAACCCTAAGAAAGACGGCCTTTTCCTTGCACTATGGTCTGGAGTGTAACTATCGTTTCGCCGCCCGCCTGTATCTGACTGCTGAACTCGGCGGTCTATCCACTAGCAAGAACTTTGATGGAACTGGTCAGGGACATCAATTGGGAGACCATATCATTCATGCCAGCTTAGGCCTTACCGTGGGTATCGGCAACCAAGGCTGGGAAAAGAAGAAACTCAAGTCTATGCCATATTATACACCAATGGAGACCAGAGAAAACAGTTTCTATCCAAAGAATGACTATCGGGGACTCCGCCAACTGAAGGAAAGAATGAATAGCGTAACAAATTCCGAATCTGTTACACATGCTGAAGGATTCGATGCGCCAATCTTATTTTTCTTCAAGATTAACACCACCCATCTCATTGATACCCAACAAAAGGTGAACATTGCGGAGATAGCAGCAGCCGTGAAGGAATATGACCTCAAAGTCAAGATTATCGGTGCTGCTGATAGCAGAACTGGCAGTCCTTCGTTCAATCGCAAGCTGAGCGTGAAGAGAGCCAAGTATATCGCCAAACTCCTCATGCAAGCTGGTGTGCCTAAGGAAAAGATGAGTGGCATCAGCCAGGGAGGTATAGACATCTATCAGCCATATACCGCCAATCGTCTCACCTGCGTTATCTTACAAAAAGAGGTAGAACACTAATAAAATTTTGAATATGGCAACAAGAAAGAATACAAATCCAAGATGGGACATTGCTCCTCAACTCCAAACCACGCTCAATGCCAATGGCATGCAAGCTCACTTGGCGCAAGATGCAGCAGGTAACTATCAGCTCATCACAATGGCTCATAACACCTCCACACCCAGATACTATCAAGTGAGTGAAAGACAAGTGGAGAATCTGAGAAACGGTGGCACTAACTTCTGGAACAAAAAGGCCTATGAGACCTTCACGTCCATTGTGGGAAAGGACTATTATATGCCTGGCTCCTGGGTTGCTGCCAAGAATGCCAACTCCCCAGTGAATAATGGACTTTGGGGACATACTATCGGAAGAGGTGAGTATGGCTATCGAGGAGGCCCACGATTCCGTCCTTTTGTGGGAGCCAGATATGGAATGTTCAATAGTTTTCTTCCGGGCTATCCAGGAATGGGGCCAAGAGGCTTTCACATCAGAAGAGTGGAAGGAAGACCTTTTTTTGCCAATAGTGCTCCTGTGGTAATGGACCGTCCTGATGGCCGTTTAAAGCCTGGAGAACTCAAATCCGGCTCATACGGCTTTTATGATAAGGGAAATCAGCAAACAGATGTCCTTGATCATTTAGAAATCAAGATCAAACCCAAGATTCTGGTGCGTCCTAAAGGCCAATCTGAGCCACTGGATAAGGTCATGGGATCAAACCTCTATCCTACTTCAGAACTCTTCCAACATATGCTTGCCTCCCATGGAGTTATCATCAATGAGAAAGATAAGACACTAACCATCAAGTCTTCATCTGTCAATAAGGACTTACAGTATAAACTGATGGATGAAGAACTGGAGAAGCTTTTGGCAGAGAACTTTAAGCATACGGACAATAAAGGTAACAAGGGAAAAAATGGGGTTACGGTGGAAGAACGTATCGCTATATTGAATAAGGTCATAGAGGGAGACTTCGCTGACAAAATTACCCGTGCCTCCCTCAATACCAAGGACTATGTAGACATTAAGTTGCGCCCAGAGAAAGAAAAGGAAATCTATCTGGAGCAAGAGGCTGCCCTAAAAGATGCCCAAATGATGGATATCATCCATTTGAAGGAGTCGAGACAGGACTACCATACAGGCTTTATTGACAAATGGAATTCCATCGGCGTGGTAGATGGCAGAATGCTCTCTTTAGAAAAGGGCTTCTATCTTCCTAACAAAGACGGAAGAAGAGTCAGCGTAGGAGAGATTCAAGCCTATCCTATCCATAATGGAGAAAAGACGAGCTTCCGTATGACTGCCGTCATCAATAACCAGGTGATGAGCAGAGAAATCAGCAAGGAAGACTATCTGAGATTCATCAACTATGATGACGAGCACCGGTTGGAACTGTTTGACAAAATCTTTGACGAGGTGAAAATCAAAAGTTCAAGCAATGGTCGAAACGAGGATGGCATTCTCTCTGGCAACATTGACACTGCAAATGGAGTTGTCAAGCTAACAGGCAACTATAGCTTGGTAAACTCTTCCTCAAAAGCTATCATCACATCTGCCATGGCCTGGAAAGACCAAATCTCGGGCAACTATCTCATCAACATGAGAGACTCCAAGGATGTGGGCATGTGGTCATTCAAGATTTCCGAGGAGCAATATCTAAGATTCAAGAATGCCACAAACGATGAACGTGCCAAGATGCTGACAGAGTTCATCCCTATAAGGGATGAGCAGGGAAACAAACTGCAGGTTGTCAAAGACTTGAAACTGCCGCTTTCTCATGCAGAGCAAAACTTGGACACAGGAATGTCCAATGAACGACTTTCCAAGGGTGTCGGCTTGAAAGGGATACCTGCAGAAGGACTCTCCAAGCAAGACCTTCATCAGCTTACGCTCATGGAAGATAAGATGAAAGAAAATATCTCATTGGAGCAGCTGCGCAAGGAAGCCAAGATTGCCCTAAGCGGGGATGCCGCGGTAAACGGAGAAAACCTTCAAAATCTCAAGACCAGTAAGGAATGGAAGCGTAGTGGCGAGCATGGTAGATCCACAATGGTAAGTGACATTGCTGTGGAACGACTTAGAGATGCTGAAGGTAAGGTGATTGAGGGAAAATACAAGATGTCTGCTGTCATCGATGGCAATGTGTTCTCCCATGAGATTACCCAAAAGGATTTCAACAAGTTCTTGGCAGTCAATGACTATCAGAGAATGAAGCTCTTTGACAAGATTTTCCCTGAGGTACAGATGCAAACCAAAACAGGACATGGCTTTAACTTGGGCGCAGCTATATTTGCCGCCGTAACCACAGGCCTGGATGTCATGGCCGGACTGACCATGTCGCCTCGCCCCCGACCTGATATCTACGAACAAAAAGGCGTATATTTCAAACCAGGCGTAGTATCAGCAGCGGAGGTTGCAGCAGCCAAGTATGAGAATTTTCACCATGAGGAGGGACTTTCTCGATCCGAAGGAAGGGGAATGGGTATCTAACCATTCCCCACTACAGATATTCTTCATCAAAAATGAAAAAAATCAAAGATTTGATTCTGCCCACATTCTGTGTGACAACCATCCTGTTTTATTGCTTACTCCTGGGCCATATCAAAAGCAAATGGTTGATTCAAGAATACGGATTTATAGGGAAAGATTCTACAAACACTTACCAGATAGGTGATTCCTATCAGGTGACATTAGAGAATATTCATTAAACCAACTTTTATGGTATATCAATCAACAGCAACATTTCCACATCTTAAAATCAAGCCTTCTGTGGGGCAGTTTTTCATCAGAGAAACTCCCATTATAGGAGTGACCGTTGTAGGCATGTCGATATGGCTTTTCGCCAACTTTCAAGGACACACTTGGTTCCTGCTGGCAGTCATATTAGGGTCGCTTAACCTAGTTTATCAATTTGTGTACCTCAAGATGACTACCTATTTAGTCACATCCGAGCAAATTGTCATCGTCAAAGGGGTATTCTCCACTAGGGTAGGATACGTAGAATTATACCGTGTAGTGGATTATGAGGAAAGAAGAAACTTCGCACAGCTATTGTTCGGTATCAAAACGGTCATTATCCATTCACAAGACCGAACCAATAGCTGTCTCATGATGGAAGGAATCAAGGATAAGCATCATCTGGTGAGTAACATCAGAATGAGAGTGGAATTTAATAAACGAAGAAAGGGTATTTATGAAATTACGAATCAATAAATTAATGGCTGGTGCCCTATTAGCGATTGGCTTTAGTGCAAATAGCTATGGACAGGGCGCTTCCTCTTCCAATCCGCTGGAATATACAGTTATTCAGAAGGGTGAAGCTGAGTTAAATTCCCATATTACCTCACAAACCAGAAATCTGGATGAACTTGCTTCCGTGCAAGGTACGATGGTGGGAGAAGCAACCCTCATGAAAAAATGGGAAAAACAATATAACTACTACCTGACTACTACCAAGGGCTATACTGAGAAAATTGCGGCAGCCTGTACACTGTTTCAGGAAGGTGTGCAAACCCTCACCTATCTTTGGGAGATAGATCAGGCTAGAAAGGTCAACCCACAAGGTGTATTTGCCTCCATGTCCATGAACAACCTGTATATGGAAACAGCTGCAGAGTTCACCAAGACCTACAGACTCTTAAACAAAGTGGTCAAGAAGGGCGGACAGGACAATATGCTCAATGGCTCAGAGCGCACCATGCTCCTGTGGAAGCTAAGTGCAGAGTTAGAACAACTCAATAAGAAACTTCGTTCTCTAGCCCTGAGCATCACCGTCTTTAACTTCGAGGATGTTTGGAACAGAGCCATCGCTGGCAAGATAGAGAAGACCAATGGGATGCTGGCCGAAGATGCGAGAAAGAGACAAAGCAAGGCCATGCGACAAGTGGCTAAGTTCTATGCAATTAGACAACACAGCAAGCCTTGGTTTAAGTAATCCATTTAAAATATGTCAACTTTATGAAACTCTATTGTGTAATTGGCATTTTGCTCTTGTTCCTCTTTCCATTCAAGATGAGAGGTGGAAACGGACCTGATGTCGTAAGAGCCACCATGTTCCTAACCTATGCCCAGCAGGCCAAGGTAACGTTAAAGGCTCAGGATACAGCCTTGAACATGAACCTCACTGGCCATAAATTCCTGGGTGAAGAGATGGAGAAAATCACTGATTTTCAGAAACAGTTCAACAATTATCTCAACAGCTTCGGTGACATTCTGAGTATCGCTGCTGAGATTTATGGTATCTACTATGAGGTGAACCAAGCACTTAAGAATATCGACAAGCTCAAGGATACCTCCCTCTCCTGCCCTGCCAACTTAGTGGCAGTAGCCCTCTCTGAAAGAAAAAACAACATCTATGTGGATGTCATAGAGAATGGGATACAGATAGTGAACGACATTAGACATCTGGTTCCCCTAAGTAAGGATAAGGACAAAAATGCCAAGATGACGGAAAAGGAGAGAATTGAATGCATGGGTAAAATCAGAAAGAGCCTACGTGCTCTCAACTATAAGATGAGAAAGATGAACCGTCTCTTCTCCTATACCACCCTCCTGGACTCTTGGTATGAACTGAAAGGGAATCCCCCTAAAACTAGAAGTATGAGAGAAATCGTTACCTCATGTCACAAGGGGTGGATGCGCAAGGCTACCAGTGTAAAGTATAACAAATAAAACGTCAAGTATGGAAGAATCTAAGGAAATACAAGGAACCTATACCCTCTTTAGAGTTGTCATCTATATCTCCCTACTGCTGGAGTTTTTCATGTATGCCTTCGACCCAGGAGTACTGGACTTTCTGGGAGGAGTCATCACAGGTCTTCACCAGAGACTGCATCGCCTATCAGTATACCAGTTCCTTCCCTATAGCAAGATAGTAACCCTCATCTTGGTCATCATCACTTGCATCGGCACCAAAAACAAGAAACAAATCGAATACGATGCCAAACGCATGGTGTTTTGGCCTATTAGTGCAGGATTGCTCTTCACGTTCCTCTCCGTGGGCTTCTACTATTGGGACTGGCACATTCATCTGGGGGTACTTAAATTAAACGTATGGATATATGTACTGATGAGTATTGCGGGAACCATCTTGGTGCATGTGGCCCTGGATAACATCTCTAAGTATTTCAGAAATGGCATGCTCAAGGACCGTTTCAACTTTGAGAATGAGAGCTTTGAGCAGTCCACGGAACTAGTGGAGAACAAATTCTCGGTCAACATCCCTATGCGCTTCTACTATCAGGGTAAGTTCCGGCCGGGATGGATCAATATCATCAACCCTTTCCGTGGTACTTGGGTGGTGGGTACTCCAGGCTCAGGTAAGACCTTCTCGGTTATTGAGCCTTATATCAGACAACACTCCAAGAAGGGCTTCTCCATGGTAGTGTACGACTATAAGTTCCCAACCCTGGCCACCAAGCTCTACTACCATTATCGGAAGAACAAGGAACAAAACCTCCTTCCCAAAGGCTGCAAGTTCAGAATCATCAACTTCGTCAATGTGGAGTATAGCTGTAGAGTCAATCCTATCCAGCAAAAGTACATAGGCAACCTGGCGGCTGCCCAGGAGACTGCGGAAACCCTGATTGAATCCCTGCAAAAAGGTCAGAAAGGTTCTGGTGGCGGCAGTGATCAGTTCTTCCAAACATCCGCCACGAACTTTTTGGCCGCCTGCATCTATTTCTTCGTCAACTATGGAAAGAAACCCTACGATGAGAAAGGCAACGAGTTAGATGCTGAGTATAGTGAAGACCCAGAGACCCATCACAGAAGACTGACAGGGCGTGTGTATGAAAAGGGATGTCTCGGACAGAAAGACAAACTGTTGGAACCAGCCTATTGGAAAGGACAATACTCAGATATGCCTCACGTACTCTCCTTCTTGAACCACTCCTATGAGGAAATCTTCGAGGTGCTGGTTACAGATCCTGAGGTCTATCCGCTTTTGGGTCCTTTCAAAACAGCGTTTGACAATAAAGCCATGGAACAGTTAGAAGGTATGATAGGTACACTGCGTGTCCAGACCTCTCGATTGGCCACCAAAGAGGCATACTGGGTATTCTCTGGTGATGACTTTGACCTCAAAGTTTCAGACCCGAAGAATCCAAGTTATCTCCTCATTGCCAACGACCCTGAGATGGAAAGTATCATTGGAGCCTTAAATGCGCTGATTCTAAACCGTCTGGTGACACGTGTAAATAGCGGACAGGGAAAGAATGTGCCGGTAAGCATCATCGTGGATGAGCTTCCTACACTCTACTTCCACAAGATTGACCGCTTGATAGGTACTGCTCGAAGCAACAAGGTGGCCGTCACCCTGGGTTTCCAGGAACTCCCACAGCTGGAGGCAGACTATGGAAAAGTGGGTAAGGACAAAATCATCACCACCGTGGGTAATGTGATTTCTGGATCTGCAAGAAGCAAGGATACCCTCGACTGGCTCTCCGGCGACATCTTTGGTAAGGTCGTCCAGCTCAAAAAAGGCATCACCATTGACAGAGACCGAACTTCCATCAATCTCAATGAGAACATGGACAGCTTGGTTCCTGCCTCCAAAATCAGTGACATGGCTTCAGGATGGATATGCGGTCAGACGGCTCGTGACTTCACCGTCACAAAAACTGGCAAGAATGGGGCAATGAACATCCAGGAGGCCGAGGAGTTTAAAACCTCCAAATTTTTCTGTAAGACCAATTTTGACATGCAGGAAATCAAGGCAGAGGAAGAAGACTACAAGAACTATCCGCTCCCTGTCTATTATAACTTCAAGTCCACCGATGCCAAGGAACGCATCCTCTACAATAACTTCAATCGCATTGACCAGGAAGTGAAGGATATGATCAAGAAGATTCAAACAGAGTTTGGTAAACCAGAAACGCCTAAAGCCAAGCCCCAATAATAAGAGAAAATCCAAGAAACCGCTCAAACGGTTTCTTGGATTTTCCTTTCATAACTATTCAAGCCTAAAGATAACAGGAACAGTATACTTAACTCTTACTGCAGAACCATTCTGTTTGCCTGGTTTCCATTTGGGCATAGACTTGACTACTCTCATGGCTTCTTTATCCAAAGCGGGGTCTACACTTCTCGAAACCTTTACATTACTGATAGAGCCATCACGTTCTACTACAAAACCTACAATCACCCTTCCTTGAATCATGGATTCTCTGGCCGTTGCGGGATAAACGAGATTACTGGCAATATATGCCATCAAAGCCCCTTGACCACCAGGGAAACTTGGCATTTCCTCCACCACATCATAGCATTTGGATTCATAAGGAGAACGATTTCCCATATCAGACTCATAACCGCTGGTCAGTTCATCGAGATGAAAAACGTATCCCTTGAGATAAGTATTGGACACACCAAGTTCATCAAAGGCTATATTTATATCAGAAGATCCAGTATAGGCCAAAGGCAAATCACAGGAAAACGCAATAGAACGATCTTCAATAAACAGGGACTTCGGATATAGTCTGTCGCCGATAAAGACCCATTTTTTACCATAGGTAACACGCACGGAAGGAAAATCTTCCTTAAAACTTTGAGCTATATCAATCGGAACATGAATCTCTCCACTTACCATCTTCCCATTCACCGTAAAATGCACTCTAAAAGTCTCTTCCTCAGAATCATAAGTGGAAATGGAGCGATTGGAACCCATTGAAATTTGAACATGCTTACCAATTTGTCTAGAGATAGCATCTTGACAGATTCTATCAAAAACTTCCTTGGATTGGGTCCTAAGTCTTCCATCCACTGTAGCCAACTTCTCAAACTCACCTTTTTGACACCACTTGGCAAAACGTGTCTTTACATCTTCCATAATAGACAGCCTATCAGAGAGCCTGACTATAGAAGGTAAAACTGTGCTTTTGGACACAGCACGCTTACTCCTTAAATTCTGCTGAGCCATACATGGAATTGCAGACATCCATAAGACAGCTGCTAAAATCTCTATTCGTATAAATACTTTTATATATTTCATATCTCACGTACTTTCTTTGAGGTATCCATCTTCTTAAGATAGAAACAAAGGAACCATGTTTGATTAATACCTTATTCAATGGACTATGATTTCACTTGTATTCTTAAACCTTCTTCAAATAAGCTTCTTGTGCAACTTTGATGATGTCATAAGGATCTTTTGGATTCACACTGCATCGAGAAAACAACTAAAAGGGAAGAGTTCCATTCGCTGATGGTGGTGGAGGAATAGAATCGTCCTTTTTCTTATTGACATTACCCCCATCTCCCAAAATTTCATCAGAGGCTTCAGTCATCAAGCCTGTGGAAGGGTTGAAGTTAACATAGCATTCCCCTAAATCCCCCATACGATTCTTTGCCACAATTAATTGCACTTTACCATGAAGGTCATTACCTCTTTCATCCTGATAAATATGATAATATTCTGGACGATGCACCATAATAACCAAGTCACTGTCTTCCTCGATAGTTCCACTATCTCTCAAGTCACTTATTCTAGGCTTTTTACACTCCAAGCCTTCTTCATCTTTTAAATGACGATTGAGCTGAGATAGTATGACTATAGGTACCTCAAGTTCCTTTGCCAGCTCCTTTAACTTACGAGTCACATAGTTCAAGTCAAGATAGCGATTGTCTGAGTAACCATCCTTGGCATTTAGAAGCTGAACATAATCCACAAATATAATATGTATGTCATGTTCTTCCTTCATCTTTCTGGCTACCTCACATAGTTTGTCTATATGATTCACTTTCTTTGCTTCTAGAAAAATAGGAGCATCTTTCAAAAGACTTAATCGCTGGTCAAAATTGTTCCAATAATCAGCAGATAAATTCCCATTAAGCAAAGAAGAGATTGGGATATTTGTTACTTGTGAAATCAACCTGATTGTCCACAAAGAGGACGTACTCTCCAAAGAAAAGAACAGTAAAGGATGCTTCTGCTTGACAGCAAACTCATTGACCAAATTCAACGCAAAGGCTGTTTTACCTACGGCACTCATGCCACCAATAGTCACTAATGTCCCGGCATAAAAACTATGCAGTATATCATCCCATGACTTGATGTTACTACACCACTTATTATTTTTCTTGCGACTTGCCTCTTTTTCGACACAATTCACAACATCACGTATATAATCAGATATTGAATGTATTGTTTCTTCCATACTCGCTAAATTTTAAATAAAACGAACTAATCTCTAACCAAACAACGCTTTTAATATATCCCCTAACCCATAGGTCGTTCTTCTATACACTCTGTTATAGAGAGATTTCTTAGGATTGGTGAGTAAAGCCATGCCACGTTTTCCATAACCAGGAATGATGGCACGCTTAATAGCACGCTTAGCTCTGCCTGTTGTTCTAGCAGATATACTGCGCTTTAAAGATGGTGTTCTAAATCCAAATTTCATTTCAATCTATTTTTAAATGTTACAAAATAATGCAAGATTCTACGCCACCAAGAAACTTTTTTATCTGTTTTGGCAGATAATGGTAATTCTTGCATTTCATCCATTCGCAAGTCTGACTCTTTCTGAGTTTGTACTTCCGTTTTAACAAGTTGTTCTTTTTCCGTCAGTTGTTGCTTTTGGAAAGTTTGACCACTATTTGACACCGGCTTTTGCACAATGTCTTTACCTAAATATTTCGACCTTTCATCTGCTTCTATCATTTGACGAGCCTGTTCAAGTGTCCAATGGCTTTCGGAGACAATTTGTTCATTTAAAGAAATCTCCTCGGCTAAATACGTAGAGTCTATTGATGACAAAACATCTTCAATAACCCTCAAACACCCCTTAGGATAAAGCGTAATTTGCTTCTCAGAAAAGCGAATCACAACCCACCCGTTATCAACAAAATACTTGTTCCTCTTTTGGTCATTTTCACATTCAAAGTAGTGAATAGGCTCATTATTACCCGAATAAGGTTCATCAATCTCTATGTCTATATGAATGTGAGGTTTTTTCTTGCTAACAATAACAATATCAGGTTCATAAAACAAACCTTTTTCATTTACCAAACCGATATCAGACCTGACCTCATAGGGAGCTTTTATGTAACGAGAAAGAAACTGTTCAAATGAAGCCTCTTGCATTCCTCGACTATATGCTCTATTACGTATTCTATAAGGCATGATTGGCGAATTTTTTAATGGTACGCAAACGAAAGGATACATCGTAGTCGAAGAATACTGTTCATATTTTACATCAAAATCAACATATTCAATAGTTGGGGTTGACATAGATGCCGTATTTGAAAAATCTTTATTTTTGAATCTATGGCGATATTCTTCTAAATCAATATCCTCAATATAAATGTCATTTATTTCAGATTCTATAGCTTCTGGTGTAGGTTTATAATTCTTCTCTTCTATCAGCATTCTTTGAGTTAAAGGGTCATACCCATTAATATAGACCCAATTCCCATGTTTATCAACTTTGGATATTAAACAAAAAGTCCATAGTTGTGATTTTTTTACAATGTAACCATCTTCATCTGTACCAATTCTTGGTTGGAAAGAATGATTACAAAGGACATTATGACCACATATAATACCCAATGGTAAGCCTTCACTATTATACTCAGGAATATCTCCAGAATGACCTTGGTATGGAAGTAATTCTGAAGCCCAAACAGAGTCGCATAGTTCATATTTTTCAGTAGCTTCTTCAAAAACACAATTCTTATTATATAGGTTTACAAAGAAATGTTTTCTATCTGGTTGAACTCGAACATTATATAATTTATATACACAATCTGCAAGAATACTTTTCTTTCCATTTTCATATTTTTTAGACATATCTTTAGTAAAATCCGTGCGAGAAACACTAGGAAATAGACTTTCCGAATATGGCAAATAATATCGTGTACGCATTCTCTCCGCAATATCAGCAATACTTCTTCTATCCCCACAAAAACGAAATACTGATATTTCAGTATATACTATGGGGGATAATTCACCAAGAACTATAGGACCATCTTGCTTAATATCATCAGGCATAGAACCAGTATACACGCTTTCATATTCAACTGATTTATATTTTACAGTTCTGTTATCATTACTATAGAAATTATTAAATTTTCTTACATATTGACCGTTAAGATTAAATTTAGATACACTACCATAGACAAAATGTAAGTTCTCTGGCAAAACCACACAATTATTTATTTGAAACTTTAGTTCTTTAGCCAAAATGTAGTCTTTAAACTTCATGACTAAAGAATCATCTAAAATTTCAACAAATGTTGGTTCTGCTAAAATAGACTTTGTGTTCTTAATGACAGCCAATATGTAATCGGAAACAATGCCATCAAACAAGCCCTTACAAAGCCTTAATTTAAGTATTTCAAATTCTTCCATAAAAGTATACCAATATTATTTACCACTTGACTTTGAACTGCTCCAACCATAAGAATAATCTGAGCTTTTCTTAGACATCCTGCCCATTACAGTACCCTTGCGAGTAACCTGACCATACTTATCTCTATACACGGTGGTGCCAGAATTTCCAGAATGCTTGGTGGTACTTGTACCTGTTTTCTGTCCATACTTATCACGATAAGTGGTAGTAGTGGTTCTGGAAGAGAACAATCCATGACTGGTTGTACTGGTACTTGTGCCTGTCTTTTGACCATACTTGTCCTTATATACAGTTACACTCTTTCCTCCTCTAATAGTAGTTTCTGCGGTACCTAGGTTTTCCCCATACTTGCCACGAACTGTTTCCTTGAGGGTTTGTGCCTCTATACAAGTGCAAAGCCCCATGAATATAAGCAATACCAAATACTTCTTCATACCATTCACCTTATTATATTAGACAACACCGTAAGACATCAAGGATTGAAGACAAAGCCACAATCCAAGTACTCTATAGTCCCATTATCATACATGAGAAGATTGGGACTGCCACATTCAGGACAAATCTCACAGTTCATAAGCCAATTGTTATTAAGTTTGCTGACACTATATCCGCTTTCAGCCGGTAAAGGTACAAAAAATATAGATACGTTGACCCAAAAATCCTCAAATATCGACTATAAAAGTGCATCTTTTCGGAACTTCCTATCTGCAACAGCAACAAAATAGCCACCAGAAGCATCTGTTAATCTACAGATTTGAGATCTAATCTTGTTTTTTCCTAAGCTATAAGCCTACTCCTTGCAATGCTTACGTGAGTAATATGAAAGGCAATCTGAAGCTTAAACACTACCATATCACGAGCTGCAATGATAATCTTATCACCAGTTGCTGGATTGACACCCGTGATTTTCTGTAAATTAACATACTGGAAAAGAATCTGTTGGGTGGCCTATTAAGAGGAGTTAATGACAATAATGATACCAATTGGATGGATCTAAACTTAAAGGCAAAATGAATGTTCTGGTAATAGGTTCATGCATCAGAGTGTATTGTACAACATCAATGTTTTTTATTTTTTTACCAACTTTACTAAAAATAATTGGTCTTATTTTTTGCGATACCAATAATAAATAGTAATTTTGGCACGTTAAATTGTATTTAAGTGCAATGACGGCATATAGCCCTACACCGAAGTTGCTTGAAAAAGTGGCAGTTGGTAGAAGGCAAACATAAGGAAAGCGTTATTGGCGTTTGTTTTTTGCATCTGGTAATTAAAAAGAACAGACTCCATGTAAATACCTTACAACAATGGGTTTCACGTTTTCTGAAGTGTACATGTTAAATGTCATTTCATTAAGTTCAACGATAATGCGCATACGACTATGGAAATAAATTACACCCTAAGAAGAATAGAGGAATCAGATATTCCCTTTCTTTATGAACTCTTCCATGATTCAGAAGTAACAAATCTCATGAGCCATTCTTTTCAAACAGAAAATGAAGCCCGTGAGTATTTTGTTTTCATCTCTGGAGTCAATGAAGAAGGCAGCGAACCAGGCAAGGTCTATTTAATTCTTGACGGAAAGAGTGCACCCATAGGAATCGTGGGATTTGATTATATACTGGGACCCACTGCTTACCTTGTCTATGCTCTCTTGCCAAAATATTGGGGACGAGGAATCATGCATAGAGCACTCCAGGAGTTCCTGCAGAAACATGGCAAATCCTACAGAAACATCATTGCAAGAGTCAAAGACTGCAATAAACCCGCTCTAAAATTGATTCTGAAATTGCCTTTCAGGATTCAGATAGAGCTTCTCAAAAGCAGCAACTTTTAGAGTAAAAACATTATTTTCTTTAAATGAGTGGACATGATGGCAAACTCAATATTCAATCATCCAACTTTCAATTTCTTTGGAAGACCTACTATGGATGATTCCAAGGTTTGCTTGGATCATGCCATGACTGCCGGCTCTCCTTGACACCCAGATGGCAGTTTGAGAGTTCTAATCATCCAGCATGGAAAATATGTGGCTCAGGTAATGTAGAGCAATGGCACACCTCTAACCTTGCAAAATCTCACCCATGAGTACATGGCATTTAGAGAACAAAACCTTGCAGAGATATTACGTCTGGAGAGAAAATTTTATGTTTTTTAAGATATAAACGAGATAGAATTTGCATAATTCCCACTCCATCATATTATAAGTATAACATTAAAATAGCAAGAAAATGAATACATCAGGAATCCTCAACAAAAAACTCCTCTTGGAAAAGCTCCAAGGATATGCCATCAAGATTGGAAGGATGAGCGCACGTCCAGTCATCTTGTTATATTTCGTCATGACAAGCAAGGATACCCCCAAGTCAGATAAACTTCTGATTCTCTCCACCCTGTCCTATCTGGTTCTACCCGTGGATCTTATCTCTGCCAAACGTCTCCCCATCATAGGATGGATGGACGAGGCCGTGTCTCTGACGGTGGCTTATCAAAAGGTATGCAAATACATAACCCCTTCCATGGAAAGAAAGGCTGATGCCATCCTTGCCAAATGGTTCCCCACCTATACATCCTACATTGAGGTTGTTGATTGACGATAAAGCCAATGAGTCAACTTGATAAGCGTTAAACTGTAAAAACGGAACAAGGTCATACAGCTAAATTCCGTTTTTCCTCTATAGTTAATAGTAGTTAAAAGGATACTCTCCTCTGATATAACTCCCATCTTTTATCTCCTCTTTTGTTTTTAGATAACAATATAAAAAGAATAACATGATGGAACAGAATTACAACTTTCAGATACAGCAGGCCTCTGAGCATATTTTCGAGGTGATGAAACCTAGAACATCATCAGATGAGCTCCTCTTGATAAAAAAAGCCTTTCAGATAGCAAACGAAGGCCATAGCAAACAGTTCCGCAAGAGCGGTGAACCCTATATCCTGCATCCTCTTGCCGTGGCCCGCATCGTGGCGGAAGACATGCAATTAGGTGCCAATGCCGTTATCGCTGCCCTCTTGCATGATCTGGTGGAGGACACCGAGTATAAGATGGACTTTGTGGAAAAGGTGTTCGGCAGTGATGTTGCCTACCTTGTAAGAGTAGTCACCAAGCAGAAGAAGGAGCACTATGAGATTACCAAGCAGGTGGACAACTTCAAGCAGATGCTCGACTCCGTTCAGTATGACATACGTGCCATCCTCATCAAACTGGCCGACCGCCTGCATAACATGCGCACACTCGCCGCACAGAGTCCTGACAAACAGATGAAGATTGCCGGCGAGACTGACTGCATGTACGCTCCTCTGGCCAACCGCCTGGGCTTCTATTGGATTAAGACGGAACTCGAAAACCTCAGTTTCCAGTTCCGTTGCCCACAGGAATATGCCCACATGGAACGTATGATAGAGGAAGAGAAAATGAGCAACGCTCATACGCTCGACCCTTTCGTGGACCATATCAAGATGATCTTGGCTAACCACCAGGTGCCGGCCAAGGTAGAGGTGAAGTATCGCATGCCGTATAGCATCTGGCGCAAGATGCAGAAGGAGAACAAGGACTTCCAGCACGTAAACAACCACCACTACGTGAAAATCATCTTCCCCGATGGACTGGAGCGCACGGAAAAGAACACCTGCCTCTACCTCTACTCCATCCTGACAGATAAGTTCAAGGAGAAACCGGGCAGCATCACCAATTATGTGGACAATCCAAAATCGAACGGCTACGAGTCGTTCCATGTCAAGTTGCTGTCAGACCACGGCAAATGGGAGGAGGTGCATATCTGCAGCGAGAGGATGGTGAAGAACTCCATGCTGGGCTGTGTGTCCGACCGCAAGGATGACACCATCAAGAGCTGGCTCAAGCAGTTTAAGGAAGTGCTGCAGGACATCGCCTTCCATGGATTGGAAGACGGATACATCGAGAACGTGGTTAGCTCCTTCTATAACGACGACATCATGGTGTTCACCCCGAAAGGACATCCCGTCAGATTACCGAAGGGATCCACTGCCCTGGATTTTGCCTTCGAGGTTCATACCAAGGTGGGTATGCACGCCAAGTATGCCCATATCAACGGCAAGCTCTGCTCCATCAAGACCGTCCTTCGCCGTGGTGACAGCATAGAGATAGGTACCGACGAGAACGTATGCCCCGAGCAAGACTGGCCAAACCATGTCATCACTTATAAGGCCAAGAGGCACATCAACTCCTTCCTGACCAAGAAAACTGTCTCCTCCTACCACCGCTGCGAACATTGCAAGCCTATCCCTGGCGAGGAAGTTATCGGATTCAAGGAGGCAGACTGCAGCATCAGTATTCATAAGCGTAACTGCACCGATGCCATTAGAATGGCATCGCAGTTTGGAGACAGCATCGTATCCGTGGAGTTCAAGGAAGAGGTAAACATTCTCTACCCTATCGCCATCCATGTGAAAGCCATCGACCGCTATCATCTTCTGAGCGACATCATCGACTGTATCACCAACGAGCTTGGGCTCTCAATAGAGAGCCTGCATACGGTGACCATGGACTTCATTGTGGACTGCACCATCAAGTTTGGCATCCATTCCTACGGTGAATTGCAAATGATCACTTCCCACCTCTACCATATCAAGGGCGTGGAGGAAGTGTATAATGAAGAACTCGAATAACAAAATTCCAAGTAATTGAGCAAGTTAAAGATAGTCACTCTTATCTGCCTGTTGGTTTCCTTGGGCTTCAGTAGCTGACGCCTTTTAAGATGGGCATGATGGGTGACTTACCTGGAGAATCCGACCAGCAAGTCATGAAGGGAGAATACAGCAAAACCATTGTAAAAATGGTTTAAACGGGACTAAAAATAGTTTAAACCAAAAAATAAATGGCTTAAGATTTGACTATTTCGGTTTTTCCCCTTACTTTTGTCCCCAAATTACAAACACAATCTATGTAAGGAAATGGAGAGAGGTCCACTTTACAAGTAGTCAAACCCTAAAAGAAAGAATAAAATGACGAGTAAAAAAATCCCTCACTATAATTTGCTTTTTTGCTGGATGACGCTGTTGCTCATCAGCGCTTGCACTCATCATGCATCCTCAAATCTAGATGCATCCACATCTTCCATGTGGGGCAATGACCCAAAGGGTGCAGAAGTTATCTATAGGCAAGACCTTGTCAAGCCAAACGATCAAGCGTTTGAGACAACCCATCAAAAATATGAAGATGGCAGTGAGTACGTGACCATTGTCCACAACCAGTTCGCCAACACGGCCTACCATGCCCTATATTCTCCTCATGGCAATCTAAGACTCATCGCCGCAGGATGCAGTGAGATGGCGGATGTCTATGGCTACCTGATTGACTATACGCCCAATGGGAAGGTAGAGAAAATCTCTCTTCTAAATCCCCTTGGCGATATGGTGGTGAATGGCTTTTCTAAGCTCACTCCTTCTTCGGCAAAAAACTTGTTTAAACAATGGATGGATAATCCCCAAAGCAAGGAATATAGCTATGAAGTAAAAAGAGACTCTACAGGAGCCATTACCTCCATAGGTAACGTCATCACAAGATCCAGCTATAAGCCCAAGCTCTACATCCGGGAATGGGGACCATTTTGGACAAGTGACCTCCATGGAGGTTCACTGGGTATCTTCGTATTGCAGGAATATCAAGGAGACAAAAGCGGAAGCTATGTCAACTATCTCTATCAGGACAACCACCTCCTTGCAGAACTTGCCTATTGGAAAGGCACCTTCATCAAGGCAAGAACCTACAACCGATACGGCTCTCTGGTAGCAAAGTATGAAGACAGAAGCATCAACATAGAGGAACAAACCTTTTGGGACTTCACGGAAGAACCCAAATGGTATGTTAACTAAAAAAAGAGCCTATGAAACGACCAAGCAAGGAAGAATATGAGTCCATGACAGATGTGCAAAGAAACCGGTGGTTCCTGCAGTTTCAGCAGATGCACCAAACCATGTGGGGATTCAATCCTCATGGGGCTGAATACTTCAATTCAGAAATGCTGCTGGAAACCGTTACCCAGGCTGCAGATTTCTTTGGCCTGCCCATGCCCAAGGTGACAGAGGTGGAGGATACCGTGGCCAGGATCAAAACCAACGAGGAAGCCAAGAACACGGAGCTTTTCTATAATCTCAAGGTCATGCAGGACAATGGAGTGAACAATCTCGATGCCCTCAGACTCTGCCTCGTGCATGAGATGTGCCATCAGGCGCTCAGAGACACTCGGTTTTGGATATTTCCCAATGAACTGTGGATACAGGAACTCGCCTGCGACCTTGTTGCCGGTGCCTATGCCGAAAAATACTTCATTGCCACAAACAAGTATAAGTGGGTGGTAGGCATGAAAAATGCCACTCCCACCCATCCTGATGGGCAAATGAGGAAGAATGCCGTGGATTATGGCAGAGAGAACCTGTCCAAAGTCATTGACAAGGATGACAGCCCCTTACTAGACAGAATCCTTCACCTTGTTCCATCGTTTGTGTATGAACATATGCTGGAACTGGCTAAGAGCTGGAAGGCCATTGAGGAAATGGACTGGGAAAAGACTTTCTTCAATCCCCCACCTCCAGCCTCCATCGACATTGATCGATTGCCAGAGAGCAATCTCATCAGGCAGGCTGTACTAAAATATAGAGCACAACTTAAAGAAAAGGAGAATCATCATGAAGATCATCAACAATAATCCAAGCGTTGAAGCTGCCATCGGAAAAATATGCAGCACCACTAAACCCATATCGTTCCAGGTAGAGAACTGCCTTTACCTCCTACCGTCCATCAAAGAGGAGATAGTAAATCAGGTGAAGAAGACCATCAGTAACCAGATGCAAATAGCCAGGATGACAGGAGATTTTCTTGGAAGCTATACATGCACCTATCTGCAAAAACAAATCCACATTGAAGACAAAGGTATCCAAGAAGCCATTGAAAAGGAAGGCTGCAACGCCATCCTTCCCCTAAATTTCCCTGGCAGTGACACGGGGAAGTATCTCCTTGTGAAACTGGAAGAGAAGGACATCCAGCAACAGGTGCGTGATATCATCTATTCATCAGAACGATTTATCAGACAGGCTGCCCAAAAGACACTGCACCAGCAACTTCTAGAGAGTCCTGAGGAGTTCAAGAAATGGCTGGAGCCACTCTTCTCCACCACCTCCTTCATCAAGAATTTCTTCGCTAGCGCCGTCACCTCGCTCCTCGACCCTATATTTGGAATGGTACCAGTAAGGGGAGCCTTCGGTGGGGGTTGGGGACTCAAGAATGATGTGTTGGACTTCCACCAAAAGGCGAAGATGCTCAAACGAATCACTGAAAACGTGAAAAAGGTACGCAGAAATGGAGACAAGGAGGCTGATGCGGAACTTACCGTCCTCATCAACAGCATCCCTGCGGAGTATATCATCGAGATGCTGAAAAACCTCACACCTTCCCAACTCTCCAAGGTAACTCCTTATCTGGACTCTGAGGTATATGCCGAGAACTCGCGCCTAAGAATGGAGATTTGTGACCCACATAAGATGGAAGGATATAAGATGCCCACCGACAAGAGAATCAAGAATACAGGTACCTATAAGCTCTTCCTTTTCAAGGACGGACACTTCAAGGCTGTGGATTTCACTAAAAAGTCTTCCTTCATCGTCTATCTTATCTACCTGATTGACAGATATAAGAAGGAGGACGAGATTGATCCCATTGACCTGTTGGAGAAGAAATGGGAAAAGGAATACTTCAGACTCTTTAACTTGATATATCCTGGACAAACAGATGCGGCTAAGAGCACTTATTACACCCTCACCTCGGAATATAAGGATAAGAACAGCAAGGAAAAAAAGAAGAAACGTCTGGGTGACTGCTATGCTGATATCAGGAAATGCGTAGGCATGGCTTGCGATGAACTGGGAGAAATCATCAGTCCTCATATCATTGCAGATACGGGGGACCACATCGCTACCAAACCACACAATATCCGCATTCCCTTTAAGCTCCTATAGCAGATAGAAAACCAAGTTAAAATATGTAAACAGAAAGAATCTGAAAATATATAAATATCTGAATATCAAAGAAATAGAAAGAAAATAAAAAGAAATATTTTGCGGATTCCGCAAAGATTCATATTTCGCCGAAAAGTGACGAACTTTGTACCCAAATTTACGAAGTTTGGCACTTCTTTGTTTAATATTAAAACGACGGAATATGAAGCAGAAAAATGTAACAAAAGCAACAGAAAACCTGTTTGCCACAGCATCAAGGACTTTCCTCACGCTCAGCATCGAGCAAGTTTTACCATTCGTGGAGACCTTCTTTTCCATCATCATGGAGGATATCATGAAGCAGAAAAAGAATATATACTGTGCAAAAGATGTGTTACTGGAAGAAGTAAAGATGCATGTAAAGGAGGTTGTAACTCCCCAGAAATTCAGCTGCGACTATACCCTGCTGTCAACGTGTAAGATTCTCCTCAAGGACTATCTTTGGCAAAAGGTGAACGAGGCTGAGGGGGAATATATCAAAAATAAGCTCACCAGCAACGATACCAGATTCGCAAAGGATTTTTTTTACGGCACAAATCCTCAAAAGGCTAACATCTCCCGACTCCGCTCACGCTTAAAGAATGAGTTCTACACCTCCTATGGACTTACCATCTCCGATAAGGAGATAAGCACCATCATCTATAGTAGCATCTGGGAAGAAGGGACTTGGAAAGGCTTGAAGACTTTCCAAAATACTGGGAGCATCTTCTTCTGGATTGAGACCAAGGGCCGACATGAACTCACTTCAGAGCTAAGAGAGCAGCAGCGAATACCTTGGGAAAGAAAACGCACTGCCGGTAATACACGCCTTTCCAAGCGAAAGCTCACGGAAGAAATGGCCAACCTCATTCTGCAAGAAGAAACGCTCCCTTCTGATATCTCCCAAATCATTAGGGATTTGTACGTCAACAAGAAAAGTCCCCAGGAAATCATGAGCCAGTGGGCTTGGAATCAGGAGGAATATGATAAGAAGGTAAAGAATGCAACAACCACCTTAAAGGAAACACTCCTACAATCGCCCAGGGACTATCATGATATTCTGAAAGACAAAACCGCCAGCAATAGCCAAATATCCTTGGACGAAGCGATGCAAAACGGCTGTCAGGCCAGCTTCAAGGAAAACCAATGCGCTCTTGTGGATATTTTCGGAGTGAGTCTCACGGACGAGGAAATCCAGAGCAAGGCCATGGAAACAATCCACCACATAGCATCCACCGTAGAATGCACAGAACGTGACCGCTATGTATGGGAAAGCCGTTACTTCGAAGACAAGTCTCCTATAGCTTTGTCAAAGGAACTGAATATGAGACGCTCGAACGTGGACAACATCTATCTGAGAATGAACAAGAAATTCCAAGAAGCGGCCAAGGAATGGTACGAGCATAGAAATCAAGAGAAAATACATGTCACAAAGTCTAACAAGAAAAAGAAATCAGCTTATGCTACTGAAACTCAATACAGGCATCAAAGAATATGAGGCTCGGGAGTTCCTCCATACCCATAGAGGAGCCTACCGCGAGGAATATGCTCAGCATCGCCATCAGAGTATTGAAGAGTTTGTGAGTGAAGCCATGAAGAGCTGTCCTTTCAAGATGCCAGTCACATACGAATGCTTCGGAAAAGGCAAGCGCTCCTAAAAAAAGAAGAGAAATGCTGATATAAAATCTTAAAACGCTCCTCTTATAAGATATAAACAAAACTGTCATGAACGAAATCGCAACAAAAATAAGGGATTATCTTCTTCAGGAGAACTATAATCTCATTGAAAGCAACGATGAAAACAGCATCATCCGCTATCAAGACCAAGTAATAAGCATCTCATCTGAGAATACAACCACAGGTTTTTGCAATATATGTCTTCCCATCATCACGAGTTCACCATCCATGGGGAATATAAAACTGCTGAAACTCTGCAATGCCATCACCTCCAGAGAGAAAGTGGTGAAGGCCTTCCTCATGGAAGACTGCATTCTGCTCGCCTATGAGTTTAACTGGAAGGAAATGGAGGAACTCCACTATCACTTGAAAATAGGGATAGAACAAGTAGCTGCCAGTAAAAAAAGCATCGAGGATGCTGTGAGATTATACCCGAGTAAACCATATGTCAAACCATAAAAATAAGAATTATGTTAGAATGTAATAACAATTTCGACCCATTTGTGGCTAACGCCAGTGCTGCGCTCTACGGCGTGGAGAACCAAAACGCCGTAGAGGAGAATTTCCATGAGCTCTATCTCAAACTCGTGGAGCATTTTAGAAACCCAAAATTCATCGCCAAGCTTCATGCCCTCAAGCCACGTGGGCAAGTTACCGTGGCCATCGGGCTTCCCATGAAAAATGAGGCTGTCCGCTTCGCCAACAAGCTCTGGTTTCAGGTACAGAAATCATCCTCCCTCTATTGGGAAGTATATTATGTCAATATAGGAGTGAACTTCAGAAATAGTTTCTACTCACCATTTACCTTCAAGAAGATGATGTTACGTAGAGCCACCGTTGGCACCATTGAGAAGATTCAAGATAGAATCTCTGCTCCAGACTTCGAATCAAAGATGTGTGAGAAACTGGGGAAATATGTCTATGAGTGCTTTTCTTCGGAGACCGTCAACATCATGAAAAGAAATGCCTCGGAAACAGAAGAAGCAGAAAAATAGAAAAAACGATAGCTCATTTTCACGAATTAACACAAATCATGTGAGAGTTCGTTATTTTTATGCTATCTTTGTAGCTGAAAGAACAACGTCTTTAAAATTAGGACATAGATTAATCAAGGATGCCAAGCATCCATTAACTGTCAAACATAAAAACAAGCATCATGAGCACGATCATAGAACAAATAAACAAAATGAAAGAGCAACTGGGCATCTCTGCTTCAAAAGAAGAGGTGCTCGCCTACTTTACACAACCATCATATGAGGAAGCAAAGATGGCATGGAAAGAACTTTTGGGAGAATGGAACCAAGAGAAAGTACCAGAAGAAGCCAAAAAGGGAATAATCCCATGGCCAGACGTTCTAGGGAGCCTATATAAGCACCCAGAGAAAATACAAACCTCTGAGGAATGTTGCAGCCTGTGCCACCACAAATTGCTCATACATGACTTTAGATCTCCCGTGTGGACTTGGGCATCGCTATGTGGTAGGGGCGGAATGCTCTCTTTCTGTCCTAATTGCCTCCACCAGGAGAGTTTCTCTCTGGATATCATGAACTAAGGGGATAAAAGGAACCGAGATTAATAGATGAAGTCATAAACTCCAAAAAGTTGCGCCCGTCACAAACCAGGGCTTAAAGATTATGAACGTCAAGGAAGAAAAATTCGAAGGGCAGCTCTCTATGGAGCTTACCAATATGATTGTCACTCCAAACCAGCTCGTTGGATTGGATGAAATGGATATCAAGCAAGTGGTAAACAGAAGAAAGGGTAAAGCCTTTATCTTCGAACAAGAGGAGGAGGATGGCCCTACCTTCATGAAAAACAGCTTCAAGGCCCTCAAAGAAAAAGAAGAGGTGAAAGGCAGCAAATACATCCTCATCAGCATCCAAACCACAGGCAGCACACTAAACATGGAGGACATGAACCATATAAACGACTTCATGGACAGCCTAGAAGATGATTTTGAGCTGAAATGGGGCATTGCCCAACTGGAAGAGAAAGCCAAAATGCGCATCATCCTTTTGGCATCGAAGTAAAGAATCTCAGAAGATAGAGATATGCTAATGAAGTATGGCACGCTCACCCAAAAGGGAGTTAGACGCAATAATGAGGATTGCATCCAGGCAATTTCCCATCCCGAAGAAAACTCCTGGATGGGAATTGTATGTGACGGTATGGGAGGACATTCCAAGGGAGAGTTGGCAAGTCAGACGGTGGCAGAGACTATCACTCGCTACTGGGAGAAGCATTTGAACTACAAGGATGACCAAACCAAAGTGAAGAAAGCTTGCCAGGCAGCCTATAGATGTTTCAGCCAAAGGGCAGAAAACATCGGGAACATGGAAATGGGAACTACTATGGTCATGGCTAGCATACAAAACGCACATCTGACCATCGCCCATGTGGGAGACAGCAGATGCTACCATTTCAGAAAAAAAGAAGACTGCATTTTCCAAACCCAAGATCATGTCAAAGATAGCTTTGGATGGGAGATTGTAGCCAGATGCTTTTTTACAGGTCGCCCGGACGTGGCAATTCCCGAGATCCACCAGGCAATCCTCCAAAGAGGTGACAAAATCCTTCTCTGCTCCGATGGACTCTATAAAAGCATGCCCCCAGACATGCTAAAAGAAAGAGTAATGGATGAAAAGTCACCTGCAGAAATACTCGATGAATTCGACTCTCTCTGTGCAAAGAACGGCGATGACAACTATTCGGGAATCCTCCTAGAGATATTGGATATTTAAAATATTACACCCATGAGAAGAACTTATACATTATTATATATGACTCCCTTATTGGTAGCCATGAACTTTGCTTCTTGTCAAAACAGACAGACAGGCAGCATTCAAGCAAAAGAAGAAAAGGACTCCTCTTTTGTTTCAGACTCTGTGCAATGTGAGAAGCCTATCAAAAGTGAGTCTGAAACAGAAGAGCATAAACATTTCCAAAAACTCATGAATAGCGTCATCAAAGGTGATGCTGCAGCCTTTGCCCATATGACCTTCTATCCTATCATGCGCACCTATCCCATGAAATGGATTGAAGATTCTATTGACATGATGAAATTCTTTCCCATCATGGCGGACGACTCCTTGAAAAGCATCCTCAAGAAAACCACTCCAGAGATGTGGCAACAAATGGGATGGCGCGGATACACTTTCAGAAACGGAGAGTACTTCTGGGACGAAGGCAATGCCCTGTCAGGCATCAACTATGTCTCAAGGAAAGAGGAAGCCCTCAGGAAGCAGCTCATCCATAGAGACCTGGCAACCTTGCATCCATCCCTGAAAACCAAACAATTGGTTCCTTTCGCCTGTTTCTTCGACAAGAGCAACCATGCCATCTATAGGGTGGATTTACTCGATGCCGAGGATATGTATGACAAGAATGCCAAGTATCGCATGGCAGTGTACCTAAGAAACAGCGACCTAAGGGGTAAACCCGATTATGTGCTCGATATGGATTTTAGCCTGGAAGGAAGCGCAGGCGTGAGAGTGTATGAGGCATCTGACCAAAAAGGAAACAAGATAAGCTTCTATGTGAACTTCTACGAGCAAACCAATGATTTCGAGGCAGAGGTAAAACTTGGCAGCAAGGAAAGAAAACATCATATCGACAGAACCTATTGGCTCGACTATTTCGATACTCATCAAACAAAAAAAAGAAAGTGAGGCTACAATGATCGTAATACACCCAAAAGACAGAACCACAAAAATGCTGGAATTGCTCTACAAGGATTCTCCACATACCCTGGTGGACACAACCTTGAGCAAGAATCAGCTGAGAACATTACTTTACAATGAGCCATCCGCAGAACGCTTCATGCTTCTGGGACATGGAGGTTCTGAAGGACTATTTACCAGAACTGATGACACCCCAAACAGCTTCTCGAAGCTGATAGACCATAGTTTTGCACACATTCTCAGAAAACATCAAGGGAGAATATTTGCAGTATTCTGCCACGCTAAGTTGTTCGCTGAGAAAGAATTTCTCCATGGACTCTTCTCCGGGATGATCATCTCGGAGATGAGCGAGGCTCAATACTATGACATCCCCACCACAGAGGAAGAACTTGCCCAAGAGAATGTAAAGCTGGCGAAACGCCTGCGAACACTGCTGGACGAAAATATCCCATGGTGTCTGATTCCAGAAAGAATCCTCCAAATGGATGATGCCCATACCCCTCTCACGGAATTCAACTATCACAACTTTTTCTATATGTAAAAGTCCTTACGATCCCTTCAACTCCCCTTGTAGGGGACAGAAAAGTAGCTCTTCACCGCTGCGCTCTAAGGTTGGCAGGGCTTTAGAGCCCTCGTTAGGAGTTATGCGGGATGGGATTACGTTGCCGAGGAACTTAAGTTTCGCAAGTGAAAATTCCCAGGCATGATTAACGTAATTATAGAATAAAAAAGCCCTGAAGCTTGTATAACTCACAGAAAATGAGTATCTTTACAACCGTAAAAGATTTGAGGAACCCGAAAAAACCATCTGCCAATCCATTCTTTTACCCTTTTCTTTGGAATCTACAAAAAACTTATCTATATACTTATAACCTTCATTTTTTATACTCCAAATCACATTTTTCATGAATATATTGCCCTATCCATGATAGATTTACTGATTCTGTCCCCTTTTATAAAGTATAAGAAACAAAAAACGGAGGTAAATATGAAAAGATACCTATCAGACAAAGAATGGCTCGGACACATCACCTTTCCACTTCATAAGGAAAATGAGAAACTGAAGCCCATCAAGCCGCAAGCCGCTCCACCCCAAAGCCCCATTCTAGAGGCAAAAGCAGGAGGGTTGAAAGACATCGCCGGAATGGACGAGCTTAAACAACTCATACAGGAAAGCTTCATTAATGTCCTGAGAAACAAGGAGTGCGCAAAAGCTTTCGGCATCAGACCACCGAGTCTGCTTTTCTATGGACCCGCAGGTGTGGGAAAGACCTTTATCGCGGAAAAGGTGGCAGAGGAAATCGGTATCCACTTTATGAAAGTGATCCCCGACGACCTTGCTTCCTCTTATATACACGGAACACAAGCCAAGATTGGCAATCTTTTCCAGGAAGCCGAGGAGAAGGCCCCCACCCTGCTTTTTTTCGATGAGTTCGACTGCATGGTCCCGCAAAGAAGCAATAATGACGACAACAATCAGAACGGTGAGGTAAACGAGTTCCTCTGCATGCTTAACAACGCAGCCGATAGAGGCATCTACGTGATAGCCGCCACTAACCATCCCGAGCGTATAGACAAAGCCGTCTTGCGAACAGGTAGAATAGACGAACTCATCTATGTGGATATGCCAGATATGAAGGCAAGGGAAAGTCTCTTTAAACTATCGCTGGGCAATCTGCCTATCGAAAAGGATATCAACTATTCCCTACTGGCAGAGAAGACCAGAGGATTCAACTGCAGCGATATTGGCTATATCGTCCAAATAGCATCCAGGAACATGTTCAATGAAAGCATCAAGGTAGGGGGAAAAGCCTTCAAGACCATCACGCAGAAAGTGCTTCTGGATGTCATCTCCAAAAGAAGTCCATCCGTCAGCAGTAAGGATATCAGGGAGTTTGAGCGCATCAGAATGGAACTCTCCAGAGGACAGAAGGGGCAGTTACCAAGAAGCATAGGATTTCATTAAAAAACAATTAAAAGAATACACGTATGAAAGAAAAAGTATTAAAAGCTCTCAAGGAGCTAGGATTCAAGCTGGAGGAAGTGGAAGACTTCGGTTACTTATTCCAATATGAAGGCACTCACTACCTGTATGTGACCCAGGCCATGGGAGAGGATTTTCTCAATATCTGCGTCCCAGGCGTGTGTGACCTTCATGAGGCAAAGGAAACCTTTGACCTTTGTCACCTGGCCAGCAAACTAAGCTACGAACTTAATTATGTCAAGGCATATGTCAAGGAGGAACGTCTCTGGATTGCCTATGAATGCAACATCGAAGGCTGTGAGAAATCCTTAAAAGATATCGTAGGCAACATGATCTCCTACCTTGACTTTGGTATCAACTACACAAGAGACCTTCTGGGAAATGGCTATCCTGACATGGAAGAAGCAAATGAGAAAGAAGACCAGCAGGATGCAGCACCCACCGAAGAAATCAAGGGACTACCCTCTCCTTCTGCCAAAGAGGAAGGTACACAGACAAAAAACGGTACAGAACATCATTCACTCATCTCTAATATAAGTAAGATATGGAAAAGAATAAGCAATTAGTCATGAAGGTGCTCAAGGACATGGGCTACGAGCCGGAACTTGACTCTGACCAAGACATCAGATTGTGTGTGGAAATGAAAAGATTCTACTTCTTCATGCCGGATGACGAGGATGAATGTTACGTCAACCTCGTCCTACCCCAGTTTACTGACATAAAGGAGGGCAAGGAAATCATTGCTCTTGCTGCCTGCAACATCATAACAAGGGACATGAAGTTCCTAAAAGTATATGTGGATAAGAACCATGAGAGTGTCAGTGCCTCTTGCGAGTTCATCTACACCGATGAAGATTCACTCAGAGAGAACATTGTAAATAGCATGGAAGTGATGGGCATTGTGAGGACCTTTTATAAACGGAAATGTGCCGAACTAGAAAATTAAGAAAAATAGCCATCCCCCTTCCAACCCATGGAGTACATGGATGCCGTATAGAAAATATTCGAGAGAGCTGAAACGCAAGATGAAACAAAAAATTAGGTAAAATCATAAAACATGATGGAAAAAGTAACAGGTAAACAATTCTTCACCACACTTGGCGCTGGTATCTGGCAGTCAATCTGTTGGTTTTGCAACCTCTGTGGCTACAAAGACAAAAGTCTTTATGGCCTCTTCGTCAAGAGAGTGTTTACAGGATGTGTGACCATCCTAATGATGATTTTCACGGGAGCACTCCTCTGGGCGCTCTACTCAGATCACATGAAGATGCCAAAGTACAATTACTACGACTGGCATTTCGTGAGCAGAAACGTTAGTTATAGCCAATCTGCAGGAAGGGTGGAGAACTTCAAGACCGGGGAAACCATACGTAACGTGGACTGGATCTATAAGAGTGTGGATGGCGACAGCATGGTGTGCTTCGCCAGCAAGGGGAAAAGAGGTTATTTCAACAAATTCACTGGAAAGGTTGTCATCAAACCTCAATACAAAAGGGCATGGATATTCAGCGAAGGCCTGGCATGCGTGGAGGAAAACGACACACTCTACTTTATCAACCACAAAAACCAGAAGGTCATCAAGGCAAACTTTGTCTTTGATGAGAATTCTGACGGATATGTCTTCCATGATGGCTTTTGCATCGTGGCCGTGGACAATTATAAGTATGGCATCATCAACAGACAAGGCAAATGGCTGCTGAAGCCAGAATATGAAGACGTGAGATACTGTAAGGAGAAACTATGGATTGTGAAGAAAGACAAAAGACTCGGTGTTTATGATGCCATCACACAAAAAATGATTCTGCCCATCCGTTACCGCCACGTAAATATTGACAGCCAAGGCTTCGTGGTAGAATATGAAGACTACACCATGAAACGACTGAACTTCGATCTCACAGTAAAGGATCACTTCGTGTGCAGTGAAAACAACACGGTATCATACCCTTCTGGGAAAATGGACAAAAATGGAGAGGAAATCCTGCAGCCAAGCCGCTGCCTCTACTACAAGAGTGGTTCTTGGATGGACAAGGACTCTGAAAAAGTGGGATTGATGTCCCCAGAGGGCAAGCCACTCACTAAACCTTTATATGACAATATCACTGGCATCGGCTTTGATCTATACAAGGCTGAAAATGCAGGCAACTATATTGTCATCAACGGAAAGGGTCAAACTGTCAACTAACCTCTCCCTCCCCAAGAGAAGATGGATTTTCCCATGGCACTGTAGGGAAAATCCACCTTTCATTTAGAGAATCTCCCTCTGTTATTCCACAAAATCGCCGTATCTTTGCCGCCGTAATCAAGAGACAAATAATCTCAAGATTCCACGAAAGTAGTAAACATGAATAATAACCCTTCAAAAAATATGAGTTATGAAGAGAATGATTATGACAATGGTGGCAATGATAATGATGATTACATCAGTATCGGCTCAGAGAATAGACAATACAAACATGGAGGCTCGCATCCTCACTGATAAGATGACTGAAGAGCTGGGCTTAAACAGCTGGCAAAGAGAGAAAGCATACTAGATGAACCTCTCTTATCTGAACGGCATCAGTAGCTATCGGGACATCAACTCTCAGGTTTGGAAAACGCGTAACAATGCTCTCAAAGGCATCTTGAATGCAGTTCAATGGAAACAATACAAGAATGCTTCATACTTCTACCGTCCAATCAGCTGGCGCCAAAATACTTACGTACACAACATCTACGCTAAGTACCCAAGCAAGAAAAGCTCATTCGGTGGCAATAGAGCAAACAAACCTGTGACTTTCCCTGCACCAGCTAACCAACGCCCAGTGGAAGCAGGCAGCCCACACCAGCCAAACTACACGGCTTACAACAAGAATCATGGCAAGCCAAACAGAACAGGCAGCACTAACACTTCAAACAGAAGCTTTGGAAGCATGAGAAGATAAGATTCATAACAACAAACAAAACGACAATTAAAAAAGGCAGGTAGGTAGTCCACGCAACCTATCTGCCTTCATTTTTTCCTATATTAGTAATCATCACCCAAATCTCTTTTTTATTTACGGAATAAGCATTAATTCCATGTTATTTTAAGCAAAACCGAAAAAAAACATGTTTCTGTGCAGAAATCTCGCACAGATTTAGTATCTTTGCCAGTGATAATCATTTAAATGTTTAGCGTATGCCTACAAACAAGAATGCCCAACTCAGGTATCAGATACTGGATAGATGTTTTAGCGACTTTAAACGCAAATACACTATTGAGGACCTCATTGATAAAGTGAACGAAAGTCTCTATGACCTCACTGGTAAAGAAGTAAAGCTTCGTCAAATCCGTGAGGACATCAAGTATATGCGCGATAGAGTGACCTATGATGCACCTATCAAAGCCTACCCTATGGCTTCCGGCAAGCAATGTTATTACAGGTATGAAGATCCGAAGTTCACCATATATAATAATGAGATGTCCATTGAAGAGGTGAACAATTTACGTTCCACCATACAGATGCTCGGACGCTATAGAGGCACTCCTGCCAATGCATGGCTTGAAGAAGTCATCTCCAATCTGGAATACCGGTTTGGAGTAAAGGCCAATGCAGAAAACCTCATCTCTTTTGAACAAAATGACAGACTGCAAGGTCTAGAACACCTTTCTGGCATTATTGATGCCACGATCAACCACCAGTCCCTCAAGCTTCACTATCGCACATTCAAAGGACATGAGTTCGAGACTATATGTCACCCCTACTATGTGAAGCAATATAATAACAGATGGTTTCTGCTCGGACTAAACGATGAATATTCTACAATTGGCAATTATGCATTAGACAGAATTGTGTCATTCAAGAAAGTAGATGTACCGTTTTGTAATAATACTGAGATCAATTTCGACACCTATTTCAATGATGTCATCGGAGTAACAGTACCAAAGGCCGATATTGAAACCGTTGTACTCAGATTCTCAGAAAACCGCTTTCCATATATCGTGTCCAAACCTCTCCACCACTCTCAGATAGCAGATTTGGAAGAAAGAACCATAACCCTCCAGGTCAAGCCCAATAAGGAGCTGAACCAGCTGATATTCTCGTTCATTCCAGACGTTGAAGTTCTTTCTCCTCAAAGCCTGAGAGACACAATAAAGGAAAAAATTGAAGAAAATCTCCAGAAATATTTATCTGTGCAGAATGGCTGCACAGAACCGTAGTAATTTTGCACTCGTTAATTGATGTGTAACTAAATTTTTGATTGAAATGAGAAAAAATCTTGTAGTGACCAAAGAAGCAAAGGCTGTAATGAATCAGGTAATTGAGACCCTGAGAGCAACAGGTTTGTCTGGGGTAGAAATATCAACTTTAGTTGGCATTTTGCTATATATCAAAAAGCAAAAAGCTCCGGGGGTTGATTCTTTTGAATACAATCAGCCTTTGTTTGAACTGCTAGATAGTAATGATGACCTATATAATGAAGCTGAGGGCGTATTCATTAGAGCCATCTCCAAGATAAACATCAAGATTATCAATCAGGCCATGAAGATAATCTGCAGCATGATCTTTTCCGATGAAGAATATCTGGATTGGTTAGACTTCTGCATCGAACAGACCACCTCAAATAAACAGGTAGGAAAGTTTTATGTCCCAAGTTCCTTCAGCTCACTTGCAGAGGCAATTATCTCCCCTAAAGCAAAATCCATTTTTGTTCCATTTGGTGGAATGATGGAGTTCGGCACAGAGATGGAGAACTACGAGCATATAGATTCAAAGGAAATCAATCAAGAGATATGGTTATTGGGCAGAATCAGACTTGGACTGGCCGGCAAGCAGGATTCCGTAGAATTCACGAATGACTCTAACACGTCATGGACAAACAAACAGTATGATGCTATTATCTCTTACCCTCCTCTTTCTATAAAAATGGAGATGCAGGATGAACATGCAGCAGTAAATGGCTATAAGCGGGAGCTGGCAGAACTGGTTGCAGCTAACCGTTTCATGGAAACGACATCAGCAGATGGAACAGGTGTATGCTTTATGACTCCAAGTTTACAATGGGGATATGGTGAGCAAAAGAGATTCAGAATGTGGGCTATGGAAAAGCATATTATTGATGCGGTTATTCTTTTGCCTAAAGGAATGCTCTCACATACTCGCATACCACTTGTCTGTGTCATTCTAAAAAAGCACCCTCAACAAGAAAATGCCATCAGGTTCGTTGATGCATCTAAAATGTATGATAAGGCCGACGGCAACATTCAACTCGACATGGAGAAGGTGATGGCCGCATATCATGCTGACCAGACTGGAGTTTCTGCTTCTATATCTTATGATGACATCATAGAATTTGACTATACCTGGGACATCATCCAACACCTCCAGTTAGAAGAGTTAGAGATGCCAGAAGGATATAGTGTCGTAGCCATGAAGGATATCGTAAAGCTTCCATATTACGAAAGGGGTACGAAAACGGACGAAGGCAAGAAGCTAAGAATGGCAGATTTGAGCAGTGATTGGACAAAGCCTTATATTTCAATAGAGTCTCTCAGTGACAGTAACAACGTTATAGGTTGTGCAAAACTTAAGCAAACAGCAATCGCCTTATCCGTGATGGGAAATCTTAACCCATCCATCATCAAGGCTTCCGAGGAAGCACCAGTTTGGCTGACAAGGGGCATACTTGCCATTGTCCCTGGAATTGAAATTGACATCGATTATCTTTGCATGGTGTTGAGTAAGGCTAAAATCGGTGGTACAGGTATGGTATCTCACGTTTCAATGGGGTCAATTTTGAAGTATAAACTGGCTCTGCCAGACATAAATACCCAGAAAGCCCTGTATAAAGAAGCATACCAACAGGAAACCATGGCCAAGATTAAGGAAACTGGTCTACTTGATGTGATTGATAAGATGAAGACAGACTATATCAATGAAGTGCGTTCACGAAAGCACGACATGATGCCCCATCTTCGCCAAATGTCAAGCGCAAGAAAGAACCTGGAATATTACATCAACCATAAGGACTCTATGAGCGATGAAGACTTCATGCAGGGAATGAAAGAAGAGATAGCCAACCAAAAGGCAGCTATCGATTCTCTCACCACCATACTCAAAATTTTCTCTAGAGAAGATCAGTTTGGAACACCAGAGGTCATCAATATTGATAAGTTCTTGGCGGAGAACTACCCTGATGGACATAACTACCAATCTGAGATAGAACTAGACTTCCAGGCTCTTGCCAATTATGGGTTTACCATCCCAGATTCTCTCCTATCCATTAACATGAATGAGGGCAAAAAATGGCAGGAATATCTCAAAGATATTCCAGACTATGCAGAAGGCATCAACGTCTTCATGGCAAAGGATGACCTGCAGAGACTCTGTGACAACATATTCGGTAACGCCGTCAAACATGGATTCACTGACCCTACGAGAAAAGACTATTCCATCTGGGTTAAACTCACTGTGGATGAGGAAAGAGACATGTTCCAAATCGACTTCACAAACAATGGAACACCTTTTCCTAAGGGCCTTGACAAGATACGCTATGGACTTAGGGGCGAAAAAGGTGGCATCACTGCAGGAACAGGAGAAGGCGGCTATATTGTGAGAAGCATCTTGGAACACTATGGCGGAGACTACGACCTCCTCACACAGAAAGACCAGGATTCCATTTGGTCAACCGTTCGTATTTATTTACCTATATACAGAAATGACAATGAGCAATAGTTATCATATATTGTGGATAGACGATGAATGGGAAGAGATGACCTCTTTCCAAAAGTACTGTAAGCTTCATTATAACATGGAGCTTACACCATTCAAGACCCAGAAAGAAGGACTTGACACATATGCCAAGAACCCAACCTTCTGGGAAGCTGTCATATTGGACGCTAAAGTACTGAATGAAAGCGAGCAGGAAGTGGCAAGTGTGGCCAGTCTTCAGAATGCAGTTCTGAGAATCAAGGAAGAATTCAAGGAATTGCCCTATTTTATTTCGACAGGACAACCAGACCTGCTTAGCGATAATATGTTCAAAACCTTCTTCCCTGTATACTATGAAAAGGAAGTAGATGACGAAAAGCTTTGCGATGACATCATCAAAACAATAAACGAGCAGCCCAACAGAATCATTAAGAACAAATATCCTGAAATATTCTTCTGGCTTGAAGGAACCGTCGCAGATGAAGTTTTAAGCATCATTAAGATATACGAGAATCATGAGTTTGCAAATGCTGATACTTTCAATAAAGTGAGAAAAATCCTTGACTGGATTATGAGTTATCTGTATGACTATGGACTTCTTGCTATTAAGTTCAATGGTGCAAATCTTAATGAATGTAGCAAGTTCCTAGGACATCCGAAGCTGCAAGATGTAGTACCTGTGCATATCCAACGACACCTTTATTCACTGGTATCCATTGCCAATGAAGGTTCTCATAGGCAGCATATAGATGAGGAAGTAAAAACCAACAAGGCTCCTTTCTTGGTGGCATCAACCATTTTCGAACTTCTCAATGTCCTCACATGGCTCCACCAACTGCCAAACGACATGGAAGAGAAGCAAACGATAGAGAAACTGGCTGCAAATGTAGCCATTGATTTCGTCCAAAGTAATAATAAACATTAAAAAAACATCTGTGCAAATAGAATGCACAAAAAAGTGTTACTTTTGCAGTAGAATAAACAAATAAAAGAAGAAACATATGAGCAATAACGATATTCAACAGCAGACTACGGTCAATATTCAAGAAAAGGCAAACCTTATCTGAGCAATCGCAGATAAGCTTGTAGGCGTGTATAAACCACATGAGTATGGTAACGTCATACTCCCTATGTGTGTCATCAAACGTTTCGAAGATACCCTGGCACCAACGAAGGAAAAGGTACTTGCAACAAATGAGAAACTGGATAAAGACGGTATCGTAGTAAAGACATACAGTGTGACCAAGATGGTTGGCGGCGGATGGATGTCTGCCTTTGGTGGAAACCAGACTCGTCCTGTACGCTCAGATTAGAAATGGACATTGGACGCATGTTTTCCTTTTGCAGCAAAAGACTCTCACAAGAAAACTTCTTGCAAGGCATTGATCATGGCTCATGCCTATTCCAATGTGGTAATGGATAAGATAGAGAAGTGCATTAAGAATGGTCTCACAGGCAACGAGAACGACAACTGGTAAAGACACTATAGCGTTTGCGAACTTATTAATTCGTGTACATCTTTAGTAAATCGCCAAATTTCGGGAGGATTCCACTGGCAGAATCCTCCCTTTTTGTTCTTTTTATGCAGGAAAAAGTTAAATTTTTAATACTCCGCAAATAGATTGCGGAGTATTTTTGTATTTTTGCAGTAAACTTTAAAAGTATAACTTATGCCAGCAAACAAGAATGCCTTGATCAGGTACAAGACCATAGACAATTGCCTGAGAAACAAATATCGCCGTTGGACTATCAACGACTTGGTGGATGCCTGCTCGGATGCCCTCTATGACATGGAAGGCATCACAAAGGGTGTGTCCCTGAGAACTATCCAAGCAGACTTACAAATCATGCGTTCCGATAAACTTGGCTACAATGCGCCCATAGAAGTTTATGATGGTAAGTATTATCGCTATGCAGATCCAGAGTATTCCATCTTTGACATGCCATTGTCAGAGAACGACTATGAGGTGATGAAAGAAGCCGTGGAAATGCTCAAGCAATTGGAAGATTTTGACCATTTCTCAGAGATGGCAGATGTGGTAGGAAGGCTACAAGATAAGCTATCTATTAGCCAAAGCAACAGAAAACCCATCATCAATTTTGACTCCGTACCAAACCTCAAAGGCTTGAAGTTGCTGAATCCTCTGTACAATTACATCGCCAACAAGCAACCGCTGAGAATCATGTACCAGTCTTTCAACGCCACGGATCCAACAGAGTATATACTCTATCCATATCTTCTGAAGGAATACAGAAACAGATGGTTTCTCTTTGGTTCTGTCAAGAAAGACTTGGTCCTGTATAACCTGGCTTTGGACAGAATTGTTTCTGTGGAACCTCTGGATATACCTTTCAAGGAAAATCAAGAATTTGACTCAGAGCATTTCTTTGATGATGTTATTGGAGTCAGCAAAAACCTTCACAATACACCTAGAAGCATCAAGTTCTGGGCATCCGAGGAACAAAGCAAATACATCATGACCAAGCCGCTCCATCACAGCCAAAAACTCATCAAGCAAAATAAGGATGGTAGCTGCATCTTCAAAATGTCAGTGGTTATCAACTTCGAGCTGTACTCAGTACTGATGAGTTATGGTCCTGGAGTCAGAGTCATCTATCCTCGTCAAGCCGTAAGCTATATGAGGGATAAGACCCAGGAAATGGCAAACTTATATGCCAAGGATTTTACCTACAAGAACGAATATTAAACAACAAATATGGAACAAGCAGAACTTCACAATATGTCTCAAGAAGCCTATATAAAGGAACACTTCAACAAAGTAGACACTATCACCGCAAAATATGTCTCCAACGAATCATGGGCTGATGGCATCAAAGATGAACTGGAAGAAGGAAAAATATATAAAGTAAGCTATATTTCCGTGTTGCTCTCCTCGACACAAATCATGCTTGATGATAAAGGCACAGTTCCACCTGTAGGGTTCATAGAACTAGTAGAAGCCACTGTGGATGATGAAAACATCAAAGATAAGATTGCATACCTTCTGGAACTCAAGAAGCAAAGTAGCGAACATAATCTGGAGCCAGTGGATGAGGAACTTTTCAACTGGGCACAGGATTGGGCAGAGATCTATGACAAAAAGTTAGAGGTCATCCATCCTGAAAAGAAGGTAAACTTGGACACTTGCCTTAATCAATTGATGTTTGATACTGTAATCAGAAAGGCTAAGGAAGGAATAAACTCTACACGAATCCATCTCTTCGAGTAAAGCTTCTTCTACATTATATTGGCTCAAGACCACAAGCTACTGGTAAACAAGAATGTGGTTTTGAGCCTTGTTTTTACTTACTCTTCGGTTCTTAATGTCACTATTCGATATTCGTGATTTGCAGCAGGAACAATCTTCTTCAGTAAATCCATCAACCTTATCTTTAGCGTAGCTGTGTTAACACACGGATGACAGCCCAAGAACTCAGACTGCAGCAACTCATTATCCACCACAAGCATCACTTTCTTTTCCTTGTCGTTCATCAGTCCCATGGGAGAGACTGCACCGGGATGGATACTGAGCAACCTAACCATGTGCTCTTCCTCTGCAAAGGACAATCGGGAACAACCAAGCTCAGAAGAAAGGAACTTGGTCTTGAAATGCTTCTCACCTGGTAACATCAGCAGATAAAACTGAGTCTGCTGGCGATTACACAAGAACAGATTCTTGCAAATGGGAACACCCAGGTTTTTCTCCACCTCTTGACACTCCTCCATTGTATAGGCGGCCGCATGACATACCGTCTCATAGGAAATACCCAACTTATCCAAGAAATCATAAGTTTGTACCTCCACCTCACTCCTACCCTCAAGATTGGTAGGTCTACCTATATATCTTTCCATCAACATCAGAAATTTAATATCACATCCTTGCCAAACGGTGCCAGAGACAAACCGGCCATCTTGAAATGTTGCTTGGCAAATGGAATACCAATAATCGTTATAAAGAGCAAACATCCAAAGATTACATGGACAAACCATGCCCAAAGTCCACCACATAGTAACCAAATGAGATTCAAGGGTATCCGAATACACCCTGTAGGTGACTCTGTACTCCTAACCTCCGATCCAAAAGGCCACAAACATAACAAGCCTATCTTGAAAGTCTGCAAGGCAATGGGTATACCAATAATGGTGATAGCCAACGCCAAGCTACCAGTAAAGTATCCATAAGCTGCTTCCAGACCACCAAAGATCCACCACAGCAAGTTTCCTATGATTTTCATTGTTTCAAATTAATGTTTTTTATGGAGGCCAAAGATATAATTTTTTATCGACAAAACTGCATATATTGCTGACTTTTTTCCATCATAAGATGTTAATATGTCTTTAACTGAAAGTAGTATACACCTTTCTTGTTATACTTACTGATTTACTAT
>OHAY01000196.1_pt1 | contig 66195 bp, 68 predicted proteins | sample 1577191 | NCBI WGS metagenome assembly OHAY01 (sample SAMEA3541504, study PRJEB24748) | human gut metagenome | biome: human gut; feature: human-associated habitat; material: faeces | place: China | collected 2012 | reverse complement strand
TCTGATACTCCCCTATAAAAATGGCTATTTATCAACTGTTTGTTGTGACATAGCCTTTAAAATAAAGTAATTATAGTGATGACGGAGTGTGCAAATTGAATCTCAGACAAGGGAAACTTTCGATAACGCTGGCTTGTGTGCTTTTGGGAATTATGCTGGCTGTTCAATATCGTACTACCCAAGATGTGAATAGCTTAGTAAACTCACAGCGAGCAGATGAGCTAGCAGTAAAACTAAAAGAATCGGAACGGCAGAAAGAAGCATTGTCTATAGAGCTTAGCCGGTTAAAAGAGGCGCATGGTGATCAGCTGGCAGAAGAACAAATCAATCAATTAAAGTATGGAGCGGGGCTCGTAGATTTATATGGAAAAGGTGTGCAGGTTACCATTCAGGACAGCAGCAGTGCGGTCCGGAGCGGAGAAAACCCGAATTTATATCTGATCCATGATGAAGATCTTTTAAAAGTAGTAAACGAATTGCGGGCTGCCGGCGCGGAAGCGATTGCGATTAATGAGCAAAGACTGATTGATACAAGCGAAATTCGCTGTGCCGGACCTACGGTAACGATTAATGGGCATATGTTTTCTGCTCCATATGTGGTAAAAGCTATCGGCGATCCGCAGCTTCTTTCCAGTGCTTTAAATATGCGGGGCGGCGTTGTGGAAGCACTGCAGTATTGGGGAATACAAATTCAGGTTAAAAAATCGGACAATTTGGAAATACCGGCATATAAAGGCGCATTTAAACGGGAATTTGCAAAAGTAAAAGAAGAGGCAAAGGAGGCGGCAGAATGATTTATCCTGTATTGGGCGTAGCGATCGGCGTGGTCATCGGGAGCCTGCTTCCTACCGTATATATTCCTATTGGATATTCTAAGCTAATGGGAATAGCGCTTCTGGCTTGTTTGGACACGGTGTTTGGCGGTATTCGGGCAGCTTTGGGCCACAAGTTTGATAACAGTATGTTTCTCATGGGATTTTTTTCCAATGCGATCATGGCGGCTCTGTTTGTTTTCTTAGGAAGTAAATTTGGCATTGATTTGTATTTAGTGGCTTTGTTTACTTTTGGCCTGCGGATTTTCCAAAATGCTAATGAAATACGGCGTATGTTATGGCAGCATCAAAAATAGAAAAATATGGATTGGGTATAGCTAAAATTAAAAAAATAGTGTAGAATGAAAAAGAAATAGGTAAAATAGAGGCAGAATATAAAATCTTCAAAGATTGAAAATAGACAGAGGCAATAGGAGGAGGACGTTAGAATGGCTGATTTTGCTAATATTAAAGTAGTGGGAGTCGGCGGCGGCGGGAACAATGCTGTTAACCGAATGATAGAAAGTGGTTTGCAGGGCGTAGAATTTATTGCAGTAAATACAGAAACGCAGGTATTGGGCAAATCTCAGGCAGATGTGCAGCTTCAGATTGGAGAAAAATTAACGCGTGGTTTGGGGGCCGGTGCTAATCCGTCTATTGGGGAACAGGCTGCAATTGAAAGCCGCGATGAAATTATTAAAGCGCTCCAAGGCGCAGATATGGTATTTGTTACTGCCGGCATGGGCGGCGGCACGGGTACAGGCGCAGCGCCTGTTGTTGCAGAATGCGCAAAAGAAATTGGCGCTTTGACGGTCGCTGTAGTAACAAAACCGTTTAAGTTTGAAGGGAAACGAAGAAGCGAACAGGCGGAAACAGGTGCATCGTATTTGAAAGATAAAGTAGATACGATCATTACTGTGCCGAATGATAAATTGCTGCAAATGGTAGATAAAAATACGACGCTGCAAAATGCTTTCCGAATGGCGGACGACGTATTGCGGCAAGGCGTTCAGGGGATCTCAGACTTGATTACTGTGCCGGGTCTTATCAATCTTGACTTTGCTGACGTAAAAACGATTATGACGGAACAGGGCGATGCGCTGATGGGCATTGGCGAAGCGTCTGGTGAAAATCGTGCTGTTGATGCAGTAAAAATGGCAATCAGCAGTCCTCTTTTAGAAACGTCGATTGACGGTGCGCAGGGAATCATCATTAATATTACGGGCAACTCCGAGCTGGGACTGTTTGAAATTAATGAAGCTGCTGAAATCGTAGCGCAGGCGGCGCATCCAGATGCAAATATTATTTTTGGTTCTGTTATAGACGACAGCTTGGGCGATATGATCCGCATTACGGTTATTGCAACAGGGTTTGATAAAGAAGTAAAAAAACGTCCTGCTTTCGGAGAAGCAAAAGCCAGACCGGCTGTTCAGAAGAGTACATTTCCACCGGTAGGCGGTCCGAGCATTCCAGATTGGATGAAATAAGGCGTAATTACATAAAAAATCGATGAAATACGCATAAAATCAAAAAAACCTCTCTGTTTGGAGAGGTTTTTTTTTGCTTTTTGTGATAAAATTTAACTAGCATATAATGATACATCTATAAAGAGAAAGGATGAGTATGATGAGATGTCTTTTTTGCAAACATGAAGATACGAAAGTAACGGATTCCAGAGCGACGGATGATCGCAATAGTATTCGGCGCCGCAGAGAGTGCCAAAAATGCGGGAAGCGTTTTACTACGTATGAAATGATAGAGGAAGTGCCTTTGGTAGTTGTAAAGAAAAATAAAGCCAGGGAAGTGTTTGACCGCAACAAAATCCTGAAAGGGATTATGCGCGCCTGCAATAAACGGCCGGTATCAATGACTCGTATGGAAGAAATGGCGACACATATTGAAAGAGATTTGCGCAATTCGTTAGTACAGGAAATTTCTTCTGTAAGAATTGGCGAGATGGTAATGAATGAGCTCAGAAAGGTAGATCCGGTTGCGTATATCCGATTTGTCTCTGTATATAGAGACTTTAAAGATATCGAATCTTTTATGGCAGAAATTAATTCATTAAAGCAGGAAAGCAGTCAGGAAAAATAAGAGGTGACAATATTGAATTTAATAGAACAGCGCATGTATGATCATGGAGAAGTGTGGAAAAAAACAGCAGAGCAATCTGATGTGATAGAAAAAATGGGGCTAATGGTGCGGGAGGCATTAGAAGCGGGACATAAAATTTTGTTTTGCGGAAATGGCGGAAGTGCAGCGGACGCACAGCACTTAGCGGCAGAATTGATCGGACGATTTCAGAAGGAGCGGCCGTCTATGGCTGGGATTGCGCTTACGACAGACACGTCTATATTAACGGCCATTGGAAACGATTACGGATATGAGAGGGTATTTTCGCGGCAAGTGGAGGGCTTGGGACAAGCCGGCGATGTGCTGGTCGGTATTTCTACTTCCGGGAATAGTAAAAATGTTGTGCTTGCTGTGCGTGAAGCGAAAAAAAGAGGGCTAAAAACAATTGGAATGACCGGAGAAAGCGGAGGTATATTGGCAGAAGAATGTGATCTTTGTTTTTGTGTTCCGTCAACGGTAACTGCACGTATTCAGGAGATGCACATTTTAGCCGGGCATATTATCTGTGAAATGGCGGAAGAGTAATGATGAAGGTTGGGAAAATAGAACAATTCTTATATGAAGAATTAAAACAACTTCATATTGCCGTCATTGGTGACGTGATGGTAGATCGGTATATATACGGCAGCGTGTCCCGTATATCGCCGGAAGCGCCCGTTCCTGTGAATCGAGTAGAATCGATTCAGTCTACATTGGGAGGGGCGGCGAACGTTGCGGCAAATTTGGCCAATATGGATTGTCACACATACATTTGCGGAATGGTTGGAGCAGATGAATACGGAACCGCGCTGCGTCAAATGCTGTGTGAAAAAAATATTGACTGTACCGGATTGATAGAAAAAACAAATCATTCTACGACGACAAAACTTCGGATATTAGGCGGACGTCAACAGATGATGCGTCTTGATTTTGAAGAAATTGTTCTGGCTGATGACGCAGAAAAAAAGCTAGTAATAGAATGGATAGAGCAATTGGCCCAAAAACGTCTGGATGGGATTATCCTTTCTGACTACGGAAAAGGAATGATTACTGCTGGTGTGGCACAGGCCGTAATTCAGTATGGGAAAAAGAAAGGGATTCCTGTGTTGGTCGATCCAAAAGGAGCGGACTGGTCGAAGTATACCGGAGCTTCTTTTATTACACCGAATGTGAAAGAACTTTGTGAATGTGTGGGAAAACCTATTCCCAATGAAACGGCGCCAATCGTACAAGAAGGGGAAGTTGTGCGTGCCAAATATGACGTGGAAACTCTTGTCATTACACGATCGGAAAAAGGAATCAGCGCTGTTCAGGCAGATGGTAAATCCTGGTATAATCCGGCGACCGCACAGGAAGTATTTGATGTATCCGGTGCAGGAGATACGGTTGCAGCCATGATTATTGCCGCATATGCGGGGGGCCTTTCGATGAGAAGCGTTTTGCAGGCGGCTAATTATGCCGCGTCTATCGGCGTAGCTAAAGTGGGAACGTATGCCGTTCATCGACAGGAACTGATTGATCTTTGGCTGAAATTGAAAGATCGGAAATGGCGTCCTTACGAAAGCTTGTCATGGGAAAAAATGAAACAGCAGATACAAACCTGGCGGGAAAAGGGAGAAACAGTTGTTTTTACTAATGGGTGCTTCGATATTCTTCACCGCGGGCATGTGCTATATCTGCAGCAGGCCGCAGCGCTGGGGGACCATCTGATTGTCGGTTTAAACAGCGATGCTTCCGTACGGCGGTTAAAAGGGGAAACCCGGCCGTTGGTAAAAGAAGAAGACCGGGCTGTATTATTGAGCGCGTTAAGCTGTGTGTCGGATGTAGTGATCTTTGATCAAGATACGCCGTATGAATTGCTTGCTTTGCTGCAGCCGGATATCTTGGTTAAAGGCGGCGATTATCGCGCAGAAGACGTTATTGGACGGGAATTTGCCGGCCGGGTAGAAATTATTCCGTTTGAAGAAGGGTATTCAACAACAAATATTGTAAAGAAAATAGTAGGGCTAGCAAAGGAGAATAAGATATGAAAATAGTGACTGGCGGGGCTGGATTTATTGGCAGCAACATCGTAAAGCGGTTAAATGAACGAGGAATTGACGATATTCTGGTAGTAGATGATTTAACCGATGGGAGAAAGTGTAAAAATTTGCAGGGTCTTTCGTTTTATGACTATATGGACTGCAAGGATTTTGATGAACAGATCGAACAGGACGTTTTTGACTGCGGATGGATTGACGTTGTGTTTCATGAAGGGGCTTGCTCTGATACGATGGAATATGACGGCCGATATATGATGAAAAACAATTATGAAGGAAGCAAAAATTTATTCCATTATTGTACAGAGCGGAGAATCCCGTTTATTTATGCTTCCTCTGCTTCGACGTATGGCGGCGGTGCTCACGGTTTTAGAGAAAGTCGGGAATGTGAAGAAGCGTTGAATCCATATGCTTATTCGAAGCTGCAGTTTGACCGTTATGTACAGCGGCATTTGCCGCACATTGACAGCCAAGTGGTCGGGCTGCGCTACTTCAATGTTTTTGGACCGCAGGAAAATCATAAAGACCGCATGGCTTCCTTGGTATTTCAAAAATATTATGAATTGCAGGAAAAAGGATATATTACCCTGTTTGAAGGAATCGACGGATATGGAAATGGGGAACAAATCAGAGATTTTATTTATGTGCAGGACGTAGTAAATGTAAATTTCTTCTTCTGGGAACATCCGGAATTATCGGGGATTTATAACTGCGGTACAGGCGTAGGTCATACGTTTAATGAATTTATGCAGGCGGTAATCGAATATTGCGGGAAGGGAAAAATTGAATATGTACCGTTCCCTGAAGTGCTTAAAGGAAAATATCAGAATTACACACAGGCGGATACAACAAAATTGCTGGAAGCTGGTTATGACCAGGGATTTACGCTCTTAAAAGACGCGGTGGCAGAATATTGTGAGATCCTGGAAAAAACAGGCGGCTACTTTAAATGAGAAAGTTAGCGTTATTTGATCGGGACGGCGTAATAAACGCAGATAAAGAATATCTGCATCGCATTGAAGATGTGGAGTGGATTCCCGGAGTATTTGAAATAATGGCCAGGCTAAAGAAAGAAGGATATACAATAGTTGTGGTCACCAATCAAAGCGGTGTGGCGCGGGGATATTATTCTGAACAGGATGTAGAATCGCTGCACCAATGGATGGCAGAAGAAGTGCGGAAGCATGGAGGCGAGATTAGTCGTTTTTATTACTGCCCCCATCTGCCGGGAGCACCGGTTTCAGCTTATGATAAAGAGTGTGAGTGCCGCAAGCCAAAACCAGGAATGATTCTGCAAGCGTTAAGAGAATTTAATGCGGATGCAGCGCAGTCTTTTTTGATCGGAGACAGTCAGAGGGACATAGACGCCGCAGAACAAGCCGGAGTGCGGGGTATTTTATTTACCGGCGGCCGATTGGATGAATGTATTGAGAAAGAGTGGCTGGATATATCTTGATGAAACAATATAAAAATATTCTTATTATTAAAATGAGTTCTCTGGGAGATATCCTTCATGCATTGCCTACGTTATATGCGCTTCGGCAGAATTGCCCAAAAGCAAAAATAACTTGGGCAGTTCATCCGCAGTATGTTTCTTTGCTCCCTGGCAAGCCGTTTCTTGACGATATTATAGAGATTGATAAAAAGAAGCTGAAAAAAATCTCTTATCTGATGGAATTGCGCAAAGAGCTGCATCACCGTAATTTTGATATGGTGTTGGATTTGCAGTGTCTGGCTAAAAGTGCGGTTGTTTCGTTTCTAAGCGGCGCCGATGAACGGTATGGCTATTGGGAAACAAGAGAAGGCAGCGGACTGGTCAATAAAGGCTTAAAAGGAAGCCACCAATACGATCATGTGATAGAGCGGTATTTAGATACGATCCGAGTATTGGGCGGTACGGTGCAGTCTATAGAATTTCCTCTGCCGGATCTAACCCGGGAAAAAGAACGGATGGGCGAAGTGCTGGGAGACTGCTGCAGAAACGCTGGATATGTGGCGATTGTTCCCGGAGCACGGTGGAATATTAAAGAATGGCCGCTGGATAATTGGGCGGCTCTTTGCAGGACACTTACTTCAAATGGATTGCATGTGGTATTGCTGGGAAGCAAAGAAGATAGGGAGAAAGGACGGCATATACGGCAGGTGACTGGATCAGATCGCGTAGTTGATCTGACAGGAAAAACGTCGCTTAAGGAACTGATGGCGGTAATAGATGGCAGTTTGCTGTATATCAGTGCAGATACAGGACCGCTTCATATTGCGAATGCGCTGAAAAAAGAGTTGATTGCACTGTTTGGGCCTACTTGCCCGGAACGTACTGGTCCTTATGGGGGCGAGCATGTCCATATCCTGATATCTCCGGCATCCAAAGCGACGCCGGAGCATCCTTTAGTGGAAGATGCGGAATGCATGCAGTATATTACGCCGGATAAGGTCTGGGATCTTTGCAAAAAAGTGCTGGAGAAAAAATAATATGGTGGATTTAAAACATAAAAATATTATTGTTACATTTTTGATGCATTTGGGTGATCTGGTACTGCTTACGCCTTTTTTAGAGGTGCTGCGCCGGAATGCTTCCGGCAGTCGGATTGTATTGGTGGCAGACGAAAAAGTGGCGGATGTAGCGAGGTACTCTCCCTATATCGACAAATGTGTTACGGTTGATAAAAAAGGAAAAGATAACAGCATAATGGCGTTATGGCATATTGCGAGAAGACTGCATAAGGAAGAGCGTCCGGATATCGTACTGAATCTTCACCCGAATGAAAGAACTTCTTTTTTAGCTTGGGCTATTGGGGCAAGAGAGACGGTGGGAATGAGCCATTTTTTATTTCGGCCATTTATGAAAAAAGTAACCCGTCTTGACAGGATACACTTACATGCAGCGGATATGTATATTGATGTATTGAAGCAGCTGGGAATATCTGATATAGAGAACCATGGACTTTCCATAACCTGCAGTAAGGAATGGGAAGAGGCTGCCGATCGGTTTTATGCTCAAGAGGGGGTAGGCGAAAAGGACAAGATTATTGGCTTTAATATTGGAAGTGCTGTGCAGCAGAAACGATGGGAACCGAAGCGTTTTGCTCAAGCAGCAGATTACTTTGCAGACAAAGGATATAAGATTATCTTTTTTGGCGGAACGATGGATAAAGAGATGGTACAAGAAGCCGTAGGGCATATGAAGTACAAGCCAATGATTGGTACGGGGAAGTTTTCTATTGGTGAATTGGCGGCGGCAATCCGGCGGTGCTGTCTTTTTATTACTAATGACAGCGGGCCGATGCATATCGCTGTCAGTCAAAAGGTTCCGGTCGTGGCGCTGTACGGACCAAGCAATCCCATGCTGTATGGCCCATACACCTCTCGGGCGGTTGTTTTGGAATCAATGACGGCCTATGAAACCGGAAAAAGTATGAAAAAAATAATTCGTGAAGGAAAGTATGCAGGAATTAACGTTATCCCTGTCGAAAGAGTATTACAAGGAGCTGAAAGCTTGCTGCAATCAGCTGAAAAATAAGAAATTGTCTCCATGCCTAGTACAAGACAATCATATGGGAGTTGATTCGAAATGAAAAAGACAGTAGTATTGACAGCTGCATTTATGGCAGCTATGGCAGTAACTGCATTTGCTGCGCCAATGGGAAGCACCGAATTAGGCGATGTTCGCGTGGATTTGAATTATGGCTTTAGTCAGGATGTTGGTCCGGTTGATGGCGATAGTGGAATTGTTGGCGGAGACGTAACGGTTGGCCTCGGCGGAAACTGGGCGTTCCAATATGAAAACTATACGGTTGGCATTGATTTTCCGGGAGCGGATAACGCAGAAGAACATCACTTCCGGGCGTTGTATAAATTGACTCCGAACGTTGGCGTATTTGCAGGTGTAACCCATGCAAATATTGCTGATGGAGATGGCAATCCGGATTCTACTGGTTTCCAGGCTGGCGTTGTAGGTCAGATTGATTTGACTGACGATGTATTTGCTTGGGGTTCTGTAGGTTTAGGAAATGATATCAATACATATGAATTGGGCGTAGGCTACAACGTTACTCCTCAGTTAGATGTGCATGTGCTGTATCGGGAAAGCAGCCATGATTACGAATATGTTGATGACGATATCAAAGGCTGGCAGGTAGGTCTTGGCTATCAGTTTTAAGTAGCGTGTATGCAAAAGAGTCGCTTCAGTGGAATGCTTGAAGCGACTCTTTTTTTACATGTGTATATCGAATGACGACGATTAAAAGGCGAAATTTCCTTGTACAAATACCGGGATTTGTGTGCCATCTTCGCAAATACCAGTAATGGATAAATCAGAAGTTCCAATCATGAAATCTACATGGATAAGGGCGTCGTTGATGCCCGCGTTTTGTAAGGCTTCCTCGTCCATTTCAGATCCCTGTTCGATGCAGGTGGGGTATGCTTTTCCAAGCGCTAGATGGCAAGCGGCATTTTCATCGAAAAGAGTTTCATAAAATAAAATTCCGGACTGAGAAATTGGCGAGTTGTAGGGGACTAGAGCGACTTCTCCCAAAAATTTTCCGTTTTCATCCAGCGCAAGCATTGCGTTTAAAATGTCTTCGCCCACTTCAGCAGAGGCTTCGACCACTTTTCCTTCTTTGAATACAAAGCGCATTCCATCGATTAGATTACCATTATAAATGAGCGGCTTGCTGCTGTAGACAATGCCGTTTACCTTGGTTTTGTGCGGAGCAGTATATATTTCTTCTGTAGGGATATTCGCATTGAATACGATGCCATTACCGCTTTTTTCTGAGCCGCCTTGCCAGATGTGATGTTTTGGCAGTCCGACGTGCAAATCTGTCCCGTTAGAAGCTGTAAAATGCAGTTCTTTAAATTGCCATTGCGTCATTTTTTCTCGATGGGCAGCAAGCTGCTTTGTATGATGCTCCCATTTTTCGGCATAATCGGAAGCATCTGCCCGGGAAATTGTCGTGATCATATCCCAAAGCTTTTCATAAGCGGCCTGCGGTTCCATTTCTGGGAAAAGGAGTTTGGCCCAAGTAGGTGAGGCTACGGCAGCGACAAGCCATGTGCGCTGTGAAGACATAATTACTTCATAATAAGGCTTCAGCGCTTGATTGGAAACTTTTTGATTGGTGAATATTTTTTCCGGATCGACTCCTTTTAAAAGATAAGGATCGGCAGCAATAAGACTAAGAAAGGCTGTGTTTTTCTGACTGTATTCCGTGAAGAATTCTTTTTTCCAGTTAGGAAAATCAGAAAATACAGATAACGGGGCATGCAGGTATTTTTCGCGGGTCAACACATCGTCGCGCCAGTTGATCACGACATCATTTGCTCCCAGTGTATAGGCTGTGCTGGCAACAAGGCGGACAAATTCATAAGATTCTACAGGCGCGCTGATTACAAGTGTTTGCTCTTTTTGCAAATTCAATCCTTTTTTTAATAACGTTTCGGCATAATAAGTGAGTGTATGTTGATTCATGAAGATTCTCCTTTATATCTTGTAATGTAGTTATATTATACAGAAAAGACTGGGGAATGAAAATAAATTGTGAAATCAGAGGGAGGAAATGATGAATAAGAAACTCATAGCAGGCATATTGATTGCCGCATCTGCATGCTGGGCTCTGCAATGGAACGATGGAAACGATAGTCGAAATGAAGCTGCAGAAAGAGAAACGATTGCTGTTTCAGAACGACTGCCGGCGCCGGTGAAAACAATCGTATATATTACCGGTGCCGTACAAAAGCCGGGAGTGTATGCTCTTGCGCAGAACAGCCGGGTTTTTGATGCGGTGAATGCTGCTGGAGGATGTTTACCGTATGCAGATGAACAGTCGGTGAATTTAGCGGAAGCTGCTGTGGATGGACAGCATATCCATATCCCGTATCAGCTGGCCGGTGAAGAACGCAGGCAGGAAGAGTCTGGAAAAGTATCGCTGAATCAAGCGGATTTGGAAGAATTAAAGACACTTCCAGGTATTGGCAAAGCGACTGCGGAAAAAATCATAGAGTATCGGGAAGAAAAAGGTGCATTTGAATCAATCGACGATCTCATGAAAGTAAAAGGGATTGGGAAGAATAAATTTGAAAAGATTAAGGAGAAGTTAAGCTTATGATACCCTATATGCTTCCTGCGGCAGCAGTCGGAACGGCAATTGGAATCTGGGTGCAGGAAAATTGGAATGTGCTTGGACATATACTGTGGCTGCTGGTTTTTATGGCAGGAATCGTCTGGCTGACGATACGAAAGCATCAATTTATAGGGAAATTGATGCTGCTGTTTTTCTTGTGCTGCTGTACCGGTATCCTTATCCACGGTCAGAGGCAGGAAGGCTATGATCATCTCAGTCATGAGATTCTGGGGTCTTCCGGATATGGAAATGGGGTAATCGTATCTGATAAAAAAGTATTTGCGGATGCAAGCGGCGTATCTTATCTTGTTGCGCTGCAGCAGTGGGGAACTAAGGAGCAGGAGCGGGCACCTGTTTCTGGAACCATCAAATTGAATCTTGCAGCAGAACCAGAAAATACCGTATTAGAACAGGGAGATAAAATACAGTTTTTTGGAACGCTGCGCAAACCTGTATATTATCATAATCAAGGGATGTATGATTTTATTCATCGAGATAAACGAGAAAACATTATCGGGAGAATGTATGGCAAACCGGAAAATATACTGGCGGTAGAAACTGCTGATGCATCGATGATTGATTTTCCCGGCTGGCGGCAGAGACTGCAGGAAATTTACGCAATGTATGTATCGCCGCAGGCATCCTATCTGTTGTCGAGTTTATTGTTTGGCGGGAATTATGACCGGATTGATCCAGCCATTTTGGAATCCTTTGCACATACAGGATTAATCCATATTTTATCCGTTTCTGGATCGCATATGGCTCTTTTGATGGGATTGGCGGGATATGCAGGAAAACGTTTGCGCCTTCGCGGGATAGCCTTATGGCTGACAGCAGGGGGCATCATTTTTAGCTATATGGGAATGGCGGGTTTTACCGCTCCCGTTGTCCGCTCCGGAATTATGGGATTTGCCGCATTTACTGCAGTGGCTATTCGGAAACGATATTCTGGCATCCATGCGCTGGCATTGGCGGTATTGGGAATGTTGGTATGGAACTCATATACTATATTTGATTTAAGTTTTCAGCTTTCTGTGGGGGCTTCCTTGGGCATATTGCTGTTTTATCGAAAATTGTGCTGGAAGTTTTATAAACTTCCTTTTGGACTGAATGAGATCGCGGCCATTACGGTGGCTTCTCATATACTGATTCTGCCCCTGTTATGGCGAAACTTTCAGATGATGCCTATATATACGCTGCCGGCTAACGTGATTTCTGGATTTTTATTAGACAGTTTGATTGCTGCCGGCATTGTGACTGCCGGGCCGTTTATGATACTTCCGCCAGAATTAACCGGGATCATTTTAAGTTGTATGGAGAGTATATTGAATACTGCAGTTGCAGCAAATCGTTTTTTCGCCTCTTTACCGCATGCGGTGCTGGATATCCCGCCTCTTACGATTGAATTAGAAATACTATACTATTGTATAGTGTTTATTTATTTTGCTAAAAAAAGAACGATTCGGCCGTATTGGAAAGCTGCAAGAAACGCTGCCTTAGCAGTAGCTGTGGCTGGAGCGGTGGTATGGCTGTATTCGTTATATGTTCATAATGGCTGGAGCGGATATCGGCTGGACGTAGGAACGGGAACTGCTGTGGCTTGGAAAAACAATGATGGCAGTTCTGGATTGTATTATCGGCTGCCTGATATGTTGTCTTCTCAGCATATGGTAGATATGGTGCTGGTACCATCTTTGCGCTACCATGGGATCTTTTCATTGAATACGGTGTACTTAACTGGTACCGGCAGGCAAAGAGAAGATTTGGAACAGGTGAAGGAAAGGCTGAAGCGAATACTGGCAGCTTCGGGAACGATGAAAGTAACGTATACAGAAAAGAATGAGTTTGTTTTGACTGATGGAAACAGAGAGTATCGTATTGGCGGTGAACTCAGGGCAAAGCGGAAAGCCGTTTGGGAATATGAAGGAGCAAGACTGAAAAGGACTGACGGACTAGGTGCGATTGTGTATAATAGTACTAGAAAAAATGATGGCGAAATGCTGGCGATGAAATGGCATGTCCCCGGTTATGATGTTGCGCAGGGAGAAATTTCGATAAAAGCCGGCAGAAATGGGATTGATATCCGGCAGTACGATGGCAGGTAGGAGGAGTATGGAACAGGTTAAAATCATATCCGGTACAGAACCGGCGTTGATGGAAAAGGCGAAAAAAGAATATATACGACGCGTACTGGAGCAGGCTGGCGGCGATTGTGCGCAGGAAGAATGGAGTAATTGCGGGGAAAAGGAATGCATTCATATGTTGGAAAGCCTGTCCTTATTTCATTCGTGCAATTTATATATCGTTACAAATCCGCTCTTTTTTCCCGTGCGGAAAAATTCCGCCGGCGGCGAAGAAAAGGCCGCTGTAAAACCTAAGAAATTAAGCGCAGAGCAGGAACGTTTGGCAGAAATGCTGCTCCATATGAAGCCTGACATGTATATTCTTTTTTATATAGAAGGGACACTGCAGGTGGGAACGCCTTTTTATAAACAGCTTAAAGGAAAAATTTCGGCAGAAAACTTTGCTGCAGTTACTTCTAAGAATGTCATGCCTTATGTACAGGAATATGTTGAGCAGCATGGAAAACAACTGGATATGGAAAGTCAGCATTATTTAGCCGAAGTATTTTATTCCTGGGAATCCATTTCACTGCCGTTTATTTATACGGAACTGGACCGGTTGTTTCTTATGATGGCCGATGCCGAAAAAAAGATTGGCATGAGGCAAGTTCGTTCTTTATTTCGAGGATATGGGAATAATAGCGTGTTTAGCTTTGTAGATATGTATTTGCAGCGGACGTCTTTGGAGTGGCGGCGCGATATAGAAAGTTTTTGGGATACGCCGGCCAAGCAAATCAAAAACATTGGCTATCTGGCTTCACAGCTGCGGGTATTAAAAGGGTATTTGGAGCTGCGGGCTGCGCGGATTTCCGAAGCCGATATCATGTCCAGACTGACTGGATTGACAAATAGTAAAAATATGCGATATCTTATAATGCGCTTAAAACGATATGCCGCCAAATGGACCGAAAGAGAAATTGACATATTTTTAGAAGAATTATTCCGGCTGCAGCTGAAACAGCGGCAGGGCAGCGGCGGAGCAGATGATATTTTGATGCTGATGTATATGATGCATGAAAAGGGGAAACGATGAAGCGATATAAACTGGTATTGGAAAAAGAATATATTCTGCCCGAAAAAGGGGATAAAGGCCGGATCAAAATAGAACAAGTGTGGCTGTTTCCAAACCAAAAGAAATGGGAAATATATGGAACGATTTTAGGGGAAGTGACGGGGCCAGAAGAACAGATCAAAAACTTTTTGTTTGAAACAATTCCTCTGGCTGAACCTGAAATCACAGTGCATTTAAAGCAGGATAAAACAGATTTTTTATATGAAGATTTCTGCGGCGGATTGAGGATGCCCAGCGATGCTATTGACGATATTGCAGCAAGTGAGCTGCTTCCAGACGATGTGATGCCGCCGGATGACGAAGATTATTATGTAAGCAGTGATACTAACTATGCAGACGTAGTTCCGGATATTTTAAAAGACGAAGCGTATCTGAAAGCCTGCAAGGCTGCGGCGGAAGGAACGTCAGGCGGCAGTAAAAAGAGTTCAGGCTCTTCTGGCGGAAGCAAAGATGGCGCTATTATCGGCAGAAAAATCAAAGGGGAGCCGCGGCCTCTGGCAGAAATACGGGAAGAGGACCGCAATGTAGTTATCAGCGGCAAAGTGGTTGGAATGGACGTGCGTGTGCTGCGTACTTCCCGGGTACTGCTGACGATGCAGGTAGCAGATAAAACGAATGGGATTACCTTGAAGAAATTCTTTGATACGGAAGAAGATGCCAAAGTATTAAGCAAACTTCAAAACGGTACGCCGGTTATTGCCCGCGGTGATATTCGCTTTGATAACTATGCGAATGATTATATTATGATGCTTTCCGATTTACAGTATGGCGAAGAAGATGAAATGCGGGAAGATCGGAGTGATGAGAAACGAGTTGAGCTTCATCTGCATACGAAGATGAGTCTGCTCGATGGTCTTGTAGATGTAAAACAGCTGATAAAAACCATAAAAAAATGGGGACATCCGGCAGTCGCTATTACCGATCATGGTGTGGTGCAAGCCTTTCCGGAAGCTCAGGTGGAAGCTGCGCGAAATGGTGTAAAGATCATTTACGGCATGGAAGGATATATTTTTGATGAAGATATTAAACGATCTCATCATATCATTCTATTGGCGAAAAACACCGCTGGTCTGCGAAACTTATATCGGCTGGTAAGTATTTCTCACTTGAAATTTATCCATAAGAACCGGGCTCGAATTCCGCGGGATTTGATACAGGAATATCGGGAGGGGTTGATCATTGGGTCCGCTTGTGCGGCTGGCGAACTGGTGAAGTCGATCATCCACTGCGGAGAACTGCGAAAATCCTATGCAACTCCGGAAGATGCGGTAAACGCGATTTTCTCTTGTCCGGAATTTGAAGAAATCAAAGAGACGGCAGATTTCTATGATTATTTAGAAATCCAGCCAATTTGCAATAATGACTTTTTGGTTCGCAGCGGGGAAGTATATGGAGAAGATGGATTAAAGGCTCTGAATATGGCGATTTGCCGCTTGGGAGAAGTATTAGGCAAAAAAGTAGTGGCGACTTGCGATGCCCATTTCCTTAACCCGGACGATCAGATATATCGGGAAATCCTGATTAGCCGTTTCTTCTCGGATGCAGATAAACAGCCGCCGATATTCTTGCGGACTACGGAAGAGATGCTCCAGGAATTTTTGTATCTGGGGGAAGAAAAAGCAAGGGAAGTTGTCATTACGAATCCAAATCGAATCAATGAAGAAGTGGAACATCTGGAGCCGGTACCTAAAGAAACGCTGTATTCGCCTAAAATTGACGGTGCTGAAGACTCGCTTCGTAATATGTGTTATGCAAAAGCACATGACTGGTATGGAAATCCCCTTCCTAAAATTGTTAAGGAACGTCTTGAATATGAATTGGGTTCGATTATTGGACATGGCTTTGGCGTGCTGTATTTTATCGCGCACCAATTAGTAAAAAAATCATTGGACGATAATTATTTGGTAGGTTCCCGAGGTTCTGTCGGTTCGTCATTTGTGGCGACGATGGCGGATATTACAGAAGTAAATCCTTTGCCGCCGCATTACCGATGCCCGAATTGCCGGTACAGCCAGTTTATTGAAGACGGCAGCGTTGGCGGCGGGTTTGATTTGCCGGATAAGGATTGTCCGGAATGCGGCACTGCGATGAAAAAAGACGGGCATGATATTCCGTTTGCAATTTTCTTAGGGTTTGATGGAGATAAAGTGCCGGATATTGATTTGAACTTCTCGGGTGAATATCAGCCTACGGCCCATAAATATACGGAAGAACTTTTTGGACGAGATAATGTATTCCGTGCCGGAACGATTGGTACGATACAAGATAAAACAGCGTTTGGGTATGTAAAAAAATATACGGAGAAAAAAGGGCTTGTCTGCAATACCGCGTATGCGTCCAGTCTTATCCATGGCTTCACAAAAGTAAAGAATACGACAGGGCAGCATCCGGGCGGCGTTATGGTTGTGCCCCGAGGCATGGATATTCATCACTTTACTCCCGTACAGTATCCGGCAAATAAAAAAGAATCGGGAACGATTACAACGCATTTCGATTATCATTCGTTTGAAGGCCGGCTGGTAAAACTGGATATACTCGGGCATGATGATCCGACGATTATTCGTATGCTGGAGGATTTGACAGGCGTAAACGCCCGAACGATTCCTTTTGACGATCAGGCAACGATGAGTCTATTTTCTACAACGAGCGCTCTGGGGATTACGGAAGAAGAACTGGGAAGTCCTGTCGGCAGTTTTGGAGTGCCGGAATTTGGAACGCGGTTTGTTCGGCAGATGCTGGAAGATACGAAGCCAAAGACGTTTAGTGAATTGGTTCGTATCAGTGGATTTTCACATGGAACGAATGTGTGGCTGGATAATGCCCAGGATCTGATAAAGAACGGAGTAGTAAAACTCAATGAAGCGATATCGACTCGTGACGATATCATGAACTATTTGATGCAAAAAGGAGTAGAGCCCATTATTTCGTTTAAAGTAATGGAAAACGTCCGTAAAGGCAATCGGTTGTGTCAGAAGAAAAGCGATATCCCCTTGGAGAAAGAAATTAAAGCGATGAAAGAGAAGAATGTACCGGACTGGTTTTTGGATTCCTGCCGTAAAATTTCTTACTTGTTTCCGCGGGCGCATGCCGTGGCGTATGTTATGATGGCGTTTCGTATAGCCTGGTTTAAAATCAATTATCCATTGGCTTATTATGCGACCTACTTTACGATACGGGCTAAAGAATTTGACAGCCAAATTATGACGAAAGGGCTTGAATCGATTCGAAATGCTATGAAAGTGATTGAGGCTAAAGGGTTGGAAGCCAGCGATAAGGAAAAAGGGCTGTATACTTCTTTGGAACTGGCTTATGAGATGAGCCTGCGCGGATTTTCTTTCTTAAATGTAGATGTTCATCGATCGCATGCCTATAAGTTTACGATCCGCAACAATAAAATACTGCCGCCTTTATGTGCGGTAGAAGGGCTGGGAGGCAGTGCTGCGGAAATAATCGTCAAAGCCAGAGAGTACAGCGACTTTGTATCCAAAGCGGATTTGAAGAGCCGGGGCAAGGTGTCTCAGGCTGTTATGGATCTGTTAGAGCAGCAAGGATGTTTGGAAGGGATGCCTGAAGATTTGCAGATGGATTTATTTGCTATGTAGGTAAGAGAAAAACATAAAAAATCTTGTCGAAGGAAAATAAATATGCTATAATTCGTAAGGTATGTTTAAAATACACACGCAGATTGAAACTGCAACTGTTGTCGCAAATGCGATTTTTGCAGGTGATGAGACTGCGGAGGAAAAACAGGAGGTGCCACAATGGCAGTAGTATCAATGAAACAATTGTTAGAAGCTGGTGTACACTTTGGTCATCAGACGAGAAGATGGAATCCTAAAATGGCAAAATTCATCTTCACAGAACGGAATGGTATTTATATCATCGACCTTCAGAAAACAGTAAAAAAAGTAGATGAAGCGTACAACTTTGTTCGCGATATCGCGGCACAGGGTGAAACGATTCTTTTCGTAGGTACGAAAAAACAGGCTCAGGAATCCATTAAAGAAGAAGCAGAACGCTGCAACATGTTCTTCGTAAATGAAAGATGGCTGGGCGGCATGCTTACGAACTATCAGACGATTGAAAAACGCGTTAATCGTTTGAAAGAATTGGAAAAAATGGAAGAAGAAGGCATTTTTGAAGTTCTTCCGAAAAAAGAAGTAATTGGCTTGCGCCATGAAATGGAAAAACTGCAGAAATATCTTGGTGGTATTAAAGAAATGAAATCTTTGCCGGGCGCATTGTTCATCGTTGACCCGAAAAAAGAAAATATTGCAGTATCCGAAGCTAAAAAACTGGGTATTCCTATCGTAGCTACCGTAGACACGAACTGCGATCCGGATGAAATCGATTTCCCGATCCCGGCGAATGACGACGCTATCCGTGCAGTAAAATTGTTGACGGGTAAAATTGCTGATGCTGTCTTGGAAGGCCGTCAGGGCGAACAGGTGGAAGTTGCTGAAACTGAAGCTGCAGAAGAAACGGCAGAAGCATAAGAATCTCTCAGACGGAAGTATATCATTACGGTAAGGAGCTTTTCCTTACCGTAATTTAATAAAAGACTGAATTTATAGGAGGCTGACTGATAATGGTAACAGCAAGCATGGTAAAAGAATTGCGCGAACGCACTGGTGCAGGTATGATGGACTGCAAAAAAGTATTGACGGAAACAAATGGCGATATGGATAAAGCCGTTGACTTGCTTCGTGAAAAAGGATTGGCTGCAGCTGCTAAAAAAGCTGGCCGTGTAGCAGCAGAAGGCGCTGTTGTATCCTATATCCATGGCGATGGCCGTATTGGCGTATTGGTTGAAGTAAACTGTGAAACAGATTTCGTTGCTAAAACAGACGACTTCAAAGCTCTCTGCCACGACATTGCTATGCAGATCGCTGCAACAAATCCGGCATATTTAAAACGGGAAGAAGTTCCGCAGAGCGTTCTTGACCATGAAAGAGAAGTATTGCGGCAGCAGGCTTTGAATGAAGGAAAACCGGAAAAAATCGTTGAAAAAATGATCGATGGCCGTATTGAAAAATACTATAAAGAACACTGCTTGCTCGATCAGGCATTCATAAAAGACGGCGATAAATCCGTTAGCCAGATCATTACGGAAAACATTGCTAAAATTGGTGAAAACATTAACGTACGCCGTTATGTTCGTTATCAATTGGGCGAAGGTATCGAAAAAAGAGAAGATGACTTCGTGTCCGAAGTTATGGCTGCAGTAGGTAAATAAGAGAACACTTTGTGTTCTCTTATTTATTAAGTAAATGGAGGCAAAAACATGGAAAGTCGTTCTTTTAAACGAGTAGTATTAAAATTGAGCGGAGAAGCGTTGGCTGGCGAGCAAGGTTATGGCATTAATCCGGCGGTTGTTGAAGGCATTGCAGAAGAGATTTGCGAAGCCAGCAAACAAGGCATTGAAATCGCCATTGTAGTTGGCGGAGGAAATATTTGGCGCGGATTAAAAGGCAGCGCCCAAGGAATGGACCGGGCTTCCGCTGATTATATGGGAATGCTTGCGACGGTGATGAATTCATTGGCGCTTCAGGACGCATTAGAAAAGAAAGGCATTGCCACTCGTGTTATGTCCGCAATCACGATGCAGCAAGTTGCTGAGCCATATATTCGCCGCAGAGCGATTCGGCATATGGAAAAAGGGCGCATCGTTATTTTTGCAGCAGGTACGGGCAATCCGTATTTTTCTACGGATACGACGGCAGCTCTTCGGGCGGCAGAAATTGAAGCAGATGTGATTCTCATGGCGAAAAAATTTGCTGACGGGGTGTATGATTCCGATCCTAGAACGAATCCAGATGCCAAAAAATTCAAAAAGCTGTCTTACTTAGAAGTGATCAAGCGGGAGCTTGGAGTTATGGATGCAACGGCAACGACGTTATGTAAAGACAATGATATTCCGATTCTTGTGTTCAGCATTGATATCCGCGGCAACATTTTAAAAGCTGCTTTGGGAGAAGATATCGGTACCATTGTAGAAAAGGAGGCGTAATATGGAATTAAAAGAGTTATTTGCAAATGAAGAAGTTCGTATGGACAAAGCCATCGAATCTTTTAAGAAAGAACTTGCGGCTATTCGTACGGGACGAGCCAGTGTGAGCTTGCTGGATCGTATTACTGTTGATTATTACGGTACGCCGACTCCTGTCAACCAGGTTGCGAATGTATCCGCACCGGAAGCGCGCTTGATTGAAATTAAGCCTTGGGAACGCACGCTCCTGGGAGATATTGAAAGAGCGATTCTTACTTCTGACTTGGGTTTAACTCCTAATAATGACGGTACGCTTATCCGTCTCATTATTCCTCAGCTGACGGAAGAACGGAGAAAAGAACTGGTAAAAGTTGTAAGCAAACGGGCAGAAGAAGCTAAAGTTGCAATCCGAAATATTCGCCGAGATGCAAATGATTCCATTAAAAAAATGGAAAAAGAAAAAGCCATTGTAGAAGATGAATCGAAAAAAGCACAGGCAGATATGCAGAAGCTGACCGATAAAAAAGTTCAGACGATTGATGAGCTGAAAGAGAAAAAAGAAAAAGAAGTTATGGAAGTATGATTTCTGTAACAGAAAAACTTATTGGCATGCCCTTAGGGTGTGCCATAAGTTTATTAAGAGAGAAACAGATTCAATATCGGGTAGTGGAAACAAAATCCCGCAGCCATTTTTTCCTCGTCCAACAAGGAGTCTTTTATGTAATTCGGGCTGTGCTGGAAGAGGAAATCTGTGTGCTTACGGTATGTGAAACGATGATATTGCAGGAAGAAATTCAAAAAAAGTTAGAAAAGACGGAGTTGTGCCATGCTTCAAAAAATATTTAAGGATACAAAAACCGAAAATACTTCTTGGGAGCTGGATACAGCTAATATTCCAGCTCACGTTGCTATTATTATGGACGGGAACGGAAGATGGGCGAAAAAGCGCGGAATGCCCAGAAGTTTTGGCCATCGGGCAGGGGCAGAAACGTTGAAGCGTATTGTCCGTGCCGCTTCGGATCTCGGTATAAAGACACTGACGGTATATGCATTTTCCACAGAAAATTGGAAGCGTCCGGAAGAAGAAGTATCCCTTTTAATGGGATTATTTGAAGAATATTTGAAAAAGAATATTCTGGATTTAAAAGAAAATGATGTACGCATGAAATTTGTTGGTCATATCAGCGGCTTATCGAAAAAACTTCAAGATATTATAGCAGAGACAGAGAAAGATACTGCTTGTAATAAAGGGCTGGTGCTGAATATAGCTATCAACTATGGCGGCCGCGATGAATTAGTTCATGCTATGCAAAAAATTGGCGAAAGAGTTAAGCAGGGGAATCTTCTGCCGGAAGAGATTGATGAGAACACGGTGGCGCAGTATTTATATACGGCCCCAGATGCTGAAGTTGATCTATTGATTCGGCCGGGGTCTGACTGCCGGATCAGCAACTTTTTGCTCTGGCAGATCGCATATGCGGAATTGTGGTTTACCGAGCAGTTTTGGCCGGACTTTACAAAAGAAACGTTACTGGAAGCAATTGCGGCCTATCAATCGAGAGAGCGCCGTTTTGGCGGTTTAAAATAGAAAGGACAGTCTATGTTATTGCAGCGTGTTATAACCGGGCTGTTAGGCGGAACTTTTTTGCTGTACAGCCTTTATGTAGGCAGCTGGCTTTATTTTGCTTTGATTCTTCTTTTGGCAATTATTGGCTGGAGTGAATATAAAAAAGCATTAGCCAGACTGGAGTTATCCATACCTCTGGTATTAGGAGCCGTACTTTTGGGCATGGAATTGTTTGCCCTATGGCTTGAATTTTATACGGTAGCGTTTACCTTGCTGTTTATTGCACCGATGATTTGTCTTATGAGCAGTATTTTGAGTTTTCCAAAACGGACGATTAAAGATGCATTTTTTATGATCGGCGGCTTTTATTATTTGGCCTGCGGATTTGGCAGTTTGCTCATGCTGCGCCATATTACGCTGGCTTCGGCAATGGAACGGGGATTCTCGGTAGAATCCATTCATGTATGTTTTTTTGCTGTGTTTGCTTTTTTCTGTACTTGGGCCAGCGATACGTTTGCTTATTTTGCCGGCAAAGCTATGGGAAAACAAAAGCTGTGTCCGCAGATTAGCCCGGGAAAAACGGTGGAAGGATTTATCGGCGGAGTGGCAGGTACTATCATTACTGCGCTTATTGCGGCATATCTTTTCAACTTTCCGCTGCTTCATGGAGCGGGAATGGGGCTGTTGATTGCATTTGTAGCGCCTTTGGGCGATCTGGCAGAGTCTTTGCTTAAACGCGCCTGCGGACTCAAAGATTCCGGGGCAATTCTTCCTGGACATGGCGGCGTACTGGATCGGTTCGACAGCATATTATTTGTAGCGCCTGCCATTATGGCGTATTTAATTTTGCTCAGCAGGTGATTAAATGAAAAAAATAGGAATCATAGGCAGTACGGGATCTATTGGAACGCAGGCATTAGAAGTTATTGCTTCTTACCCGGATCAGTTTCAGGTTGCTTTGCTGTCTACGAATAAAAATATTGTTTTGTTGGAAGAGCAAATAGAAAAATTTCATCCCCAGACTGTCGTTGTTGCTGATGAAGAGGCGGCAAGAATGCTTGAAGAGCGTTTGGATTCGTCTATTCGCCTTTTAAAAGGGGCAAAAGGATTAGAACTGGCAGCAGCAGAAACCGAATACGATCTTTTGCTGACGTCCATCGTAGGCGCTGCGGGGATTCGGCCGACGATTGCCGCGATACAGGCAGGGAAAGATATTGCATTGGCAAATAAAGAGACGCTGGTGGCTGCCGGCGAGATCATTATGCCGCTGGTTCATGAAAAAAAAGTCCGCCTTTTTCCTGTTGACAGCGAACATAGCGCTATTTTTCAGTGTCTGGAAGGACAATCAAAAGCAAATGTGAAACAGTTATTGATCACGGCTTCCGGCGGTCCTCATTTTGGAAAAAGTAAAAAAGAGTTTGCCTCGATTACGGTAGAAGATTGCTTGAAACACCCGACATGGTCTATGGGAGCTAAAATCACCATTGATTCGGCAACGATGTTCAATAAAGGGTTGGAGGTAATCGAAGCCCATCACTTATTCGATATGCCCTATGATCGAATTAAAGTGGTAGTTCATCCGCAAAGTATTGTACACTCCATGATAGAATTGCAGGATGGGGCGATTTTAGCGCAAATGGGACTCCCAGATATGAAAGGGCCTATTCAGTATGCGTTTACCTGGCCGGAACGGTGGGAACAAAAGCAGGGACAGCCAATAGATTGGGGAACTTTGTCAGCACTTACTTTTATGGAGCGTGATGATGAACGATTTCCATCTCTTTTGTATGCATATGAAGCCGGAGAACAGGGAGGGACTTTGCCCTGCGTGTTAAACGGAGCCAATGAAACGGCTGTATATGCATTTTTGAAGCGACAAATCCGTTTTGATCAGATCTTTGATTGTGTCCGCGCTGCAATGGATGCGCACACTCCGGTATATCAGCCGGAGTTAGACGATATAGAAGAGGCTGACCAATGGTCAAGAAGATTTGTAAGAGATCGTATCCGGAAAGGCTGGTGATATATTGACGGGAACCACTATATTAGCAACGATATTTGTTTTTGGGCTGTTAGTGTTTGTGCATGAACTTGGTCACTTTATGACGGCAAAGTGGACGGGAATGCAGGTCGATGAATTTGCTATTGGTTTTGGTCCGGCGCTGTACAGCAAAAAATATGGCGACACGTTGTATTCTATTCGGGCAATTCCATTGGGAGGATATAACAAAATTGCCGGGATGGATCCGGATGAACCCATGCAGGAGGGATCTTTTTCCGGGAAATCGGTTTGGAAAAGACTGATTGTCATTGCGGCCGGGGCGATGATGAACTTCGTGTTAGCGATAGTACTTTTTTTCGGCATCATCAGTATCAATGGGATACAGCTTCCTTTAGAAGAGCCTGTGATCGGTTCCATAATAGAAGGATCGCCCGCAGCTTCTGCGCGGCTGCAGGAAAATGACCGGATTTTAAAGATCAATGATGTAACGATTTCTAACTGGCAAGATATTCAAAAAGAGCTTGCCGGGCATGGCAATGAGATCGTGCCGGTAGAAATAGAAAGGAATAACGAGATACAAACGGTTTCTGTGATTCCGCAGTATAATGAAGCCAATAAGAAAGTGATGATAGGGATTACTCCTGTTGTAGAAACCAAGAACTTTAGCCTGTGGGAATCGCTGAAACTGAGTATACTGCAAACCGTTGGACTGTTGGCAGCGATGATATCCGGATTGTATATGATGCTTATGGGCACTATGTCGGCAGAAATCAGCGGGCCTATCGGCGTGGCGCATATGGCGGGACAAGTAGCAGAAATTGGCATGGTGCCATTGCTGAACTTTACCGCGCTGTTAAGCATCAATCTGGGCTTGCTTAATTTGCTTCCGGTTCCGATGCTCGACGGCGGCCATATCGTATTGCTGGCGTTAGAGGGAATCACAGGACGCAAACTTTCTGCTAAGGTATTGTATTATATACAAATGAGCGGCATGGTTATCTTACTGGCCCTTTTTCTGTTTGCGATGACAAACGATATCAGTAAATTGCTATAAGGATCTGATAGAAATGAAGAGAAGAAAAACAAGGAAAATATATTTGGGCAATGTTCCTGTGGGCGGAGACGCACCGATTTCCATTCAATCAATGTCGACGGTTAACCCTGCAAAAACCAAGGAAGCTGCAGCGGATATTTTGCGGCTGGAAAAAGCTGGCTGTGAAATCATTCGTCTGGCTGTTCCGGATATGACGGCAGCAAAGGCACTGAAAGAGATCATTCCACAAGTACATATTCCTGTTGTTGCGGATATCCATTTTGATTATCGGCTGGCATTGGAAGCTGTAGACAGCGGCGTGCACGGTTTGCGAATCAATCCGGGAAATATAGGAAGCATGGACAATGTGGCGAAAGTCGTGGAAAAAGCCCGTACAAAGCAGATCCCGATTCGGATTGGAATTAACGCCGGTTCTTTGCCTGAAGAGGTATTGGCTCGGCATGGCGGTCATCCTACGGCGGCGGGCATGGTAGAAACTGCGTTATCGCACATTGCTGTGTTAGAGAAGCTAAACTATAGAGAAATGAAAATCTCTTTAAAAGCGACCGATGTACCGTTGATGATAGAAGCCTATCGAGAACTTGCTGACAAAGTAGAATATCCGCTTCATTTAGGCGTGACGGAAGCCGGTACTATTCGTCGGGGCAGTATAAAATCTGCGATCGGCATTGGAACGCTGCTTCATATGGGGATAGGGGATACGATTCGCGTATCTTTGACCGATGACCCAATAGAAGAAATCAAAACGGCGCAGGAAATTTTAAGCGCATTGGAATTGCGAAATTTTGGTGCAGTTATGATCTCTTGTCCTACTTGCGGCCGATGCCAAATTGATTTGATTCATTTGGCGCATCAGGTGGAAGAGGCAATTTCCCATATTCAAGAACCGCTGAAAGTTGCTGTGATGGGATGTGTGGTCAATGGGCCGGGCGAAGCTCGGGAAGCAGATTTTGGAATTGCTGGCGGCAATGGCAAAGGGATCGTATTCCGGCATGGCCAAATACTAAAAGCGGTAGAAGAGTCAGAATTGATTCCGACGCTGATGAAAGAAATAAACCAATATTTAGAAAAGAGGGTGTAATCATGTTAGCATCTAAATTGTATTGCCCTACGCTGAGGGAAGTTCCGGCAGATGCGGTTGTTATTAGTCATAAATATATGCTTCGTGCAGGGATGATCCGTAAAATTACCGGCGGCGTATATTCGTATTTGCCGATGGCGTGGCGTGTGCTTCGGAAAATTGAGGCGATCATTCGGGAAGAAATGGATGCAGCTGGAGCGCAGGAAATTCTCATGCCGATTATGCAGCCTGCTGAAATTTGGAAAGAAACAAAACGCTGGGATGTGTACGGTCCGGAAATGTTTCGTTTAAAAGATCGGCACGATCAGGAATATTGTCTGGCGCCTACTCATGAAGAGTTGGTAACGACGCTTGTAAGAAATGAGCTTCGGTCGTATCGCCAGCTTCCTATCACATTGTATCAGATCCAAAATAAATACCGGGATGAAATCCGCCCTCGTTTTGGTTTGATGAGAAGCCGGGAATTTATTATGAAAGATGGATATTCTTTTGATATGAATGAAGAAGGCTTGGATAAAAACTATCATTTAATGTATGATACTTATTGCCGGATTTTCGATCGGGTGGGAGTAAATTATCGCCCGGTAGAAGCTGATAACGGAGCGATCGGCGGCAGCCAATCTCATGAATTTATGGTATTGGCAAACTCTGGTGAAGCCGATGTCGTTCACTGCCTTGCCTGCGAATATGCGGCAAATACGGAAATTGCTGTGCCTGCGCCTATTAAAGCGGCTGCAGAAGAAGCGCTGCCGTTAGAAATTAAAGATACGCCGCATTGCAGTACCATTCAGGATTTAGTAGAGCAATGCCATCTTTCGATTGAGAAAACGATAAAAGCCTTGGCATTTAATGTAGATGGAAAATTAGTACTGGCTATGGTACGAGGAGATCATGAAGTAAATGAAGTGCGGATCCAGAATATGCTGCAAGGCGTTACGATTGAAATGGCAGACGATCAGCTGATCAAAGCACACGGTCTGATGCCGGGATATATGAGTCCGATTGGGGCCGATGAAGAAGTAATTGTATTTGTCGATGAAACGGTAATGCATATGTCAAATGCCGTAGCCGGAGCAAATCAGGCTGGGAAGCATTACTTCAATGTAAATCCGCAGCGGGATTTTAAAAATGTCCAGGTGGAAACGATTCGTTTGATTACAGAAACCGACGTGTGCCCGGTATGCGGCGGCAAGGTGCAGATAGACCGAGGCATAGAAGTGGGTCAGGTATTTAAACTGGGAACGAAATACAGTGAATCCCTTAACGCAACCTATTTAGATGAAAATGGAAAAGCGCAGCCGTTTGTAATGGGCTGTTATGGAATCGGCGTATCCCGAACCATGGCTGCCGCTATTGAACAAAACCATGATGAGCACGGTATCATATGGCCGGTATCGATTGCGCCATATCATGCTGTAGTAGTTCCGGTTAATACCAAATCAGAAGAACTGTATGCGATTGGTAAAGATATTTATGAACAGCTGCAAATTCTTGGCGCTGAAGTTGTTTTCGATGATCGCAATGAACGAGCTGGCGTTAAGTTTAAAGATGCAGATCTCATTGGATATCCGATCCGTATCACGGTAGGAAAAAATGCTGCCGAAACGCAGGAAGTGGAAATCAAGATAAGAAAAACTGGCGAAGTGATCACCGTTCCTGTTGCAGAAGCTGCAATGAAAGTACAAGAACTTTTAAAAACGTTATAAAGAATAAAAAACACCCGACATATGTCGGGTGTTTTTTATTCTTGGCAAAGGAAAGACCGTATTATTTTTTGAATTTCTTTTTGGAAGTGCTGACAGCAGCAGGATTTGATTTATATTGAAGGCACAGCCAAAATATGAAAAAAATGATCATAGCGCCGACGCTTGTCCATTGGGCCGACTTCAATCCAATATATAAAGCAGTATAATCGCCGCGCAAGTATTCTAAGAAAAACCGGGCGGCAGAATATAAAAAAGCATACAGACAAAATACTTGTCCTTTTTTATGAGGGAAGGCGCTGTATAGCAGCAAGGCGACAAAAATCAAAACGTCAAGCTGGCCTTCCCAGATTTCCGCCGGCCATAGCGGTTGATGGCCATACGTTTTATATGCGAGCGTGCTTTCTGGATATAAGATGCCAAAATTTCCGCCAGTTGGTCCGCCGAAGGCATCGCCGTTTAGTAGGTTTGCCATGCGGCCGATGGATTGGCCCAATATCATTCCGGGAGCCAGCATATCCGCCATATGGAGTGTAGGGATATGATGTTTTTTTGTATACCATACCCCTGCCAGGGTTCCGAATACTAAACCGCCCTGAATGGCCATGCCGCCTTGCCAGACAAAAGGGATCTCCAGCAAATGATGCTGGTAATAGTGCCAATCAAAGAAAAAAACATCCCACAGTCTTCCGCCAATGAGACCGGCCAATCCGCAATAGATCGCCATGTCGGGAATATGATGATGCCAACGCCCGTCTTGTTTGACTATATAATAGGAAACACAGGCCGCGCTGAAAATAGCCAGGCATACGATGAGGCCATACATACGGACTGGGAAGTCGCCGATAAAAAATAGATATTGATGCAAAATACCACTCCTTTCATTGCTTACTTCAGTATACTATATATTTTGTTCTTATAAAACTATCTTTTAATGGATAAAAATTGACTTGCCCATGCGCAAATTATATAATACTAGATATTAGTCATAGGTTTAGGGGGAAGTGTGATCATGGAAAAATATATTCCACAGGAAATTGAAAAGAAGTGGCAGCAAAAATGGAAAGAAGAAGGTGCTTTTACCTGCGATAATCAGGATAAAAGCAGACCAAAATATTACTGCCTTGAAATGTTCCCGTATCCATCCGGAAATTTGCATATGGGACATGTACGAAATTATTCTATCGGCGATGTAATTGCCCGATTCAAACGGATGAATGGCTATAATGTACTCCATCCAATGGGCTGGGATGCATTTGGCATGCCGGCAGAAAATGCAGCGATCAAACATAATATCCCACCGGCTAAATGGACTCTCGAAAATATTGAAAATATGAGACGGCAGCAGCAGGAATTAGGCTTGTCGTATGATTGGGATAGAGAAGTTGCGACTTGTAAAGAAGATTATTATAAATGGACGCAGTGGTTATTTGAACTTTTCTATGAAAGAGGGCTGGCTTATAAAAAAGAAGCCAAAGTTAACTGGTGCGACAGCTGTAATACGGTATTAGCCAATGAACAGGTCATCGACGGCAAATGCTGGCGCTGCGATTCGGATGTAGTGAAGAAAGATTTAAAACAGTGGTTCATTAAAATCACAGACTACGCAGAAGAATTGCTGGACGATCTAACACTTTTGGCTGGTTGGCCGGAACGGGTAAAGACCATGCAGAAGAACTGGATTGGAAAAAGCGAAGGAACTCAGTTTGCATTTGCTATTCCAGAGATTGAAAAATCTATTGACGTGTATACTACCCGTGTTGATACCGTATTTGGCGTAAGTTATATTGTATTTGCGCCGGAACATCCTTACGTAGCAGATTTGATTAAAGGCAAGAAAAATGAAGCAGAACTGCAGGCGTTTATTGATGAAGTTCGGAATTTGAATGAAATTCAGCGTACCTCTACTGACGTAGAAAAAATGGGGATGTTTACAGGCGCATATGCCGTCCATCCGCTGACTGGCGAAGAAGTGCCGATTTGGATTGCAAACTACGTATTGCTCGAATACGGGACCGGCGCCGTTATGGGGGTTCCGGCTCACGATGAACGCGACTGGGCGTTTGCAAAAAAATACAGCCTTCCAATTAAATTAGTAGTTCAAAATGAAGCCGGCGATTTGGATTTGGCATCGATGCAGGATGCCTATCATGAGTTTGGAACATTGGTAAACTCCGGGGAATTTACCGGCTGCAGCAGTGAGGAAGCAAAAGAAAAAATTACGGCGAAATTTGCAGAAATGGGGATTGGCTCTAAAAAAGTAAACTATCGTCTGCGCGACTGGCTGATTTCCAGACAGCGGTATTGGGGCGCTCCGATTCCGGTTGTATACTGCCCAACCTGCGGAGAACAATTGGTTCCGAAAGAGCAGCTTCCGGTTGTCCTTCCGGAAGACGTGAATTTTGTTGCCGGCGCTGTATCTCCGTTAGCCACTTCACAGAAGTTTTTAGATTGTACGTGTCCAAAATGCGGAGGGCCGGCGCGCCGGGAAACGGATACGATGGATACGTTCATCGATTCTTCCTGGTATTTCCTGCGGTACACCGATGCGTCCAATACGAAGCAGCCGTTTGATAAAGAACACGCAAATCATTGGATGCAGGTAGATCAATATATTGGCGGTATCGAGCATGCTATCCTTCATTTGCTGTATTCGCGATTCTTCACAAAAGTATTGCGTGATGCTGGATTGGTTGATGTGGACGAACCGTTTGCAAAACTTCTTACGCAAGGCATGGTATTAAAAGACGGCGGAAAAATGTCTAAATCAAAAGGAAACGTCGTTTCACCGGAAGAGATTGTAAAAAAATACGGGGCAGATACGGCACGGCTCTTTATCCTCTTTGCCGCACCGCCGGAACGGGATTTGGAATGGAGCGATCAAGGCGTGGAAGGTTCTTATCGTTTCTTGAACCGCGTATGGCGTATTGTGCAGGCATATCATGCAATGCAGGCAGAAGCCGATGGGGCCTATACCAAAGAGGAAAAAGCGCTTCGGTTAGCACAGCATAAGACGATTAAGAAAGTTACAGAAGATTTATCGGAACGCTATAATTTCAATACAGCAATCAGTTCGGTAATGGAATTGGTTAATGCGATGTATGGTCTGAAAGAAAAAGGCGGAACGGTACGAAAAGAATTAGCGCAGGCTTTAATAAAAGACTTGCTGATTCTGCTGGCGCCGTTTACTCCGCATATTACGGAAGAATTATGGCATATGCTGGGCTATGCAGGCAGTGTCCATGCGCAGTCCTGGCCGCAGGTTGATGAATCGGCTCTGGTAGTAGATGAAGTAGAAATGGCGATTCAGATCAATGGGAAAGTACGGGAAAAAATAACCGTATCCGTTGATATGCCGGAAGAAGAATTGCGGGCGCAGTGTTTGGCAATGGATCGAGTCAAAGAATTTATTGACGGAAAACAGATCGTCAAATTCATTGTTGTACCGAAAAAAATAGTAAATATCGTAGTAAAATAAATAAATAAATATCCCGTTATCCTGGGAATTGGGATAACGGGATATTTTTATGAAAAGGAGTATATATGGAAAAAGCAGTTGTTTTATTAAGCGGTGGTATTGACAGTACAACCTGCCTTGCAATCGCCGCAGAAAAACTGGGTGTAGAACAAGTAACTGCCTTATCAATATATTATGGACAAAAGCATGATAAGGAACTCGCCTGCGCTCGGAAAATTGCCGCTCACTATGGTGTCCGCCATATTGAACATGATATTACTTCATTAATGGCATTTAGTCAGTGTTCATTACTAAAGCAAAGTAAAGAAGAAATTCCCCATACGTCTTACAGTGAACAATTAGCGCAAAGAAAAGGGACGGAACCAGTATCCACTTATGTTCCTTTTCGAAACGGCCTGTTTTTGAGCGCAGCTGCCTCGCTGGCGCTGGCATTAGGTGCAGAAATTGTATATTATGGCGCGCATGCGGACGACGCGGCGGGAGCTGCCTATCCAGACTGCACGCCGGAATTTTATCAAGCGATGAATACGGCAGTGTATGAAGGGAGCGGTAAGGTTTGCCGAATAGAGGCTCCCTTGCTGCTGTGGAATAAAACACGCATTGTAAAAGAAGGTTTGCGGCGCAATGCCCCATATGAATATACTTGGAGTTGTTATGAGGGGAAAGAAACGCCCTGCGGCGTTTGCGGAACGTGCAGGGATCGGGCACGGGCTTTTGCAGAAAATGGTGTAAAAGACCCAGCTTTAGCAATAAAACTATAGCAAAATAAAAGCAAACGCGGTATAATGTGTTTATCTAGGCTCATAAATAAAATTATGAGCAAAAAGAAAAGCTCTGAACTTAACTAAGTTTCAGAGCCTTTTTTCAGCGAAGCAGGATTAAGATTGAACAGCCGAAGTAGATTTTGCTTTTACTAATACATCGTTCGGGCTGGGATAGAAGAAGAAACAATGCTGCGGACGAAACGCTGGGCCACTGATCTTTTTCATCAAGATCGGCGCAAGTGTCGTTTCAAAATCAATGATTTGTTCCGCTTCCAATTCTGCGTCTTCTACAAGCACCGTGATATATTCATATACCGTAGGGGCATTTTCCGGAACTTCACTGCGGTCCAGCGGGATCCCCAGAATGACTCGGATTGTAGCTAAATATTGCTCTCTGTCGTTGCAAACCGTTCCGCGATACGTGTGGTTCCACAGGGTTCGTTTTAAATTGACTTCGAATTTTTCTTTTTGTTGCTGTTCCTGTTTTTCCATCAGACAAAACCTCCAAAATAAATTATGATTATATTATAGTATAAATAAAAGGAATTAGCTATATTTTGACGAATAAATAAAAAGGCAGGAAATAGATATGGAATCACCGATATATTTGGTTACTGGCGGAGCAAAAAGCGGAAAAAGTGAATTTGCTGAACGTCTGCTTGTCAAATTTCCCGGGCAGCTGGGATATATTGCGACTGCGCAGATTTTGGATAAGGAAATGGAGTACCGTGTGGCAAAACATCGGTTAAGAAGACCGGACTGTTGGAATGAGTATGAAGTGCCGTACGATTTGCCGGCGGTACTGCCTGAAATTTTAGCTGAAAATGAGGCGGTATTACTCGACTGCCTTACGTTATATACCAGCAATTATCTGTTTAAACATGAATCCGAAGGACTCGAGGAACTCATGGCTGGTTATACGGAGCATATAGAATCGATTATAAAAGCAGCCTTGGCTGCACAAGGAGCCCGTTTGATTATCGTAACGAATGAATTAGGTTCCGGTATAGTTCCTATGGATCCGCTTACCCGGAACTATCGGGACATGGTAGGAAAAGCGAATCAGATGATCGCTGACGCTGCCAAAGAAGTATACCTGACTGTTTCAGGGATCACGATAGAACTTAAAAAAAGGAGTTGTACGATGTAATGGCAAAGAAAATCATGTTTCAAGGAACAAGCTCTCATGTAGGAAAAAGTATATTAACTACTGCCCTGTGTCGGATTTTTTATAAGGAAGGACTGCGGGTGGCGCCGTTCAAAGCACAAAATATGGCGCTTAACTCCTATGTTACGCTGGCAGGAGATGAGATTGGGCGTGCCCAGGTTGTACAAGCAGAAGCTGCGGGAGTGCTGCCAATCGTGCAGATGAATCCAGTCCTGCTGAAACCGACAGGAAATGCTTCTTCTCAAGTGGTGCTGATGGGTAAGCCGGTCGGCGTATATAGTGCAAAAGAGTATCATACCAAATATAGTTTGACGGCACTGGATAAAGTGAAGGAAAGCTTGGAGTTTTTGGATCAAAATTATGATGTCATTGTGGTAGAAGGCGCTGGAAGTCCGGCTGAAGTTAATTTAAAAGCGAATGACATCGTGAATATGCGTGTGGCTAAGTTAGGGAAAATCCCTGTTTTTCTTGTTGCAGATATCGATCGCGGCGGAGCATTGGCGTCCATCGTGGGCACATTAGAACTGTTGGAGCCGGAAGAGCGGGATTTAGTGAAAGGTATTGTCATTAATAAATTCCGGGGAGACGTCCGTTTGCTGGAACCGGCAATCACGTTTTTGGAAGAAAAGACTGGCAAGCCTGTATTAGGAGTAATCCCCAGCATCGAGGATTTGGGAATAGAAGAAGAAGACTCTGTTTCTTTGGATGATAAGTGCGAAGATGCTTCTAAGCCGATTCAGATTGCGGTTCTGCAGACGCCGAAAATATCTAATTTCACAGATGTGGACGCGTTCATTCATGAACCGGATGTTTCGGTACGGTTTGTGAAAAAAGGCGAGACGATTGGCCAGCCGGATATGATCATTTTGCCGGGAAGTAAAAATACAACGCAAGACTTGGCATATCTTAAAGAGCAAGGCTTTGATAAAGAGATTCAGGCGTTAGCGAAAGCAGATGTTCCCGTAGCGGGAATCTGCGGCGGATATCAGATGATGGGAGCGCGAATATTAGATCCGCATCATACGGAAAGTGATATCACTGAAATCGAAGGATTAGGGTTATTGCCGATTGAAACGGAAATGAAAGAAACGAAAGCTACGTATCAGGTATCGCTAAAAGTGAAGAATTTTCCGTTCTTAGATGTGAATGTAAGCGGAGAAGACCTGAAAGGATACGAAATTCATATGGGCGTTTCTCGTCCTGTCAAAGAGATAGCGCCTCAGTTTACCGTGTATCGGGAAGGGGAAGAAGGCGCTGTTCAGGATGGATATGTTAATATGGACGGCAAACATATTTTTGGTTCATATATTCATGGCATTTTTGATAATGATATACTTCGGCGAGCGGTTATCAATGCATTGAGAAGTAAAAAAGGGCTGCCTGTACTGCCTGTACAATTTGAGATGCAGAAACATAAAGATGCAGCGTATGACCGGCTGGCTTCCATTGTATCTGAACATCTTGACATGGATAAGTTAAGACAGATCATGAATGAAGGGATATAATGGAGTACATGGTGATTGCTGTTGCGGCAGGAGCTTTTTTGTTGGATTGTTTACTGGGAGATCCAAAAGGAAAATGGCATCCGGTAGTAGGGATTGGACGGATTATTACTTTTTTTGAAAATCGTTTATACCGAGCGCAGGATACGGATGAGGCTAAACTGATAAAAGGCGGATGGCTGACGGCAGGAACGTTATGTGCGGCTGCCGCGGCTGCGGCTGTCTTGTTATGGCTGAGTACGCTGGTGGGTTGGTATTGGTATCTGTGTATGCAGATAGTGCTGTTATACTGTACGATTGCACCGCGTTCTCTGGCAGAAGCCGGACTGGAATTGTATCATCTTCTGCAGAAAAATGATATTTTGGAAGCACGGCGAAAAGTAGGCTGGATCGTAGGTCGTGATACACAGGACTTAGACGAGGGAGAAATTACTCGGGCAACGATCGAAACGGTTGCAGAAAATATTGTAGACGGTATTATTTCACCGCTGTTTTACTACTTTGTATTCGGAGTTATGGGCGCCGTTCTATACCGGGCGGCTAATACGATGGATTCGATGGTAGGATATAAAAACGAGCGGTATCTCTTTTTCGGACGAATCGCGGCCAAATTAGACGATGCATTGAACTATATTCCTGCGCGCCTGACGTTTTTGCTGCTGGTATGTGCTGCATTTTTAGTGAGAAGGGATTGGAAAAATGCTTTGCGGATCGGTTTGCGGGATGCCAGCCGTCACCCTAGTCCAAACGGCGGTTATGCAGAAGCTCCGACTGCCGGTGCGCTTCATATCCGGCTGGGCGGAATGAACTATTATGGCGGTCAGCCTAACTTTCGGGCGTATATGGGAGATCCGGACAATGCTCTGTCTCGAAAATACATCATTCAAACGATACAGCTCATGTATGTAAGCACGGTTCTGGGAATCGTTATATTTTCTTTATGTTGGAGTATATTATGAATTCATTTTTAATAGGTCTGCAATTTTTAACGCGGATTCACATTAATAATCAAACAGTATGGACGGCAGAAGCATTTGGCGGCAGTGTGAAATATTTCCCGCTTATTGGCATGGTTATTGGCGCGATATTGGCCGGTATATATTGTTTTACTTCTCCTTATGTGACGCCTTTTCTTGCGGCCGTGCTTGTTGTATTGGCAGAATTTTTGCTTACCGGAGGACTGCATGCCGATGGATTTATGGACACGGCGGACGGAATCTTTTCCGGCAGGGAGCGGGAACGAAAATTGGAAATAATGAAAGATAGCCGAGTAGGCTCTAATGGTGTGGTGGCATTTGTATTTTTAGTGATGCTGAAAACGGCTTTTTTAGAAAATATCAGTGCTGAAGCGATCCCGATGGCATTATTTTGTATGCCTGTTATCAGCCGTTTTGGTATGGTCATCAGCATTACGCAGTTTCCGTATGCCCGAAAAGAAGGCATGGGAAAAGCCTTTGCTCAATATGCGGAGCCTTATGCGTTAAAAACAGCGGCCATATTCGCCTTGCTGCCGGGCCTGTATTGGACGTATGACTATACAGTTTGCTTAGCTGCCGGCATATTGGCGGTATGGAGCGGCAACCGATATATAGTAAAGCAAATCGGCGGCGTGACCGGCGATACTTATGGAGCGATAACAGAGCTGACAGAGCTCATCATACTCGGTACAATACTGGTTGAACAGGTGATGGTATGGCGATAATTGTTCGTGTGCCCGGGACTTGCGGTGAATTTATACAAGGAAGTATTGGCGGGCAAGAGTTTCTTGTAACTTGCCCCATAGATCGCTACGCGATGGCAGTGGCAGGAAAAGAACAGGGCATACTGCCGCCTAAAGCGGAAAAAGCCCGCCAAATTACGCAAAAATATTTGCAGCTGAAAAACGATATTCCGATTTCCTTACTATCACAGATTGAAAGGGGAAAGGGCATGGCGTCCAGCAGCGCTGATATTGCGGCTGTAAGCCAAGCGGTGGCGCTGGCGGCTGGGCATGAACTTTCTTATGAAGAAATAATGGAAATATGTCTCTCCATAGAGCCGAGCGATGCGGTAGTATATCCAGGATGCGTCCAGTTTGACCATTTGCACGGCCGTATCAATCGTTTTTTAGGAACGGTGCCTGAAAGTAAAATTGTGATGTTTGATACGGGCGGCACGGTGGATACGGTACTATTTAATAAAAACAAAAACTTGCATCAGTTGCGAAAGCAAAATGAATCTGTTATGATAAAAGCTCTTTCGCTATTCGAGAAAGGCATAAAGAATCAGGACTTGAACTACATAGGCCGGGCGGCTACGCTCAGTGCCTTCGCTAATCAAAAATTGTTGGAAAAACCGGGATTAGAGAAGCTTTGGACAATAGGTAAAGAGGAAGGCTGTTTCGGTGTTATTGTGGCGCATAGCGGTACGGTGCTGGGGCTTTTATGCGAAAAACAGCAAAACGTGGAAAATATAAAAAGAAGCGTGAAAGCACTAATTCCAAATTTAATGTATTATGATACTGTGTATACAGTAAGTGACGGACTGATTTGTACGAATAAAGAGGTGGAATAAGATGAGCGGCCAAAATGTACATGGCGGCAATATTTTTCTTCATGCCAAAAACAGTGGCTGTGATTTAAAACAGATAGCGGATTTTAGTGCGAATATCAATCCTTTAGGCTGTTCGCCTAAAGGATTGCAGTCTCTTATGGAGCATATAGAGTTGATACAGCACTATCCGGATCCGCAGGGAGAAGCATTAAAGAAGTCGATTTGCCAGTATTACGGCGTTCAAAACGAACAAATTCTTTTAGGAAATGGCGCAGTAGAAATATTATATTTACTGGCTCATTACCTGCAGCCGGAACATGTGCTGGTTACTGGACCGGCATTTAGCGAATACGAGCGCGCCGCTGTATCTGCCGGCAGCAAAGCAGCAGCTGCTGCAATGGATAAAACCGAAGGATTCCATATTTCTGCAGCTAAGATACTTCCGCATATTCCGCAAAAGGGAATATTGTTTTTAGGAAACCCGAATAATCCAGACGGCTGCCTTTTGAATAAAAAAGAAGGTATACTTCTATTAGACGCTGCGAGAGATAAAGACTGCCTGGTTGTCATCGATGAATCGTTTATCGATTTTGTTGAAGAATCTCAAGAGCATACCTATATTCCTTACTTAAAGGAATATGATAATTTAGTCATTCTGCATTCCTTGACAAAATTTTTTGCCGTACCGGGGCTGCGGCTGGGATTTGCAGTGATGGCGCCTGGGCTTGTGCAGGCGCTGGAAGCGCGGAAAGATCCATGGAATGTAAATGTGCTGGCCCAGTATTATGGCGTGGCGGCATTGGAGGATCAGGCGTTTATTGCTAAAAGCAAACAGTATATAAGCAAAGAAAAAGATCGATTTTATGAGAAAATGAACAGTATTCCGGGGATCAAAGCGTATCTGCCTACTGTAAATTTTATGCTTTGCGAACTGGAAAACAGACAATTGACGGTTCGGGAATTGCAAGATAGGTTGCGGCCGCATCATATACTGATTCGAAATTGTGAGGCATATGACGGATTAGACCCATACTTTTTTCGGATAGCAATAAAAACAACAGAAGAAAATAATACTATATATGAAAAGATAAAGGCGGTGTTGGAGTGATCACAATTCATTTAGTTCGGCATGGAGAAACGATTTGGAATAAAAGCGGTAAATACCAAGGCTCAACAGATGTTCCGCTTAGCAGCAAAGGAATAGAGCAGGCGGAAAAACTGGCAAATTATATGAAGAATACCCCGATTACAGCCGTCTATTCCAGCAATTTGATTCGGGCCAAAGTAACGGCAGAGCAAATAGCTCGCTGCCATGGTTTGCCGGTAAAAACATTTGCGGAATTGCAGGAGCTTTGTTTCGGCGAGTGGGAAGGATTAACTTTTGATGAAATCGAAGCCAGATGGCCCGGCGTAGTAGAACAGATGTATACAAAGCCGTCAGAAGTTCAGATCGAAAATGGCGAGACGTTTGCCGACATGCAAACAAGAGCTTTTTCCTGTCTGCAATCTATCTTGAAACAGCATAAGGACGGAGATACGATTGTTTTAGTCTGTCATGGCGGTACAAACCGTGTTCTTCTTTGCGCGTTATTAAATCTTCCTCTTGATTTTTCCTGGTCGGTGCGGCAGGATAATACCGCAGTTTCTACGGTATGGTATAACGGGACGAGAAATTATTTGGCATTATTAAACAGTACGATTCATCTGACCGGAGAATATGTATGAGCCAGGTAAGACTGGATAAATACCTTGTGTCGCAGGGGATATGCAGCCGCAGCGAAGCAAAACTGCACTGCAGGCGCGGCGATGTAACAGTAAACAACCGCAGCGTACGGGACAGCAGCCAGAAAATCGATACGAGTGACCGCGTAGTATTTTGCGGAGAGCCGGTTTTGTATGCAGAACACCTTTATATCATGCTGAATAAACCAAAAGGGGTGATTTCAGCTACAGAAGATCCTGCGCAGCGCACGGTGACCGATCTTTTGCCGGAAACGTGGCAAAGACGAGGCATATTCCCAGTTGGACGATTGGATAAAGATACGGAAGGCTTATTGCTTTTAACCGATGATGGAAAGTGGGCGCACCGCATTACTGCACCTAAGAAAAAAATATTTAAAACGTATATGGCCGAAGTGGAAGGGTGTATTCCGGAAAATATCAATGAACGGTTTCAAGCAGGAATCCTGCTGGAGGACGGATATGCCTGCGCTCCCGGATTTGCGGAGCCAGTGCAGGAAAATCGGATAAAAATTCAGATATGCGAAGGAAAATTTCACCAGGTTAAGCGCATGTGCAAAGCCGTAGGGCTTACCGTTGTCGGATTGGAGCGGGTCAGAATCGGTGAATTAGCGCTGGATGCTGAGCTCAAGCGGGGAGAATACAGACTCCTATGCGCAGAAGAAGTAGCTATTTTTTAGCCATAAGTATTTAAAAATTAAAAATTTTGTGGTAACATTAAAGTAAATTGAATAATTATGTTTGAGGCGTGCATATCATGACAGATAGAATTCGAGATATAGTACAGGTGTTAGAAGAAAATAATATAGACGCGCTGCTGGTTTCAAAACAGGAAAATGTTCGTTATTTCAGCGGTTTTACGGGAGATTCAACGGTATTATTTATTATGCCGGATGCACAGTATCTTATTACCGATGCTCGCTATACGGAACAAGCAGAGCAGGAAGCGCCAGCATATACGGTAATTACTCATAGCGGTATGTTCTGGGAAGGATTGCTGCCTCTTTGGAAAGATCGGCAAAGACAGGTTCTCGGGTATGAACGGACAGAAATATCTCATGCCCTGTATTGTAACTTGGAAGAGCAGCTGCAGCCGGAAAAGATGGTAGGCGTAGCCCTGGATGGACTGCGGATGATAAAATCTTCTGAAGAGATCTCGTATTTAGAAACTGCCTGCCAAATTGCAGATGAGGCGTTTGCTGAACTGCTGCCGGAAATTCGTCCTGGAGTAACAGAGCGGTATCTGCAGGGATATTTGGAATGGAATATGCTAAAGCGTGGTGCGGAAGAAAAATCGTTTGATACCATCGTAGCGTCTGGGCGAAGATCCTCGCTTCCGCATGGAACAGCAACTGACAAACAAATAGAAAAAGGCGATTTTATTACGTTTGATTTTGGCGCGGTGTATAAGGGATATCATTCCGATATTACCCGCACCGTTGTCGTGGGTCAGCCTACGGAGGAACAAAAACAGCTGTACGATCGGGTATTGCACGCGCAGTGTCTCGGCGTGGAGTCGGTTCGTCCGGGTTTAAGCGGAAAAGACGTGGATCAAATCGTACGCCAATATTTTAAAGAGCAATCTTGTGATGAATATTTCATCCACAGTCTGGGCCATGGCATTGGCTTAGAAATACATGAATTGCCTGTATTATCACCAAAATCGACTGCAATACTTGCTTCGGGTATGGTTGTTACTGTAGAACCGGGCCTGTATATACCGAATTTTGGCGGTGTAAGGATAGAAGATAGTGTACTGGTAACTGAAAAAGGCTGCCGGATACTGACTAAAACAACAAAAGAATTACTGGTGTTGTAAAAATAAGGAGGACTATTATGATTTCAAGCAATGATTTTAGACCAGGAGTAACGATCGAAATTGACAATAACGTATGGCAGATCGTTGAATTTCAGCATGTAAAACCAGGAAAAGGCGCAGCATTTGTGCGGACGAAAATGAAAAATTTGCAGACTGGCGCTGTAGTAGAACGCTCTTTCAATGCTGGTGAAAAAGTTCCCAAAGCACATGTAGACCGCCGGCCAATGCAGTTCTTGTATGAAGACGGCATGTATCACTTTATGGACAATGAAACATATGAACAGATTGAATTGACGGAAGAACAGTTGGGAACTGCGAAAAACTTCTTAAAAGAAAATATGGATGTAACCATTATGATGTTCCAAGGCATTATTATTGGTATTGACCTTCCGTATTCGGTAGAGCTTGAAGTCGTTGAAACGGACCCGGGCGTGCGTGGCGACACGGCAACCGGCGGCAGCAAACCGGCTAAATTGGAAACCGGCTATGTCGTAAAAGTACCGCTCTTTATTAACCAGGGTGATGTCCTTCGGATCGACACGAGAACTGGCGAATACATTGAACGTGCATAAGCATAATATGACCCATAAAAGCGATGATTCTATCATCGCTTTTATGACATTGTAACGAGGTATGTTATGGAACGAGCAAATACATTAGGAACAATTAAGATTTCTGAAGAAGTCATTGCGATTATTGCTGCAAATGCTGCGGCAAAGACCCAGGGGATTGCAGAAATGAGCAGTACGCTGACGGATGGGCTGGTTAATATGCTGGGGCGAACGAACGATTCGAAAGGCGTTCGGACGGAAATGACAGATGAAACGACGGTGGTGATCAGTCTGTATGTTGCTGTATACCATGGCTATCGTATTCCGGACACTGCGCTGCGCGTACAGGAAAAAGTAAAAACAGCCGTGGAAGAACTTACGGGGTATACCGTTTCTGCAGTGCATGTATTTATTCAGGATATACTGTTTAACAGTTCGCCGGCGCCGCTTCCCCCGACAGACAAAGGGTAGGTGAGAGCTATGGAACAAGATACGATCCAATATAAAGTTTCTGATTCGGTGTTGGCTAACGTAGCTAAAATAGCCGCTTTAGGAGTAGACGGCGTACGCGGGCTCCATACCCGGATTGTAGATACGCTGGTCGAAGGGGTAAGCGGCCGTCTTGGGAAAAAGACCTTGCGCAGCATCATCGTTAAAAGTACGGATACGTCTGTAACTGTAGAAATGTATTTGATTGCAGAGTTAGGTAAAAACCTCCCGACCATTGCTAAAAATGTGCAGGAAGCCGTTAAAGAAGGTATTGAAAATATGATGGGAACGATGGATTGTACGATAAATGTTACAATTGCCAATGTAGTTCCGCCAGAAGAAAAGGAGGAAGAGAATGACTAGACACGAAGCCAGAGAAGTAGCGATGCAGTTTTTGTTTTCGTATGAATTTCATAACGGAACAGAAGATCACTGTACACGGGAAGCTCTGCAGGCAGAAGATGAATACGCTTCATTTTTAATCAATACGGTTATTGATCATATTGAGGCAATCGATGAGCGCATTGCTCGCTATTCTTTAAAGTGGACGCTGGATCAAATCAGTAAAATAGATAAAACGATACTTCGTATTGCTTTTTGTGAAATGCTTTACAGCAAAGAAAAAATCGATGCGCCAATAATCATAAACGAAGCGATTGAATTGGCAAAAGCTTATAGTACCGACGGTTCATATCGGTTTATAAACGGTGTGCTGAACGGGTATACGAAAGACAATGAATAACCTATATTTGGGAATCGATACAAGCTGTTACACGACGTCGCTTTGCCTGGTAGACGACACGGGAGCCCTTGTCTGGGAAAAACGAAAAGTGTTGGAAGTCCCGCCGGGAAAACGAGGGCTTATGCAGTCCAATATGGTTTTTCAGCACACTAAAAACATTCCTGTACTGGCAGAAATGATCCCCAAAAGCTTAGCGTTTAGAAATCGGATTGCCGCGGTGACGGCAACAGTTTCGCCTCGCCGAGAGGAAACTTCGTATATGCCGGCCTTTTTGCCTGGACATAGCTATGGACGGACGCTGGCTTCTTTGCTGCAAGTACCTTTGTATGAGATAAGCCATCAAGAAAATCATATTTTTGCAGCTTTGCAGTCTTTTCCTGAATGGATAGGGCAGTCATTTTGCGCGATGCATCTTTCTGGCGGAACGACGGATGTACTCTATATTCAGCCTGCCGAGAAAGGGTTGGATATAAAGCAGATTGGCGGCTCTATGGATATCAGTGCAGGACAGCTCATTGATCGCGTAGGCGTTGCTTTGCAGCTTCCTTTTCCGGCAGGGCCTCATGCAGAGGCTCTTTTTTCGCCGGAGATACCTTGGCGGGAAGAACTGCTGCGATTTACTGTTCGCGCTGGCTATGTCAGTTTGGCGGGGCCGGAAGCACAGCTTCAGAGGATGATCCGGCAGGGAAGTTATAGCCGGGAAGAAATAGTTTCCTATACTTTTGAACTGTTGTACCGGGCGCTGAAAAAGATGATTAAGCAAACATTTTTGCAGACGTCCCTGCCTTGCTGTATCGCAGTAGGCGGTGTAATGGCAAATCATTACCTGCGAAATGCACTTGCAGATTATGTGATGCAAAATGGACGCCAGTTTAAAACTGCGCCGATTATGTATAGCAGCGATAATGCGCTGGGGGCAGCGTTTTACGGGTATTGGAAAAGTACAAGAGGTTGACGATGAAAGAATTGAAACTATATTTAAAAGAAAAAAAAGATCGTATTGATCAGCGGTTGGAAAATATTCTGGGAGAAGGCACGCCGGAATTTTCCAGACTTTTTGATTCTATGAAATACAGTTTGACTGCTGGCGGAAAACGAATTCGACCTATTTTATTTTTAGCAGTGCTGGAAGCTTTAGGAAAAGAGAGTGAGGCGTATCTTGATACTGCCTGCACGTTGGAATGTATCCATACGTATTCGTTAATCCACGATGACTTGCCGGCTATGGACAATGATGAGTACCGCAGAGGTAAATTGACCAATCATATGATTTACGGCGCCGGAATGGCTACGCTGGCTGGAGACGGCCTTCTGACCTATGCGTTTGAATTATTGGCCGGCCAGCCGCTGTCTGCGGAAATTAAACTGGAATTAATTCAGATATTGGCCCGCGCAGCAGGACCATACGGAATGGTTGGCGGACAGGCCTTTGATATGGAATCTGAAACACGCCGCCTCTCTTTAGAGGAATTGGCGTGTATGCATAAAGCAAAAACCGGCGAGATGTTCAAAGCGTCGATCTTGATGGGCGCTGCAGTAGGCCAGGCGAATGCAAATACGCAGCGTTCCTTGGAAGCATATGCAGACGCGCTAGGATTGGTATTTCAAATCACGGACGATATTTTGGATGTAATCGGTGATGAAGCTCTTATCGGAAAGCCTGTTGGAAGTGACGAAAAAAATCACAAGGCGACTTACGTTACTATTTTTTCCGTTGATAAAGCGCGGGAGTTAGCAAAAGAATATGCAGAGCAAGGAAAAAATGCGCTGCATTCTTTTGGGAAAGAGGCCGATGTTTTAAGAAAGCTAATGGACTATTTATTGGTTCGGGTATCTTAATATGAAAGAACGATTGGATATTTTAGTTTCCCAATTAACGGGAATGAGTCGGGAAAAAGCCAAGACTACTATTATGGCCGGTCTGGTTTTTGTCGATCAGCAGCGAATAGATAAAGCTGGAACAAAAGTAGACGCGGCAGCCAATATTGAAGTAAAAGGAAATCCGATTCCCTACGTGGGGAGAGGCGGATTAAAACTGGAAAAGGCATTAAAACTTTTTCCGATTGATTTAAAAGGGAAAGTAATGCTGGATATCGGTGCCTCTACCGGCGGCTTTACTGACTGCGCCTTGCAGAATGGGGCGGCAAAAGTATTTGCGGTGGATGTAGGGTATGGACAGCTGGCATGGAAGCTTCGAACGGATTCGCGTGTAGTCAATATGGAACGCTGCAATATTAAACAGGTTACGCCGGAAGAGTTAGGTGAACTGGCTGATTTTGTTTCTATAGATGTATCCTTTATTTCGCTGTCTAAGATATTAGAAGCACTGATGCACTTAATCCATCGAGGAAGTGAAATTGTCGCTCTTATCAAACCGCAATTTGAGGCCGGCAGAGAATTTGTAGGCAAAGGCGGAATCGTACGGGATAAAGACGTACATATTCAAGTTATCGAACGCGTAACTGCTGAAATGAAAGAAAAAGGATTGATTCCTTTAGACATTACCTATTCTCCGATTAAGGGTGCAGATGGAAATATTGAATTCTTGCTGTACCTGATATACGATGACACCGTATGCTCCGGTGTTGATACAGAAAAAATCGTGCAGACTGTAGAAGAAGCACATCAAATGTAGGTGATTAGGATGAAGAGGATCGGGATATTTCCCAATTTATCTAAGCCGGATATCGTTCAGGTGCTGGATACGATCGTTGATTTTTCCAGACAGGAAAACATTTCTTTGCTGTTTCCAAAGGAACGGGCAGGAGAATTAACAGATTTGTTTCCTCACGTTTCGTTTGCCTATCTGGAAGAATCAGAAGAGGTGCCAGATGCAGCTATCGCTATCGGCGGCGATGGCACGCTTTTAGAAACGGCAAAGCGGATGGCGCCTTTGCGTGTTCCTGTTTGCGGTATCCATATGGGAACCTTGGGCTTTTTAAATGAAATTTCAAGAAAAGACTTGCCGTTGGTTTTGCAGCGGCTGGTGCGGGAAAATTTTTCTATCGAAGACAGAGTATTGCTCCGTTCGTATATAGAAAAAGAGGATAAACGCGTGGAATTGCCGGACGCATTGAACGATATTGTAATCGGACGAGCGGAACTAGGCAAAATGGCGAGGCTGAACTTATATATCAATGACTGTTTTGTACAGCAATATCCGGCAGACGGTTTAATTATTAGTACGCCGACTGGCAGCACTGGGTATAACTTATCTAGCGGCGGGCCGATTATTCACCCTAAAGTTGCGGTATTCTCTGTATCTCCCGTATGTCCGCATTTACTGCAGAATTCACCGATCGTACTGCCTGATACAGAAACGATTGCGATTGAAGCTGCCCATCATCGCAGTGAATTGCAGATCTGTATAGATGGTGTCATTGGGCGGGAATTTACAGAAAACAGCCGGCTTGTCATTCAAAAATCCAAGGATATGGCTCGATTTATTCGGTTTGATGAACAATATTTTTATCGGACTGTATTTCCTAAATTATTAGGAGTCAGCCATGAATAAACTGCCGGCGAATGCTGTCCAATTTGTACAGCAATATATAAAGGAGGCGGTTGCTTCCGCGCAGGTACTGGCAGATCTTACTTGCGGGAATGGCCGGGACACTGAATTTTTGTGCAGATTCAAACCAAAGGATTCCATCGTATATGCCGTAGATATACAGCCGGAGGCTATTGCGAGGACGCAGGCATATCTAAAACAGCAGAATATGTGGAATGAGCAGGTCATATTATTATGTGACAGTCATGACCGGGTATGGGAACGTCTGCCGGAAACCATTGACTTGGCTATGATGAATTTAGGCTATCTTCCTTGCGGTGATCACGCCTTGCATACAAAAGCGGATACCACGATAGAAGCAGTTAAGCAAAGTTTAAAGCGACTTCGGCCGTTCGGTGTTCTCAGTATCTGTGCTTATCCGGGGACACCAGAAGGAGAAATGGAGCGCGACGCGCTGGAAATATATCTTCGCAGTATAAATCAGAAAGAAGTTCAGATTTGTTGTTGGCAGCCAGTGAACCAAATCCATAAACCGCCGGTTGCGTATATTTTACAAAAGAGGTGATACGTTATGAAAAGACATCGTTATGCAAAAATAAAAGAATTGGTTCAGTCCCGCGTGATTGAAACTCAGGAAGAATTGGCACAAGCACTTCAAGAAGAAGGGATCGATGTAACGCAGGCGACCGTTTCCCGCGATATTAAAGAACTGATGCTGATCAAAGTTCCGACTACCGATGGCCGGTACCGATATGCACTGTCTCCCGACGAAAACGTACTCATTTCCCGTAATCGAATGGTTCGCGTATTTCAAGATGCGATTACTAAGATCGATTATAGCGGGAATTTGATTGTTGTTTCGACGCTTCCTGGAAATGCAAATGCGGTAGCTTCCGTTATTGACCATTCTCATTGGGAAAATATCATTGGCACAATTGCAGGCGACGATACATTGCTTCTGGTGGTAAAACCAGAAAAAGCTGTAACTAAAGTTATTAAAGAGATTAATTCGTTGATGAAAGATTAAGAAGTGAATTTATCATGCTGCAAACCTTACAAATCAAAAATTTTGCGTTATTTTCTTCCGTAATGCTGGACTTTTCATCTGGAATTACTATTTTTACAGGTGAAACAGGGGCAGGAAAGTCTCTGTTGATGGATGCAGTAGGAATGCTGGCCGGGAATAGAGCGACAGGAGAATATATCCGGCAAGGCGAAGACTCCTTTTTTATTGAAGGAGTTTTTTCGTATCATGGGTCGGAACTGCGTTGTTTCATGGAAGAGCATAACATTCCTATCGAAGAAGATTCTTTGATTATTTCCCGGCGGTTTACTCGATCGGGAAAAGGAAATATTTTAGCGAATGGGGTGCATATCACTCGTTCTGTCCTTCAGCAGCTTGCTTCCTACCTGTTGGATATCCATGACCAATTTAATCACTATAGCATTTTTAATACTTCCTATCAGCGAGAAATTTTAGATTCTTTTGACATGGAATTGCAGGAACTGGCAGATAAATACCGAAGCTGCTATGGGAAATGGCAGAGAATCCAAAAAGAATTGCAAACCTTTTATGAAACGCTTCAAAGCGAAGCGCGGCAGCGGGATATCCTTTCTTTTCAATTAAAAGAGATTTCAGAAGCTGCGCTGCGGGATGGAGAAGACAGCCAGTTGGAAAAAACGGTGCAGGCAATGCGAAACAGTGAGAAAATCCAAAATGCTTTGACGCATGCGCTGACCGTTCTGGGTGAGGGAAAAGGAGAAGGCGTGGTATCTAAACTGCGGCAGTTGCGGCAGGAAATAGCTCATGCGGCTAATTGTGACAGCACGCTCAATGACACCGTTCAGCAGCTGGAGACGATCGTTTATGAACTGGAAGATATACAAGGAACTTTATGCACGCATCAAGATCAATTGGAAACAGAGTCCGGCAATATTGATTGCTATGAACAGCGTTTATATCTGATACAGCAGCTGAAAAGAAAATATGGTTCTACGATTCAAGAAATTCTTCAGTTTTCTGAGAAAGCGGAAAAAGAGCTGGCTATGCTGGATCATAAAGATGAAACCATAGAGCAGATGGAAGCTCAGGCCAATATATTAAAAAAAGAATTGTGGGAATTAAGCGGTCTGCTCCAAAAAAAACGGGAAATCGCCGGAAACAATATCACTGAAAGATTAGAACAGTGCCTGGTTGATTTAGGCATGGCCGCGCCAAGACTTTCTTTTTGTATTGTGCCGATGAAAGACATTCAGCCGTTTGGGGCAGAGCATATTGAACTATTCTTTTCGTCTAATCCGGGAGAACCGCCGAAGCCATTGGGAAAAATCAGTTCAGGAGGCGAAGCCTCCCGCATCGCTTTGGCGTTGAAATGTATTATGACAGCGTCGGACAACCGCACGATTATATTAGATGAAATTGACGTGGGGATCAGCGGTGATACGGCTATACAAGTAGCCTATAAAATCAGAGAGCTGAGCCAGTCGGCGCAAGTCTTTTGCATCACTCATCTGCCGCAGACAGCAGCGGCTGCTGACGATCATTTCTATTTGTATAAAGAAATTGAGGATGGCCGGACCTATACACGAAGCCGTAAACTTACGCCGCAAGATCATATAGAAGCAATCGCTTCTATATTTGTGGGCGCTGCCGTAACCGAAGAATCGAAAAAAACGGCGGCTGCCTTAGTAGAAAAAATCAGAAAATAGTATCGCAGCAACTGACAATGCCTAAAATAGAAATAACGCAGCTGCAGTTGATGATACCCAAACAGGGAATCATCAACGCTTTAAGCGGCAGCGCAATATATGGGCTGCCGCAGCTGGACTTATGCCGCAGGGAAACTTATAGACGGCAGAAAAAAGTTTAGTCATGCATGGTGAAAATCATGTATGTTGAAAAGAAAAAACTCTTAAAACCCAGGTGTTTACTGGATTTCAAGCATATGTTACTATAGAATAAATACAAAAACGTATAGCATACATTTATTGACTAAACCGCATCTTTGGTATATAGTAAAAATACTTTTGATGGACAGAGAGGGGGACTTTTATGGTAAACGTATTAGTATGCGGGGCCGGCGGCCGAATGGGCAAAGAAGTCGTAAAGGCGGTTGCCGCAGATAAGGAAACGACGCTGGTCGGCGCGGTGGATATTTCAGCAGATGGGCAGGATGCCGGAGAATTAGCCGGTATTGGCCGCTTGGGTGTTTACGTTTATAAAGATTTGGCGGAAGCATTGGAAGTATCTAAACCGGATGTAGTGGTGGATTTTACCAATCCTAGAGTTATTTTTGATAATGCAAAAACAACGATTTCTCACGGTGTATCTATTGTAATTGGAACGACCGGTTTGACTGAAGAACAGCGTGCTGTACTGGCTGAGATGAGCAAGGAATATCAGGCAAATGTATTGGTAGCGCCGAACTTTTCGTTAGGTGCGGTAATGATGATGAAAGTATCTCAGGAATTAGTGAAATATTTTCCTGATGTAGAAGTCATCGAATTGCATCACAACCAAAAATATGACGCACCGTCGGGAACTTCGATATTGACTGCTAAATTGTTGGCAGAGGCTCGCGATGCTGCGGCAGTCAGCGAAGATAAAACTAAAGAAAGTTTAGTGGGTGCAAGAGGGGCTAAAGTACAGGAAATACCGGTGCACAGCGTGCGCCTTCCGGGTTACGTCGCGCATCAGGAAGTCCTATTTGGCGGCAAAGGCGAGATTTTGTCGATCCGCCATGATTCGCTGTCGCGGGAATCGTTTATGCCGGGAGTTATTTTAGCCTGCAAATGCATCGCTGACCATCCTGGACTTACATATGGATTAGAACATTACTTATAAGATAGGGGAAATGATTGTGGAAAAACCAGTAATTGCTATTCTTGGCGCTACCGGTGCGGTGGGGCAGGAATTTATTCGATTGATAGAAGAACGGAACTTTCCATTTTCGGATATAAAACTTTTGGCTTCGGCTCGGTCCGCAGGGAAAGAACTGCAGGTGTGCGGCAAGACCTATATTGTTGAAGAGGCTGTCCCTGAATCTTTTGAAGGGGTAGATATTGCCCTGTTTGCCGGCGGTTCTATCAGTAAAGTGTTGGCGCCGGAAGCTGTTAAACGCGGTGCTGTCGTTATCGATAATTCCAGTGCATTTCGGATGGATCCGGAAGTGCCGCTTGTTGTGCCGGAAGTAAATCCAGAAGATATTGCAATGCATAAAGGCATTATTGCCAATCCGAACTGTTCAACAATCATTATGGTAATGGCCTTAAAACCGATTTATGATTTATCGCCAATTAAAAAAATCGTAGTTTCCACCTATCAAGCTGTATCTGGAGCTGGGAAAGAAGCAATCGATGAATTGACGGAACAGGTAAACGCATATATGAATGGCAAAGAAATGGAAGCGCATATTCTGCCAAGTGCCAGCCTTCCCAAACATTATCCGATCGCTTTCAATCTTATTCCGCACATCGATGTGTTCTATGAAAATGGATACTCCAAAGAAGAATTAAAAATGGTAAATGAAACACACAAAATTTTCCATGACGATACAATCCAGATTACCCCGACAACGGTTCGCGTACCAGTATACCGCAGCCATTCTGAATCTATTATGATAGAAACAGAAGATGAATTGGCGGTAAAAGATATCCGGGAAGCGTTGGACGAATTTGCAGGGGTAACGCTGCAGGACGATCCGGAAGCAATGGAATATCCGATGCCGCTGTACACGTCGGATAAAGATGATGTGTATGTAGGCCGTATTCGCAAAGATTTATTTAATGCTAACGGCGTAAACCTTTGGATCACGGGAGATCAGATCCGCAAAGGGGCTGCGCTGAATGCACTGCAAATTGCAGAATATATGATTGCTCATAATATGATTGCAAAATAAAGGAGGTCTTTCTTATGAAAGAGTTTGGTCAAGTTATTACAGCTATGATTACGCCTTTTAATGAAGATGGCAGTGTGGATTATGAAGGTGCAGCGGCATTGGCGAAACATTTAGCTGCAAATGGATCTGATGGAATCCTGGTATGCGGTACGACTGGTGAAGGTGCTACCATGACGGATGAAGAGAAATTGACTCTCTTTAAAAAAATTGTAGAGGCAATCGATGGTTCCGCTTCTGTGATTGCCAATACAGGCAGCAATGATACGCAGCATTCTATTGAACTGACGAAAGAAGCAGAAAAATTGGGTGTAGATGGTATTTTGGCAATAGTACCCTATTACAATAAACCCAATCAAGAAGGCTGTTTCCAGCACTTTAAAGCGATTGCTGAATCCACCTCGCTTCCGGTGATTTTATATAATGTACCGGGAAGAACCGGGGGAAATCTTCTGCCTTCTACGGTAAAACGTGTGGTTGATGCTTGTCCAAATGTTGTGGGAATTAAAGAAGCCAGCGGAAACTTAGAACAAGCCGCAGAGATACATCGCTTATTGCCGGAAAATTTCTTGCTGTACAGCGGCGATGACTCGCTGACTCTCCCTATGCTGGCTGTCGGCGGTGTTGGTATAATCAGCGTGGCATCGCACGTAATCGGCAGTGAAATCAAAGAAATGATCACTGCATTTTTCGCAGGCGATGTAAAAAAAGCCGCAGCGCTGCATGCCGCTAATCTGCGTATGATGAAAGACATGTTCATTACTGTAAATCCTATTCCTGTCAAAACTTGTGTCCGTATGATGGGACTGCCGGGCGGTTATTTCCGTTTGCCGATGGTAGAAGCTTCCGATTCTGAAAAAGCGCATTTAGAAGCTCTCTTGAAAGAATATCATAAAATTTAATATTCTTAGCATAAACGGATGCAAAGAAACTAACAGATCGAGTTCGTTTTCAGACCACCTGCTAAAAGTTAACGATTTTTAGCAGGTGGTTTTTATATGCCTTGCCTATAGAAACTATCGTATTAGAAATCGGGAAATATTTTTACGAAAGTTTAGTTATACAGCACACTATGCCTCTAATTTTAGGTATGCACAAGCGTGGATTGAGGAAAGTGATAGCTGTCTTTGGAACAATGATATGCGGGATTTGATTTCGTGAAATTTGTGCGGCTTTTGAGTGCAAGCATTTTTTAGCAGTTATTCTATCGATAATAGCTATCTTTTTATAATTAGTATAATAGCCATTTATTCTTGACGCTATTCTTGCTCAATTGACGATGAAGTAAGAATATTGCGTACCGCTGCCGAAGAAGGGGCAGATGAAATCCAAGATAAAAAAGTGATGCAGCAATGATAATTCAGCCATTATTTCCCCATGGATAAAAGTACTGTAACGGATAAAACAGTTACGATGGAGTGAACGTCCGCAGGGAAAGACAAGTCCTAGATATGAGAAAACCTCGCCAAAAGGCGAGGTTTTTTATTGATGAAAATATAAACGTACGTATTGTACACTTTACATTTTGCGGAACAAAGCAACCACTTTTCCCATAATCATGCAGTGCCGTGTACGAATCGGCTCATAGGCTTCGTTTTCTGGCTGCAGCCGAATGCAGTCGCTTTCTTTGAAAAAGCGTTTAACAGTAGCTTCACTATCTTCGAGTAAGGCTACTACAATATCTCCATTCTTGGCAGTATTCTGCTCACGAACGATAACCATATCGCCGTCAAAAATCCCTGCATCTATCATGCTGTCGCCGCGGATTTGCAGCATAAAGCAGTCGTCTCGGCCAATCAATGCTTCCGGCATGGGATAGGTATCTTCTACATGAGCTTCTGCAGTAGCAGGAAGACCGGCGCGAACAGAGCCTACCAAAGGAACAGGAGCCAAACGTTTCTGCCGCCAGCTGGCATCCTCCAATAATTCTATTGTACGAGGTTTGCTGGGATCGCGCTTAATATATCCAAGTTCTGCTAATTTAGACAAATGAGTGTGGACGGTTGATGTCGAACTAAGCCCAACAGCCGCACAAATTTCACGAATCGATGGGGGATAGCCCGTCCGGCGCACTTCTTGCCGGATGAAATGAAGTATTTGTCTCTGCCGTGTATTTAAAATGCGTTCGCTGTTTGCCATAAGAATCTCTCCAGTGTATGTATATTATCTTTATTATCACCCAGAATGAAAAAAAAAGCAAACAAAATTTCTGTTTTATTTGACAAGAACATTTGTTCGGTTTATACTATAGACAAGCAAGCAAACAGATGTTCGGTGGTGATCTTAATGACAATGATATGGATGATGCGAAAGAAAATTTGTATTTCTGCCCTGCTGATAGTCGCCCTGTTTCGGTTCGCAGATATTCCTTTGGAAACAAAAGAAGTGCTTTATTTGCCGGTAACCGTAACGCCGGGAGATACGCTTTGGGATATCGCTGCTGCGGCAGCCTCAGATAAGGAGGATATAAGAGAAGTTATTTATCATATCCAGAGTAAGAATAATATGAAGCTGCATGAAAGCGTACAGCCAGGCCAAGTTTTATTTGTGCCGGTTGAAAAAGAGCGCTTTTCTATGGTAGCGCATCGAATGCAGCAGCGATAAATAATGCGGGGCAAGAGCCAAAATTATCAAAGATACCAAAAGATTGGTTGGATGTGCTTATCAGAAAAAGTGGGATTAGAAAAAGAATTGTGTTAAGCGGGGAATCACAAAGAACGGACAAGCAGCCAAAGTAGACAGCGCCAATTTAAATCAAGCAGATTTGAAGGAGAAATAAATAAAAAGCTGGCAGACGGGAGAGTGTCTGCCAGCTTTTTAGCTTTAAAGAATTCTATTTGTTTTTGCAGCCGACTTTTTTAGCATATTCTTTCAATCATCGCAAATAGAGATGAAAAGCGAGCTAACTTATTGAAGGTTACTTTGGCTTTACCATTTTTGCGATAGGACTGGATATCAGCATGTCTGCTTCGTCAATATAACGCCGTACCATTTCGCGGGAATGATGACGGGTATGCTTCATAATATCCCGTTCCTCTACGCGAGCTTGTGCGGCGGAAGTAGCAAATCCGTGACGCAGGCTATGCGCCCCATATAAAGAAGGATCCATGCCGATTTTTTCTACATATTTTTTAACAATCATCGCAATAGATTTATCCGATATGGCGGTTTGTCTGGGTTCACCGCTGCGGGTAAACCCTCTGAATACAGGTCCCGCAGAAATATGAGATAAAGAGAGCCATTCTTCTAACGCTTGTACCGCGCAAATATCCGGGTCATCTTCTATCCGGGGAATTGCAACGACGGCACCTCGGCCTTGCTGGTCGGCTTTAGATTTTCTCAGCTGAATACGCGCGCCTAAACGGCTGAAACGTATATCTGATACCTCCAGCGCCGCTAATTCAGAACGGCGGAAGGCTCCCATAAAGCCGGTGAGCAAAATCGCTTTATCTCTGGCGACTTGAAGAGGGGTGCCTGTGATGCTTTGCACCATGTCTCTAATATCTTCCAGAAGAACCGGCTCTTTTCCTTGTGACTGACTTCCATAAAGACGTCGAATACCTTTCAGCGCATTTTTTACCAAAAAAGAGGTACAGGGATTTTGGTCTGCCAGCGCGCTGGCGCCGTAATTTTCACTGATAGCGGTAACGCGCCGGGCTATCGTGTTTGTTTTAGCATACTGGGATAAATCATTGATATAATTGACCACTGTTTCCGGCGATGCCGGATAGGGTGCGGCATTATTATAAAAACACCACTCGCAGAAATCATGCCAGTCAGACTCATAGGAATCCAACGTACTGTCTGCTTTAGAGACACGGAGAACTTCACGGCTCCGTTCGGTTAGGCGTGCATTGCTTACTATCTGTTCGGGATCCCGTAAAAAGAAAGTGTCTAAATAATTGGGCATATCTGCCGCCTTTTTCCGCCGCTCTTTTACTTCCGATAATTTAACGTTATCGGAAGTAAAAGCTTCTTTCTCTGCTGGAGTTACTGAAATAGTTTTTCTTTGCATTGTTCGATCTCTGCTTTTACACGTTCTTCATCAATTGTCAGAAGTTCACGATTTTTCATTAGCACTTTTCCGTTGACGATTACTGTATCTGCATCAGAGGCTGCGGCGCTGTATGCCATCAATGAAACCATATCATGACGCGGCTGCCAATGCAGTCCTTCACGATTCCATAACGTAATATCTGCTTTGAATCCTGGTTTAATTTCACCGATATTAGTATATCCTAATACTTTGGCGCCTTCCGTAGATGCCATATCAATAGCGGCTGCGGCAGGTACTGCTAATGGATCGTAGGTATTGGCTTTATGGAGTGTAACGGCTAAACGCATTTCTTCTATCATATCCAGGTTGTTATTGCTGGACGCGCCATCAGTACCCAATCCAATTACAATTCCTTTTTTCAGCATAGCGGGAACGGGAGCAATTCCGCTGGCAAGTTTTAGGTTGCTTTGCGGATTATGAGCAACTCGAACTTTTTTCTCTGCCATGATATCCATATCTTCTTCTGTGACATGGACACAGTGCGCTGCGATGCAGCCTGTGTCAAAAATACCGATTTCATTCATCAAAGCAATCGGCGTTTTCCCGTGCTCTTTTTGGCAGTTTGCCACTTCTTCCCGGGTTTCTGATAAATGCATATGAATTTGAGCGCCGATTTCTTTCGCTTTTTCAGCGACTTTATGCAGATATGGAACCGGGCAAGTATACGGCGCATGAGGCCCCAGCTGTACAGTAATACGCCCGTCTGCCTGATTATGCCAATCACGGAAAAATTGAACATTTTCAGCCAGCGCCTGTTCGCCGTTAGGAGAAACACCAGCCAGTCCTCGGGATAAAGCAGCGCGGATACCGCTTTCTTTTACGGCTTTTGCGGTCTCTTCCATAAAGAAATACATATCGGCAAAAGCTGTAGTACCTCCGCGAAGCATTTCAGCAATCCCGAGTTGGGTTGCCCAGTACACTTCTTCTCTATCTAATTTTGCTTCTATGGGCCAGATTTTTTTCTCCAGCCAATCCATAAGCTTCATATCATCTGCATAGCTGCGGAATAAGGTCATCGCTATGTGCGTATGCGTATTGACCAGGCCGGGTGATGCCAGCATCCCGTTGGCCTGAATCACTTCTTCGGCTGCAAATTCCCGTTCTTCCTCGGAATCCGCATTAACGATTCCTTTTATATTGTCATTTTCTATCAAAATACTTTTACCTTCAAGAACCTGCTGATCTTGATAAATAGCAGTATTTTTAATGAGTAGTTTTGCCAATGTAACGTACCTCCTATCAATGTGCCTGCGTTAAATATGCGATTTGCTCCGGCGACAGCGTATCGATGCTATATCCCATCGATTGTAATTTTATCATGGCAATTTCTATATCCGTTTCTTTTGGCAGAACATATACCTTAGGCTCTAATGCTGCATGATGCGTCATAATATATTCCACAGCAAGAGCCTGAACTGCAAAAGACAGATCCATGATTTCTGTAGGATGACCGTCTCCGGCTGCTAAATTTACCAGCCGGCCTTCGGCCAACAAATACAGCATGCGTCCATCTGCCATCTGATATCCTTCAATGTTTTTTCTGGCTTCTTGATGAGAAACCGCCAGCGATTCTAAATCCGGCCGATTGATTTCTACATCAAAATGGCCGGCGTTAGCCATGACGGCGCCATTTTTCATCACTTCCATATGTTCTTTGCGGATAACATCTTTGCAGCCGGTCAGAGTAACGAAAATATCGCCGATCTTAGCCGCTTCTTCCATGGGCATTACTTCAAAGCCGTCAAAAATAGCTTCGATCGCCTTGATAGGATCGATCTCGGTAACAATAACATGTGCTCCCAATCCTTTGGCGCGCATAGCACAGCCGCGGCCGCACCAGCCATAACCGGCAATAACGACTTTCTTTCCAACGACGGTAAGATTGGTTGTCCGCATAATCCCATCCCAGGTAGACTGGCCGGTACCATAACGGTTATCAAATAGGTATTTACAGTACGAATCGTTGGCGGCTATCATCGGAAACAGCAGTTTTCCTTCATTTTCTAAAGCCCGCAGCCGCAGCACGCCGGTCGTAGTTTCTTCTGTTCCGCCGTAGAGATTTTCCAGCGCATCTTTTCTGGTTGTATGAAGCAGATGCACCAGATCGCCGCCATCATCAATAATAATGTGTGGTTTATGATCCAGGGCTTTATTCAGGAACATGAAATATTCTTCCTCGGTCGCTCCATACCAGGAATATACTGTTAAGCCATAGGACGCTAAACCGGCGGCAACATCGTCCTGGGTTGATAATGGATTACTGCCGGTTACGATTACATTCGCGCCTGCTTCGTGCAATACTTTTGCCAGATAAGCGGTTTTAGCTTCTAAATGCACGCTGACAACGATCGTTTTATCTTTAAATGTCTGGTCTTTTTTGAAACGTTCACCTAATGCATTGAGGGCCGGCATATATTGCTGTACCCAACGGATTTTTTGCTGTCCCTGTTCTGCTAACTGCATATCACGGATAATAGATGGCATGATATTCCTCCTAGGATAAAATTTTAAGGATCTCTTCTTTGCAAACCGGCTGAATAACGCCTTTTTCGGTAATAATTGCCGTAATGTAGTCTGCCGGAGTAACGTCAAACGCAGGATTGCAGACATCGATGTCCAATGGAGCAGTCTGTACTCCTTGTATATGTGTTACTTCTTCTTTATGCCGCTCTTCAATAGGGATCTGTTCGCCCTTTTCCAGAGTTAGGTCAAAGGTAGATGCGGGGGCGGCAACGTACATAGGGATTCCATGCGCTTTGGCTAATAAAGCGACACTGTACGTACCGATTTTATTGGCCGTATCTCCATTGGCAGTAATACGATCTGCACCTACGATAACCGCATCAATTTGCTTTGTTTTCATGATCCAGCCGGCCATATTATCGCAGAGTAATGTCGTCGGAATCTGGTCTTCATGGAGTTCAAAAGCAGTTAGTCTCGCTCCCTGCAGAAGAGGTCTGGTTTCATCGGCATATACCCGTTCTATTTTTCCCTGCTGGTGAAGTTCGCGGATTATGCCAAGCGCCGTACCGATTCCCGACGTGGCGAGAGCACCTGCATTGCAGTGTGTGAGGATCCGCAGCGGTCTGTTGATATCAGAAAATAAAGAAGCGCCATGAATGGACATCTGCTTGTTAATTTCCAAGTCTTCCTTATGAATACGAATAGCTTCCAGTTCCCACTGTTCTAATGCCTCTGCTACGGAATGCGCAGAGAGATTGGCAAGAAACGCGTTCATTTTAGTAATTGCCCAATGCAAATTGACCGCTGTCGGGCGTGCTTCGTCCAGCTGCGTCCCAATTTGCTGCATTTTTTCACAGAAAGCAGCCAGCGTAATTTCCGGCTCTTCCCGGAATACTTGATTCCCAGCCAATACCATTGCATACGCAGCGGCTACGCCGATCGCAGGAGCGCCGCGGACGGCAAGACGTTTGATGGCGTCGGCTACGGCAATCCAATTATGGCAGTGGATATAGACTTCTTCAACCGGCAGTTTTGTTTGATCTAAAAGTTCCAGATATTCTTTTTTCCATGTAATACTATTCATATACTCTCCTTTTGCAGCTATATCATGAATCCGCCGTGCTCTTCCAGCGCATGACGGCAGCGGCAGTCTTCAGACTGATAAATATCCAAAACTTTTTTGATTAAGGTTTGAATATTTACTGCGCTCCGCTCCATTTCTTCTACTACTTCCTGATGGGTCAGTTCTGTTTCTGAAATACCTGCGGCAAAGTTAGTCACGATCGAAATGCTTGCATAGCATATTTCTGCTTCTCTAGCCAAGCATACTTCCGGTACATTGGTCATGCCTACTACATCGCCGCCCCATTGCGCAAACATTTTTATTTCGGCCGGGGTTTCAAAACGCGGCCCTTCCGTACAGACGTATACTCCATTTTCGTGCACGGTGAACCCTAGTTCATTGCCAGCTTTTTTGATATATTTCTGCAATGTAGGACAATAGGGGTGTGTCATGTCTGTATGAACGACGCCGTTTGGGCCGCCGTCAAAAAATGTGGTTTGACGATTCTTCGTAAAATCAATAAATTGATCGAGAATGACAAAATCTCCTGGTTTCATATTAGGGTTCAAAGATCCTACCGCAGTGGTGGATATCACGGTTTCTACGCCCAAGCGCTTCAGTCCTAATATATTGGCTCTGTAATTAATCAGATGAGGCGGAATCGAATGCCCTTTGCCATGCCGCGGCATGAATATTACCTCGTGATTTTGATAGGTTCCTTTCGTATATTTAACCGGGCCGTAAAAGGTGTCAATTCGTTCCTCTTTGCTGTTTTCCAGCATTTTAGAGTCATAGACTCCTGTACCGCCGATAATGCCAATAACGCTCATCATATCACTTCCTCTTGTTTATTTGTATATGAAATATTATATCATTTACTGTATCCAGCAACAATGAAATCTATAAACTTACGAAAAAAAGAGCAGGTTCCTGCAAGTATTGCGGCAGTCCCTGCTCTTTTCTTATTCATTATGAAACAATGTTTTTAACTCTTCCTGCGATACTTTGTATTTTTCATTACAGTAATGGCAGACCAGCTCCACTTCTTTTTCCTGCAGCAGATCTTCACGATCCTGCTGGTTTAAGGAAAGGAGGGTGTTTTCTATCTTTTCCCGGGAACATGTGCAGGCAAACTGCAATGGAGAGGTAGTCAGCAGTTTATAATCTAATCCCTGCAGAATCGTTTCCGCCAGCATTTCCGCCTGCGGGTGATTCGATAAATAGGACGTAACTGAACCGACCGAAGCAATATTTTCTTCCACTTTAGCCAGTGCCGCTTCATCTGCATCGGGAAGAGCTTGGGCATAAAACCCACCGGCTGCCAAAATATGGAAATCTGGTGAAACCAGGACTCCCAGACTTAATGTGGAAGCGGTTTGTTCCGACATATACAGATAATATGCCAGATCTTCTGCAATTTCTCCGCTGACTAGTTTTGCCTGACTGGTATACGGTGTTTTCATATTGGAGAAACGGGTGACCGTTATTTCGCCTTCCCCAACTGCTCCGCCGACATCTAACTTCCCATTTTTTAAAGGAAGCAATACGTGAGGAGCATCTACATACCCGCGAAGAAGACCGCCGTTGTACGCATCGGCATAAATACCGCCCAGAGGACCATTTCCTTTTATTCGGATGGAAACGCTTTCATTATTCTTATAGTCTACTGCCAGCAGCGCAGCGCCTGTCATGGCACGCCCCAGGGCTGCTGCCGCAATGGGATAAAGGTCATGCCGCTGTTTGGCTGTTTCTACGACATCAGTAGTTACCGCAACGGATAACCGAATACCTTCTGTTGTAATATACCGTGAAATATATGCCATTCTTATCCCTCGATTTCCCGAATCAAATTGATCATTTCAATAGCCGATACAGCAACATCAAACCCTTTGTTGCCGGCCTTCGTACCTGCGCGTTCAACTGCTTGCTCGATCGTATCCGTCGTTAAAACACCAAAGAGAACGGGGATTTCTGTTTCCAAAGAAACTTGCGCGATGCCTTTGGAAACTTCTGCGCAAACATAGTCATAATGATCGGTTGCGCCGCGAATAACCGCTCCTAAGCATATGACTGCATCATATTTTTGACTTTTCGCTGCTTTTTTGGCAATTAAGGGCAGCTCGTAAGCGCCTGGCACCCACATTACCGTAACGTTTTCTTCAGGAACGCCGTGACGTTTTAACGCATCACAAGCTCCGCCTAATAAGCGGCTGCCGATAAATTCGTTGAATCGGGAAACAATGATCGCAACCTTCTGATTTTGTCCTACCAAATTACCTTCTTTGATCCACATATTTCTCATTCTCCTATCTGGGTGTCTTTAAATAAATGACCCAATTTGACTTTTTTTGTGTATAAATATTTTTTATTAAACTGATTCGGCGGCATAATAAGCGGAATACGCTTTTCGATGGTCATGCCATACCGTTTTAAATCCGTGGACTTGCGGGGATTGTTTGTAAGGAGATTGATGCTCTTTACTCCCAGATCTTCCAATATTTGCACGCTTAAAAAATATTCTCTCATATCATCAGGAAATCCCAGCTTTTCATTGGCTTCTACCGTATCCAATCCCTGTTCCTGGAGTACGTAGGCTTTGATTTTATTTACGAGTCCGATTCCCCGGCCTTCTTGACGCATATAAATTAATACCCCTTCTCCATTCCGTTCGATCTGCCGCAGCGCTGCTTCCAGCTGCTCTCCGCAATCACAGCGCATAGAACCAAAAACATCGCCCGTCAAACATTCGGAATGGATTCTGGTCAGCACTTGATGCTTTCCGCGTACATCTCCCTTTACAATCGCTAAATGGTTGAAATTATCCACCTTATCTTCATAGACATAAATTTGGAAATCCCCGTATTTGGTAGGCAGATGCGAAGATGCCGCCATCCGAACTAATGACTCGGTAGCTTTACGGTATAAGATCAAATCTTCTATCGTGACTACCCGCAAACCATGGGTTTGCGCAAAGTCGGCAATGCCTTCTCCGCTTAGCATGTTTCCGTCATCCCCGATAATTTCGCAGATAACTCCTGCCGGATAGCAGCCGGCCAGACGAGCAAAATCTACAGCGGCTTCCGTATGTCCCGGACGAGTAAGCACGCCGCCTTCTCTTGCCATCAGCGGAAATACATGGCCGGGACGCCGAAGGTCTGACGGTTTCGTATCTGCCTGGAGCAAGGAGCGGATTGTCATAGAACGCTCTGCCGGCGATACGCCGGTCGTAGAATTGATGTGATCTACGGTTACTGTAAACGCTGTACCGTGATTGTCAGTATTTTCTGCTACCATTTGAGGCAAATGCAGGCGGTCTAAATCCGCTTTTTCCATAGGAGTGCAAATAATCCCGCGGCCATATTGCGCCATAAATTGAATGACTTCCGGAGAAGCAAATTCTGCCGCAATTAATAAATCTGCTTCATTTTCACGGTCTGCCGCATCCGTTACAATGATCATTTTTCCGTTTTTGATATCTTCTATTGCGGCACGCACTGTTTCTAAAAATTCCATTTATTTCACCTCTACCATCCATTTTTCAGTAATTCTTCTAAGGAAGACTTTTTTTTCTCTGGAGCGTTGTCGTGTGTCTCCATAAATCGATACACATACTTGCCGATTATGTCCGTTTCGATATTTACCATCTGGCCTATTTTCATATCTTCCAATGTCGTGTTTGCCATAGTGTGAGGAATCAGTGATAAAACAATGCGGTCTTTTTTCAGCTGAGCGATTGTTAAGCTGATTCCTTCTATCGTAACGGAGCCTTTTTTTATCATATACTGTATATATTCCGTTGGGATCATGATTTCCATTACAACTGCGAGGCCATCGCGATATATTTTTTTGATAATTCCTGTGCAATCGACATGCCCGGATACGATATGCCCGCCCAGGCGTGTGCTGAGCTGCAAGGCTCGTTCCAGATTTACGGGACTTCCTGCTGCCAGATTTCCCAGCGAAGATCGGCGAAGCGTTTCATGAACCGCATCTGCATAAAAACATTCTTTGCCTATGTTGGTAACTGTCAGGCAAACGCCATTTACCGCAATACTGTCGCCCAATTGTACATCTTCCAGTATACGGCGCGCGCGAATTTGAAACGTGATCGCCTGTGCGCCCTGCAAGATTTGCATAACCGAGCCTTTTTCTTCTACGATTCCTGTGAACATAGGCACCCCTTTCTGCCAGCATAATATGCAGCGATGTGCACATCTTTCCCTAATAATTCCGGAATCTCATAAATAAGTTCCGGCGCTTCTGATAAATGAAAAATGCCGGTTTCTCCAATTGCTGGATGGGCATTTTTGCCGCCGAGCAGGATATTTCCCATAAAAAGCTCAATTTTATCAAACAGACGATGCTGTATGAAGCTGCCGTGTATTGCAGCACCGCCTTCTATCAGCAAACTATGCAATCCCAGTGTACCCAATATATGAACCGCTTCCGTTACACTGACCTGGCCGGCATCATTGGCTTTGGTTATCAGTACTTTGGCTCCTAGCTTTTCCAGTGCATCTTTCTTTTCTTCTGGGTACGCCGATGTTCCGATAATGATGACAGGGGCAGCATTATCATGAAGAAGTCTTGCCGTTAAAGGAATGCGTCCGCGAGAATCTAAAATGATTCTGACCGGCTGTCTGGCTTCTCGGCCTTCTCTTAGGATTCGGCAGGTAAGCTGCGGGTCATCGGTGATCACGCTGTTTACTCCCGTTACGATTCCATCGTGAATAGAGCGAAGATAATGTCCGTACTTTCTAGCTTCTTCCCCTGTGATCCACTGGGATTCACCAGAAGCGGCAGCGGTTTTTCCATCGGCGGAAACTGCCATTTTCAACGTAATAAATGGCGTCTGTACCTGAATCCATTTCAAAAAATCTTCATTTAATCGAATCGCTTCTTCTTCCAGTACTCCGCAAATCGTATCAATCCCCGATTGACGCAGCAGCTCCAATCCTCGTCCGGATACCAGCGGATTGGGATCCATCATAGCCGCAACAACACGCCGAACGCCGCTGCGGACGATCCGCTCAGCACAAGGAGGCGTCCGTCCATAATGAGCGCAGGGTTCCAGTGTGACGTACATCGTTGCGCCAACGGCTCGTTCTCCTGCAGCATCCAGTGCCCATACTTCGGCGTGAGGAGTGCCGGCTTTCTGATGATAGCCCGTGCTGATTACCGCGCCGTCCTTTACAAGTACGCAGCCGACAGCCGGATTGGGAGACGTATATCCTTTGCCCTGTTTTGCCAGTTCCAGAGCCATTTTCATATACTTAATATCCTCATTCATGATACACCTCATAAAAAAAACAAAGGCTACGCAAATACATAGCCTTTGAGTCCCACTTTTCCTATTTTATACAGGTTGTCTTTTCCTATCCAGACTGTACTGTCGGTTTTGGAATTTCACCAAATCAGTTTGCCAAATGGCAAAGTCGCGGACTATACCGCCGGTCAGGAATTGAAGCGTTACGCTTCTCACCTTGCCCCAAAGACATATTATTTTCTGTTCATTATCATACCACCAACACACTCGTTTTGCAACTAATTCTCACGAATTTTTTTTATGGCAGCCGCGCGGTCTTCTGAACCAAAAACGGCAGAGCCTGCGACGAGGATTGCTGCACCGGCGGCTTTTACTTCCGCAGCAGTTTTTTCATTGATACCGCCATCGACCTCGATTACCGCGTTTGTATTTCCTACTTGCTGAAGCAGTTCTTTTACCTGCCGGATCTTATCTGCACTGGACGGGATATATTTTTGTCCGCCAAATCCAGGATCTACACTCATAACGAGCACCATATCAACGGCTGCGGCAATGCCAGAAATAGCGGAAACTGCCGTACCCGGATTTAAGACGACGCCCGCTTTAATCCCAAAGTCTTTAATCGCAGTGATCAGACGGTGGATATGCGGCGCCGTTTCTATATGAACGGTAATATATTCTACGCCGATTTTAGCCAGCGGTTCGATATAGTCTTCCGGATTTTCTACCATTAGATGAACGTCCAGCGGCAATTGCGTATAGGATCTGATTTTTTCGATAACCGGCGGACCGAACGTAAGATTAGGAACAAAGTGGCCGTCCATCACATCTAAGTGGAGTATATCTGCTCTGGCTTCTTCCATTGATTTTATTTCTTCAGCCAGTCTGCAAAAATCAGCAGACAACATAGATGGTGCAACTTGTATCATGGCAATTACCTCTTTTTCATTAAAATTTCATCTAAAATAGCGCAATAGGTTTCATAACGGCTTTCGGCGACCGCTCCCTCTTCCACGGCTGTTTTAACGGCGCAGTCCGGTTCAGCGCGATGCAGGCAGGAATGGAAGCGGCAGTTTGCGCGATAGCGCTCTATATCCGGAAATAAATGAATCACGTCACTTTTATCCAGATGACTAAACTCTAGTACGCTAAATCCCGGCGTATCGACAATAAAACTATCTCTGCTTAAAGGCACTAACTCCGAGTGCCGGGTTGTGTGCTTGCCTCGGCCGATCTTTTCACTTACGGCGCCGGTGGCAAATTCATGGTGAGGGGCAATATGCCGAAGCAGGCTGCTTTTCCCCACGCCGGAAGGGCCGGCAAGCGCTGTGATGTGTCCATTCAAAATGGTGCGGATATCTTCTAACCCCGTTCCGTCTTTGGCAGACACCAGAAAAACATTGTATCCGGCTTTTTCATAAATCGCTTTGTATGCTGCGGCTGTTTTGGGATCCAGATCTGATTTATTGATGCAGATATACGCCTGGATTCCCGCGTGTTCGATGGAAGCCAGCAGCTTATCTAAAAGAGTTGTGTTTGGATCCGGATCTTTGGCAGCCATAACGACCAATATCTGCGTGACATTGGCAACAGCCGGACGCCGCAGAGAAGAAATTCGCGGCAGGCAGCGTTCGATAACGCCATGACCGGCTTCAAGCGGTTCAAATTCTACGCGGTCTCCCACTAAACATTTTTGCCGCTGCCCTTTCAATTTACCGCGAAGTTTGCATTCGTACAGCGTTTGCTCTGCTTCTACATAATAATATCCGTTATAGTTTTTTATGATCGTCCCTACCATGCTTACTCCTATAAAAATTGATCCTGTACAAGGGTGTCATCCAGATAAACCTGCACGCGCACTTTGCCTACGCCGGAAACCGATTTGCTGATATGATCGCCGCCTTGCTGGCGATTATCATATACGACCCGCTTTCCGTTATCGTCGATAATAATAATTTGGACCCGCTGCGGTGCGCTTCCCTGGGGCACTGTAATATCGATGGTACCGCTTCGTTTGGATGCCGCTGTCGTTTCTGGTCCTGGATTTGCATATTCTACTTCCAGCGTAATTTTATCAGAAATGGCAGCAGCTGTGCCTGCTGCAGGATATTGTTTGGCAATTTTAGCCTGGGCATCGGGCTTATTCGCATCTTTACCGACGATATTGATGCTATGGAATTCCAGCCCCTGCAGTGTTTTCATCGCCTGATCCAAGGTCTGACCGGTTACGTCCGGAAGTGTGGTCTTATGTTCTGGTTTCCGATTTACTACGACATCGATCGTATCGCCTTTGTTGACTTGTTTCGGTGAAGCTGGTGTTTGAGAAATAATTGTATCCAGCGCCGCATTTTTGTCTTCTCCTTCTAAAATGTTGCCGATAGACAAGCCGATAGCGGAAAGTTTTTCAGAAGCTTCTTCCAATGTGAGACCTTTTAAATCCGGTACAAGCAATATGCCGCCGCTGCCTTTGCTTACCGTC
>OHAY01000194.1_pt1 | contig 66432 bp, 56 predicted proteins | sample 1577191 | NCBI WGS metagenome assembly OHAY01 (sample SAMEA3541504, study PRJEB24748) | human gut metagenome | biome: human gut; feature: human-associated habitat; material: faeces | place: China | collected 2012 | reverse complement strand
TCACATCCGGAGACCTTACATCGAGACATGTGTATCGCATGCTCCGGGAGTTCGTCTGGTTTAAGGCTCCCTCCGCTACGAACCATGCCTATTCATAAGATTGTCAGCAAGGAACGCTGTCAATCTTATTTCATAGACGGCTGTCGCCGTATAAAAATAGAGTGAACCAGCCTCGCTTGTGCGCAAGCGCCCATCGAGGTGTTCCACTCTATTTTTGCATGGCTCGTAGCTATGCTAACTTTCTATTTACTTCGTATCCTTCATAACATCTTTGTTCTTCACGAGATAATCGATCAGAGATACTACGGTGAGGATCAGTGCGATCCACATAATAATATCGGTGAGGATCTGTAACTGCGGGAAGTTGGCGATCATCAGACAGATCATAACCATCTGGAAGGTGGTCTTGAACTTGCCCCAGTAGCTTGCGGCGATGACTACACCGTTGTCGGAAGCGATCAGGCGGAAACCGCTGATGATGAACTCTCTGGCAATAATGATGATGACCACCCAGGAAGGGATACGGTTCATCTCGATCAGTGCGATCATGGCGGAACATACTAACAGCTTATCCGCCAGCGGATCCATGAACTTTCCGAAATCTGTGATCAGATTGTATTTTCTGGCGATCTTACCGTCGATCAGATCCGTCAGACTGGCGATGATGAAGATAGCCAGTGCGATCATATCCGTCACGAAGGTATTATCGCCGAACCATCCGGCCTGGCCTCCCAGCAACAGGATAATAAACGGCACGATCAGGATCACACGGAAAATAGTCAGCTTGTTAGGCAGATTCATCTTACTCATGGTATATCTCTCCTATTAGATCATATTCATTGGAATCGGTGACCAGAACCTTGACAAAATCTCCGGTCATCAGATTCGCTGAAGTATTTACAAACAGATAGCCATCCACATTAGGGGCATCTCTGTAGGTTCTTGCGACATAGGTCTCTTCGTCCGCTACCTTGCCCTCGATCATTACAGTCAGGATACGACCTACCATATCCTCCGCTTTGTCAAAAGCGATGGCCTGCTGCAGTTCCATCAGTTCATCCCTGCGAAATTCCTTGACCTCCTGCGGCACCTGATCTTCCATGGTGGCTGCGGGAGTATCTTCCTCCTGGGAATAAGGGAATACGCCCAGACGATCGAATTCCATCTCGTTAACAAAGCGATACAGTTCCTCGAAATCCTCCTGAGTCTCTCCGGGGAATCCGCTGATCAGAGTCGTTCTCAAACAGATATCGGGAATCTTCTCCCGAAGCTTACCGATGATAGCACGAAGTTCTGCCTGGTCGGTACGTCTTCCCATGCGCTTTAACACATTGTCGGAAGCATGCTGAATGGGAATATCCAGATAATTGCAGACCTTGGGTTCTGCTGCAATAGCATCGATCAACTCGTCCGTGATCTCCTCAGGATAGCAATATAAAATACGGATCCAATAAATGCCGGGAATCTGCGCCAGTTCATGCAAAAGTCTGGGCAGCTCCTTTTTACCGTACAGATCCACACCGTACAGCGTGGTCTCCTGTGCTACCAGGATCAGCTCCCGTACGCTCTTGTCCGCCAACTCTTTGGCTTCCTTAATGAGACTCTCCATGGGAACGCTGCGGTAATTGCCCCTGACCTTCGGAATAATACAGTAGGTGCAGTGTTTGTCACAGCCTTCTGCAATTTTCAGATACTCAAAATGTCCGCCTGTAGTGACAACACGGTTGGTCTCTGTCACAGGGGCGGCATTGATATCTTCATAATGATTCTGTTTCTGGCCTGCCAGAATCTCTTCCAGAGCGGCCACGATCTCATCGATGGCAGTGGTTCCGATAATGGCATCCACCTGCGGGATCTCCTTCTGGATTTCCTCACGGTAACGCTGTGCCAGACAACCTGCTGCGATCAGTGCTTTGACCTGTCCGCTGTCCTTCAGTTCTCCCATCTGCAGTAATGTATTGATGCTTTCTTCCTTGGCATCACCGATAAAGCAGCAGGTGTTTACTACTACTACATCTGCCTCTGCTTCATCGTCCGTGAAGGTATAACCTTTTTCCTGGAGCATGCCAAGCATCTTCTCGGAATCGACAAGATTCTTGTCACAGCCCAGGGATACAAACAATATCTTCATGCGTCTTATGCTTCCTCATCATCACCAAGGATTTTAATCTTACCCTGATTCAGCTCTTCTACTGCGATAGACAGGGGCTTATCCACCTTGGCTGTTACCAGAGGCTCGTCACCTGCGATGATCTGTCTTGCTCTCTTAGCAGTTGCCATAACGATAGAATAACGGCTGTTGACTACAGGTGCTTCACCGGGTTCTACCTCGCTGTTTACTACTTTCATTAAATCGGTATAAGAGGGATGTAACATTTTATTTTGCTCCTTTCGCGAAACCTTTCAGTTCCTCTCTGATCTCTTTGATAAATTCTCTACGACGGGACGGTTCATTTTTCGCCGCTTCCACAAACTTCTGTACTTCTGCGGCACACACATCCAGATCATCGTTCACTACTATATAATCATAGGCATCCATGCCTTCTGATTCTTCATAAGCCCGTGCCAGTCTCTGTGCGATCACATCTGCTGTCTCGGTTCCTCTGCCCACCAGTCTCTTCTGCAGTTCTTCTGCACTGGGAGGGGTAACAAACAGTAACAGGCTCTCCGGGAACTGCTCTTTGATCTTCATGGCTCCCTGGATCTCGATCTCTAAGATCACATCCCTGCCTGCCTGCATCTGCTCTTCCACATATGCTTTCGGTGTTCCGTAATAATTGCCGCAATACTGAGCATACTCGATAAATCCGTTTTTTGCAATATTTTCTTCAAATTGTTCTCTGGTACGGAAGAAATATTCTCTTCCGTCCTCCTCGCCTTCTCTGGGCTGTCTGGTAGTCATGGAAATGGACAACGCATAATTGTCATATTCCGATAACAGCTTTTTCACCAGTGTTCCTTTGCCGGCTCCGGAGAATCCGGAGATCACCATCAATATTCCCTTATTCTGCATCTTCTCTGTCCTCTTTTTCCTCTTCCGGCCACAGCGCCTGTGCTCTTCCCGCGATTGTCTCGGGAAGCAGTGCCGACAGAACGACCTGACTGTTCTCCATGACCAGTACCGCTTTCGTCTTCCGTCCCTGTGTGGCGTCGATTGCCTGTCCGGTCTCCTTGGCCTTCTGCACCAGTCGTTTGATGGGTGCGGCCTCCGGGCTGACGATGGCGATGATCTTATCTGTATTTACAATATTGCCAAATCCTATATGGATCAATCGGTTCATGGTATCACCTTTCGTAGCCATGCAGTTCCCATTCGCATAACCGCACGATATCGTGCTTCCCGCTGCTTCGCAGCTTGTTATTCAATATTCTGTATCTGCTCTCTGACTTTTTCGATCTCGGTCTTGAGCTCAATCGCACAGTTGGAGATCTCCAGATCGTTGGACTTGGACAGGATGGTGTTGGCTTCGCGGTTCATCTCCTGTGCCAGAAAATCCAGCTTTCTTCCGATACTGCCACCGGCCATCAGCGTACTCTTCGTGGTCTCGATATGGCTGCGCAGTCTCACCAGTTCCTCATCTACGCATACCTTATCTGCGAAGATCGTCACCTCGGTCAGAAGTCTTCCTTCATCTACAGTAGTATCGCCCAGCAGTTCCTTCACACGGTCTTCCAGCTTCTGACGGTATTCAGCAATGATCTGGGGAGAACGTTCCGTAATGAAATCCACCAGCTTCAGCATGCCATCCAGCTTGCTAATTAAGTCATCTCTTAAATGCTCGCCCTCGGTGATCCTGGTCTGTACAAACATCTCGCAGGCACCCTTCAGGGCTCTCTGCAGTTCTTTCCACAGTTCTTCCTCATCGATGTCCTGTTCTTCCATCACAAATACATCCGGATACTTGGACAAAGTGGACACTCGGATATCGCAGTCTAAGTCAAAATCACTGGCCATCTGCTTCAGGTATCCCAGATACTCCGCCGCCAGTTCCTTGTTGTAACGGACATTGGACGTGTTCTCGGAAAAATCCTCGTAGGTAATGAACAGATCTACTTTACCTCTGGAAATATAATTCTTCAGTTCACTGCGGATCGCAGATTCAAAGAAATTCAACTTCTTCGGCATTTTGATGTTCACATCAAGGTAGCGATGATTCACAGACTTCATCTCTACGGTAAACTTTCTGTTATTCTCGGCAGTTTCACATCTGCCAAATCCCGTCATACTCTTGATCATAGCTTCTCCTGTTGTAAGGGCGTGTAATGCCTTCCGCAATTTACGGTTTTCATTCTATTATAGAATAAATATGCCCTTTCCGTCAAGTGCAGGTGCCCTATTTACACTATTTCCACTCGTCGTAATGCTCCAGAAAATGATGCTTCACACCATCCTCTTTGTAGGCGATGATCGTACGTAAGTTTACATTCTCCACACTCTTGAAAATATTCCCCTCGATAAAAGGGTTAGTCTGTTTCAGCGAAGCAATCAGGTTCTTAATCTCCATACGCTTGGAGGGACTGCTGCCATCGGTACGGCAAGTGGTACAAGTGTCAGTGAACCGGCAGGCACACTGAATAAAATGCAGATCATTGTAATCTCTCCAGTGCTTGATGTCATCCTCCCTGATCAGGTACATAGGGCGGATCAGCTCCATGCCCTCGAAATTCGTACTGTGAAGCTTCGGCATCATGGTCTGTACCTGTCCACCGTACAGCATTCCCATCAGGATCGTCTCGATGACGTCATCGTAATGATGTCCCAGAGCGATCTTGTTGCAGCCCAGCTCTTTCGCATGACTGTACAGATAGCCTCTGCGCATTCTCGCACATAGATAGCAGGGGGAATCCTCTATGTCATACACCGCATCAAATATCTGGGATTCAAAAATGGTGATGGGAATATCCATCAGCTTCGCATTGTTCTCAATGATCTTACGGTTTGCCTCACTGTAGCCGGGATCCATCACTAAAAATACCAGTTCAAAGGGGAACTTGTTATGGCGTTTCAGCTCCTGGAACAGTTTTGCCATCAGCATGGAATCTTTACCGCCGGAAATGCATACAGCGATCTTGTCATTTTCCTGAATCATATCGTATTCGTTGATAGCTTTGGCAAACCGGGAAAACAGGACTTTGTGGAACTCTTCCGATCTCTTCTCAATTTCCCTTGCCCGTTCATTTTCCTTTTCTCCGGGCTGTTCCTTCTGCATCAGGTTCAGCAGCCATCCGGTATAGCCGCCCTGTAAGCTGTAGGCCTCCATTCCCTGTTCTCTGAAATACTCTGCAGACACCTTACTGTTCTGTCCACGGCTGCAATACAAAATTACTTTTTTATCCCCTGCTGCCGCCGCCAGTCTGTCTATAAGTTCACATTCGGGGATTGCAATGGCTCCGGGAATCATTCCATAGTTTACTGCTTCATCCCCTCTGGTATCCACCAGGATGTATCGGTCAAGGTCCCGGGACTGTAGTTCTTCCCATGTGATCTCAATGGGCCGTATTGTCTCTTTTTCTTCCATTTTTATATTCCTTTACTCTGCCCGAACAGGCAGTCTATTGTTTTTCCTCTCTCAGTCTGCTACACTGTTATTAAAAATATGGTAACTGAATCGTTACATTACATCCATAGAAAGGCACACAAATGATTCCTTATACTACTTTAGATTCCATTATAGCTCAAATGCCCGAACGCACCGGGCACACTCTGTTAAATGAAGACCAGGGGTGTGTAAAAGGGTGTCGTATGGGCGTATCCCTCTATCGCAACACAGAATATCACATGCCGCAAAAGCATGACGATCAGGAAGGCTTCTTCGTATTGGACGGAAAAGGATATGCTCTCATCGATGGCGAAGAAATCCCTCTGCTGCCCGGTACCGCCTTTATGGTACCGGCTCACACGGATCATGTGATCAGACGGGATCCCTCCTGTGACTGCTGTAAGGTTCTATGGTTCCATGCCGCAGTAGAATGATCCTCAGTCCCCACATACCGCCAGAAGCTCCGGAAGCTGTGTCTGAAGTTCGGTCAGGCTGTCACACTTTTTATCTACTATGGTAAGAATCTCTTCTGTAGGTGGCAGTTGGTCCGGCACCATGACCGTAAATAATCCCGCAGCATGCGCAGACCGGATTCCATTAAAAGAATCTTCCACCGCCATTGCCTGCTCTGGCTTTACGCCCATTTCTTCACAAGCCTTCACGTAAATATCCGGTGCGGGCTTTCCGTGATCCACCATGTCCCCGCAGACAATTTTCTGAAAATATCCAGTGATGCCCGCTCTGTTCAGATGCTCCATGACAGCCGCCTTTCTCGTAGAGGAAGCCAGTGCCACCGGAACTTCGTTCTCCTTCAGATATTCCAGAATCTCATGCACGCCCGGCTTCTCGGGAAGGCCTTCCCGTTCTTCCTTTTTCTTAAATCTCCGGCTGCAATCCTCATGCAATTCTTCAAAAGACACATCGATGCCCTGCTCTGCTTTCGCTGCCTCGAACACTTCCTTCGTGCCCTGCAGTGTCCTTCCGATACAGGCTTTGGAAATCTCGTCCACATTTTTAAGGCCCCTGGGCTCCGCCGCTTCTCTCCAGCACTCCATATACATCCTCTCGGTATCAAAGAGGACACCGTCCATATCAAATATCACTGCGGTTATTGTTGTCTTCATAATTCTCCTCACATCCAGAGCACCATCAGATTGTTACCCATACCGATGATCCCCATCATTTTGCGCGTAAATAGTAATCGATGATATCTGTCTCTTCCATGGAAATATAAGTTCCGTACATGGCTATGTTGCAGCACAATACCCTGCTTCCCGCAGGGAAGATCATCTCATATCCTTTAGACGAAGCCAGCCCCGGATATCTGTCATCCGCCCTTCCGTAGGAAAAATAAGCAGCGGAATTACCTATCTTCAAAGGTTTCGGTGCCCCAATCCCTCCGGCAATCAGAGCCTCGTCCTTTTTCCATTCAAAAAAGCTCCAGTTCTTTTTCTCTCCGAGTTGCCTTGGTTCTCTGCTTCGTTCCGTCAGCAGAATCTTACCCTGTGTATTTAAAAATGTCAATGCTCCCGTCTTTTTATCCACACGGATCTGGGCATATCCCGCTGTAATTTCCACCAGGGAAGGATTCTCCCGCACCGTGCATCTGAGGTCTCCTGCTGCCGTCACCGCCGCTTTCGGGAATTCACGACACTGCCCTTTGGCAAAACAAATCCGGAACATATCCACCGCAAGGGGTGTGATCCGCAAGGTTCCGTAGCTACTCAAAAGATCCACATAGCCCTTGCCCTTCATGACCATGCGCACAGCGCAGTCGATCCTGGAATGTCCGGCGGGCATCAGTGTTTTGGCATCCGGCATATCGCCGTACTCGCCGTTATTTTCTACCATCCGCGGCTCCTGTCTGCCGGTTGCTCTGCCAGCATTGCCGTTTCCTGCCCCGTATACTTTCGCAGGTGACGGCTGTCCCGTCCGCCTCGATTCAGGTCCCCCTGACTTTCCTGCTTTCTTCGGTGTAGCGCCGTCTGTTGTCCCCTGACTGTTTCTTGTCACGATGATCTTCTTTGGGCCGTAACGCTCTCTGGCCACACGTTCCTTTTCCGCTTCCTGTGCCCTCTGTCTGTAGATCTCTTCTTTTGTCTTCTCCGGCTCTGCCTGTTTTACCACCGTTTTCACCGGCTTCTTCTGGGCATCTGCGGCAAGGCGCATTCTCTGCTTCTGCTCCGGGGATACCGGATCTGCGATCAGTCCGGTGAGTTTCCCCCGGTACAGCACCGTCAGTTCATGCAGGGCTCGGGTGGCTGCCACGTACAGCTGCTTCACATACCCGTCTTCCACCGGGTAATCTTCCTCCGAAGCGTTGAAGATCAGTACTGCATCGAATTCCAGACCTTTGGTGTATTTTAACGGAAGCACCATGACGCCCTCGCCGATCTCCCATTTTCCCGCATCTCCGGTATTCAGGTCCACGCTGCCCTGTAAGGCTGCTGTTACTTTTTCCGCCTCCGCTTCGTCAATGCAGACTACGGCAATGGTATCCAGCCCCTTGCTCTGCCATGCTTTGATGATCTGCTCCGCCTGTGTCACCTGCTCTGTAAAATCCACACATTTTTTCACCGTGACCGGTTCCCCATGACGTATGATGGGCTCCACCGGATAGACCGGAAAGCTTCCGTGATACAGAATGTCCGTGGCAAACTCCGAGATTTCCACCGTGTTACGGTAGCTTTTCTGCAAAATGCCGAAATAATCAAACTCTCCAGGCAGCATCAATTTCCGCAGTTCCGTCCAGTCGTTGAGACCGTAGCGGTCGGAAATATTCTGGGCCACATCTCCCATGATCGTATAGGTACATTTGCTCAGACAATATTTTAAAGACGCATAGGCCATCATGCCGAAATCCTGGGCTTCATCAATCACCACATGCCCCGCCTCCCGGATCACCGTGTCCTCCTTGAGGCGCTTGTAGAGGTAGGCCATGGCCGCCAGATCATAGACATCGTAGCCACCTTCCGGCACCTCGACCGTGAAATCTTTCTCCTGCTCTTCCTTCAGGAACTGTTCGTAGAGTTCCGCCACAGAGCCCTTCCATTCCCTTTTTCCGAAATAGGTCTCATAATAATGCTTGAGCTTCTGCTTTTCCGGCTGGGTATAGGAATAATATTTTCCGCTCAGCTCATTTTCCAGCCGTGCCATCAGATAATCCGTCAGTCTGCTGATTTTGTCCGCCCGGGACAGATCCTTTGTCTCTTTCAATAAGCGTGCAATGGTGGCCCGGTCCAGCAGCACTTTGCCAGTCTTTTCGATCACCACGTCCTCTCTGGGTATCGCGCGGTATTCGTAACGCAGGCAGAAATTCTCCAGCTCCTTAAACCAGACAAGAGTTCCCTTCACCGCCGGGGTCACACCTTTTACCACCGGCTTGATCTGCCAGGACTTGTCCCAGTCCTCGTACAAAAGCCTTACGAACAACTGCTCCATGGTCATCTGGGAGACACCGTAAACATTCAGTTCCGGCAGCACTCCCGTTATATAGTTTAAGAGCACCTGATTGCTTCCCACAATATAAAAATCTTCCGATGCAAACTCCTGCTCGTAGTTGTACAGGATGTAGGAAATACGGTGCATGGCCACTGTGGTCTTGCCGGAGCCCGCCGCTCCCTGTACGATCATGTTGTGCTGGGGCTTTTTGCGGATGACTTCGTTCTGCTCCTGCTGGATTGTGGCAATGATCTCGCCCAGCACCGCCTTTTTGTTCCGCGCCAGATATTTTGTCAGCAGTTCATCGTTGGCCACCACATCCGAATCGTAGAAGTCCTTCAGCTCATCATTTTCGATCTCATAGGTGCGCTTCCGCGACAGGGTGATGTCGTATTTTCCCTCCCCCTTTACGGAATAAGAGACATCCCCCAGAGCGGCATCGTAATATACGCTGGCAATGGGTGCTCTCCAGTCGATGACCTCCGGTTCTGCCGGGTTATCCGCAATGACACTTCTGCCGATATAGTAGACCTCGTCTTTTTTCAGTTTTTTGTCCCGGAAATCGATTCTGCCAAAGTAGGGCTTTTTCCTCGCCTGTTCCGCCCGGCGCAGATCCTGATTCACGAACTTGAAGCGGGCATCCGCATTGTGCCACAGGGTCTGGGCTTCCTTGTCGTTCTCGTCGAATTCCTCCTGCATGGCATGCAGTTCTTCCGCCAGAGCCTGTACACTCTGCCTGTTGGCATCCACTTTGCGCTGTGCGATCTCTAACGTATGCTGTAATCTTTTTTCCTCATCCTGCCTCGTAATGCCGGGTAAACTGCTCATATTCTCTCCTGTTCAAAACCATAAAAAAGAAAAAGCAAAGGAAGCCTGTCGAAGACTTCCTTTGTATGTATTCTAAATCACATTTTACCAGTCAGAGCCCCAGTCATCGTATCCTGAGTCCCAACTGTCATTGGAATCCCATCCGGAATCCCAGCTGTCATCATCCCAGCTATCGTTATTATCATCGCTGTACTCATAAGGAGTGTAATAGGACGAATCCTCAAAATCCTCATATTCCGCATCGCTGTCATAGCTGTAGGAATCATAGTAACTCTCGTAATCGCTTTCCATCCAGGATTCATCCGGTGCATAGCGCCAGGAATCATTCTCCCATTCGTACCAGTTCCCATGATAATAGTAATAGTTCTGATCCTCATAGGTGTAATAGCCGTTATCCGGTCTGTTGTCAATCTGCCAGATAGAATAGGCGCCTGTAAAAATCGCCACCAGAGACAATGCTGCCATGATCAGGCAGAAAATTGTCAGAACCGTTTTTTCTATCTTTTTGCTCCGGGCTCTTTTCTTATTATAGGCGGTGTAATCTTTGGTTGGGCGGTTGGCAGGTGCCGCAGCTTTCGGCTGCTGGTGTGCTTTCTGCACTGCCACTCTTTCCTTCATCTTCTGGTAAAGTTCGTTGACCGCATAGGCTTCATCGGTTCCCTTGTAACGTACTGCCCGGGTACCGTCCTCTTTATTCTTATAGACTACGAAGGTGCCATCGGTCTCATCCTTGTAAATACCGAAGGCTTTCGCGCCCTTGTAATCCTCTCCGATAAAGGTCCGCATGTCCTCCAGCGGAAGGTTCATCTCCTTCGCCCAGGCTTTCAGTTCCTCGATTGTCTGTGGTACACCGTTGGCATGGCGGTTGTAATTGTTGTTGACACCGCCACAGTTCGGGCAGACCTGATCAAAATCGTTGATCCAGCTGCCACACCAGTCGCATTTTATCTTCATGTTCCCCTCCTGAAAATACACGTTGCAATAGTTTCTGTTTTATTGTACCACGTTCTGCACCTGCTGCCAACCTAGGAAATTGCCAATAAAATGCGGCTTTCTCTGAGGGTCTTGCTCTGGTCGTAATCATACTCTATGGTCTGGATACTGACATCCGGAAAACGGGCATGCAGCCGCTGCAAAATTCCCCGCTCGCAGACATGGCTGACCAGACATCCGAAGGGATGCAGGATCAGCACACTGCCACAGCCTTTTTCCACATATTGTATCACCTCTGCGGCAATCAGCCAGCCGTCTCCGGTATTGCAGCCCTCCGCCAGAATCCCCTGCACTTTCTCCTTCAGTTCCGGGAACGGCAGATCCGTCTGGAACCGGTCTGTCTCCCCGATCACCGTAAGCAGATGTTTTTGTGCCTCACACAACCGGTGAAGCACAAAGGCACAGGCTTTCGCCATGATGGGATTGCGCTGGTACTTTTCTGCCTTATACCGCTCTGTATCCACCAAATACAGACAGTAGTTGACGAAACCACCACTGTAAGGCTCCATTCCCTGCCGGAGCAGAAAACTTTCGATATCGTCATTTCCCAGTTTCGAATATTTCATATAGATCTCACCGGTGATGCCAACTCTCTTTTTCTTCCCGGGTTTCACCGGTACCTTCGAAAATACTTCGCAGGCATACCGGTAATTCTTCTCTCTGGTGTGCCGTCCGTTCCTGTGTCTCCGAATGCTCTCGCACAGTTTCTTTTCCACCTGACTGCGGATGCGGTCCGTCTCTCCCGGATTCTGTTCGTAGGGCTTCACCTGCTGGTACAGGCACATGATCAGATCGCCATAGCATGCGGCAGCAATCCCACCGGACAACAGTGACGGAGTAATGCGAAAGCCTGTATGTTTTTCTTCTCCCATGAGGTTCAGGGAGATTACGGGAATCTGGGCATACTCCAGCTGTCCCTGCTCTACCATGCGGTACAGCACTCTCTGGAGCAGATTGTAGATATTTCCGGCCCTGCAGGCACCGCCCGCCTGGGGCTCCATGAAGGTGATCTCCTCCGGATCCCGTTCCCCGCTTTCCAGATATTCCAGGAACTGTGCAAGGATCAATACCGTCGGATAGCAATAGTCGCTACTGATATAGCGAAGTGCCAGAGTGCGGTCCTTCACCGGGTTCTTTAAAGTCTCGAAGGAATACCCCTCCGCCCGGAATGCCGCCTCCAAAAATACATTCGTGTACTCCAGCATCTCGCACAGCAGGATCGTACGGGTCTTCTTGTCATGACGTGTGAAATTTTTACATACTCTGTGCAGTTCCTCCATACGTTTTCCTCATCTGACCGGGTTGGTTTGTGTCCGAACATAAATTTACTATTTTATATTGTAAGCTGAATCGTTGGCCCGTGCAAGTGTACATCTGGTTTATTCTGGTTGTCTACCATCGTCTGTAAACTTTCAGGCACACAAAAAAGTGGAAACCTTGTATTTTCAAGGTTTCCACGCTTTTCAAAAGAGCTGCTGACGGGAATCGGACCCGTGACCTCCGCACTACCAATGCGACGCTCTACCGACTGAGCCACAGCAGCATCACGTGACTGCTAACGCAATCACCGTGTTACATTCTATCAAAGGTATCTCACTTTGTCAATAGAATTATTTTAAATTATATATTTTTTTTGCACAATTCATTCATTATGCTTTCGGTGACCAGTCTGCGCATCTCTTCTGGGGGCATATCATTACCGATATGGTGGCACTGGTACATCAGATAGGAAATCATCCGAGCTAACAGCGCGTTGGTAATATAAGACAGCGGAATGTCCTCCCGCAGTTCTCCTTTCGCCCGTGCACTGTCTATGATCTGGCGGACCAAAAGATCCACCGGCCCGTTTTCCTTCTGTTCCGCTATCCGTTGCCGCAGAAGATTTCCCTCCTTGGAATGATCCGTCAGCAGATGCAGAAACGCCATGATGGCATCCACACACTGGGAATGTTCTTCCACCAACAAAAGCATTCTGTGGATCTGGGTCTCCAGATCCGGACAGGTCTGAATCTGACGGGAAGCCTGCTCCGTTACTGTACGGATTTCATACAACAGGGCACAGACAATGATCTCTTCCTTGGAATCAAAATATTCATAAGCAGTTCCCTTGCCAATGCCCGCCAGCCCGGTGATCATGGACACGCTCATTTCCGAGATATCCTTATCCTCCCGCAAAAGTGTGCTGACTGCCCGGTACATGGCGGTCACCTTGGGAGGCACCTGGTTCGGTGCCTCCAATCCGGTTATTTTACTCATTTTCCGCATCCCCCGTTTTTCCAGATCTTTGAGATTTTGCCAGCTTCTTAGCCGCTCTTCTCTCCTGTCTGCTCCGCTTATCGAAGATCAGATAGAAGGTCGGGATCAGGATCAGGGTCAGGATCGTGGAAGCCGTCAGACCGCCGATGATAACCAGTGCCATTCCCTGCATCATGACACCGTTATCGCCCAGTCCCAGTCCCATGGGGATCATGGACAGGATCGTTGTCAATGTCGTCATCAGAATAGGACGCAGACGGGTACTTCCGGAAGCCACCAGCGCATCCTCAGTGGACATTCCCTCTTCCCGCAGCATATTTGCGGAATCCACGAACAGAATACCGTTATTTACCACAATACCCATCAACATCAGAAATCCCATCAGGGATACCATACTAATGGTACTTTGCGTAATGAACAACAGCAGGAAGGATCCGATCAGTGCAAAAGGAATACACATCATGACCATGAAGGAGAATCTGGGGGATTCAAACTGCATTGCCATCACCAGGAATACCAGGAATGTAGCTACCAGAATTGCCTGCAACAATGCCTGGAACTCATCGTTCATCATTCCAGTCATCATACTGTCTGCCGGGGTTACAGAATCCGGGAATACCGTGTGATCCACCAGATCGTTGATAGCATTCTGGGCATCAAATATCTTCTCGGAGGTCATAGTGGACGTCACGCTGACCTGATACAGACCGTCCTGCTTCATGATGGTCTCCTGACTCTGTGCATAATTGATCTCTGCAATATCTCTTAACGGTACCACGGTGCCAAAAGAAGTATCCAGTCCCAGATCCATCAGCAGGTTCAGATCATCATAGCTTCCTTCCGGATATTCCAGCCATACCGCATACTCCGAACCATCATTGGTGATCGTCAACGGATTCATACCGCTTAATACGTTATGTATGGTCATGCCGACCTGAATGGGTGTCAGCCCGTACTGCATTGCCTTCAGAGGATCTACCACTACCTTGGCCAGCGTCGTAGAGTTTGCCAGAGAGTTTTCTGTCTTAACGACACCATCGATCTTCTCGATTTCTGCCTGCAGATCTTCTGCCGCCTGCGCCAGTTCTGCCCTGTCACTGCCCTGTAAATCGACCTCATAGCTGCTGGTACTCATCATGGCGCTCATACTGCTGCCGGAGGATGCCACCGTAACATCCATATCCGTCATTCCGGCTGCGATCTCATTCCATTTATCTACTACCTGTGCTGTGGTCAGGGTTCTCTTCTTGATCAGATCTGCGGTAAGGGTCGCACTGGAGCCGCTGATGGATACGGAATAAGATTCCACATCCGGCTCTTCCTCAGCGATCTGTTCCCACAATTTCAGCGCTTCATCCTCTTTTTCCAGAGTAGTACCGGAACGGAAGTTCACCGTAACCGCCACGACGCCTTCATCCGCTGCAGGAATCAGCTCCATGTCCAGCGTTCCTGCCAGCAGAACCGTGCCGATCATCAGAGCCACAGCCACACCAACGACGGTCCTTCTGCGCTTCATCAGCTTCCGCAGGATCTTCTGATACCATGTGGTAAATTTCTTCAACAGCTTATCGATGGGCAGGTTTTCTTTTTCCTTCGGTTTAAATACTGTGTAGAACAACGGTACCAGCATCATAGCTGCGATCAGGGATGCCAGCATGGCAAATACAATGGTGAATCCCAGCTGCTCAAACATCTGTCCGGACAGGCCCTTCATAGTGGCCAGCGGCAGATATACCACGATGGTGGTAATGGTGGAAGCGATAATAGAAGCCGTCACTTCCTTCGTTCCCTCTAAGGCTGCCTGTTTCAGATCCGGCGTACTCTTCTGTCTTCTGAAACTACTCTCGATCACGACGATGGAAGAGTCTACCATCATACCGATGGCAATGACCAGAGAGCCCAGTGTTACGATGTTCATGGAGAATCCCATCATACTCATAAGGATCAGGGTCAGGAACAGGGAAATAGGCATGGAGGCTCCGACGATCAGGCTGGCTTTGAAATCACCGAAGAACAGGAACAGCACCGCCATGGTCAATACGACACCTAATAACAGGGTCTCTGCCACACTGGTCAGAGCGCTGATAATGGAGGAGCTGGCATCATAGGTGACCTCAAATTCAATGGCCGGATTCTCCGCCTGGATCTGCTGTAATTTTTCCTTCACATCCCGGCAGGCATTTACCGTACCGGCACTACTCTTGTTCTTAATGCCGATGCTGACATTGTCCTGTCCGTTGTAACGGCTGATACTGGAAGCATCCTTGGATGCTGTGGTAACATTTGCAATATCCTGTAAGGTAATGACCTGTCCTTTGGTGGTCATCAGGGGTACTTCCCGCAGCTTCTGTACCGTATTGTACTCCATGGACGTCGCCACGCTGAGGTCCTGACTGCCCTGGGTCACGCTGCCTGCAGGATAAGTAAAGTCTACGGTTCCCATCATCTGTGCCACACTGGACATGGTCAGACCGTACTGCTTCATCAGGGTCTCATTGAGTTCTACTTTGATATAATCCTCGGAACCACCGGTGACGGATACCTGTGCCACGCTGGACAGAGATTCCAGTTCCGGTACCACGGATTCATTGACTACTTTTAACAGGTCCACATCACCCTTTTCCACCGCAGAGAGCGTCATGACATCCATACTGTTCATGTTCATTTCGATGATAGTAGGCTGATCCACGTCATCCGGCAGACTCAACTTTGCAGTCTCCATGGCGGCACGCAGATCGTTGTGACATTCATCAATATCCACACCGTATTCATAGGTAAACAACACCATGCAATAATTTTCAAAGGAATAAGAATTCACGGAATCCACACCGCTCAGAGTGGAACCGGAATCTTCAATAACGGATGCCACCAGTTCATCCACGCTCTCCGGGTCTGCACCGGGATAAGTAGCCATGACGATGAGCATAGGCATCTCAATGTCGGGAGTCAGTTCCATCTTGAATCCGAAAATGGAGCTGATGCCGAATACTGCCAGTGCCAGGAGCACCAGGAAACAGGATACCGGTCTTTTCAGAGCAAGCTTTGTCAAATTCATTCTGCTGCCTCCCCCTACTCTTCTGCCTTCACCGGTGCGGTGACTTCCACACCGTTCATAAGCTTGGGAGACCAGCTGGTGATGACGGTATCTCCGGGCTGTACCCCTTCAATGACAGAAATCTGTGTATCATCAAACAGATCCGTGGTCACATAGGTCTTCACGGCCTTGCCATCCACACTTAAATATACATAAGAGCCGGTATTATCATAGTACACGGCATCATAAGGAATCAGTACCGCACTGTCGTTCGTATGATAGGTATCGGTCGTCAGTTTCACGGATACACCGCTGGGCAATGCACTGCCATCGGCATTTACCGCTGCTTTGATCTGGAACAGACCGGTCTGCTGGTTCACTGCCACTCCAATCTCGGTAATGTTACCGGTATAGCTGGCATTTCCTCGCTCCACAGTCACTTCCTGTCCCATAGTCAGTGTATTTTTCACAGCTTCGCTGACCTGAAAAGTCACAGTCATCATATTTTCATTGGCAATGGTGTACGCAGGATTGCTGCTTCCGGCAATGCCGTTGACTTCCACTCCCTTGCTCTGAATCGTACCGGAGATGGGAGCCTTGACAGTGTAGTAGGATAATGCCAGTTCCGCACTTTCCACGCCCACATTTGCCAGCTGTTCACTGGTGGACAGCTGCTTCTTCGTATCCTCCAGTGCCTGTCCCTGGGACAATGCCTGGGAACGATCCACAATATTCATGCTGCTCTTTGCTGCATTGTATGCGGATTCCGCCTGCTGGACTCCAGCCACCAGAGAATTTCTGCTGGACTCCAGCTGTTTCTTCGTTCCTTTCAGTGTCTCGATCTGCGTCTTCATCTGCACAACACTTGCCGCATTTCCGCCGCTCACACTGGATGACGCTGCTTTTATGGCATTCTCCAGCTGTGTAATATTTGCATTGCATGCGTCGATCTGATCTGAAAGATCATCATAGTTCTGGTCATAGGCATTTTTCGCCTGGACATACGCGATCTGTGCCTGATCATACCCGGACTGTGCCTGCACTCTGCTGCTATCCATCTGGATATTGGCGGATTCCTGCTGGGTGGTCAGGGCACTGTCTGCCTGCTGCCTTACATTGGCCGCACTGAGCTGTGCCTGTTCTAACTGCAGTTTTGCTGCAGAGTCATCGATTTTGAACAAAACATCCCCGGCATTGACCTGATCTCCCACCTCAAAATAAGTATCCGTCACTGTACCGGAAGCAAAGGGAATGACATAGACCATCTCCTGGGGAGAAACCGTTCCCACAAAGCTGTTCTGCAAGGTCAGTTTTCCGGTCTGGGCCTGCTTCATATCCACGACTACCGCAGAAGTCTCCACAGCATCCTGTGCCCCATTGCTGCCGCAGCCTCCGAGCAACAGACTGCCTCCCATCAACAACGCCATTCCGACGCTGCAATTTCTTTTCCATATATTGTGCATGATCTTTTCGCCTTTCTGAAATATGTGTAACTATCCAGAGCCAATGGGCGAAAGTAACCACCGAAAGTAACCACCATGAGCAAATAACATGCAGGCATGTTATTCAGTACAGCCTCGCAGAGGCGGTTTTGCGAATGTGGTTCTGAATAGTTATGAATATGTATTTGCTTTATTAACCGACCGGCTGGTCGGTCAGCATTTGCAGTATACTCCTATGCCGGGTTTTAAGTCAATATTCCAACTCTGCAGATTCTATTAAAAAACTATAAAAAACACATTCCTGAAAAATTTTTTCAAGAATGTGTTCTCTTCTCTCATTATTTTGCATCACACCAGTCTCCGGATTTTGCTCTTCAGACGCTGTAAGGCATTGTCCGTAGACTTTTCGTCTCTTCCCAGCACCTTGGCGATCTGGGTATAGCTCATTCCCGTCAGGTACAAATCCAGCACCTGTTTTTCAAAGCTGCTGAGTTCTGTCTCAATAGCTCTCTCCAGATCTTCCACCCGCTCCTTGTCCAGGAACAGTTCCTCCGGACTCATCTGGGTTCTGGCCGCCAGAGCCTCAATGAGATTTTTCTCCTCATTGTCCGTGCCCTCGCTGCTTCGCTCATACAGAGATACATAGCTGTTGAGCGGTGAGTGCTTCAGGCGCTTGGAAGCCTGCACTGCCGTGTACATCTGTCTGCTGATACACAGATCTGCAAAGGTATAAAAGCTGGCATCTCTGCCGCAGTCATAATCCCGCACTGCCTTGAACAGCCCGATCATCCCTTCCTGGATCAGATCTTCGCTGTCTCCGCCCAGAATATACATGGATTTTGCCTTGCTTCGCACCAGATTTTTATACTTGTCGCAGATGTAATCCATCACCTGTCTGTCACCTTCCCGCAGCTGGTCGATGAGTTCTTCATCCGTCATCTCTTCATATTTGAAATGCTCTGCCATGCTTTCCCCTTTTTTTCCACTCCTATATTACGCCTGTAATCTCTGACGCACGATCTCATAAGCCAGTACGCCTGTTGCCACGGAAGCATTGAGGGAATCGATATCCCCCTTCATGGGAATGGATGCCACCATATCGCATTTTTCCTTCACCAGACGTCCTACGCCCTCGCCCTCGTTGCCGATGACCAGACCAATGGGGCCTTTGAGATTCAGATCATACATGGTGGTACCGCCCATATCGGCGCACACGAACCACAGTCCTTCCTTTTTCAGTTCTTCAATGGTCTTGGCCAGATTCGTCACCTTTGCTACCGGCGTATAGTTCAGCGCTCCCGCGGAGGTTCTGGCTACCGTCGCGGTCAGTCCTGCTGCGCGGTTCTTCGGAATGATGACACCGTGGGCTCCGGCCAGATTGGCGGTACGGATGATGGCTCCCAGATTGTGGGGATCCTCAATGTTATCCAACAGGAAAATAAAAGGCGGTTCCCCTTTTTTTCTTGCGCCTTCCAGAATATCATCCACCTCCGCGTACTCATAAGCTGCCGCATAGGCAATGACTCCCTGATGCTTTCCGGTCTCGGATAACTGGTCCAGACGCTCCTTGGTCACATATTTTACTAATGTGTCATGCTTTTTTGCTTCTCTTTTAATGGTCATCATGGGGCCATCCTGACAGCCATCCAGAATGAATAACTTGTCAATGGGTTTGCCCGCACGATAGGCCTCGATCACGGCATTTCTGCCTTCTATGGTAAATTCCTGATATCCCATGTTTGTCCTTTCTATTGTGAATTTTTATTACAGTTCCATGCCTGCCAGACGGATGCCGTCTTTGATCAACTGCAACATCCGGTCGATCTGTCCCGTCAGGTACAGATAGCCCATCAATGCTTCAAAACCGGTAGCTCTGCGGTAATCTGCCACGGAAGCGTTTTTCGCGGTGGTGTATGATTTGGCGTTGCGTCCTCTGCGATACACCGCTTCCTCTTCCTGCGTCAGTTCCGGAAGCAGTGCCTCGATCATGGCAGACTGCGCCGGTGCCTTTACATAACGTGTCGTCTTTTTATGCAGATCATTGGCGGAACGGTTAGCTCTCTCCACCACCACGCTACGGATCACCAGCTCATAAATCCCATCTCCGATATAGGCCAGTGTCAGCGGAGAATACGCCCGGACATCCTGTCCTTCGCAGGCAAATGCTTCCTTTATTTTCGTAAGAAGGGTTATGCTCTCTTCCATTTTACACCCTCTCTGGTATCTTCCAGCACAATGCCTTTGGCTAACAGCTCGTCACGGATCTCGTCGGCTCTTGCGAAATTCTTCGCCTTTCTGGCTGCCTGACGCTCTTCAATCAGTGCCTCGATATCGCTGTCCAACATTTCCGCTTTCTTGTCTACGATCAGTCCACAGATATCGGACAGCGTCACGATTTCCTGTTTCAGAGCCTCCAGAAATGCCTTGCTGCTGTCTGCTTTCGCATTGGAGTTGACGAATTTTACCAGCTCGAAGATAGCTGCCAGCGCATCCGCAGTGTTGAAATCATCGTCCATAGCTTCATCGAATTTGGTCTCAAAGCCCTGTGCCTCGGTAACTAACGGCTTCTCTTCTTCGGACATTTCGGCATCTGCTGCCTTTTCCAGCAGGAACTTCAGGTTATCCACGCTGGTAACGATTCTCTCGTAGCCGTTCTTTGCTGCTTCCATCAGATCGGCACTGAAATTCAGCGGGCTTCTGTAATGTGCGGACAGCATGAAGAAACGGAGTACCTGCAGATCATATTTTTCGGAGATCTCACGAACAGTAAAGAAGTTGCCCAGAGACTTGGACATCTTGCGGTTGTCAATGTTCAGGAAGGCATTGTGCATCCAGTATCTTGCAAAAGGCTTGTCATTGGCTGCCTCGGACTGTGCGATCTCATTCTCGTGATGAGGGAAGATCAGATCTTCGCCACCGGCATGAATATCTATCTCCTCACCCAGATAACGCTTACTCATAACAGAGCACTCGATGTGCCAGCCGGGACGGCCCTGACACCAGCAGGAATCCCAGTAAGGCTCGCCTTCTTTCTTCGGCTTCCACAATACGAAATCCAGGGGATCTTCCTTCTGATCTTCACCGGAGACTAACAGGGAACGGTTACCGCCCTGCAGATCGTCCAGGTTCTTGTGAGACAACTTGCCGTAGTCCTTGAAGCTTCTGGTCCGGAAGTATACCGTACCATCCGCTGCGGGATACGCATGCCCCTTGTCGATCAGAGTCTGGATCATATCCAGCATGCCGCCGATCTCCTCGGTAGCCTTAGGGTTCTTGGTAGCGGGCTTGATATTCATTCCCTCCATGTCTTTTTTGCACTCTGCGATATAGCGCTCGGAGATCACGCTGGGCTCCACACCCTCTTCATTGGCCTTCTTGATGATCTTGTCATCCACGTCTGTGAAGTTGGATACATAGTTTACTTCGTAACCCTTGTATTCCATGTAACGGCGCACCGTATCAAATACGATCATGGGGCGGGCATTGCCGATGTGGATCAGGTTGTATACGGTAGGTCCGCAGACATACATTTTTACCTTTCCCGGCTCCAGGGGCTTAAATTCTTCTTTTCTCTTGCTTAAAGTGTTGTAGATTTGAATACTCATGATTTATCCTTTCCTGTCTTAACTGTATTATCAGTTTTCGCTTCTTCGCTCATTACCACCAGCCTGCGCAGCTGTTTCAGTTCATCTTCCATCTCCAGCACGCGGTTGGTCAGTTCGGAGTTTTCACGCTGCAATACCGTGATATCTTCCCGCACCGGATCGGGGAGATCTGTCTGGTTCATGGTCTCCTGGGGGAGGCTTGCGTTGTTACGCTTTACTACGCGTCCCGGTACACCCACGACCGTGGATCCGGGGGGCACTTCACTTAAGACCACGCTTCCGGCACCGATCTTCGAATTATCTCCGATGGTAAAGGAACCCAGTACTTTCGCACCCGCACTGATCATGACGTTGTTGCCGATGGTCGGATGACGCTTGCCGTGCTCTTTACCGGTACCTCCTAAGGTGACACCCTGATACAGGGTCACGTTATCGCCGATGATCGTCGTCTCACCGATGATGACGCCGTTGCCATGGTCAATGAAAAATCCCTTGCCGATCTGTGCACCGGGATGGATCTCGATTCCCGTCTTGCGCACCCCTCGTTGGGAAATATATCTCGCCCAGAAATAGTGTCCGCTCTGGTACAGCTTATGTGCCAGGCGGTAATGGATCATGACCTTAAAGCTTGGATACAGCAGTACCTCCATGGAGGAATGGATCGCCGGGTCACGTTCCTTGATAATACGGACTTCTTCTTTTAAATTTTTGATGATGCCCATGTTCTCACCTCGAAAAAAATACCGCGAACAAACTCTTCTCTTAGAGACGAATTTATCCGCGGTTCCACTCTACTTAAGGGACGATGCCCTTCACTCTTACGCCTATGGCGTCACGCACATAACGGGTGCTCACCGGATCCGGATACTTTTGTTAACGTTCCCCGGATCAGCTCACAGGCGCACTTCCTTTTCCTCGGACGAAAGCCGCTCCCAGCTTCTAACGGCTTCTCTCTGGCGTCCTACCTAAAAGTACTTTTCCTGCTCCATGCCTTTACTGAATATACGATCATTCCTACTAAATAAGATATGCAAAAATACGGGTTTTGTCAACCCCGGAGTTTTCTACATCACTGCTTTTTCCAACGTTTCCCTCACATATTCATTCAATGACATCTGGCATGCAGTTGCATGGATCACAAGCTGCTTATGAGTCTCAGGCGCGATCCGGATATTAAAGCTTCCTTTGTATGCTTTTTCCGGAGCTTTCCCCTGTCCTTCACACAGTTGCAGATAATCATCTACCGCCCCATGAAAATCCTCTACCAGACTCCTGGCATCGGTTCCCTCATAAGAGATCAGGGAACGAATCCCCATTACCTTTCCGAAAAAAATCCCATCCTCCTCGGAAAATTCTACGCTGCCGACATACCCTTTATATTCCATCGTATTTTTCAAATCAATCCCTCCTGTTCCAACAGATCACGTAATTGTCTGACCTGGTATGCTTTCAATTCCTTTTGCGGATGCGGCTTATGTAGTAATATACTCCCATGCTCCTCACTGGTAAACATCACTCTGGAACCGCTGGTTTTCCCCTTATTGGATTTCGTAAATTCCAGATAATCCAATAAAACTTCCGCATCATGAAAGGTAAATGTCTTCGGTCTGCTTTTTAACTGTTCAATTAGTTTTTCCTTTTGTCCCATTTGTACCCCTTGTTAATTATATTATATTTTTTCTGCTTGTTTTTTGCAACTGTTTTTAGTTGCAAGAATGAAGTTAAAAGCATATTTTCTACCTAATTTCAATGGATTGGAAAATTTCTCCGACATTGGATTCTAATAGAAAACAGATCTGATAATAGAAAAAGGCCCTATGCCATTTATATTAGCATAGAACCTTTGTAATCACAATAGTATTTTATTCTTCCAAAAGCACCCACTGCCCCTCCGGTGCCGCAGCTGTTTTCTCCGTCAGCTCTTATAATCCTCGATCATAGCTTCGATCTCAGCGATCTGCGCTGCGCTGAGCTTCTTGCTCTGGATAAATGCGGCTATCATCTTCGGCAGCGAACCGCCGTAAGCCTTCTCCACGAAAGCCTCCCCCTGGGCTCTGTGGTATTCCTCCTTATTCAATACGGAAGATACGATGGCATTCTCATTTTTGAAAATACCGTTCTCACAAAGCTTTTTAATAAACGTATAGGTAGTGGATTTCTTCCAGCCGAACTTCTCTGTGCACTGTTTTACCAGTTCTCCGGAACCGATGGGTTCCTCCTCCCAGATCAGCTCAGCAAATCTGTATTCTGTCTCCGTCATCTGATACATTCCCATTCCTCCTTGTATCCTTCTTAATCCAGCCCTTGCCAATTATGCAACCCTATTGGCTTTTTTGCACTCATCACATTATAAAAGGTCGATAGTATACAGACCTTGTTCTAATTAAAGTCTATATCCTATCGACCCATTTGTCAAGTTCTTATTTTCCGAAATTAGCGGCTCTTCGGGCATCCGCTACAGCTTCCACATCCACCCTGCATCGCCTGTGCCGTAAGATCAAACGGCGTAGTCACCAGACAGATCGCCTGAGAGGAGATCCCCTCTCCGCTTCCGGTAAATCCCAGTCCTTCCTCGGTAGTGGCTTTCACATTGACCTGCCCCACATCAATCAGCAGAGCCTTGGCAATATTTTCCCGCATGGTATCAATGTGGGGGCGCATCTTCGGTGCCTGCGCGATGATCGTTGCATCAATATTTTCAATGAACACATGATTCTCTTCCAGCAGTTCTCCCACTTTTTCCAACAATTTTATAGAAGAAATGCCCTTGTACGCGGGATCCGTATCCGGAAAATGCTTTCCGATATCCCCCAGCGCCGCTGCTCCCAACAGCGCATCCATGATTGCATGGAGCAGGACATCCGCATCCGAATGTCCCAGGAGCCCCTTTTCATAAGGTATTTTCACACCGCCAATGATCAGGTCTCTTCCCTCCACCAGACGATGTACATCATATCCCATTCCGATTCTCATACTTACAACCTTTCCGCAGACGTTATCTGTTTTCAAAAACCACCGGTCCCATCGTCTTACCAAATTTTCCAACCGGACAATTCCCAGGTCTCTATGCCCGGATCTGGACGGTGCCGGGTGTCAATATCGTCTGCAATATTCTAAAATTCTGTCCTTATTTTCTCGCCACAGCACAGTCCATCAGATCCTCCGTACTGTCAAATACATAGACCGTATAACTGCCGTCCTCATACACCTTTTTGCCCTGTTTCAGCGCAGGCGCCAATGCATATTCCGCGCATTCCTCCGACGTCAGAAGGAGGAATGTCTCCCCGGTATGATACCCTTCCTCATAATATTTCATGGGAGAAGACCACTTGAAATATTCCAGATGTTCGGGATCTCCGATGTTGCCGATCTCCACTTCGCCATTGGTAAGCTCTGTAATGATATTGGCATTATTATAAGTAGCAAAGCCAAAATCATACCCGTTTTCCGCAAGGAACTGCGCCACGGGACGCTTCGTTTCGTTCTTGTCCACCGTCAGAAAAGACATCACCGTTTTGCCCGTTCCAAGGATCAGACAGATTGTAAGCAGCGCCGTCACCGCCAGACGGTCAAATGGCATTTTCTCCTCTTCCAGATAAAAGCACAATACCGGCAGTGCAAAAATAAAAATCGTAATATAATACCGCGGCACCATGGTGCTGGTGGTGAAAATAAACACAAACAGATTTAGGACAAAGCTGACTTTCAGGAAAAGTGTGATCAGGCTGCGAAATCCTGTACTCTGCTTTATCTTTCCGTTCTTCACCGTAACATATCCGTAGATGCCCAGCATTACGAAGGCCGCCATGGTCACAATACCACGCAGGGATAAAAAGCCCTTGTCGGGAATATAACCAAAAAGCATTAACAGACAGCCTACTGCATTCTGGATCCGGTCAAACAGCACCCCGTGGTACAGAGCGATGAAATTCGTGGCACCGTAAGTCTGGAACACATATTTATGGCTGATCCATACCACATTAATGCCGTAGCCCGCTACTGTGAAAAACGCTCCCACTACACTGTAGAGAAAATATCTCATCCGGGTCGTAGGCAGCAAGGCACGAAAACGCTCCTTTGTCATCTCTCCCCGGAAACCCTGGAACTTCTCTCCACTCAACAGATAGAAAAAGGAAGTCAGTACCAGCGGGCACTGTAATGCCAGCAGGTAACGTACGCCGGACATTCCACAGACAATAGCCAGTAGTACATAGAATATCCACAGGCTGACCTTGCGTTTTGTACTGTATTCTCCACTGCACAGCCTCAGATACATACCGAAGAACCACAACACCAGAATCACATGGGACATGTAGGTATTGCCCATTTGCATGTGTGTCATCATGGTCTCGGAAAAAGGCAGAAGCAACAGACAGGAGCTTAACACCGTAAGCCCTCTGGATACCTTTAACGGCTTCATAAAATAATAATAGGAAGCCAGCATCAGCCCGTAAAACACCAGATTCGTGATCGTGCGGATCACATGCCAGTTGTTGCAGATCCGGAACAGCGGTCCCATGAGCAGCTGTGTATACAGCACACGGAACTCCGTGGAATAATACCAGTTTGTCGTTGAAATCATCTGATGCTCCCCCGCAAGGATCCGGGAAAAGATCATCTCTGCCGCCATATCGGAATCCAGCCAGTGATCCTGGCTGATGATATTCAAACCAAGCAGGAGTAAAAGCGTCGCTCCCAGCAAAATATATGGTATCTGTTTTTTCAGTGTTTTCATACCGCAGACCTTTCTGTTAGTGCCTATGCATTCTTCCCTAACTATACACGATTTGCCGCGAAAGCACAACTGCGGCTTTTGCGGCAAATACATAAAATTCCTCATCTACTTAAGTTTTTTTCTCTTGGGGAAGCTGTTGCCGATGCCCGGCTCTTCCCGCTTCTTTCTCTTTTTTACTTCTCTTTCCGCTCTGTCCCCGGAGTATTTACGGTCCGCTGCCTTTTTGTCACGGCCGCCCCATTTTCTTCCGTCCTCGCGGTTCTCGTCTCTGCGGCGTCTTCTGTCCTCGCCGGAACCAGTGCTGCCATCATCTCTGCGGTCTCTGTCACTGCGGCCGAATCTTCTGTGGTCCCCGTCTTCGCGGCTGTACCTCCGTCTGCCGTCTCCTCTGCCGAAACGTCCCCTCTCTCCGAACCGTCCGCGGCGCTGTACATAATCATCTGCGGCGATCTCCTCGCCCTTGTCGCCGACCTGATATTTCAGCATGGCTGCCGCCAGATCCAGTGCATCGCAGCCTTCCTCTTCCATTTTCCGCTGTAAAAAGCTCTTCATCAGTTCAACGTCTTCGTGCTCATGCAGTTCCCACGCCTTGTTCAGATATTTATCCGCTTTCGCTTTCAGAACCTTTGCTGCGCCGGGAAGCTTTTTCTCGGTAATGGTGGTATGACAGACTCTCTCGATCTCGCGGATCTTACCGATCTCCCTACTGTTGGCAAAGGTAAAGGATCTGCCCTTTCTTCCGGCACGGCCGGTTCTGCCGATACGGTGCACATAATATTCGATGTCCTGCGGAATGTCGTAATTGATCACCGCCTCCACATCGTCCACGTCAATGCCTCTGGCTGCCACATCCGTAGCGATCAGAATGCTGGCTCCGCCGTTACGGAAACGGTTCATGGCCACATCGCGCTGCGCCTGGGACAGATCGCCATGCAGCCCTTCTGCCTGGAAGCCCTGCTGCTTCAACAGATCCGCCAGTTCGTCCACCTTTTTCTTCGTATTACAGAAGATCAGGGTCAGCTTCGGCTGATAGTACTCTAACAGTCTTACACAGGCTGCATCCTTGTCCTGATTTTTCACACGGTAGAATTTCTGGGATACCAACGGAATCGTCAGTTCTTTTGCCGCTACTTTTACTATTTTTGCATCCTTCTGGAACCGGTCCGTGATCTCCAGGATCGGCTTCGGCATGGTAGCGGAAAATAGTGCCGTCTGGTGCTCTCCGGGAATCTGTCCCAGGATCAGCTCCATGTCCTCACGGAAGCCCATGTTCAGCATTTCGTCCGCTTCGTCCAGTACCACCATGTTGACCAGATCCAGCTTGATCGTATGTCTGCGCATATGATCCATAACACGTCCCGGAGTACCTACGATGATCTGCACACCCCGCAGACCTGCGATCTGACGACTGATATCCTGTCCGCCGTATACGGGAAGCACTTTGATCCCGTGCATATATTTTGCGATTTTACGCAGTTCTTCCGCTGCCTGAATTGCCAGTTCTCTGGTCGGGCACAGGATGATCGTCTGTAATTTTTTCACGTCCGGATTGATATGCTGAATAGCAGGGATACCGAATGCTGCGGTTTTGCCGGTACCGGTCTGTGCCTGTCCGATGATGTCCTCGCCCTGTAATAAATAAGGAATCGCCTGCTCCTGGATCGGAGACAGCTTCTCGAATCCCATCTCACGGATAGCGCGCACAATGCGGTTATCCAATAACGGCTCGATGGAGGCGATACCGTCCTGCTCCTGCTCATTTTCCTGCTGCACGCTTGTCTCATCCTGCAAAATTTCCTGTTCCTTTACTGCTTCTTCATTTTCCAAAAAATAACTCACTGAATGCTCCTTTTAATTAACTCCACACAACAATTCAGAACCGCATTCGCAAAATCGTCTCTTTGAGACTTTCCTTTTGCGAATGTCTGGGTTCTCACCAAAGTCATTTTCAAAAATGCCCTTTGAAATGCAAGCATTTCACGTGCATTTATGAAAATAACCTTGGTTCTGAATTGTTGCACAAAAAAAGAAATCATTGCGATGCGCTTCTGATTTCTTCCATCAAATCTCAACAACATTTCGTAGTATAGCATGGAAGGATTGAAAAAACAAGTAATTTCCTTTACTATAGAATAAAAACATGAACTTTCTGAAAGGCATGGAGATTTTTATGATACAGACATTACACATTGTACCCGAATATAACGAAGACCTGATCTATCCCGCCATCTGTAAAAGCATGGAGGCTTTAAACATTGCGGCAGACCTGCGTCCGGAGATGAAGATCGTCATCAAGCCGAACATGGTCATGGCAAAGTCCCCCGATTTTCCGGCTACCACGCATCCGTTGGTGGTAAAGGCCGTGATCCGGTGGCTTAAGGAACAGGGCATGCAGCATATCACCATCGCCGAGAGTTCCGGCGGTCTCTACAATGTCGAAGCCATGAAGCATGTCTACCATGTCTGTGGCATGGATGCGCTTAGTCCGGAAGCCGAACTGAATATGGATTTTTCCGCGCAGACCGTCAACTGTCCCTCCGGATTCAAGAACCACAGTTTTCACCTGATCACGCCCATCGTGGAGGCAGATTACATTATCAATATCTGTAAATTGAAAACCCACGCCATGACCGGTTATTCCGGCGGCATCAAGAATCTCTTCGGTACGATTCCCGGTCTGGAGAAGCCGCAGATGCACTATCGCTGGCCCGAGATCGAAGATTTCTCCAACATGCTCTTAGAGCTGGCACAGACCGTAGCTCCGCAGCTTACCGTCATTGATGCCATCGATGCTATGGAAGGCAACGGTCCCACCGGCGGCACCTCTCACCCACTGCACATGCTGTTAGCCGCTAGAGATTTCTATACCCAGGACTGCTTTGCCGCCGGACTTATGGGACTGGATCCCATGGAAATCGTCATGCTGCGACAAGCCGTGGAAAAAGGACTGGCGCATCCAAAAGAACTGGAGCTTGTCGGCGACTCGGTTCCCGAAGGGTTGTCTCCCTTCCGGAAGCCGGATACCATCAAGCTGGATTTCACGAACGGAGTCCCACGATTTTTACGAAAACCGTTTACCTTCGTTGCATCCAGACTGTTAAAGTCCTATCCCCAGCTCAATGCGGAGAAATGCGTGGGCTGCGGAAAATGTGCGGAAAGCTGCCCAGCTCATGTAATTAAAATCGAAACCCGCAAGGCAAAATTCCGTAGAAAAGGCTGCATCTCCTGCTTCTGCTGTCAGGAAATGTGCCCCATGAAAGCAATTTCGGTTAAAAAGGCATTATAAGGATTCCAGTGCTTCCAGCCATTGTTTTTCTTTTTCAGTCAGGTATTCTGCGGGGGATATCTTGTGATCCTCCGTAGAATAGAACAGATTCGGTTCATAATCGATATCTGCGACATACACAACATAGGTCGAATCATTGACCCATGTATTTAAATTGCTGAAAAATTCTGAAATATCCTCTTTGGAACTGCTCTCTCCCATTTCTATTTTCGCTGATTCCACTTCGTATTTTGCATTACGATCTTCAAAGAAGACCTCATATTGGTAAGTAAGTGTATCCATTCCGCTCCAGAAATTTGTCTGGATCAGATAGTCTTTTCCCTCTACTGTCGTAACAAACATCTGCCCATTTCCCACATGTGTAGGAGAAAACTCTCTGTTTATGAAAGCGTAGATTTCAGAAAAATCACCCTCCCCTTCTTCTGCCAAATAATGCTGTTCGGCTGATACATAGAACTGTCCGAATGCAGTTCTTCCATCCATTACATCTTGTAGCGTAGCACCTTCCGGAACGGTAAGAAGAATCGTGTTCTTCTGTCCGTCATGGGTAATATCTGCCGAAAACTGTGCCAACACCTCACTATACGCTATCGGCTTCCCACATTCTGCATTCTCATATGGTGCCTGTACACCTATTTTACCTATGGAATACTCATATCCTTTCGAAAAAATGAGCGGTGCAGAAACACCGGGCGTTGGTCCATACTCTACCGCACAGCCCTGGAAAAATAATGGCAGAGTACCATGAATCCAGAACTCCCCTTCCTTATATTCTATATAGACATGCGAACCAAAGTCGGTGTTCTCAAATCTGCCCCCACACTCTTCTTCCTCTGTCTGCAGACAAACCTGCCAAGCCGGTTCCTCATTTTTTTCATTCCCCGTGTATATACTAAGCATCCGGTATTTGGCATCGTACTTGTAGGTAATCCTTCCGTCGATATTTTCTGCGATGTCATCAGAGGACAGATAGAATACCGGTTGTTCATTTCCTTCTTCTATGACGGCAAGTCCCATCAGATATATCCCGGTGCCTCTCCCATCGCAAAAGGTAACTGCGTACTCTTCCTTCTGGTCTCCGTCCACATCCATCTTATACGCTCCAACGATCTCCAGAGGCGTCAGGGGATGACCGTCAAGTTGAAACGGAATCTCTTGTTCTCCGTCCACAATGACATAGTTATCTTGCTCCCGGTCTAAACATACAGAAACGTTGCTTTGCTCTTCCAGCCAGTACTCCGTGCGGCCTGTGTCTTCCGGCTCCGTCACGACCTCTACCTGTGTAGAGGTATCTTCTGTTGTACTTTCTTCGACTGCCTCCTCACGAAATTCTGTGTTTTCTGTTTCTTCCGAAGTATTTTTCTGCCCACAGGAAGTAAGCAGCATAGTACTAAAAAGCAGTAGCGCAATTAATTTCTTCTTTTTCATATTTCCCCCGTCTACATTATGTGTTAAGTTCATGAATTCATGATTCAATTCGCCGTTCGTCAATCACACAAGCGTGTTGACCCTCTTGCGTTCATTATATCATGATTCGCACCTTCGGTGCTTGACGTTGCTTCGCAACTATCATGATCAAATTCGCCGTTCGCCAATCATGCAAGCATGTTGGCTCTCTTGCGCTCATTATATCATAACAGGCACTTAAAAAAAAGAAAAGAAATATTGAGCCATTCCGCTTCTTAGCGCCGTCTTTATATACGGAAATGCTTCCGGAGTGTATGAGTGGAGGCGTGGCTGCATATAGGGAACGTATTATTTATACGGTTTACATAAGAAGAAAACGGACAGGCCAATGTCCGGCGTAAGATATCCATCAGGGAATTCCCTGGTGGATATTTTCATTTTAGGGAAAAGCAGAATTTGTCGAAAAGGAGAGGACAATGTTGGAAACGATCTTGAATAATTTTCATCTGGAGAAGATCCTGTGGATCCTGCAAAAAAGGATTGCATACATTATGATCCTGGGGGTACTGGGAGGAATGGCGGGAGGCGCTTATGCATATCTGACCAACAGTACACTTTACCGGGCGGAGGTATCCTTCTATGTATACAGTGATCCGGACTACGTGTATGATTCTTCGGTCAATATCTCAAATTCCGAATTTACCCAGGCCAAGAATCTGGTACAGAGTTACATATTAATCCTGAAGAGTAACACGATCCTTCAGAAGGTGCTGGAGGAAGCCGGGCTGGATTACGGAACGGAAGCTTTGTCGGGAAGAATCGGTACCAGTGTGGTGGAAAACACGGCAGTGTTCTATGTCTACACTTATGACAGCGATCCTTACCGGGCCATGGAGCTGGCCAATGCTATCGGCAGGGTGGCTCCGAAGGAGATCGGCCGGATCGTGAAGTCCGGTGGCATTGAGGTGATCGATTATGCCACACTGCCGGAAGCACCCTACAGTTCCACCAGTCTGGTCAAATATGCACTGGTGGGCTTTGCCGGATGCTTTGGGGCATCCTTTGTATTGTTTCTGCTGGCAGGACTGATGGATACCACGATCCGCAGGCGGTACGAACTGAAGCTGGCATTCCGGATTCCGGTGCTGGGAGATATTCCGCAGATCCAGGCGCCGGACCGGAAGAGTAAGCCCGTGTTGGTATTGGGGGAGAACAGCTCCTTTGCCGTGAAGGAATCCTATAATACCATCCGGGCAAACCTGCTGTTCACGGGAAAAGGAGAACGTTGTCCGGTCTATGCCGTCACCAGTGCGGATAAGGATGAAGGCAAGACTTTGAACAGTGTCAACATCGCCATCAGTTACGCACAGCTGGGCAAAAAAGTATTGCTCATCGACGGAGACATGCGGAATATGTCGGTGGCATCTCTGCTAAAGCTCCGGGGCAGACTTGGACTGAGCCAGTATCTGGCGGGATTGCGGGAGACACCGCAGATCGTGGAATACCGGCAGAATCTGGATGTGCTGGTGGGAGGAGAAAATCCACCGAATCCTTCCGAACTGTTGGGCGGAGAGCGGATGAAGGAGCTGCTTACGACGTTGCGTAGCCGGTACGACTGCATCATTATTGATCTGCCGCCGGTAGGAATTGTGACGGATGCCCTGCTATTGTCCCATGAAGTCACCGCCTATCTTCTGGTGGTGCGGGCCGGCGTCAGCCATATGAGCCGGGAAAAGTCGGCGGTGACACTGTTAGAGCAGGTGGATGCGGATATCTGCGGCATCCTGTTCAACGGCCTGCCGCCAAAATCTAAGGACTGTAACTACAGACTGCAGCAATACTGGCAGGAATATAAACAGCAAAATGGGGAAGCAGTTTGAAAAAAACCGGGAGGTCTTTATGAAAATATGTTTTGCCGCATCGTCGGGCGGCCACTTTGAACAACTGATGATGTTAAAACCGCTAATGGAAAAATACGAAAGTTTTGTAGTAACGGAGAAAACAGGCTATGAGGTGAAGACACCGGTGAAATGTTACTATCTGCAGCAGGTGAACCGGAGACAGTGGAGATGCCTTTTTTATCTGTTGAAAAATACCGTGGATTCGTTGCGGCTGTTGCATAAAGAACAGCCGGATGTGGTGGTCTGCACCGGAGTGCTGGCCATGATCCCGCTGTGCATGGAAGCCAAGCTCTCCGGCAGGAAGCTGATCTACATCGAGTCATTTGCCAAAGTGACTTCGGCCACACTGACGGGAAAACTGTTATATCATTATGCGGATCGTTTTTATGTCCAATGGACACAGATGAAGGAAATCTATCCGGATGCGATCTGCCTGGGGGGAATTTATTAGGATGATATTTGTAACGACCGGATCTCAGAAGTTCCAGTTCAATCGATTGTTACAAAGGATAGATCTGCTGATCGAGGAAGGCATGATAAGAGAGGAGGTGTTTGCCCAGATCGGAGTCAGCGATTATCAGCCAAAGCATTATGAATACTGCAGGTTTCTGGACAGAGAAGGCTTCACCGGGAAGCTGCGGGAATGCCAGATGGTCATTACCCATGGTGGAACCGGTGTGATCATCGGCGCCGTAAAACAAGGGAAAAAAGTGATCGCAGTGCCGAGACTTGCCAGCTACGGGGAGCATGTGGACGATCATCAGGTACAGCTGCTTCGGGAATTCGACGGAATGAACCTGATCTGTGCCTGTTATGACAGTGAGAAACTGGGGGATTGCATCCGGGATACCGGCAGCAGGGACTTTGCCGGATACCATTCCAATACCCGGAGGATCCTTAAGGATATTGAGAATTTTTTAATTGCGGAAGAGGGGGAAAACCATGGAAAACATTCAAAAATTTCGTAAAAAAGGGAAAAAACTGGGAGAGTATATGATGACGAAGCTGCGCCTTTTGCGGGATCAGAAAAAATATCGCTCCCGGGGAGTAACATTAAAATATATGCTGGACCGGGTGGATTCCCGGGATCTGATCATCGTTTTCAGCTCCTGCACCAGAAAAGGGATCCGGGCCAGATACAATTATGTCCGGACGTTAAAGGAAGTTCCCTGTAACAAGTTGTTTCTGTTGGATGATTTTGCGTCAGATCACAGAGGTTCCTTTTATCTGGGCAGCAATATGAAATTCGAGGAGGCGGTCGTTGTAAGGGAACTGATCGACCGGGTACGGGAGCAGACCGGAGCAAAACGCCTGATCTTCTGCGGTTCCAGCAAGGGCGGTTACACGGCACTGAATTTCGGACTGGACTATCCCGGAAGCTATATGGTGGTGGGGGGGCCCCAGTATTTTCTGGGACAAAGCCTGCTGGACACCGGGAATATTGAGGCGTTGAAGCATATTGCCGGACAGGTCTGTAAGGAAAAGGTCGAATTCCTCAATGAGTATCTTCCGAAAAAGGTGGCAGCCAACCGTTATGCGCCCTCCCAGAGGATCTATCTGCATTATTCCGACAGCGAACACACCTATGAGGAACATATCCGCTATCTGCGCCGGGATCTGGCGAAAAAGGGATACCGCTGCAGCGAGGACGTGGCACATTACAAGGAACACGGGGAGATCAGTCTGTATTTTCCGGAATTTTTATTACATAGTGTGGAGGAAATCTTATGCCGGCAGTCAGCGTGATCGTTCCGGTATACAATACGGAAAAATATCTGGAGGAATGCATTCGTTCCCTGACAGAGCAGACGTTGTCTTCACTGGAACTGATCTTCGTGGATGACGGTTCCACGGATGCTTCTCCCAAGATTCTGGAAAGATATCGTGCCAGGGATCCCGAACACATCCGGGTCATCACCCAGAAGAACGCAGGGCAGGGAAAGGCAAGAAATGTAGGACTTGCGGCTGCCACGGGAGAATATGTGGGATTCGTGGATTCGGATGATTATGTGGACAGGCGTATGTACGCGGCCATGTACACCAGGGCCGGTTCCGAAGAACTGGATCTGGTGGAATGTGATTTTCATTATCTGGAGGACGACGGCAGAGAGAAGCGCTCTTACGGTTCGGCGGCTCCCTGGAACAAGCTGATCCGCAGGAGACTGCTTACGGACAACGATATATGGTTCCCGGAGGGGTATATCTATGAGGACACCTCTTTCTACCTGAAGTTACGTCCCTTTGTGAAAAAACAGGCGAAAATGCTGGGAGTCTATGTCTATCACCGGGACAGAGGGGATTCTACCATGAATGACAATAAAAGCAGACGGGTGGGAAATATTTTTCCGGTATTGCAGGATGCCTGTCGGTTTTACCGGGAAAAAGAACTGATGGATACTTATGGGAAAGAACTGGAATATTTCTGTACGAGGATCCTGTTGTGCAGTTCCATGGGGCGGATCTCCAGAGTGCGGGACCGGAAGCTGCGGAAATCTCTGCGGGAAGAGACTTTTGTGTTCCTTCGGGAAAATTTTCCGGAGTATCGGAAGAACCCTTATCTGGGCAATGGACTGAAAGGGCGTTATCTGCGGATCGCCACACCGGCATTGTGCGGGATCTGTGGGGGAACCATCGGCAGATGCAGGCCGGGAGGGTTACCGGGATAGAAAATGGCGGACAGAGAAAAGGGGAAAAATATGCGGATATCGGTAGCAATGGCCACTTATAACGGGGCCAGATTTATCACAGAACAGCTGGATTCCATCCGGCTTCAGAGCCTTCCGGTGGATCAGGTGATCCTGCGGGATGACGGTTCCTCGGATCAGACGCTGGAGATCGTACGGGAATATCTGGAGACTTACGAGTTGGCACCGGCATGGAGGATCACACAGAACGGAAAACGACTGGGGTATGCGGAGAATTTCCGGGCAGCGGTGGAAGAGACGGACGGTGATTATGTCTTTTTCTGCGATCAGGACGATATCTGGGAACCGGACCGGGTGGAAGATATGGTGAGCGAGATGGAAAAACGGAGAGAGATACTGGTGCTGGGATCGGAATTCGTACCGTTTACAGTGGATCCCGATGCTCCTTCTGTCAGCCGGAGCGTATTGAAAAGCTTCCGGGGGGACGGAAGCATGGAGCATGTTGCATGGAGTCCGGCCCATATTTTCATCGGCAGTGAGGGCTGTACCATGTGTCTGCGCAGAGAGTTCCTGGAAGAGACGAAGAAGTACTGGTATCCCGGGTGGGCGCATGATGAATATGCCTGGAAGTTGTCTCTGTGCATGGACGGCTGTTACATTCTGCACAGTGTTACGTTACGGCGGCGAATGCACTCGGGTAATGTATCCAAACGCAAGATGCGGGATCTGGACAGACGGATCGCTTTTTTCCGGGAATTGCAGAAGAGTCATGAAACCACTCTGCGGTTCGCCGAGGACTTTGGAATGCCGGAGGAAGCGAAGGAACTGTTAAGACGCAATATCCGGGCCACCACCCTTCGGATCGAGCTGATGGAACAGCGAAAATTGTGGAATATTGTGCCGCTTTTATGGAAATACCGGGATTGCTATCACAGCAAAAAATCTCTGCCGGTGGAATTTGCCATGGCAGTCAGAGGATGAGGCAATGAGCAGATATCTGGTGGAAAAAACGAAGACAACGGGGCAGGGCTGGCAGAGCAGCAACCGCTATTTTGAAAATTGTGGGGAGCGGAGTCTTGGACAGTTTTTGTCGGTTTCTTTTCTTGTGGCCTATTATATTTTACCACAGTATTTCGGAATCCGGCTGCCGGGCTTTGATTTGACGGCACAGCGAATGCTCATAACGATTCTGTGTCTCTTTCTGTTGAGCAAAGAATCCAGGAAAAAGATGTTCTGGGAAGGGGTGAGAAGCTGCAGATTGTGGCTTTTTATGGCAGGATATCTGGGAATCTGTTTCTATACGGCGGTACTGCGTTTTCACATAGGTACTTTTCTTTATCCGTTCATTGAATTATTGGGAGCTTTTCTGGTGATCTACGTACTGCGGGAGTATCTGGGAAGTGATGGATTTCTGGTGCTTTTCCGGCGGATGCTTTTGTTTCTGTGTGTGCTGGGACTCGTGGAGGCGGTCATGAGAAAGACACCCTTTGCCTATCTGGAGACCATCAGGGGACTTTATACCGGAGGCATGATCCGCTCCGGTTCCTACCGGATCATGGGACCGGCCAATCATTCTCTGGCGTATGGGCTGATCCTGATCTCCGGGTTACCATTATTGTGCATTGATGAGGAGAAACATTGCTTCACGCTGTTTCGGCATCTGCCTCTCCTGCTATTGGTGGTGGTTAATGTATTTCTTACGGGATCCCGCTCCACGCTGGCGGTCATGGGACTGGAGCTTTTGCTGTTGACCGTGCTGGCACCGGGAGAGCAGAGGAAGAAACTGTTGTTTACCATAGTACCGGCCGGGCTTTTGATTCTGCTTCTTGCATTTTTATTCCCCAATTCTCCGCCGGGACATTATATTCTGTTGCAGCTTAGTACGGTGGTGGATGAGATGTTTGGAACCTCCTATGCCATCCGTTACGGGGTGGACAGCACCTCCCTTGCCAACAGCGCTTCCTACAGGGATGCCCTGCTGGATATTTTCACGGTGGACTGGCTGAACCCCTGGCTGGGGCAGGGATCCGGATACCATTTCTCCTGGTATATTCCGGGAGGGGCCACGATCCACTCCATTGACAATTTCTATGTGGCCAATTATATCCGCTACGGGTATCCGGGACTGGTGGTCTACGGACTGTTGATCCTGCAGGCGGTGGGGGAGATGGTGCGATGCGGGATTCAAAAGAAGGACAGAACAATGTTATGTCTGGCGCTTGCGGTCTGCGGGTACTTCTTAAACCTGTGTTGGATGGATACGCTGCAGACCATCAAGTATGCGTATCTTCCCATCGCACTGTTCCAGGTGATCTCCCGGGAAAAATGGGAAAATATGTCGGATTTGCAACACAAAGCGGTGCACAGATACATAAGGTAAATAAAGAGAAGAAACCCAAAAAGGAAACGAAAATGCGAAAAAGTTTTTGGCTGTTTGCAATAGTTCTGAGTATGAGTCTGGGGATACGGGCGCAGGCGGCACCCAGAGAGATCCCGGACCATTTCAATACCGGTGTGGATACAGATACAGAGCTGACGGAGATCCCGGAACCGGGGATTTACGGTGGAATCCAGTATAAGACCGGAGCCGGAGGACAGCTGGCACTGGATCTGGTCTACAGCAACAGACAGGCGGGGAATGAGATAGAGATCCGGAATATGGATTTTTCCCGGTATGCACTGTTGATGGTCAATGAGGGCAAAATTGCCGTGGAGACCATGGTGACTTTCCGGAACTGTAAATTCGATGCAGTCACTACCGGGCGGGAGGATGCCCGGATATCCTATGTGTTCGAAGACTGCACCCTGCGTAATTTTCAGGGAAGCAATGCCACGTTTACCCGGTGCCGTCTGGGTGGCAGCAGCGGAGATGCGTTGAATCCCTATCGCAATGTGACACTGAGAGATTGCTACATTGCGGATCTGGCACATCCGGACAGCGGGGATACAGTACATTCTGACGGGGTACAGATCTTCGGATATCCTTCTCTTGCGGCGGAGAATATTTCCTTCGACAACTGCAGATTCGAAGTACCGGCGATCCCCGGAGGGGGGAGCTATGTGAATGCCTGTCTCATGATTGCCCCGGAGAAGAGCGGTGCCAAAGGAATCTATTTCACAAACTGCATTCTCAACGGAGGCGGTTATGCCATCTACACACTGGTAAAAGACGGTTTTTCTCTGGAGAATGTGGTGTTGTGTAATATCTCGGTAGGGGATGCGGCCCGTTATGGAACCTTCTACCATCGCAATGTCACGGCGGGGGTCACCATGGAGAATATTTATACGACGGATACTTTGTATGTAGGCAGCAGATTCGTGGATGAAGAGGGCAGGATCCATTTCAGCGTGACCAACGATACGGCGCAGGAACGGAAGCTGATGATCGTGACGCCCAGACAGACTATAATACTGCCTGTTAAGGCGTGTCCGCCCTATGAGGACAGAACGGCGGATATGACCTTTGAGGATTTTCCCTTTGATATCGATGTGGTGGTGCCGGGGGCACAGTGGGCGGTATGCTATGACATCACGGACGGGTGCACACAGATCGCACTGTATGCGGAAAGGAAGAGATGATTATGACGGAAGTACTGTATATATGCCTGTGGTACAAAGATAAAAAGAGAACCTGGTCCGGAACGGCCTGGTCCCTGCGACAGGCCATGGAGCCTTATCTGCAGGTGCAGGATCTGGCACTTTCGGATCCTCTGTACCGCAAAATACTCCGGAGACTGCAGAGGAAGAAGGGACTGAACCCCGGGCCGGTCCTGCGGGACCGGCTGCGGCTGTCGGGGAGATATGCTGCGTGGAGACATCGGCACAGGACAGACGAAAAAATGCCTGTGTTTCAGTTTGGCGGCTGGCCGTCGGGAGCGCATTTGGCATCCTATCTCTATCAGGATCTTTCCATTTCCGCAATTCTGTGGCTGCAGAGGGAAGATCCGGTGGGCTATCGGTACTGCGAGTATGATCAGGTGCCGCAAAAGACGCTGGAACGCAGGGCGGCGAGACAATTGGAGCAATACCGGCAAAGTGAAGGGGTATTCACCATGAGCAGGTGGCTTTCGGAGTTCCTGATCCGGGAATGCGGGCTCCCCCGGGAAAAGGTCCATGCGGTGGGAGGCGGCATCAATGTGGATGCTGCAGGGATCCGTCCGGGATCAAAGGAGGGGCGGCGTATCCTGTTTGTGGGAAGGAATTTTGTGAGAAAAGGTGGTCCGTTGGTGGTACAAGCTTTCACAATCCTGCGGAAAAAATATCTGTGGTCAGCGGAGCTGTATCTGGCGGGGGCAAAGGAGTCGGACATCCGGGACGCTCTGCGGGAGAGGCAGATCAGGGTAGAAGAGGTGGACTGGCAGAAGATCCACCTGCTGGGAGATCTGGGGTCTGAAAAACTGACAGACTATTATAACCTGTGTGATGTCTTCTGTATGCCGTCTTATTTTGAAGCCTATGGACTGGTATTTGCAGAGGCACTTACTTATGGTCTGCCCTGTATCGGCAGAGATAAATTCGCTATGTCGGAGTTCATTGAGGACGGATGCACCGGCAGGCTTATTTCCGGGGAGGATGCGGAGGAACTGGCACTGGATCTGTGGGAAGTACTTCAGGATCCGAAATACCGGGAGGAAGTGGAACGGCGGAGGGAATGGTATCTGAGAGAGTATTCCTGGGACAAGGTGGCGCAGAGAATATGCAGTGTGATGGAGAAAAATGAGAGAGACAAAGATCAGTATCGTAGTGCCGGTGTATAACGCGGAAAAAGAATTACAGCGCTGTGTGGACAGTATTTTCCGGCAGAGCTTTTCCAACTGGGAACTGCTGCTTATCGATGACGGCAGCAGGGATAGCTCTTCGGCCTTGTGTGACAGGCTGGGGGCGCAGGACACAAGGGTCCGGGTCTGGCACAAGGAAAATGGCGGTGTCAGCAGTGCCAGAAATCTGGGGATCTGTAAGGCTGAAGGAGAGTATCTTTTTTTTACGGACAGTGATGATACCCTGTTCCCGGATACCCTGGCAACTTTATATCAAAAGGCAAAAGTATCCGGCGCGGATCTTTCGGTGTGCGGTTTTACATATCTGGTGGAACAGACGAAAGAATGTGTGGATAACCTTCCGGAAAAAGCTTTCTGCGGTGGAGGAAAAGAATATCTGGAGGAGCGGTTTTTATCGGACTTCCGGCGGGAATTTTTCAATCCGCCATGGAATAAGCTGATCCGCAGGGAATTGCTTCTGGAAAATGATATCCGCTTCGGAGAGGAATTTGCCATCTGTGAGGATATGGCTTTTTCCATGCAGGTGCTGGAAAAGAGCAAAGGGATCTGTGTGGTTCCGGAGTCGTTGTATTGTTATCACTATAAGGAAGCGGAGAATCTGGTGAACCGTTTTCATGAGAATTATTATGAGGCTTTATTGTATTTCCGGGACCGCACCTGGCAGTGCTTCCGAACGCTTCAGGCAAAGCAGGAACTGTATGCGGAGGTCAATGCCTGTTTCGTTGGGAAGAGTCTGATGTATCTGCATAAGATCTATAGAGATTCCGGCTATGAGGAAACCAGGAAATATGCGGAACTGAAACGGATCGGTGGTTCCCTGCCGCTGCAGAATGCCCTGCGGGAATACCGGGCCACGGGAAAGAGGCGCTTGCTGCGGGAGTTGCTCCTGCATAAGAGATTCCGGCTATTGGACAGTCTGTACCGGTGGCGGTAGGACAGGGGAAGGAGAGAGGATTGGAACTGACAAAACAGATCGGCGTATTGCGCAATCGAAAAACCTTGGACGGAAGAAAAGCAGACAGGAACAAAGTAAATCTGGAGTACTGGAATTTTAATGAGAATCTGGGGGATCTGCTGGCACCGGTGGTGACGCAGTGGATGTTGCACCGTCTGGGACTGGATCTGTACAGAGAGGCGGCAAAGCCCTGCCATCTGATGACCATTGGTTCTGTGTTGGGACTGGGAGTTTTCGATGCGGTGATCTGGGGCAGCGGGGTCAATTCCTTCGCCCATGTGGGACGGGTGACTACGCAAAAGGGATACCGGAAGCTGGATATCCGGGCAGTCAGAGGTCCGGTCACCGCACAGGTGCTCCGGGAGAACGGATATACCTGTCCGCAGATCTACGGAGACCCGGCGATCCTGCTGCCTCTGATTTATCCCGGCAGACGACCGGAGAAAAAGAAAAAATATGTGGTGATCGACCATTACATGAAACGGAAAACGACAGGAGATGACAGACTTTCCATACGAACCGGAGATTACCGGACCTTCCTCGACAAAATTCTGGAGGCAGAGGTGGTATACTCGTCTTCGTTACATGGGATCATTCTGGCGGAGAGCTATGGGGTCCCGTCGGTATTCCTTCGGCAGGGGATGGAGGAAGAGATGCTGAAATATTATGACTGGTACTTTGCCACCGGCAGATATGAGGTGCGCTCGGCAACATCCCTTGCGGAAGCAAAGGAAACAGAACCCATGAAATTGCCCGAACTGGAAGAACTGAGGGATGGACTGCTACAGAGCTTTCCCTATGATCTGTGGATCGGCCAGAAAGCCGGAAGGAGAAAGTGTGAATGAAAAGGACCCGAAATGCCGTCAGAAATGTGATCTTCGGAGGACTCCTGAAGGGGTATCAGATTCTGGTTCCTTTTATCATGCGCACGCTGCTGATCCGGTATCTGGGAATGGAATATCTGGGGCTGAACAGTCTGTTTACTTCCATACTGCAGATCCTGAATCTGGCGGAGCTGGGAGTAGGGAGTGCACTGGGCTACAGTATGTATGCTCCCATCGCGGAAGGAAAAAAGGACGAGATCTGTGCTCTGTTGTCATTGTATCGCAGATATTACCGCCTGATCGGTCTGGGGATCTTTCTGGCCGGAATAGTGCTGCTGCCGTTTCTGCCATCGCTGGTGAAAACGGACAGTATTCCGCCGGATGTGGATTTGTATGTATTGTATCTGCTGCATCTGGGAGCCTGTGTCATCAGCTACTGGCTGTTTGCGTATAAAAACAGTCTGCTGGCAGCTCATCAGCGAAGTGACCTGGCAAATAAGGCGGATCTGGCGGTACGGACGCTGCAGTATCTTATACAGGCCGGGCTGCTGGTGGGCTTTCGGAATTATTACTGGTATCTGCTGGCGGCACTGGGAGCACAGATCCTGACGAATCTGTGTACCGCACTGGTGGCACAGAAAAATTATCCGGATTATGTCCCAAAGGGACAGGTGGAAGAGCAGACCAGGCAAAAAATCCGGGGCAAGATCAAGGACCTGTTTACCTCCCGGGTGGGGGTGGTCATTGTGAATTCCGCGGATACTCTGGTCATTTCGGCATTTTTGGGACTGACGGTGCTGGCAGTCTATCAGAATTATTATTACATCGTTACTTCCGTTATTGGTCTGGTAGGGGTGCTTTTCACCTCCACTCTAGCCGGGATCGGCAATAGTCTTCTGACCGAGAGCCGGGGGAAAAATTATGCGGACTTCTGTAAATTTACACTGTTGATCGCCTGGATCGCAGGACTTTGCACCTGCTGCCTGCTGTGTCTGTTGCAGCCCTTTATGAAACTGTGGATCGGAGAGGCAGGCATTTTGCCAGGACAGATCGTGATCTGTCTGTGTGTATATTATTTTATCTACGAGTTCAACCAGCTGTTCAATGCCTACAAGGATGCCGCCGGGATCTGGCACAGAGACCGGTTCCGGACACTGACAACGGCAGGAGTGAATCTGGTCCTGAATCTTCTGCTGGTGAAACCTATGGGGCTGTACGGAGTGATCCTGTCTACGGTAGTTGCTACGGTCATCGTAGGAATGCCGTGGCTGATACATAATCTGTTTACGACGTTGTTTGACGGAGAGGACCGGCAAAGCTATCTGGGGACACTGGTCTTCTATGGAAGCGTAACATTTTTAAACTGTATGCTGACCGACCGGGTATGCAGTCAGATACCGGTAGAAGGAATCCGGGAATTATTGGAGCGGGCACTGGTATGTCTGCTTGTGTCCAACGGCATTTTTCTGTTGTGTTACGGAGGCCGGAAGGATTTCCGGGCCCTGTTGGCAATGGGGAAGAGATTTCTGCCTGAAATACCTCATGATAAAGCGACTTCGGGAAATGACCGATCCGCAGAGGAAACCACAAAGTTTGCAGATTACGGAAAGGCGGGAGCTTTCTATGAAGATTGCAGTAGCGGGAACCGGGTATGTGGGATTGTCCATGGCAGTTCTGCTGGCCCAGAATCATGAAGTAACGGCGGTGGATGTGATACCGGAGAAGGTAGAGTTGTTACAAAAAGGGAGATCACCTATCCGGGATAAAGAGATCAAAGAATATCTGTCAGGCGGCAGGCTGCATTTGCAGGCTACCCTGGACGGAGAGGTGGCTTACCGGGATGCGGAGCTTGTGATCGTCTCCACACCGACGAACTATGATCCCGGAATTCACTTTTTTGATACCGGTTCTGTGGAAACGGTGGTGGAGACAGTACGGAGGGTGAATCCTGACGCGGTGATCGTGATCAAGAGTACGGTGCCGGTGGGATATACAGTGTCTCTGATGGAAAAATATCACACGGACAGGATCCTGTTTTCTCCGGAATTTTTGCGGGAAGGGCATGCACTGTATGACAATCTGTATCCTTCCCGGATCATTGTGGGAGCAGACACAAAGTCCGTTGAAATGGCGGAGTATGCAAGACGGTTTGCAGAGCTTTTGCGTGAGGGTGCAAAAAAACAGGAGATCCCCATACGGATCATGGACCCTACGGAAGCGGAGGCGGTAAAACTGTTTGCCAATACCTATCTGGCGCTCCGGGTCAGTTTTTTTAACGAACTGGACACTTATGCGGAGATGCGGAACTTAAGCAGCCGCAGTATTATCGAGGGTGTCTGCCTGGATCCCCGGATCGGGATGCAGTACAACAATCCCTCTTTTGGCTACGGAGGATACTGTCTGCCGAAGGATACGAAGCAGCTACTGGCCAATTATGAGAACATTCCCCAGAATCTGATCCAGGCCATCGTGTCCGCCAACAGTACCCGCAAGGATCATATCGCGGACAGTATTCTGGAGAAGGCGGGATTTTATCAGGGAAGTCAGGGTAGAGGCGGTGTACCGGGGCAAAAGGTGGTCATAGGAATCTATCGGCTTATCATGAAGTCCGGCTCCGATAATTTCCGTCAGTCCAGTATCCAGGGCGTCATGAAACGGATCCGGGCCAAAGGGGCACAGATTTTGTTGTACGAGCCGGAACTTTCGGAGGATGATTTTTTCGGAAGCCCGGTCATACGGGATCTGGAAGCCTTTCAGCGGCAGTCGGATGTGATCGTGGCCAATCGTTATCACAGAGATCTGGAGAATGTCCGGGAGAAGGTATACACCAGAGATATTTATTACAGGGACTGAGTGAGGGAAGAAATGGATACAGAGAAAAAAACGGGGGAACGAATAGGAATCACGCTGGCACTGTTAGCATGTGTGGGATTTTCCGCTTTTCTGATCTGGCTGCAGCAAAGCCAAGAGAATGACAGACAGCAGCTGACACAACAGGTACAGGACAGCGGGCAGCGGGAAGAACAGACGGAAGGAAGCGGGCAGATCGAGATCCGGAGTCGTGTTACCCGGAGCAAAACAGGGGATCAGCCGGTATTTTCCCTGCCGGGAGGGTTTTATCCGGAGGATATTACGGTAGAGATCGCTGCACCGGCGGGAAGCAGTATCTATTATACACTGGATGGCACGGTGCCGGATCCGGAGAACGGAATTCTCTATGAGGCACCGGTGGAGATAACGAATATCTGCGGCAGTCCCAATGTCTACTCCGCCATTTCCACAGTGTCAGCCTACCAGGACTATGCGCCGTTTAATGACGTGGACAAAGCGGTGGTGTTACAGGCAGTGGCAGTAGATGCCGGAGGCAGGACAAGTAATGTCACCTGCGCCAGCTATTTTGTGGCTATGGAGGCCAGAGCAATGTACCGGGATCTGCCGGTGTTGTCGCTGACTGTGGATCCTGTGGAGCTGTTTGATTATTTTGGCGGCAATTATGTCACAGGTGTGGATTATGAGAATGCGCTGGCGGCGGATGACCTGCGGTTTGATTCTGCCAATTATTACCGGGGTGGAGAGATGAATGCCCATGTGGAATACTTCGAAGCGGACAGATATCTGACTTATGAGGGGGAGGTAATTTTAAGTTTGCGGAAGGACGGAAATCTGGATTACGGGCAGAAAAGTTTTCTTATGACGGGAGCGGATCCGGTGCCGGAGAGCAGTTGTGAGCTGTATGAGCTTTTCCGGGACGGCACGTTTCTTCTGTACGGGGGCGGCACGGATCATGTGGCCAAGAACAGACAGGTTTTAGAGGAACTGCTGTTAAAAGAAATCACGGATTTTACGCTGGAAGAGCGGAAGGGCTGTCTGGTGTTTGTGGACGGGGAGTTCTGGGGATTGTATCTGGTGGGCAGGGTAAATACGGCGGAAACCTTTGCCCGAAGAGCCGGCGGTTCCCCGGAAGAAATTCAGGTCATAGAGAACCGCTATCCCTCCCAGATCGCTCCGGAATACGGAGAACTGTACCGGCTGGTGACCGAGGGGAATGTTTCCGGACACGGAACGTATCAGAAGATCCTGGAGCAGATGGATCTGGAAAGCTATCTGGATTATTACTGTGCCAATCTCTATTTCGGTAATTCGCAGTTTGACTCTTTTTCCACCACTTTGTGGCGACGGGCAGGAGAAGGAGAGACGGGAAAATGGCACTGGGAATTCTCGGATGCCACGGATACTCTGGGACGGAATAAGGTCAGTAATTACAGTGTGAATACCTATCTGTGTCCGGGGGTGGCAGAAGATCTGTTTTTACAGGGATTGTTGAAAAATAAGGACTTTCAGACAGCGTTCCGGCAGAGAATGCGGGAATACGTGGAAGAACTGACGAAGGAAAAGGCAGAAGAGTATCTGACACCGCTTCTGGAAACTTACCGGGTGGCAGTGACAGCCACGGCGGAGCGCTACGGCCTGCGACAGACAGAGGAAGGATATCTGGCTGACGGGGATACGATTCAGGAATATTTTGCCTCACGGGGAGAATATATTCTGCGATATACGGAAGAGCTTATAACGCTTGTGGATCAGACGGAGGCTCCTGACGGAGTACAGGAAACGGTCACGGAAAGCGTACCTGAAGAATAAAGGGAAAGGGGACCGCGTATGGAAACAATGGCAGAATATCTGGCGGAACTGGTAAAGGCCGGATTGGAGGACAGAAAGGCGGCGTCTCTGCCAGAGGGAGTCTCTGTAAGGGAGATTGTAAAGATTTCAGAGGAGAACCATATGGATTATCTGCTTTTGGGAGCCTTGTTAAAAACAGATGGGCTTTCGGAGGAAGAAAAAGAGCTTTTGCGGGAAAAAGTACTGGGAAGCATGCTTTTTACCGGTATGCAGCTGCAGGAATTGAAGAAGCTGGAGGAACGGATGGAACAGGCAAAGATTCCCTGTCAACCCATGAAAGGAGCCCGGATGAAATTCTATTATCCGTCTCCGTTTCTGCGGGAAATGAGTGATATTGACATTCTGATCCACGGAGATTTCATGGAGCAGGCGGCAGTGGAACTGGAAGCCATGGGGTATGTCCTGCAACAGAAGATCAAGCATCATGATATCTATCGGAAAGCACCGGGAATCGTGGTGGAGGCGCACAGAGCCATGTATGACCGGACAGTGGACGAGAGGCAGTATGCCTATTTCTCGGATCTGTCCCGGGCGGTGCGCAGAAAGGGTTTTCTGTATGTGTATGATTTTGAGGCGGAAGATTTCTATATTTACATGATGGCTCATATGGCAAAGCATTTTTACAAGAGAGGCTGTGGTATCCGGAATCTGGTGGACATTTATGTGTTTCTGGAAAAATTCGGTGGGGAAATGAACGCAGACTATCTGCAAAAGCAGTTTGCGGGATTGGGACTGACGGCATTTACGGAGCATATGGAGAAGCTGGCCCGGATCTGGCTGCAGGGAGAGCCCGGTGAAGCGTTTTATCAGCAACTGTTTGACTATATGCAGGGGTGTGGAATCTATGGCAAGGATGAAAACGGTATCTGGAACCGGTTCTGCGATGCGCAGCCGGAGAAGGGAGAAAAGGGCCGAGATGTCCTGAAACGCTGGTACTGGTTCCCTCCTTATGAATATATGGTGTTGTATTACCCGTGGCTTTCGAGAAATCCCGTTGCGGGAAAATTTCTGCTTCCGGCAGCCTGGGGAATCCGGGCCGTCCGGGGTGTGGTCTGCGGCCGGGGAAAATACAAGCGGGAAATGCTGCGGCAGATCGATGCATCACAGATCGGTGTAAGACAGGATATCTACCGCAGACTGCAGTTACGTTTTCATTAGTCTGTTCCATTGAAATATTTATAAGGAGTGTAAGAAAGCCATGAAAAGTCCGTCAGGGTTTCTTTGGAAGAACCCATGGAAAAAAGAAACCTTACTTACCTATTATTATTCGGCGATCTTCCGCATGCAGCTGCTGCTCCTGCCGCCGGGGAAACTGCGGAAGGGCTGGGGCAGAGAAAACGAAGAATCCGCAGGAACGGCATCCCGGGAAGGATACCGGCAGGCGGCGCGTATCGCCCGGATCGTGGGAAAGGTCTGTGATAAGACTCCCTGGGAGAGTAAATGTCTGGTGCGGGCGCTGGCGGCCCAGAGACTGTTGTGCCGGCGGGGACTTTCTTCCACCCTGTATCTGGGGTGTGGCATGGAAGAAGGTAAAATGGTGGCCCATGCCTGGCTGCGTTTTGGGGAAATGTATGTGACCGGAGGGGACGGCGGCGGATATACTACCGTGGCCCGGTTCTGTAAGGAGGCTTCCGGAAAGAGGGGATAAGTATGTCGGCAATCTGGGGAATTGTGGATCTGAGTGTGGCGCAGTCAGAGGCACAAAGAAAAAATCGTGCAGGGAACCTGTGGGAAGAGGCTCTGCGGATGCGGCAGGCCTATAGGACGAGCTGCCTGGACCGGATACAGGAAAAAAGGGAGGCAACCTATTATCTGGCCTGCGGGGTACAGAATGTCACAAGGGAAGCTGTGGAAGAAAGATTCCCTTATGAAAGAAAGGGAGAGCGCAGAAGCCTGTTCGTGGCGGATGTGATCCTGGATAACCGCGGAGAACTGGTGCAGCGGTTTGGAGGCATCCGGGATCTGTGCAGCCATCCGGACGGGGAAATTCTGTATGAAAGCTTTTGCAGCCATCCGGAGGAAACGCTTGCCGTGGCCAGAGGAGCCTATGCCTGTGCGTATCTGGAGCCGGGGAAGCGGACCCTGACTTTGTTCAATGATGCGGTGGGAAACCGTTCGGTCTATTATTTTCAGGAGGAAAAAAGGGTCTATTTTTCCACGCTGCTTGCGGGGATCACCTGCGAACGGGAGAACTGGAAGGAAAATACGGGCTGGTTTGACCGGTTCTATACCATCCGGGATCTGCGGGCGGTGTCGGAACCCAGAGAGACACCCTATGCGGGGATCCTGCGACTGGCTCCGGGAGAAATTGTGGTATTTACTGAAGAAGGGGTGCACAGAAGGGAGTACTGGGATCCCTTTGCGGGACGGAGGATCCTGAGGGGGAAGACGGAAGCAGGGTACCGGGAGCTGGTGACCACGGTGTTCCGGCACTGCGTGGAGGATGTGATCCGGGAAGGCCGGGGTGGAAAAGAAACAGGAATTCTGTTAAGCGGCGGGCTGGACTCCAATGCGGTGGCGGCTTATGCAGCACCTTACCTTGCCGCCAGAGGAAAGAAACTGTATTCCTTTACTGCGGTGCCGGAGGAGAAGGAAAGAGCACGGATCCCGGGACAGTACGCTGTGGAGGATGAGAGAAGCAGTGTGGAACTGGTGCGGAGATTTCACGGGAATCTGGAACCGGAGTATCTGGTGACCAACCGGGGAGATCTGCTGGCGGAGAACCGGAGGCTGTGGGAAGTTCTGGAAGTTCCCTGTAAAGCGGTACTGAATCTGCCCTGGATGTATGAAAGTTATCGTCTGGCAGCTCAGAAAGACTGTGGGATCCTGCTGTCGGGACAGTACGGAAATATTACCATATCCTATGGGGATTTTCGAAGCCTGTTCCTGACACTGCTACATCAGGGAAGAATCAAAGAACTGGTGCGGGAGATCAATGTCTACAGCAGAAAATACCGCAGGAGCCGCAAGTGGATCTGGCGGGATCTTCTCACGGCGGAAGCCGGTGGGGATCATGAAGCGGTGTCCCGGTATATGTATGACAAAAGTGCCTTGCGGCAGATCGGAGAATATGAAGTAAAGCTGTCTCTGGCCACCGGAGTGGTGCCCAGAGATCCCACCAGAGACAAGCGGCTGATCGCACTGGTGCTAAGTCTCCCGGTGGAACAGTTCACCCATGCCGGGCAGGAGAGACGCCTGGTTCGGCAGTATTTACAGGGGAAGATCCCGGAAGAGATTCTGGCGGATGAATTCCACAAGGGAAGACAGGGCGTGGGAAGCGGGGAACTGCTCGCCTTGCAGTGGGAACGGATCTGTGAGGAACTGTCGGGGATTCCGGGTGAGACGATGTCCGGGGAAAACGGGCACTCAAAAGCAGACATGGTGCGTGGCTTTTATGTGGGCCTGGCACAGGAATATCGGAGAAGGTTTGAGGTATGATGGAATATTTTTACAGAATCTACGGACTGCGGGTGCAGTCGCAGATCCCCTTTTCGGAGGCAGTACCGGAGACGGCGGGAGAGGCAGAGGTAAAAATTGTATTCGGAAGGATGCCGGATTTCCTGCTGGAAGCGGGACAGAAGGGCTACGGGACCTGGACAAACGGCTTTGTATCGGCCTGGTTCCGCATCCGGGACGGAACACAGGTCTATGTGGAAGGGGGCAGTAGGATCACCGTGGAGCTTTCGGAGGAACCGCAACTGCTTGTGATCACTTCCCTGTTGCTCAGTGCCGGGATGGCACTGGTCTGTCTGCAGAGGGGGGAACCCTTTTTTCACGGAAGTGCATTGTATACCGGGGAACAGGCCATTTTACTCTGTGGGGAGAGCGGGGCCGGGAAGTCTACGGTGGCCATGGAATTGTTGCAAAGAAAGCTTGGATTTCTGGCGGATGACACAGTGAGGGTGCATCCGGGAACTATGGGGATGCTGGCGGAGCCTTCCTACCCGCAGCAGAAGCTTTGTCGTGATATGGCGCTGAAATGCGGGAAGCCGCTGGAAGAACTGATCTATATTGACGAAGAGAGGGACAAATATGCCTGGCGCAGACAGGATTGCTATCGGAAAGAGGCGGCGCTCCTCGGGAAGATTTTTTTGCTGCGAAAGGATGCTGTGGCCGGGTGGCAGGATGCGGTGCAGAATACCGGGGAAGAGGCAGTGAGTATCCAAAAGCTCACCGGGCAGAAAGCACTGGAGACTTTGAGCAGCCAGTTGTATCTGGCGGATACCTACCGGTACAGTACCGGGATTCCGTATCCTTTGATGGAACAGTTGGTCCGGATCGCAGGGCAGGCCGGAATCTATGAAGTGATCAGGCAGTCGGACAAGGATACACTCCACGAGGTCGTAACGAAAATCTTACAGTTTTGTTAGAAAGAGGGTATTTTTACAGGGAAATTATTATAATCAGAAATGTAAGAAATCATAAAAATGTAATAAGGAGGAATGGAAAATGAAAGCATGGAGTCAGCCCGAAATGGAGGAACTGAACGTAAGAGCAACGGCTTACAGCCCTAAGGGAGGTCTGATCGAGGACGGCGTTTACCAGTCCGATGACGGTAAGTATACTATCCCCACTTACGGTCCTTCTTCCGGCAATTCCGGAGAACCTACCGTAGACGTACAGTAGTTTTCGGACTGTATGAGAGGAAAATGCCAGAATGGATCAGGGAAGCTCATGGTTACATGGGCTTTTTTGGTGTATATGATGAGTCAGCCTGCTCGATTAACAGACGGAGACAGAGCGTGTAAAAGAAGGGAGAACAGAAAATGGACAAAACGGCAAAAATCCGAATGAAAGCGAAAAGGAATGTGACGGACCTGGCGGGAGAAAAGGTCATGGTGGATTTCGAACAGGGGAAATATTTCTGCATCAAAGGTGTGGGAAACGACATCTGGGATATGCTGGACGGGCAGGAAGGCGAAGACGGCATAACGGTGGAGGCTATCTTACATAAACTGATGGAAGAATATGAAGTGATGGAAGAGGTGTGTGAAAAAGAGGTGCTGGCATTTCTGGACAAACTGGAACAGGCGGGGATCCTGGAAGAGGTGTAGACACATATGGGAAAAATAAGAGGAAGAGATTATATTTCCTGGTTGTGGCAATATACCGCTCCCTATGCGGGCAGGATTGGTCTGCTGTTATTGTTTGGATTGTTGGAGACTTTTGCCTCGCTGGCCATGGTGCAGATCACCAAGGAGATCATTGATCATGCCACAGTGGGAAGCGGTTTCGGACGGCTGCTTACGGGTTATGTGCTGCTGTTATTGGGAATGCAGGGAATCTCGGTGTTGTCGACACTGCTTACTGCACTGGTAACGGAGCGGTTTTCCTTCGGGATCCGACGGCAGATCTATGAGAAGATCCTGCATTCTGGCTGGCGGGAAGTGACGGCCTATCATACCGGTGATCTCATGACAAGACTGACCAGCGATGCGGGAAATGTGGCGGACGGTATTGTGGGGACGATCCCCAATATCTTACAGCTGGGGATCGAGTTGGTACTGGTGTTTTGTATGTTGTTTTATTATTCCCCGCTCCTTGCGGTGTTTGCCCTGCTGGTGGCACCGGTGGCAGCCCTGTGCTCCTGGTGGCTGGGAAAACGCCTGAAACGGTTACAGGGGAAAGTGCAGGAGAGTGAGTCGGAATACCGTTCCTTTTTGCAGGAAAGTCTGGCCAACCTTCTGATCGTAAAGGCTTTTACCGGAGAGGACCGGGCGGTGGAGCGCCTGACAAAGCTGCGGGAGGAACGGTTCTACTGGGTATACCGCAAGACCGGACTGGGAACCGCCAGTTCCACGGTGATGTCACTGGCTTTTCAGGGAGGATATCTGATAGCATTTTCCTACGGGGCATGGCAGCTGTCGAGACAACAGATCACCTACGGTACTATGTCGGTATTTCTGACACTGGTGAACCGGGTACAGGCGCCGATCCTGGGACTGGCCCAGCAGATTCCCCGGATCATTGCCCTGTTGACTTCCGCCGGGAGAATCATGGAGTTACAGAGAATTCCCGGGGAGCAAAGGGCAGCCGGAGAGATCCGTGGATGGGAGATCGGAGTGGAGCTTCGAAATGTATGCTTCGGATATACCAGGGAACCGGTGCTGAAACGGGTGAATCTGAAGATCTGTCCGGGAGAATTTGTCGCCATTGTAGGAGAGTCCGGTATCGGCAAGACAACACTGATCCGCATTCTGATGGCCTTTCTGGAAACGGGAGCGGGAACGGTGGATTTCTACAATGGCAGCGGACAGAGGCAGGAGACCGGAGCTTTCGTCCGGAAGTTTATTGCCTATGTCCCCCAGGGGAATACTCTGTTCAGCGGAACCGTGAGAGAAAATCTGCAGATGGGCAGAGAAGATGCTTCGGAGGAAGAATTGTGGGCGGCCCTGAAACTGGCTTCCGGAGAAAATTTTGTCCGGTCACTGCCGGAGGGGCTGGATACCGTCATCGGGGAAAGAGGGCATGGCCTGTCGGAAGGACAGGCGCAGCGGATCGCCATTGCCAGAGCCTTTTTGCGGAGAGCACCGTTTCTGATCCTGGATGAGGCCACCTCGGCGCTGGATGAAGCTACGGAGGTCGCTGTATTGCAGGGGCTCCGGGCATTAGAACCGAGACCCACCTGCCTGCTTATCACCCACAGGAAGGGTGTTTTAAAATATTGTGACAGAGAACTTTGCATCCGGGAAGGGAGTGTGACGGAAGAATGCAGTACCACTACTATCTGTACGGCATGAGGGTAACAGCGGATCTGGACTTTGTACAGCTGGATCCGGTGCGTTTACCGGAGGATGACAGGGACTTCGGACGGGAAAAGGTCCGGATCCGGGCGATGGACGAAGAGGAGGAAGCACAGTTTCGGAAAGAACACGGAGACTGCGTCTGCGGAAGTTTTTTGGGTACAGAAAAAGGCTGGTTGTGTAATCGTACGCTGGCCATGAGTGTGGAGCGGGGACAGGTGATCCGGTATCACATCCGGAAGGGAGGAGATCCCGGAGCGGTACGAACCTATCTGCTGGGCTTTGGAATAGCAATGCTCAGCATTCAGCAGGGAAAACTTCCCATCCATTGCAGTGCGCTGGCAACTCCGGAAGGTGGTGCGATCCTGATCGCCGGAGAGAGTGGCGCGGGCAAGTCCACACTGACGGCAGAACTGCTGAAACGGGGGTATCGTTTTCTGGCAGACGATATGGCAGTGGTGGACATTTCCGGAAAAGAAGGGGTGTGGGTGTATCCGGCTTTTCCTTATATGAAGCTGTGCAGGGATGTGGTGCTGAGGCAGGGATATCCCCCGGAAGAACTTTTGTATATTGATGAAAAAAAGGACAAATTTCTGGTGCCCTGTACCGGGGTATTTCAAAGGGAAAAGGCCAGACTGGAACGATTTGTTTTTCTGGGAATCCGATGGAAAAAAGAGGCGGAAGATAAGTCCGGGAAGATAAAAGCAGAAAAAATCACAGGTCCCGACAGCATGATCGTGTATAAAGACAATCTGTTCTTAAGACATCTGTGGAAAAAACAGGATCCGGGAATGGAAATCTGGCAGAACTGCCTGAAAATAGCGGAGCAGATACCGGTCTTTTGGATAAGGAGACCGGCAGCAGGTGATTCCACTGCCGAGGTGGCAGCGGAAGTACACGCACTGCGAAACGTCGTGTCAGCTTAAGAACTCTTCCGGTTCCTCAGAAGGCTGCGGGGGCTGACAGTCGCCGCCACCGGGATGGTGTCCGGGATGATGTCCTCCTCCGCCGGGATGTCCGGGGTACCAGGGAAACCATCCACAGGCGGTCTCGGATACCTTCAGTTCCATCAGTTCAGGTTGTGTCCAATGCTTCATAAGAATTCTCCTTTCCGTCTGCCTTATGCAGAGATGTACACGGGGAAAGTCCCTGTGTGACTACAGCATAGGGAACACAGGGGCGGAAGTAAAGAAATGTATCATGATTGTAAGAATTTTGCAGGAAGTGTCACAGAAAAGATACTGCCTGCACCGGGGGCATTTTCGCAGGACACGGTTCCGCCGTGACGTTCTGTGATCGTCTTTACAATGGCCAGTCCCAGACCACTGCCGGTGGCAGAACCGGGAGTTCTGGCGGAGGAGACGGTGTAGGTGCGGTTAAAGATCCGCTCGAGGTCCTCCGGCGGAATGCCGGGCCCCTCATCGGTCACGGAGATCCGGAGAGAAGTAAGGTCAGCGGAAGGCGCGGCAGACAGAGTGATTTTCGTTCCGGCGGGAGCATATTTTGCGGCATTGCTGAGCAGATTGTCCAGAATCCGTATCAGTTTTCCGGGATCTGCAAAAAGGGTGGCATGGAGATCCTGCGGTACAGATAAACAGAGAAGATGACCGGCATAGTGGCTGTCCGGAAGTGCGGTATAGAAATATTCTTCCAGAAAGGCCGGGGCATCCAGTTCCTGAAAGGAAAAGGCGTGGGAAGGATCCTCCAGAGTGAACAACTCGTACATATCCCGGATCAGATGTTCCAGTGTCCCAGTCCGGTGATCGATCAGGGTGAGGGCACCTTCGATATCCTGTGCAGACAGAGACTGTCCGGAAGTAAGATAATCCACGGCACTGCGGATGGCAGTGAGGGGAGCCCGCAGATCATGGGAGAGATTGGCCAGCATTTCCGTACGTTCCTGTTGCAGGTGTTGCAGGGAGCGATTGCTGGCATTTAACTGCGCGGTGATTTCCAGCAGCCTGCGGGACAGTTCTTCCACGGTCTCCTGTTCGAGAGAGGGAGAACGGAAAACGGGGCGGGAATTTTGTGCCATGGTCAGATACCTCCTTTCAGAAAACGATACCCTTTGGACCAGACGGTCTCGATGCGGTTCTCCAATTCGTAATTGCCCTCGAAACGTTTGCGGAGACGGCTGACATTGACCATAACGCTGCGTCTGTCACTTTCCCGGTAGACACCGAAGAGAGCCGTTCCCAGTTCCTCGAAGGTGATGTCCCGGTCCGGGTGTTCTGCCAGATACAGCAGGACTTCATATTCCCGGTTGGCGAGACACAGATCCTGTTCCCGGTAGAAGGCCTTGTGGGCTACCCTGTCGATGGAAAGATTTCCGATCGTCAGTACCAGATCGGAAGAAGCCTGCGCCAGTTGTCTGCGCCTGCGGATCAGGAGGTCCACCCGGGCTTTCAGCTCCCGGAGACTGTAGGGTTTGACCAGATAATCGTCCCCGCCGCAGGTAAGTCCCCGGATCACATCTTCCTCGGAACTTCTGGCAGTGAGAAACAGGATCGGCACAGAGGAAAAAGAGCGGATGTAACGGCACACCCGGTAACCGTCGGCTTCGGGCAGCATAACATCCAGTAAGATACAATCCGGAAGATTCTTTCGAACGGATAAGACACCTTCCCGGGGGGAGATGGCAGTATACACGGTGAATCCCGCACCGGTGAGATATTTCTGATTGATCGCCAGCACTTCGGCATCATCATCGATCAGCACAAGCTTGAACATAGTATTATCTTACCTCCTTTGCTGGTGCTATTTTAGCATGGGGGAAAAACGATTGTCACCAAAGGAAGGTCGACAGAGAGAGACAAAGGACAGCGGAAAACGACAGACCGGATGAAAAAGTGACACGAGAAGGGGGAGAAAAATGAATCGGTCAAATACGAGTGCAAATAAGGATATCGGACACATAGTAAAGGATATGCTGCGGCTTCTGGTGGCTTATGGAGTGGCTGTGTTATTTATGGGAAGAGCATGGAGCCTTCGGACACTTGGGGGTATGACAGGGCTGGCAGCGATATTCGTGCTGCTTTATGTATTGGGAAAGGAAGAGCAATATCTGTATAATGTGACCCTGTTCGGTTATCCGGACAGGATACAGCGGCGCAGAACAGGATCGTTTCTGGTGGCAACAGCGGCAACCGTGGTCCTGCTGCCATATATTACAGAGGATCAGAGGGGATATTTTCTGTTTCTGATCCTGGCGTACAGTCTGGAAAGCGTACCGTTGCTGCGACACGGCAGATGCTGCAGAGACATGGAAAGAAATCGCGGGGAAGTGCCGCGTACCGCATTTGTGGGAAGAAGGGCGCAGTACAACAAGTTTCGGTATTTTTTGAAGAAGACCAGCATCCCCATGGAGCTTGTGGGGTATATTGCGGCATCGGCACAGGAACTGGCACAGATTTCAGAAGGAGATGCAGGAGAATATCTGGGAAGTCTGGAAGATCTGGAAATGCTGATCCGCCGGTACCATCTGGATCAGATCTATATTCTGCAAAAGCGCGAGGAACAGCTTTTTTCCATGCAGAAATATGTGGATCTGTGCATTGATATGGGGGTGACGGTACGGATGGTGGTGGATTTCTATAAGAGGCGCAGAGCCGACAGTTATGTAAGCTGTGTGGGAACCTATCCGGTCATCACCTACCATACGGTGACGTTGAATACCGGAGAACAGGTGATAAAACGGATCATGGATGTGGCAGGAGGCCTGGCAGGGATCGTTTTGTTTTCTCCGGTGATGTTATTGGCGGCGCTGGCCATTAAGCTGGATTCCCCCGGTCCTGTGATCTTCCGGCAGACCCGGGTCGGGAAAAACGGCAGGACATTTCAGATCTATAAATTCCGTAGCATGTATGTGGATGCGGAAGAGAGAAAGTCAGAGCTGCTGTCGCAAAATGAGATCGCGGGGGGCGTAATGTTCAAGATCCGGGAGGATCCCCGGATCACCCGGGTGGGCAGGATCCTGCGGAATTTAAGCATTGATGAGCTGCCACAGTTTTTTAATGTGTTGGGAGGTTCCATGAGTCTGGTGGGAACGAGACCGCCGACCCCGGACGAGGTGGAGAAATACGGCACAAGGCAGTGGCGGCGGATCAGTATCAAGCCGGGCTTGACGGGCATGTGGCAGGTGAACGGCAGGAGTCTGGTGACGGATTTCGAAAAGATTGTGGAGCTGGATGTGGAATATATTGATAACTGGTCACTGATGGAGGATATCCGGATTTTGTGCAAGACGGTGACAGTGTTGTTAAAGCATGCGGATGCGTATTAGAAAGAGAGGCAGAAGAGGTGGAATGAAGATGCATGGAACCCGGGTGAACTGGGTAGGAATGACCGGTGCCGTGGTATTGTTTGGATATGGATGGTGGAGAGAACCGTTGGCGGCGGTGCTGGGAGGGATGATCCTGCTTGCGGATCTGCTGGCCATGGAGGTGAGTGTAAGGAAAAGGGATGGGAAAAATGCTAAGAATACAATGTTTTGAAAAAAATGTAAAAAAAAAGAAAAATATTTCTGTTTTTCTGAACCTTTTTTCTGAGACGGAGAGTCTTAATAGATAAGACAGAATAAAAGGGGCGTTTTAACAGGCATCTCTGGAAGAAAGGAGCAAAAGGGGACATGGAAGAACGAAGACGGATCGACCGTGTGGGCTACCAGGCAAAGAGTGTTATCGTGGTATGTGATACCGGGGAAAGCATTTTTGTGGAGACCCGGAATGTCAGTCCGCTGGGCATAGCCTTTACGATGCCGGCAGGATCTCCTGACCTTAAGGGGAAAGACATCATAATCGTAGCGGATACGATGATCATGTATGCAGATGTCACCAGACAGGAGGAGCAAGAAGACGGAAATTTTAAAGTAGCTATTTCGGCAAAGAAGTTCACGCCGGAGGTGCTGCAGTATTTATTTGAACATATTGTTGAAAAATAGAATGGAGAGGAAAAATCATATGAGAAAAAACAGTAAGAACGAAAAAGTGATTCGTGCTATGGCGATCGGCATTTCCGCAATGCTGATGGCATCTTCACCGTTGACTGCACTGGCAGCAGAAGGAGAGGGGAATTCTTCCGAAGGAAACGAGGATAAGAACATTACAGTGACACCGGAAGCCGGTGTATGCGATCAGGCGGAAGCAGCCGCAAAAGATGCTGACAAGGCTGTAGAGGGCGCCGAAAAGAGTGCCGCTGATGTGAAGGCGGAAGTGGTTGACAAGGTGGCAGCCGGAGATGTGAAGGATGCCGGGGGAAAGGATCTGTCTCAGGACATTCTGGATGCCAATGCCAAAGTAGAGGATAAGACTGTTGAAGACGGTTCATCCCTGAAGGATGCAGAGTCTGCCGTAGAGAATGCAGATACTGCGCTGGGGGTTGCGGAAGCCAATGACAAGCTGTCCGACGCAGAACTGAATAAGGCAGCTGATGCTGCGGCAAATGCAGGACAGACTGCGGCAGAAGCAAAGGATGCCATGCAGGCTTCCCAGGATAAGGTAAATGGACAGATCGAGAATATCAAGGATGCTGCTTCTATCACCGATGCCAATGCTGCCTATGAAGAAGTAAAGACTACCGTGGATCAGGCACAGGCAGATTTTGATGCAAAGCTCGGGGAGTACAATACCGCCAAGGCAGCTTATGAAGAAGCCGCAAAGAAACTGGCGGATTATGAAAAGGCATATGAGGATGCGGTAAACAGTGCAGATGCCAATGCAGATGCCGCAGCTACTGAGTTGAAAGCAGCGCAGGAAAATGCAGAAGCACTGGCAAAGGCTCTGGAAGCTGCCAAGAGCGCAGTGGATACCTCCGCAGCAGGTGCCATGGATATTGCAGATAAGGAAGCTCTGACACAGGGAGATCAGGGACTTAACTGGAAAAATGAGGATAAGCTTTTTATTTCCATTATGCAGAATTATTATCTGCCCGAGGTACTGAAGATCACTGCCGATGATATTAAGGTTGTCCGCAGACAGGGTGAAGACAATAATACCAAGAATTATTTTGAAGTAACCTATACCGATGAGAATGGTAATAAGCAGACAAAGTATTACAACTATGTGATGGATGACAAACAGACTTCCAAGGACAATATCGTGATCTTTGAGAAGCGAATTGAGGAAGTAAACTGGAAGACGGCGCAGGAGACCAATCCGGATCAGTATGTGAAGGAAAACGGGGATACTATCACTGTTTCCGAAGTGGAAAAAGGTCTGAAAGACGGAACCATTATTGCAGTAGATGGAAAGAAAGTGATCAAGAACGACGGAACCGAGAGTATCATTATTTCTGACAATAACCAGAAGACCGAAAACGGCGAGGTTGATACTGATGTAAATGAGGTTACCGAGAAGGAATCCTGGAAACTGGATGAGAACGGCAACCTGGTCAAGACCGTGACCGCTGATGTGACCACCATCACCTATACCGATGCAAAATTCACTTCTTCCGAACAGTATCAGACAGTGGCAGAGAGAGATGCTGCAGCTGCTGAAAAGGAAAAGGAATTGGAAAATGCCAATAACGGTAAGGAAGCAACCGTTACAGGAACAGAAAAAACGGATTATACTTATACCGGTAACGGAACCTACATTCCTACCTTTACGAAGACTGTGAATGTGAAGGATGAAGAGGTTGAATGGAAGCATACAGATAAAAAGACGGATTATGGTGTAAGAACAGAGGAAGAAGCAGTAGCAAAGGTTACGAAAGAGCAGGAGAAGGCGTTAAGCAATAAGATTAACGATGATGACGACTTATACCTGATCGGTGTAAGCAGTGATCTTAAGGTAACCGGCTATACAGAAGATCACTGGTATGATGATTCCGACTTCCTCGTATCCGGCACTGTATCCGCAACCTACGCAAAGGTTACCAAGAAAACTGTCGATCAGAGTACCTTCGGTTCTCTTTGGAATGATATCAAAGCCCTGTTTGGTAATGGAGAAGCTACGAACAAGAAGCTGGAAGATGCAGCCAGAAAGGCAGTCGAGGCAGAAGGCGGTATTTTCGTAAGTGCCAACTGGGATGACTGGAAGTTCGGCAAGGCAACCATCCGCTATGTGGCAGGTGTCAGCGTTAAGACCGATGAGAAGACCTCTGCTGAGGAGGCACAGAATGCGGTACAGGATGCAGCACTGGCACAGGCAAAAGCAAGTGGCGCAACCGGTGTGTACAATGTGAAGACTACAGATACCGATACCATTGCTCATACCAGCTATTCCTATGAGATTGATTATCTGGAGAAAACCGGAGAGACCACAACCAATACTGCTGTCAGAACTGAGACTTATGAAAATGCAGAAGTGCTGACCGGCCAGATCATCCAGAACCTGAATTACATTCAGGGCAACATTAAGCTCACCCAAAAGGATGAAGCCTATCGTAAATTCGTAGATGATGCCAAGGCTCTGACCCAAAAGTATCAGAAGCTGTTACAGGATGCACAGGACGCACAGGGTAAGGTGGAAGATGCACAGGGCAAGGTAGAAGAGCTGAAGGCAGAGATCGAAGCTCTGAAGAGTAACAGAACCAGTAACCTTGGAGCTCTGAAGGAACTGGAAGGAAAGCTGGCCGTGGCTGAACAGAACAAAAAGGATGCAGAAGATACTCTGAAGGAGATTCTGGACAGCCTGGATGAGGCAGGCGGAGAGTTGGATAAGGCGATCGAGCGTCTGACTCCCGCACCTACACCCGGAACACCTGCAGGTGGAGAAGGTGAGACCGGGGGTGCTGGTGATACAGAGGAAGGCGGCGCCGGAGAGGCAGCAACAGTTGTTACACCTGTTGCACTGGCAGCAGCACCCGCAGCACAGGCAACCGTAGTTGCACAGAACCAGGCAGCAGCACCCGTTGTACAGATCGCTGACGAAGCAGCACCTCTTGCAGAAGCAGCTCCTGCAAATACACAGGAAACCGTTCAGGCAGGTTCCGATAAGGAAGAGACCAAGGAAGCCGTAAATATCGAAGAAGAGGCTGTTCCCCTGGCAGATGTTGCCGTAGAGAGCGAACAGGCAAAGATGTCCTGGTGGTGGTGGCTGATCATTCTGATCCTCGGTGCAACCGGATATGAAATGTACAAGAAGCACAATGAGAAGAAGCTGAAGGCTCAGGCAGAAAATGCAGGAGATATCGAAGAATAAAAGATAACAAAAAAGACATCCATTGGGATTTTCCCGGTGGATGTCGTTTTTTAGACCTTGGAAAGCGGATTACTCGAAGAGCTCTTCAACTTTTTCCAGATTACCGTCTCCGGTCAGAAGAAGAGTCACTGTGGCCTGGGCACTGCTGATATCGGTTGTCCCCTCAACGCATAATTCACCGTCAGTATTGTAGAGAGCCCATTGGAACTCATTGACAGAGGAGGGCCAGTCTGCTTCCATAGAGATCGATTCCTGATCCGACAGGGAATCCATATTTACCTGTTCCCCGGTCACGGGATCAATGACCGCTACCATACCGATTTCGATGCCGCACATATTGACTACTGACAGAGTGAGTGCCCTGGTATCCTCCGAAGTGGATTCTATGGCAGACGAATCGGAATCCGGGGAAACATCGGCAGGCTGGGCGGCAACAGTCTCAGACGGGGAGGTGGAAGCAGTCGTGGCGGAGGATGTATCCTCTCTGTCAGAATTCTGACTGCATCCTCCGAATAACAGACAACAGGACAATATACTTACAGCAAAAATATGTCGTATGAAACTTTTTTTCATAATAATCTCCATTCTGCAGACGATTCCTTCCGTCGGAGAAATCGCGAATCAAATTTCAAATTTGATTCTGCGATAAGGGCTGCTTTGTGACGCCTGCAGCACAAATAGCCGTGTGAAAATCTATATCACCATTATATCGGATTTCACATAAAAAGTAAATTTATGCGATAAAAATTTCCGGAAGCAGACCGGTAGGAATTCCTGAAAAAAATATCGAAAAATGTGAGCCGTTTTTCATGGATAAGTAGTCTTTATAGATAGAGACTAAGAAATAACGGAGGCGGTCGAGATGAGCGGCATGCTATATTCCATACCTGTGATTTTGACAGGTTATCGAATCGTACAAATTGAAGATGAAGCGACACCGCTTGCACAGGCAGCAAAGAGTGGATATTACGGTGACACAGTAGCCGGAATGCTGGGCATTGGTGTTTTATTACTCTTGGTGATTTATTTTATATTATGCAGAAAATACCAGAAAAGAATCATAGAATTGCAGGAAAATGCACATCCCGGCTGGAACTGGTGGAAGCTTAGAAAGCAGGTAACCGAACTGGAGGATAAAAAGGCAGAAGGAATTGTCGAGGATATCCGGCGGGCAGCGCAAAGCTATATGACTGTTTAAATTTAATCAGAAAGATCCGGGGATCATCCCCGGATTTTTTACACCAGATTTATAAAAGTGAAGTATTTCGTTGCTGATGTCTGCCGGGAATGTTATAATCATGTATGTGGCCGGTTCAGAGACCTGTGCCACAAGCATAGGAAAGAAAAGGAAGGCAATCTATGAAAGTCTTGGTAACAGGCGTAAAAGGCCAGTTGGGATATGATGTGGTAAATGAGTTGACAAAGTGCGGAATTGAGGCTGTCGGCGTGGATATTCAGGAGATGGATATCACAGATGCGGCCAGCGTGGAAAAGGTGATCGGAGAGGCGGCACCGGACGCTGTGGTACACTGTGCAGCCTATACCGCAGTGGATGCAGCGGAGGATAACGTGGAAATCTGCCGTAAGGTCAATGCGGACGGCACACAGAACATTGCGAATGTCTGCAAGAAGCTGGACTGCAAGATGGTCTATATCAGTACCGATTATGTGTTTGACGGCGAGGGCACCAGACCCTGGGAGCCAGAGGACGAGCGTCATCCGCTGAATGTATACGGACAGACCAAATACGAAGGAGAACTGGCAGTACAGAAGACACTGGAGAAATATTTTATCGTAAGAATCTCCTGGGTATTCGGAGTCAACGGCAAGAACTTCATCAAGACCATGCTGAATCTGGGCAAGACCCATGATCATCTCACAGTGGTGAATGACCAGTTCGGATCTCCTACCTATACTTATGATCTGGCAAGGCTTCTGGTGGATATGATCCTGACGGATAAATACGGTATCTATCATGCTACCAACGAAGGTATCTGTAACTGGTATGAATTTGCCTGCGAGATATTCCGCCAGGCTGGCATGAAAGTGGATGTGGCTCCTGTACCGGCTTCCGAGTATCCGACGAAAGCCAAGCGACCGGAGAACAGCCGCATGAGCAAAGCCAAGCTGACAGAGAACGGATTCGTAAGGCTTCCCTCCTGGCAGGATGCGTTAGAGAGATATCTGAAAGAAATCCTGTAAACAGACTTTGTGTAAGCAGGAAAATAACGGGAAATACTTCAGGGAGCGGTATCGGAAACGGTACGGCTCCCATTTTGGCGAATGTACATCATCGAGCTTTTAAGCGAGATGGTGTACAAAGTATACAAATCGAGTAGGAGCCAGCCTACTCGACTTATAATATATGAAAAAGTCATGAAAAACCCTGTAAATTTCACGAAAAACCTGTTGACAACGGAAGTCGGAACAAGTATACTGTTAAAGCGTGCCAGAAAAGGTGCGTCTATTATACTATTAAGAAAGAGGTGAAACAGAATGCCAACATTTAACCAGTTAGTAAGAAAAGGACGTCAGACTTCTGTTAAGAAGTCTACTGCACCTGCTCTCCAGAAGGGTTACAACTCTCTTCACAAGAAAGCAACAGACGTTTCTGCTCCCCAGAAGCGTGGTGTATGTACCGCTGTTAAGACAGCAACTCCTAAAAAGCCTAACTCTGCTCTTAGAAAGATCGCCAGAGTACGTCTTTCCAACGGAATCGAAGTTACCAGCTACATTCCCGGTGAAGGTCACAATCTGCAGGAGCACAGCGTTGTTTTGATCCGTGGTGGTCGTGTTAAGGACCTGCCCGGTACCAGATACCACATCATCCGTGGTACCCTTGATACCGCCGGTGTCGCTAACAGAAAACAGGCTCGTTCCAAGTACGGCGCTAAGAGACCTAAGGATGCTAAGAAATAAGTAGTATCCGGGGCGTTTTGAACATCGGACCGAGAGTTCGATGAAAATCCGCGAGGATTTTTGGAGATGTCAGCGAGACATCTTTGTACCACAAAAACGAAACTAAGAAAAGTGTTGGAATTCTGTGATACAGATATAACAGCGCGAACACTTGGGGAAACACATGTGAGTACCGATGATTTAACGTAACTAGTGAGAAGACAAGACCGACATGAAAAGAGAGCGTAAGCTTGCTTACGAGCGAACTTTTTATGGAGGGATTGGTCGGCGAACAGCCGACATCGAGGCATCTTTGATGCCGAGATAACGGATCTCACGAGAACAATTTGTTAAGGAGGGAAGAACCGTGCCACGTAAAGGACATATTCAGAAAAGAGATGTATTAGCAGATCCTTTATACAACAACAAAGTGGTTACCAAGCTTGTCAACAACATCATGCTGGATGGCAAGAAGGGTGTAGCCCAGAAGATCGTATACGGAGCATTTGCTAAGGTTGAAGAGAAGAGCGGCAAGCCTGCTCTGGAAGTATTCGAAGAGGCTATGAACAACATCATGCCTGTTCTGGAAGTAAAAGCAAGACGTATCGGTGGTGCTACCTATCAGGTACCTATCGAGGTCAGACCTGAGAGACGTCAGGCTCTGGGCCTTCGTTGGTTGACCATGTTCTCTCGTAAGAGAAGTGAGAAGACCATGGAAGACAGACTTGCTAACGAAATTCTTGACGCAGCCAACAATACCGGATCTGCAGTTAAGAGAAAAGAAGACATGCACAAGATGGCAGAGGCAAACAAGGCTTTTGCTCATTACAGATTCTAGTAGGAGGGAAAAAACTTGGCTGGAAGAGAATATCCGTTAGAGAGAACCAGAAATATCGGAATTATGGCTCATATCGATGCCGGTAAGACCACTACTACCGAGCGTATTCTGTATTACACAGGTGTTAACTACAAGATCGGTGATACTCACGAAGGTACTGCTACCATGGACTGGATGGCTCAGGAGCAGGAGAGAGGTATTACCATTACATCTGCAGCTACTACCTGTCACTGGACTCTTGAAAAAGAGACCAAACCCATGCCCGGTGCTCTGGAGCATCGTATCAACATCATTGATACCCCGGGTCACGTAGACTTCACCGTTGAGGTTGAGCGTTCCCTTCGTGTACTGGATGGCGCCGTTGGTGTCTTCTGTGCAAAGGGTGGTGTAGAGCCTCAGTCCGAGAACGTATGGCGTCAGGCTGATACCTACAATGTACCGCGTATGGCATTCATCAACAAGATGGATATCCTGGGTGCAAACTTCTATGGCTGTGTAGAGCAGATCAAGACCAGACTTGGTAAGAATGCTATCTGTTTACAGCTTCCGATCGGCAAGGAAGATGATTTCAAGGGAATTATCGACCTGTTCGAGATGAAAGCATACATCTACAATGATGATAAGGGTGAGGACATCAGCATCCTTGATATCCCGGAGGATATGAAGGATGACGCTGAGCTTTACCACACCGAGCTGGTAGAGAAGATCTGCGAGCTGGATGATGATCTGATGATGCAGTATCTGGAAGGTGAAGAGCCATCTGTAGATGAATTAAAGAAAGCATTAAGAAAGGCAACCTGTGAGTGTACAGCTATTCCTGTATGCTGCGGTTCCGCTTATCGTAACAAGGGCGTTCAGAAGCTTCTGGATGCGATCCTTGAATATATGCCTGCACCAACCGATATCCCATCTATCAAGGGTGTGGATCTGGACGGCAACGAAGTAGTACGTCATTCTTCTGATGAAGAGCCATTCGCTGCTCTTGCATTCAAGATCATGACTGACCCATTCGTTGGTAAGTTAGCTTACTTCCGTGTTTATTCCGGTTCCTTAGCATCCGGTTCTTATGTACTGAATGCTACAAAGGATAAGAAGGAGCGTGTAGGACGTATCCTTCAGATGCATGCAAACAAGAGACACGAACTTGATCGTGTATACTCTGGTGATATTGCTGCAGCCGTTGGTTTCAAGAATACCACAACTGGTGATACCATCTGTGATGAACAGCATCCAGTAATCCTGGAGTCTATGGAATTCCCAGAGCCAGTTATCGATATCGCTATCGAGCCTAAGACAAAAGCAAGCCAGGATAAGATGGGCGACGCTCTTGTAAAGCTGGCAGAAGAAGATCCTACTTTCCGTGTTCGTACCGACGAAGAGACTGGTCAGACCATCATCGCCGGTATGGGTGAGCTGCATCTGGACATCATCGTAGACCGTCTGCTGCGTGAATTCAACGTAG
>OHAY01000186.1_pt1 | contig 68455 bp, 65 predicted proteins | sample 1577191 | NCBI WGS metagenome assembly OHAY01 (sample SAMEA3541504, study PRJEB24748) | human gut metagenome | biome: human gut; feature: human-associated habitat; material: faeces | place: China | collected 2012 | reverse complement strand
GAGGTTTAAGGGTGTTAACCTTGCTCCGAAGGAGAAGGTCCGGTCGGAGACCGGGAATGAGATGTAGTTCCCCAAGGCTTCAGCCTTGGTTGTCTGGTTTTATCTTTTATCTTTACTTTCCCCACGATGCTGCTCTGCAGCGAGCGATTTCTTTGCTCTACTCCTTGATCCTCTTTTCTTTCCATATATAAGGAAAATAAAATAGCAGTTTGTTTTCCTGGCTGTTTTTTATTTTCAGAAATGCTTTTCTATTTTCCAAATGCGTTCTGTATTTTAAAATCCTGCTTGTTTTCCGCGGAGCGCTTTCTGTTTTTTCCAAGCGCAGCGTCGTCCGGTTTTAATCATTTCCTTCAAGGCAACGCCTTGGTTTAAGGGTGTCAGAGCTCGCCCCGCAGGGGGAGCTGGCGACGGAGTCGACTGAGGAGGTTCATTTCTGCGAGCAGCGCGAGGTCGTATTGTGTTTTCAGCCAACGCCTGGTTGGCTTGTTTTCCTTCTTGTACGGTTTTCCCTTTTATCCATTCCCCTCCCTTTTCCTTTATATAGGTTTCCCCCCCTTTACCATCTTTTTACTGATCCTGCTCTTTACTTCTTATCTTTACCGTGGTAAAGTATAACTACATTAATTAATAAACGCGTTAAATTATTGTAGTGAGGCGGTGTTTCGATGAATAAGACACTGGATGAGATGAAGATGATCCATGAGGAGGAGATGCAGAGTTACGGGCGGATCCAGGATCGGGTGATTTCGGTGATGCTGTCTCATGGTTGCAAGATTGTGCAGACGCCAAGTTTTGAGGATTATGACTCTTACGGGACGTATTTTCCGTCGCTGCGCAAGGAGATGATCAAGACGATCGATTCGGACGGGTCGGTGCTGGTGCTTCGGCCGGATGTGACGCTGCCTCTGGTGAAGGCGGCGGCGATTGAGTTTCCGGACGGGTCGGAGCTTTTGAAGTACGGGTACGTGACGACGGTGTTCCGCAATTATTATGGCATGACGTCGCATGGCAGGGATTTCCTGCAGGCAGGTGTCGAGGTGCTGGGGGATCCTACGCCGGAGTGTGACGGGGAAGTGATTGTCACGGCGGCGGAGTTCCTGGAGTCGGTGGGCATCGAAAGCATGCGGATCGACCTTGGCACGGTGGCTTACATGGATGCGCTTTTCGAGGCGCTGGAGCTTTCAGAACGGCAGGCGGATGAGCTTCGTTCGTGCATGGAGAAGAGAAATCTGGTTTCCTTTAGGGAAATCGCAGAGTCCCTCCCCCTTTCTGGCAAGCGGCGCACGGCGCTTTTGGAGCTGCCTTCGCTTTTCGGGCCGTACGGGCCGACGATGTCGCGGGCGCGTTCGCTCTGTCTGAACGGGCAGATGGATCAGGCGCTCGACCGGATCAGCCGGGTGTATGAGTATCTGGCCAGTGCGGGATATGAGAAGCTCGCGCACCAGGACTTCGGGTTTGCTTCGCACATGGGATATTATTCGGACCTCGTCTTCCGCATTTACGTCGACGATGCGCTCTATTCGCTCGTGAGCGGCGGACGTTATGACAAACTTTCCGAGCAGTTCGGCCCGGCGCGTCCGGCCTGTGGGTTCGGGATGAATATGAATCTCCTCTACGAGTACATGACGGACTCAGGGCTTCTCGATGAGGAAGGACCTTCCTTCCAGCTGGCGGTTTCCTACGACCGCTTCTCGAAGAACCTCGCCGCCGACCTCACGCGCTGGAGGAAGAAGGGGTACCGCGTGATGGGGTACCGTCTAGGAAATACAGTCGATCCTTCCGATTACGCCGCCATGGCCGTGTACCGGGACGGATCGTATGAAACGGGCGGGGAAATCCTCTCGCCGGATGAAATGGAAAAGAAACTGGAGGCGATGAAATCATGCTGCACATAGCTTTCGCAAAGGGCCGTATCGCAAAGACGGTCATGAAGAATCTCGCCGCCGCGGGTTTTAATTTCCCCACATACGACGATGACAGCCGGAAGCTCATTTTCACCGATGAAACAGGCATGCTGAAGGTGACGCTCGTGAAATCTCCGGACGTCGTGGTCTATGTCGAGCGCGGCGCGGCGGATGCCGGAGTCGTCGGAAGCGATGTCATCGAAGAAGACGGGGCCGGCGACACGTACGTGCTCCTCGACCTTAACATCGCAAAGTGCCGGATGGCCGTCGCAGGCATCAAGGGCCGCCAGAACGTCCTCGAAAAAAGGATGATCACCGCGGCATCGAAGTACCCGCGCATTGCCCGTACCTATTTCGAAAGCAGGCACAAGAGCGTGGACATTATCAAGCTGAACGGATCCGTCGAGCTGGCGCCGCTGGTGGGGCTCTCGGATGTGATCGTGGATATCGTGGAGACGGGAACGACGCTGAAGGAAAACGGCCTGGAAGCCTACGATTTCTTCATGGACCTCTCGGCCCGCCTCATTTGCAATAAAGTATCGTACAAGATGAAACAGGATGAGCTCAAGAAACTCATCAGCAGCATAGAAAAGAAAGGATGACCGATATGAAATGGATTACCGTGCCGGAGGAAGGCCTCTCCCTCCGCGACGTACGCCGCCTGACCGAGCGCAGCGTCAATTTGTCAGCTGAGGTGGAAGCATCTGTTTCCGCCATTTTGAAGGACGTGCGTGAAAACGGCGATGCGGCCGTGCGCGCCCTGACAGAAAAATTCGACGGTGTCACCCTTTCTGACTTCCGCGTGACGGAAGAGGAAATCGAGGAAGCGCTGACCCTGATCGAACCGGGAATGCTTGACGTCCTGAAGGAAGCGCGTGACAATATCGCCGCTTTCCATCAGGAGCAGAAGAAGGAATCCTGGATCAAGGAATTCCGTCCCGGCGTCCGCTTAGGCGAGCAGTACGAACCGATTCAGAGAGTCGGCGTCTACGTGCCGGGCGGTCTCGCGGCCTATCCGTCGACCGTCCTCATGGATACCGTTCCCGCCTTCGTGGCCGGCTGCCCCTCTGTCGTCATGACGACGCCTCCCGGGAAGGATGGCGAAGTAAATCCGAACATCCTCGCCGCTGCCTACGTTTCCGGCGTGAAGGAAATCTACAAAGTCGGCGGCGCGCAGGGCATTGCGATGCTGGCGTACGGCACCGAGACCGTCGAACCTGTCTTCAAGATTGCAGGCCCGGGCAATGCCTTCGTCGCTATGGCCAAGCGCCTCGTCTTTGGCACCGTCGGCATCGACATGATTGCAGGCCCCTCTGAAGTCTGCTGCGTCGCTGACGGCAGCGCGAATCCGGAATGGATTGCCGCCGACCTCCTCTCTCAGGCAGAACACGACCGCCGCGCGGCTGTCTTCCTCATCACGCCCGATGCCGATTTCGGCAAAAAGGTCGAGGAAGCCATGACCCGCCAGACGAAGGAAAGAAACCGCAAAGACATCATCGAAAGCTCGATCGGCGACTATGCGAAAGCCTTCCTCTGCCAGACGCCGGAAGAATGCTTCGACATCGTGAACAAGATTGCTCCCGAGCACCTTGAAATCGAGCTTCCCGATCCGGAGAAGTACCTGCCCCTTGTCGTCAATGCAGGCGCCATCTTCCTTGGGAAATGGACATCCGAACCCCTTGGCGACTACATGGCTGGCCCCAATCACACCCTCCCCACGTCCGGGACGGCCGCCTTCTCTTCCCCATTGGGCGTGTACGATTTCATGAAGCACAGCAGCGTGGAAATCTACAATAAGGAAGCCTTCCACGCCGTCGCTCCGAAAGTCATGAAGCTGGCGCTCGCCGAAGGACTCGACGCTCACGCCGCTGCCGTGGAGGTACGATACAATGAACAATAACTGGCTTAGAAAAACACTGAAAGACTTCGCTCCTTACGCTGTCGCTCCGATCCATGAAAAGACCGTCATCAACGCCAACGAAAGCTACTTCAATATCCTCTCCCTTCCCTCCGTCATGAAGGACGCCGAGGAGGCCCTTGCGAGCCTCAAGCCGCAGATTTATCCGGCGCCGATGGCAGACACGCTGCGCGAAGCCATCGCTGATTACCTTTCCGTCGATCCCTCCTGGATCCTGGCAGGAAACGGCGGCGATGAAGTCATCACTTACATTATTAATACATTCCTCGACCCCGAGGACATCCTCCTGACGCATGCGCCGACCTTCGACATGTACGATACTGAAGCTGCCGTCATCGGGGCAAAGACCATCTCCGTTCCCGATCTTCCTGGTTTCAAACGCGACTGGGACGGGATTGCCAAAGCGGTCGAAAAGTACCAGCCGAAGCTTACCGTTCTCTGCGATCCGAACAACCCGACAGGCGAGCTCGCGCCCCTTTCTGAAATCGAAAGGATCGTTTCCCTTTCGAAGAACCCCGTCCTTGTCGACGAAGCATACATGGAATTCGCCCAGGCAGAAAGCGCCATTTCCCTGATCAAGAAATATCCGAACGTCATGGTCATCCGCACCCTTTCGAAAGCCTTCGGGCTGGCCGGCATGCGCTGCGGCTACATGGTGGCGGACAGCGACATGATCGATGCCGTTTCCAAAGTGAAGAGCCCGTACAACCTGAACATCTTCACCCAAGCCTTCGGCGCCATTGCCTTAAAGCACAGGGATGAAATCTTCAAGGTACGAGACGGCATCATTGCAGAAAGAGACCGTTTCCTTGCTGAGCTCTCTTTCGTCAATGGCATCCGCGTATACCCCTCTTCCACGAATTTCTTCCTCATGGACGCAGGGACGTATGCGCCTGCTCTCTTCGAAGCGCTCCGGAAAGCAGACATCCTCGTCAAGAAGTACAAGAGCCCTGAGATGGCCTCCTTCTTCCGCATCACCGTCACGACAAAGGACGTCGACGAAAGGATCCTCTCCGTCATCCGGGAGGTGATCCCCAATGCGTGAAGCCTCCATCACTAGGACGACAAAGGAAACGGACATACGTCTGTCCATATGCCTCGACGGAAAAGGAACCTTCGAAGGCACATCGGGCATCGGATTCTTCGACCACATGCTGACGCTCTTTGCTGCGCACGGCGGATTTGACCTGAAGCTTTCTGCCAAAGGCGACCTTGAAGTCGACAACCACCACACCGTCGAAGACATCGGGATATGCCTCGGGCAGGCGATTGCCAAAGCCCTTGGCGACAAAAGCGGCATCACCCGCTACGGCACCTTCTTCTGCCCCATGGATGAAGCCCTCTCACGCATCGTCCTCGACCTTTCCGGCCGGCCGTACCTCGTCTTTGACGTCGATATCGCCGTCGAAAGGATCGGGACCTTCGAGACAGAAATGGTCCGCGAATTCTTCCTCGCCCTTGCGTCAAACAGCGGCATGACGCTTCACATCGCCTGCCTCTACGGCGTGAACGGCCACCACATCGTCGAATCCCTCTTCAAAGGCTTCGGCCATGCCCTTGGTGAAGCCGTATCCTTCAGAAAGGATAAGAGCGTCCTTTCCACGAAAGGAGTCCTCGTATGAAAATCGTCATCATCGATTACGGCGCAGGAAATATTGCCAATGTCTATCACGCCCTGAAAAGAGCCGGGAGCGAAGGCATCGTTTCCTCCGATCCCCTGGTCATTGCAGACGCGGATGCCCTCATCCTTCCGGGCGTGGGCGCCATGGGAGACGCCATGAGCCGCCTCACCGAAAGCGGCCTTTCCGAATCCATCAGGGACTCGGTCGAAAAAGGCACGAAGCTGGCCGGCATCTGCCTTGGCATGCAGGCCCTCTACGACTACTCCACGGAAGGCGGCCACGTCGAAGGGCTCGGCTTCCTTCCGGGCCACATCGAAGAAATTCCCGCTGCTCCGGGGCGCAAAGTCCCCCACATGGGATGGAATGAGCTCGTATTTGCCAGGGACCACTGGATTTCCAGAGGCCTTCCCGCTCATCCCTACGTCTACTTCGTTCATTCCTACTATAAAGTCCCCGCAGACACCGAAGACGTCATTGCGACGGCTGACTACGGCGTCCCCATCCCCGCGATCGTCGGGAAAGGAAACGTCATCGGCCTCCAGTTCCATCCGGAGAAATCCGGCGCCATCGGGGCCCTGTTGTTACGAAACATACTGGAGTGGTTCAAGCTATGATCGTATTTCCTGCTATAGACATCAAGAACGGCCGCTGCGTCCGCCTCCGCCAGGGAGAGGCCAGCGACGTCACCGTCTACGGGGAAGACCCCGTGGAAACCGCGCTCTCCTTCGAGGAAGCCGGCGCGGAATTCCTTCACGTCGTCGACCTTGACGGCGCCTTCGAAGGAAAGGGCGTGAATACGCCCCTCATCCGCTCCATCTGCGAAGCCGTCTCCATCCCCGTCGAGACGGGCGGCGGCATCCACACCATGGACGATATCGAAGAAAGAATTGATGCCGGCGTCTTCCGCGTCATCATCGGGAGCCGCGCCGTCGAGGACCCCTCCTTTGCAGCAAAAGCTGCAGCGCGCTGGAAAGACCGCATCGCCGTCTCCATAGACGCCAGAGGAGACGAAGCCGCCGTACACGGCTGGACAAAAAGCGGCGGCGTGAAAGTTATGCCGCTCGCAAAGGAGCTCCTTTCCTCCGGCGTTTCCACCATCATCTACACAGACATCAGCAAGGACGGCATGCTCACCGGGCCGAACTTCGAGATGCTCGAGATGCTTCAGGCACTTCCAGGCATTTCCCTCATCGCCTCCGGCGGCGTCAGCTCCCCTGATGATCTGAAGAAATTACAGGACATGGGCATTTATGGTGCCATCTGCGGCAAAGCCCTCTACGAAGGGCGCGTCACCATGGAAGACATCCGGAAACTGAAGGAGTGATACTATGCTGACAAAACGAATCATTCCCTGCCTCGACGTCAACCACGGCCGCGTCGTGAAGGGCAGACAGTTCAAGAACCTCCGGGACGTCGACGATCCCGTCGCCCTCGGCAAGGCCTACTCCGATGCAGGCGCCGATGAACTCGTCTTCTACGACATCACCGCCACCCACGAGAACCGCCCCGTCTTCACCGAGACCGTCAAAGCCATTGCCAGGGAAATTTCCATCCCCTTCACCGTCGGAGGCGGCATGAGGACGACAGAAGACTTCCGAGAAATGCTCCTTGCCGGGGCTGACAAAGTCTCCGTGAACTCCGCCGCCGTCCTTCGTCCCGAACTCATTTCCGAAGCCGCCGAACGCTTCGGCCGCCAGTGCGTCGTCCTTTCCATCGATGGAAAAAGAAACGATAAAGGCAGCTGGGACGTCTACGTCGAAGGCGGAAGAAAGAACACAGGCATCGACGTCCTCGAATGGGCAAAAAAAGGCGAAGCCCTGGGCGCCGGAGAAATCTGCATGAACTCCATGGACGCCGACGGAGAGAAGAACGGCTATGACCTTGAGCTCCTGAAAGCACTCTCAGAAATCCTCACCATCCCCGTCATCGCATCCGGAGGCGCAGGGACCAGGGAAGACTTCAAGAAAGCCTTCGAAGCAGGAGCCGACGCAGCACTCGCCGCATCCGTCTTCCACTTCGGAGAAATCCCGATTCCCGATCTTAAAAAATACCTGGCAAAAGAAGGCATCCCCATCCGCCCGGCAGAATAGAGGTACACATGGAAAACGTCAAACCAGAAAACATACACTTCAACGAAAAAGGCCTCATCCCCGCCATCGTCCAGGACGCAAGAAGCGGTGAAATCCTCATGATGGCGTGGATGAATAAAGAATCCTTACAAAAGACCCTCGAAGCAAGAGAAACCTGGTTCTACAGCCGGAGCCGCCAGAAACTCTGGCACAAAGGCGAAGAATCCGGCCACATCCAGCACATCGAGCGCCTTTACATCGACTGCGACGAAGACACCATCGTAGCCCAGGTCCTCCCCGAAGGCCCCGCCTGCCACACAGGAAACTGCACCTGCTTCTTCCGCGGCATTGAGGGATTTACGAACCAGGAAACAAAAGGGACCCTTTCCATCCTCCACGCCCTCAGCGAGGAAATCAAAGACAGAAAGAAAAATCCCCAGCCCAAATCCTACACGAACTACCTCCTTGCCGAAGGCAGCGACAAAATCGACAAGAAAATCGGAGAAGAAGCCAGCGAAGTCATCATCGCCGACCAGCACAAAGACAAAAAAGAAATCACCTCCGAATCCTGCGACCTCCTCTACCACCTCTTCGTCCTCTGGGAAAACGCAGGCATCGACCTCTACGACATCATGGCCGAAATGGAAAGAAGAAACGAAGTCAAAGGAAACAAGAAAACAGTAGGACATTTGGACAAAACATTTTGAGGGAAAGAATAGGGAATAAAGAATATGGAACACAAAAAAGAGGCCCATCGAGAGCCTCTTTTTTGATGGAAGAGATCAACTCGCTCCCCTCGCCGTCCAGAGCTTTGATTTTTTGGAGCGAAGCGAGGCTTGCCTTCCCAGACGGGGAAGGAGGGCCACGAAGTGGCGGTTAGGGTGGATTTTCAACGAGCGAAGCGAGGTTTTTTGGTTTTGCTTTTCCTCAAGGCGTTAGCCTTGGTTTAAGGGTGTTTGACCTTGCCTCGTAGAGGAAGGTGGTCCCGGAGGGACCGAATGAAGTTCATTTCTTCGAGCGACAGCTCGGTTGTATGGTTTTAAAGCCGAACAACCAGCCTTCATCTGAATGAAAACCGCACAACCTCACGTTGCTCGAGGAACCTTTTTATAAAAACCAATGAATAATCAACCCTATCCGCCCGGCCTTTTTAGAAACTGCACCCCTTTCGCCCTTCGGGCACTTCCCTCCGTTGGGGGCAGCCCTGCGATGAGAAATGAAAAATATCCAATCTGATTTGTCTTAAACTTATATAACTTCGTTCGAGAAAAGAAGTCAGCACTTTAGTGGATTTTGTCACAGACCCTTTTGTCTGATACATTATGAATTTCCTCTATGCACTCCATGGTATAATAAAGGATATTATTTTCCTGTGGTAATGAGAAGAAACGGACATGAGCGAAGAAACGACGGAGAAGGAAGAGCGGAAGTATTTCACTTACATGGTGCGGTGCGCGGACGGGAGTCTTTATACGGGATTCACGGTGGATGATGTGCATCGGCGCGTGGCAGTGCATAATTCCGGAAAGGGCGCGCGGTATACGAGGAGCCGGCTTCCTGTGGTTCTGGCGTGGTATCACGAGTGGGGAACGGAGCATGAGGCCCGTTCGATGGAATACCGTTTGAAACGTATGAAGAAAGAGGAGAAGGAGGCCATGGCGGCTTCTTTCGGAGAGGAGAAAACGTGAATCCTGCTGTTAGAAGAACGAAGTATTTGACGGAGGCAGCGGCGGCTGCTGCGATTGCGGCGCTCCTGGTGCTGCTGAAGCTTTTGGCGCCGTTCCTGGTTTTCGTTACGATGATTGCGGCGGCAGTGCCGATTGCCATCATCTGTGATTTCCATGGCATGAAATGGGGACTAGGCACCTGCGTGGCTGAGGTTCTGATCGTGAATATGTTCGGCGGACCTGAAATCGGGCTGACGACGGCTTTCTATGCGGCGGCTCTCGGTCTTGCGATGGGGTATGGTTTCCGCCATAAGCTGTCGTATGCAAAGACGCTGAACCTGACAGCGCTTGCCTATATCGTGGAAATGTCGTACAAGATTGTTTTCTCCATTTATATTCTGGGAATCGCAGATGCGCTTTCGTCGATGATCGACCGTCTGGTGACGTTTGTCCGCTGGGCGTGGCAGCCGCTGTCCCAAATTTTCGGCTTCGACCCGGATCCCGGCAAGACAGTCTTCACGACGTCGGGCATCATCATGGTGGCTTTGATATTCGTCCTGAATGCATACTGCTATGCGTACCTGAATCTGGAAATCGGGAGCGACATCCTGAAACGCATCAAGGCAGGAAGAAGAGAATAGTAAAAATAAAAAAAGAGAGGTCTCGTGAAGAGGCTTCTCTTTTTCATTCCAGGTTATCTGTCTCCTGGCTGTCCTGTCCAGGGATTGTAGTTTCCTCTGTGGCTGTAGTTATTGTTTGGGTTGCCATCTGGATACGTGCGGTGATGAGGCTGGACGTAGTTGCCGTTTTGATTGCGGTAGCCATTGACGTAGACATCAGCGGATGCGGTCTGGGCGCCTGCAAAGAGGGCCGAGAAAAGGATTGCTGCTGCGATGAGTTTCTTCATATACTTCTCCTTTGTCGAATCATATGATTCAGAAAATATTTCAGCCTGATAAAAGGAAATTTTCTATCATGGCTAAAATAGAAACGGGTATCTTTTACTATAAGGTGGCTGGCAGGGATTGTCAACGCAGGAAAACGGTTCGAAATCGAAGAGAAATGATTCCGCGTTCTTCATTTCTTTCGAAAATATCGGAGAATAAGGCACTTGAAATGGAAATTATTCTGAATTAACCTGTATAAAGATTTGTTTATTAATTATTTAACATTTTATGGTTAACCTGTAATTTTCGAAGAAGATGCCGCTTTATATTTCGATTTTCTTCCCAAAAATCAATTTTTATACTGTAAAAAAATTACTGGATGGCATATAATAAAATTAAACAAGAATATTGGTATAAAAATTTAGGGAATGACTATTTTTCCCGGTGATGATGAGAGAAAGAGGGTATAAAGAAAATGACATCCGGCAAGGAAGATTATCTGAAAGCGATTTATCTCATCAGCGAATCCCATGAGCTGGTGACGAACAAGGAACTGTCAAACATGCTCCATGTATCGCCTCCGTCTGTTAGTGAAATGATTACGAAGCTGCAGAAGCAGGGGTATGTGGACTATACGGCATACAAGGGCAGCAAGATGACGAGAAAGGGCCGCCGCGAGGCAGGCCGCCTGCTGCGTTATCATTCTCTGTGGGAAGTGTTCCTCGTAGAGAAACTGGATTTCTCCTGGAGCGAGGCGCATGAAATCGCAGAGGGTCTGGAACACCAGACCACGGAACCATTGTCTGAAAGACTGGACAATTTCCTGGATCATCCGGTTCACACACCGCGCGGTGATCCGATCCCGAGAAAGGACGGCAGCCGTTCCGGCATTACGCACCGCCTCCTGAGCGATCTGGAAGTGGGCGAGATGAGCCACATCCGCCGTGTCATGGAAGATTACACGCTGATGGATTATGTCCAGGGCAAGAATATCGGCATCGACATGGAAGTGACTGTGAAGGAGAAGGAACCGTACGAAGGTCCGATTCTTCTTTCCACGCCGATCGGGGATATTTCCCTGAGCTACAAGGCAGCACAGCAGATTTTCGTTGACGACGACTAATGAAGTAAAAATAAAAAGAGGATGATGAGGGAGGATTTCCTTCACCATCCTTTTTTGCATTCAGCGATTTCAGATTTCCTTTTCCCTTGCATTTCCTTCTTCACTTCTGTAAAATAAAAAAAGGGATAATCTTTTACAGATGATCCGGCCCCCATGCGGGGCTTTTTTGTTGCCTGTTTTCCCAGAGGCGGGCGGGAACGGCGCTTTTCGCCGGATTTGATGAAATCGGAAGTGCGTTACATGGCTAAGAATTATGATGTGATTATTATTGGTGCAGGCCCTGCGGGGATTTTCACTGCGCTGGAAATCGCAGATACGGGCCTTTCTGTGCTGATTCTTGAAAAAGGGCTGGATATCCGCGATCGTATCGCTTTGAACAAGAACAGGACGGCGCCGGCGAGCGACAGGCGCGCGAATATTGTCTCCGGCTGGGGCGGAGCGGGGGCTTTCTCTGACGGGAAGCTGACGCTGACGACGGATTACGGCGGCAATCTGGACGATTACATGAATAAGGGCGAATTGTCCCGCCTGATTTCCTACGTGGATTCCATTTACTGCCAGTTCGGCGGGGCAGACAGGAAGGTCTACGGGGATGAGCATCTGGAGGAACTCCATGCGCTGAAGAGAAAGGCAGCTGCGGCTGACCTGGCTTTCATTCCTGCCCGCATCCGTCATTTGGGGACGGACGTGAACAGCGAAATCCTCTCCCATATGAGAGACAGCCTGCCGAATAATGTGACTGTCATCGCTAAGACGCCGGTCGACACGATTCTGGCGGATAAGGACGGCAGCGTCCTTGGTGTTGTGGCTGGCGGAGAAACGTACCACTGCAAGTACCTCGTTTCCGCTCCGGGCCGTGACGGTGCTGAATGGTTTGCCGGCGAGGCGAAGAGACTGGGCCTCAAGACGAAGTCGAATGCTGTCGACATCGGTGTCCGCGTAGAATCTCCGGCTGAAATTTATGAACCGATCACCGATCTCTGCTATGAGTCCAAGCTCGTTTATTTCTCCGAAGACTTCGACGACCGCGTCCGCACCTTCTGCATGAACCCGTACGGCTTCGTCGTCACGGAAAATAACAATGGCCTCATGACGGTCAATGGCCATTCTTATGCGAATAAGAAGAGCCAGAATACAAACTTTGCGATCCTTGTTTCCAAGCAGTTCACCGAACCTTTCCATGAACCGATCGAATACGGCAAGTACATCGCATCCCTTGCCAATATGCTGGGCGGCGGCCCGATCGTACAGCGTCTGGGCGACCTTCGCGACGGACGCCGTTCGACGCCGGAACGCATCAGGAGAGGCCTTGTCCAGCCGACAATGCCATCTGCTGCACCGGGAGATTTATCTTTGGTCTTGCCATATCGCTTCTTAAAGGATATTATGGGGATGTTCGAAGCGCTGGATAAGGTAGCGCCGGGAGCCAATTCACGCCACACGCTTCTCTATGGCGTGGAAGTGAAGTTCTATTCCTCCCGGATCGAGCTGTCAAACAAGCTTGAAACAGTGATTCCTAATTTCTTTGCTATTGGTGATGGAGCCGGCATCACCAGGGGTCTTGCACAGGCCTCCGCAGCCGGCGTAGTCGTGGGTCGTGAAATTTGCGCCCGCATTGGTCAACCGAAAGGGGATATTTAAATGATTCCAAGGTACACACGTCCTGAAATGGGCAAGATTTGGGACGAAAGAAATGAATGGCAGACAATGCTGGATGTCGAGATCGCAGCCTGCGAGGCAAACGCGAAACTGGGCCGCATTCCTGAAGAAGCAGTAAAGGTCATCAAGGAAAAGGCAAACTTCGACGTAGACCGCATTCATGAAATCGACCATGAAATCAACCATGACATCATTGCTTTCCTGACAAACGTCGGCGAATACGTAGGCGATGAAGCCAAGTACATCCACATGGGCCTGACCTCCACCGATGTCAAGGATACCGGACTCAATGTCCAGATCAAACAGGCATCCCAGGTCCTCATTGCCGATCTGGAAAAACTCGCAGAAGTTCTGAAGAGAAGAGCTGTGGAATTCAAGTACACACCAACCATCGGCAGAACACACGGTGTCCATGCTGAACCGACCACCTTCGGCCTGAAAATTCTGCTCTGGTACTCCGAAACCCTCCGCAACATCGAAAGAATGAAACGTGCTGCTGAAGAAATGGCAGTCGGCAAACTCTCCGGCGCCGTTGGCACCTATGCGGATATCGATCCATTCGTAGAAACCTACGTATGCCAGAAACTCGGCCTCACTCCTGAAGTCGTAGCTACCCAGGTCGTTCAGCGCGATCACCATGCTGAATACATCTCCACCCTCGGCGTCATTGCAGGCGTTCTTTCCCAGATCGCTCTGGAAGTCCGCCACCTGCAGAGAACCGAAGTCAGAGAAGCAGAAGAATACTTCAGCCCGAAACAGAAAGGCTCCTCCGCAATGCCACATAAGAGAAACCCGGTCAAATCTGAAAGAATCTGCGGCATGGCAAGAGTCATCCAAGGCTACAGCGTACCGGCATTCGAAGACATTCCGCTCTGGCATGAAAGAGATATTTCCCACTCTTCCGTAGAACGTGTCATCATTCCGGATGCTACCATCGCTCTTGACTACATCCTGGACCAGACGACCAGCCTGATCGACAAGCTCCTCGTTTATCCGGAAAAGATGATGGCTGACCTGAACCTCACCGGCGGCCTCATTTACAGCCCGAGAGTACTCCTGGCCCTCGTTGCCAAAGGCGCTTACAGAGACACCGCTTACCGCTGGGTACAGAGAAACGCTATGAAACGCTGGCTGCAGGGTGAAGACTTCTATGAAAACCTCTGCAAAGACGAAGACGTCAGAAAGTATCTGAACGAAGAAGAAATCAAGGCATGCTTCGACTACAAGCCGATGCTCGTCCATGTCGATGAAATCTTTGCCAGATTCGGACTTTAATCAAAAAGCTGAAGGCTTATGAGGATCCGCCTGCCAACGCGGGCGGATTTCTCACACCTAAAGCCAAAGAAGGAGCACCATTCATGAATTTGACAGTCATCCTTGTCATTATCCTCACGACCGTTCTTTTCGTTCTGAACTACCGCATGCTGCAGATGAAGAAGAACGTGACGAACATCGTGGATCAGATCGTCGCAGCCCACAGCCGCGATAAAAACTTCAAGAACCAGGAATTCCTGCACTACTACAAATCCAACGGCAACATCTGGCTCTCCGCTATGGAGCCGATGTTCAGGAAATCCCTCACGCTGAAAGCAGCCGTCTGCGTATTCAGCATCGTAGGCGCTCTCGTCATGATCGGCCTTGCCTACGTAGAGGACATCTACATCCTGGCCGTCTACCCCTTCCTTCTTCTCGTATTCCTCATCAAACTGGCGATGGACATCGAACTCGTCTCCTCTGATGACAAGAAAAACGCGAAGAAATCGATGTCCAACTACGTGAAACTCTACCCGAACGATCCCACAGCCAAGGGCATCAAAGAAGGCAAGACAGACAAACTCCACGTATGGTACATGACAGCCAAGAAAACCTCCGTCCAGACCGGCCGTCTGGGCAAAGGCGGCGAAGCCCAGGAAGCCATCGCCAAAGCACAGGAAGGCAAAGGCCCCAAAGGCCCGAGACCCCCAAGACCCGGATTCAGAAAACCAGGCAGAAGATAAAAGGAAAAAAAGAGATGCACAACAAAACGCTGTGCATCTTTTTTATATGGGTTTCTATACTCGCCTTCCCAGACGGGGAAGAATGCCCTTGACCTTGCCCTGGAAGGGAAGGTGCGCCGTATACCAGTTGACAGTAGCGGTAGCAACACAAATGTCTCATAAGTTAGTGTACGGGGCGGATGAGTTGCATTTCCTCAAGGCAAAGCCTTGGTTTTATGGTTTTCAAAAGGGTTGATTACCACAGCCAAAGGCTGGTTTTACGGTTTTCCAATCCTCAAAGGTTTCTCTCCCCTTCACCTCAGCTCCTTCTCCAGCTCTTCCAGCAGTATCTTTGACGCCGGCGTGAATGCCTGGTATTTCTTCCATATGACATGCATGGGCGAGGATAGCTCGGGGGAGAGCGGGATGAAGACGAGGCCGCTTCCTTTTCCCGTATGGACAAGATTGTCAAAACCGATGGGGTAGCCCAGTCCCTCCTTCACCATGAGCGTCGTATTGAAAAGAAGATCATACGTCGCCGCGATGTGGAGGCGGGGTGTTTCTTCCCCGAACCAGGAGAGCAGTTCTTCCTGCATGCCCTGACGGGAGACGATGAGAGGAAGGTCTTTCAATTCATCGAGCGTGATGCAGGATTTCCCGGCCAGCGGATCATCGTCCCTGGCAAGGATTCCCCAGCGGTCCTTGTAGGGGACAGTGATGCAGTTGTACTTGGAAAGATCGGCGCTCTGCACGATGACGGCCATGTCGAGGAGACCCTTGTCGATGCGCTCCGTCACGGCATCCGTCCCACTGCTGTAGAAATGGAAATGGATATTCGGGTAGCGCTTCTGCACAGCGCGCGCCGCATGCATGAAAAAGGACAGCCCGGACGATTCCGCGCACCCGATGCGGATGTCGCCGCCGGTGATTTCATCCAGCGATTTGAATTCAGAGGCCGTCTTGTCCACCATGTCGAGGATGTCCTCCGCGCGTTTCCGGAGAAGCTGTCCTTCATCCGTCAGATGGATGCGGTGGCTGCTCCTGACGAAAAGAGGCCGGCCCAGTTCCTCCTCCAGTTCCTTCAGCTGCCGGGACAGCGTCGGCTGTGACACGTGGAGAAAAGCCGCCGCCTTTGTGATATTCTCTTCCCTCGCCACTTCCAGAAAGTATCGTAATACACGGATTTCCATGGAACACCTCCTTATTTCTTCATTGTACAGGAAAGAGGAGATATTTGAAATATGAATATCCAGGGATAATTAAAGAGTATTTTAAATATCTCGCGGAAATGAGTAGAATAAAGTCCTAAGTGAAATATGGAAGGTGAACGACATGACAGAAAAGAAATTACCGCCCCTCGCACTGGGCGCATGGTCCTGGGGCACCGGCATGGCTGGCGGAGACCAGGTTTTCGGAAATCACTACTTCGAGGACGACCTCCGTCCCGTTTTTGATAAAGCCATGGAAAAAGGACTGACCCTCTGGGACACAGCAGCCGTCTACGGAGAAGGAACGTCCGAAAGAATCCTGGGCAATTTCGTGAAGGATGTGCCAAGAGAAGATGTCCTCATTTCCGCGAAATTCACCCCGCAGATTGCAGGCCCCGGGGATGACGCCATGGAAGAGATGCTGGAGGGAAGCCTCTCCCGTCTTCACACGGACTACGTGGATATCTACTGGATCCACAACCCGATGGACGTCGAACGCTGGACGAAGGACCTCATTCCTCTCGCCAAGAGCGGAAAGATCAGGAAAATCGGCGTTTCCAATCATAACCTTGCTGAAATCAAGAGAGCGCAGGAAATCCTGGCAGAAGACGGACTTTCCATTTCCGCCATCCAGAACCATTACAGTCTCCTGCACCGCTCCTCCGAAAAAGCAGGCATCCTGGATTACTGCAAAGAGCATGGCATCACATTCTTCTCCTACATGGTATTGGAGCAGGGCGCGCTCTCCGGAAGGTACGACGAAGCACATCCATTTCCTGAAGGAACAGGGCGCGGCAATTCCTACAATTCGTACTGGAAGGAAATCGGGAAACTCGTCGAAGCATTGAGAGAAATCGGAAAAGCGCATGGAGCAAAGCCATCCCAGATCGCCGGCGCATGGGCGATTGCCAAAGGGACGCTTCCGATTATCGGCGTGACGAAAGTCTATCAGGTAGAAGAAGCCGCAAAGATGGCGGACATCCATCTGACCGGAGATGAAATCAGCAGCCTGGAAAGTCTGGCGGATAAAGCCGGCATTTCCACGCTTCGTGAATGGGAAAAGGAGATGGCATGATGAAAGTACTGGGCATCTGTGCAAGCGCAAGAAAGAACGGAAACACAGCAATCATGATGCGGAAGGTCTTCGAAGCCCTTGAGAAGGAAGGCATCGAGACCGAGCTCGTCCAGTTCGCCGGGACCGTCATAGAGCCGTGCAAAGCGTGCTGGGCATGCGCAGGAAGAGGAAACTGCGTCCATAAGAACGACTGCTTCCGCGAAGTCTTCGAAAAAATGAAAGAAGCAGACGGCGTGCTTCTGGGCTCCCCGTCCTATTCCGCCAATGTATCCGCCAACATGCAGGCATTCCTCGAAAGAGCGGCCGTCGTCTGCGACCTGAACCCGGGCCTCGTGAAACACAAAGTAGGCGCCGCCGTCGCCGCTGCCAGAAGAGCCGGCCCCCTGCAGGCCATCGATACCATGAACCATTTCTTCCTGAACCATGAAATGGTCGTGGCAGGATCGACCTACTGGAACATGGCCTACGGAAGACTCCCGGGCGAAGTCGAAAAAGACGAAGAAGGCATGGCCAACATGCAGAACCTCGGAGAAAACATGGCATTCCTCCTGAAGGCCATCGAAAAAGCAAAAGAAAATAATTGAAACACCAAAAAAGGATGTACATGGGATTTCCCTCTGTACATCCTTTTCATTTTCAGAAGGAAGAATCGATTCATTTCTCCCTCCTTTTTACTGATCCTTGAGATGCTGGTACATGACCCTTGCAAAAGTTTCGACCTTGGCCAGATCCTCATCATTCGGATGCCTCGCTGAACCTGAGAGGAGGCAGCACTCACTCAGGATTCTCGTCTCCGTATTTCCGAATGGATATTTTTCAAACATTTTCCGTACCGTCTCTTTCGATACGGCTCCCCGGCAGAGGAAGGTTCCTTTCGGGAAACTGTCCGAGGGGAGAAGGTTTTTGGCATTTTGCATGCTGGCGATGGCGTGCGCCGATTCCGGGTCGGCTGCCAGCGTGACAAAGAGGAATATGTGACGGTTCGTCAAATGGCGAAGCACGTTCGCCGCTTCTTCGCAAGCCGTCCCTCCCTCGATCCAGAAACCAAGGAAAACACAATCATAAGCGGAAAGGTCTCCGGCCTCTTCAATAGAAGAAAGTTGAAACGATTTCATGCGCGGCAATGGCTGAATACAGGAAGGTGGGGGCCTTGCCTGCGAAACCTGGGGATGGGAAGGAACCTTTCTTTCATCCCTCCTCCCTCCAGAGCTCCGGCCAGATGCAGCCGTGATGAACCCGATGGAAACCGAATGGATCTCCTGCATGGGGGATTGTCTATGCCGGGAGAGAGACGTCCCGGACCTGCATACGGGGGTATGTCGGGTAATTCAAATATCTCTATCAACAACTAAAGGATACCATAAAAAATGTAATTGGTGCTATATAATATTATTATAGGAGTTATGAATAAATCGAAGGAGATGGGCAATTACTGTACCATCTTTACTATACTATCTAAAAATGTAGTATAAATGTAGTATATTGGAAGAAAAGAAGTCAGGCGGAAATCCGCCAAAAGGAGGAACTATGTACCGCGTGCTTTTTGTCTGCCACGGCAATATCTGCCGTTCGCCGATGGCGGAATTCATCATGAAGGATCTGGTGGAGAAGGCAGGGCTTTCTCAGGAAATTTTCGTTTCCTCAGCTGCTATGACGTCGGAGGAAATAGGAAATGATATGTACCCGCCGGCCAAGAGGATGCTGACGGCAATGGGCGTGCCTTTCGAGAAGAGGAAAGCCCGCCGCATGACGAAGGCGGATTATGAGGAAAATGATATCATCATCGGGATGGATGAGGAGAACTGGCGACACCTGCTTCTTCTGACGGGCGGTCGGAAGGAAAAGCTGCACCTCCTGATGGATTACACGGACAGGCCCGGCGAGGTTGCCGATCCCTGGTACACGGGAGATTTCAAGGAAACGTACCGGGATATTCTGGACGGATGCAGAGGACTCCTTGCTGCTATTCGGAAAGATGAAGGAATATAGAATTTCATAAGTTTTTCTTATAGAAAGATGGCCGGATTTGAATTGATTCGGCTGTCTTTTCTTTTTATACTTAAGGTAGGAAAGAATGCATTTGTTACGGCAGGAATGCCGGTAAGGGGGGAATAGACATGAAAGCAGGAGTATTTGTAGAACCAGGACGTGTCGAGGTCAATAATGAAGTGCCGATCCCGAAGGTAGAAGGCGAGAATGAAGCCGTGATCCGCGTGCTGCGTGCATGCGTCTGCGGTTCGGACCTCTGGTGGTTCCGCGGCATCAATCCGCGTCCGCATGGAAGCTTCACGGGTCATGAAGCCATCGGCGTCGTCGAAGAAGTCGGAAGCGCTGTCACGACGGTCAAGAAAGGCGATTTCGTCATCGCTCCATTCACCCACGGCTGCGGCTGGTGCGCTGCATGCCAGGCCGGCTTTGACGGCAACTGCCTCAATGCGCCGCAGGAAATGAATGCAGGGTATCAGGCAGAATATGTCCGCTTCAAGAATGCGGGCTGGGCCCTGATCAAAGTACCGGGCGAAGCTTCGGACTACACCGATGCCGACCTCAATTCCTTCCTGACACTGGCCGATGTCATGGCGACCGGCTACCATGCCGCCGCTTCGGCTGAAGTGAAGGAAGGGGATACCGTCGTCGTCATGGGTGACGGCGCTGTCGGCCTCTGCGGCGTCATTGCCGCCAGAATGCGCGGAGCCAAGCGCATCATTGCCATGAGCCGCCACGTAGACCGCCAGGAACTCGCCCTTGAATTCGGTGCAACAGACATCGTCGCAGAAAGAGGCGATGAAGCTGTCGCCAAAGTCATGGCGATGACCCACGGATCCGGCGCCGACGCTGCCCTTGAATGCGTAGGCACACAGCTCTCGCTTGATACAGCAGCCAAAGTATGCCGCCCGGGAGCCATCGTAGGACGCGTAGGCGTACCGTATGGAGAAGACGTCGATACCTCCATCCTCTTCTGGAAGAACGTAGGACTTAGAGGCGGCGTCGCACCAGTCACGACCTATGTAAGAAACATCCTTCTCCCCGCCGTCCTGAACGGCACCATCCATCCAGGAAAAGTCTTCACCAAGAGATTCACCCTCGATCAGATCCAGGAAGCATACGATGCCATGGACAGAAGAGAAGCCATCAAATCCCTCCTCGTCATCCATGATGCATAAGGAAATAGGGAAATAAGGCAAGCAAAAAGGACTGCAGGATGAGCAATCATTCCCGCAGTCCTTTCCTATTTTCTATTTCCTGTTTCTTATTCATCTTCATCGTCTTCGAATTTGCTCTGCCAGAGCATTTCGTTGTACTTGTTCTGATAGAATTCCGCTTCTTTCTTTTCGCGCCAGAAGGAGCGGTCGTCGCAGATGGCGACCATTTCGTCGGCGATTTCTTCCATGCTCGGCATGTCGGCATGGGTGAGGTAGTGGAGCATTTTTCCCATGGCGCGTTCGGTGCCAAGTCCGGCGGCGAGGGCGGTGCCGAATTCGGGCGGGTAGCCCATGGCGCTGACTTCCTTTTCTATTTTCGCGCGAAGGCGCTGTCTTTCTTCGTTGTCTATGAAATGTGGTTCCATGAGGCCTCCTTGTTTCCCTTATCTTATAGGAAGAGGGCAGATTTGACAATAGATGCATAGATGCTCCCTTATGGTGTAAAATAGTAGGAAGAGGTCGCAGCATGCGGCTGAAAGAATGGGGGGATACCAAGATGGAAGATGTGAAAGATTTGCTGGGCCGGCTTTTGAACCGCGTCGATGGAAGCGGGATTTCCGATGAGGATCTGAACCGCCAGATCAATGCGATTTACAGCATTTACGCCAGCGCTGTCGGATCGGAACAGATCATCGTGCAGGCGAGCCGGTTCAACGCTTTGAAATATATTCATGACGAGAATCCGCGAATCCGGCTGATCGGAATGGAGCGGCTCATCCTGGAGAGCCGCGAATACACGCACCAGCCAGCTGACGATGAGATCCCCGCCATCCTAGATAAACTGGAGGACAAGCTGGCAGAAATGCTGGCGCGCCAGGCGGTGGAAAAGCAGCTCGAGGAAAAGATCGCTGATCGTCTGGACGAACGTCATCAGGAATATGTGAATGAGATCCGTCAGGAAATCATTGAAGAAGAAATGGGCGAGGGCGAGTCTCCTGCGAACAGGAAGAAGATGGAAAAGCTCGAGGCGATGGACAAGGTGAAGCTGACTTCCACGGTCATGCAGGTCGTCCGTCCGCAGAGCTTATCTGAAATCGTGGGGCAGGACCGTGCCGTGAAGGCGCTGGCTTCCCGCATCGCATCCCCGTATCCGCAGCACCTCATCCTTTACGGGCCTCCGGGTGTCGGCAAGACGACGGCGGCAAGGCTGGTCCTGGACGAAGCGAAGAAGCTTCCTTTCACGGCCTTTGGCGAGAATGCGCCATTTGTCGAATGCGACGGCACAACGCTCCGCTGGGACAGCCGGGACATGACGAACCCATTGATCGGTTCTGTCCATGATCCGATCTATCAGGGCGCGCAGAGGGATCTGGCGGATGAAGGCATCCCGGAACCAAAGCCCGGCCTTGTGACGGATGCGCATGGCGGCGTCCTTTTCATTGATGAAATCGGCGAACTCGATCCGATGATGCTGAATAAGCTCCTCAAGGTGCTCGAAGACAAGAGGGTTCATTTCGAATCGGCTTACTATGATGAAGATGCGCCGGGCATCCCGGAATATATCAGGAAACTTTTCAAGGAAGGCGCACCGGCAGATTTCATCCTGATCGGTGCTACGACAAGGGACCCGTCGGAAATCAATCCGGCGATCCGCTCGCGCTGCGCAGAAGTTTTCTTCGACCCGCTCCAGCCGGAGCATGTCATTGAAATCGTCAATCATGCAGCCGAGAAGCTCAAGGTGCACTTGGACGACGGCGTCGCCCGCCTCATCAGCGAGTATACGATGGAAGGCAGAAAGGCCGTGTCCCTTCTGGCGGATGCCTACGGGCTTGCCGTCTATGAGAAGGGGAGCGCCGATGCGCCTGTCATCACGCTCGATCTCATGAAGAAGACAGCGATGGCATCCCGCCTCTCCCCGTGGTATGACAAGGTGGCAAGCGACGTGCCGAAGGTCGGCCATATTTACGGCCTTGGCGTTGCAGGGTACTGGGGAAGCACGGTCGAAATCGAAGCGACCGCATTCCCGGCAAGGGAAGAAGGAAAAGGGACGATCCATTTCAATGAAACGGCCGGTTCCATGGCCAAGGATTCCGTCGCAACGGCGGCATCGGTGGTGCGCGAGCTCACGGACAAGGTCCTTTCCGATTACGACCTCCACGTCAATATCGTGGGCGGCGGAAATATAGACGGCCCCTCGGCGGGCAGCGCCATCACGGCGGCGATCATTTCAGCCGTGGAAAAGATACCGCTCCGGCAGGACTATGCTGTGACAGGGGAAATTTCCCTCTCCGGCGAAGTGAAGCCGGTCGGCGGCGTGTATGAAAAAGCATTCGGCGCGCGTCAGGCGGGCATGAAGGGCATCCTTATTCCGGAGGGAAACCGTTCGGATATCGAGGAAGGGCACCTGGGACTGACCGTCACGCCGGTGAAGAATATCCGGGAAGTACTCGACAAGATGCTTGTCAGGACACCCAAGACGGCAGGAGAGGAGCCTTTGCCGGTATAAGGAGGAATTGGTTTGGCAGATACAAAAAAACGCGGCCAGGGAGACTTTCGGCGTGAACCGAAGCCGGACACGAGCTCGATGATCCTGTCTCGCGTCCCGCCGCAGAATGTGGATGCGGAGAAGTCCGTCCTGGGCGCTATGCTCCTCGACAAGGATGCGATCCTTATGGCAGAGGACAAGCTGACGCCGGAGGATTTCTACCGCGAGGCGGATGCCGTCATTTTCAAGGCGATCCTGAACTTGTCCCACAGGGGCGAGCCGGCGGATATCCTGACGGTCACGGAAGAATTGAAGCGCATGGGGCGCCTCGACGATGTGGGCGGCGTTCTTTACATCAATGAACTCCCCATGAATGTCATCTCCCCGAAGTCCGTCGACCGCCATGCCGATATCGTGGCAGGCAAGGCCAAGCTGCGCCGCCTGATCGATGCGGCCGGCATCATTGCCGAGGAAGCGTATTCCGAGCAGGATGCGGTCGAAGACATCACGGACAATGCGGAAAAGTCCATCCTCGAAGTCACGAGGGATGAAAGAAAGAGCGACTTCACGCCGATCGGGGAAGCCGTGCAGAACGAGCTGGAAGAAATTTCCAGAAAGTTCCGCAATAAGGAAACGATCACAGGCATTGCGACGGGCTTCCCGTCCCTGGATGCTCTGACGAGCGGCTTCCAGAAGGGCGACTTCATCATCGTCGCTGCCCGCCCGTCCATGGGTAAGACGGCCTTCGTCCTCAATATGGCAAAGAATATGAGTATTTCCTCGGCGCACAAGCATGTTGCCTTCTTCTCTCTGGAAATGTCCCGAGAGCAGCTCGTGCAGAGACTTCTCTGCTCCACGGCCCTGATCGACAGTGCCAAGCTCCGCACCGGCCGCATTTCCACGCAGAAGGAATGGGACCAGCTCGCCAATGCAGCCAGCGTCCTCATGGATGCGCCGCTGTATATCGACGACACGCCGGGCGTCTCGGTCTCCGAGATCCGCTCCAAGTGCCGCCGCCTCAAGGCCGAGCAGGGGCTCGACATCATCATGATCGACTACCTCCAGCTGATGCAGGCCAAGAGCGCCGCAAGAAGCGGGGATAACCGCCAGCAGGAAATTTCCGAGATTTCCCGATCGTTGAAGAGCCTTGCCCGTGAGCTGAATGTCCCTGTCATCGCGCTTTCCCAGCTTTCCCGAAGCGTCGAAGCGCGTCAGGACCACAGGCCGTTCCTCTCCGACCTCCGTGAATCCGGATCTCTGGAACAGGATGCCGATATGGTCAGCTTCCTTTACCGCGAAGCGTACTACAACCGTGAAATCGAGGATGATGACCCGAGAAAGAATGAAACGGAAATCATCCTGGCCAAGAACAGAAACGGTCCGGTCGACACTGTGAAGCTCCACTTCGCCGGCCAGTTCACGCTGTTTTATGAAATCACGAATCAGGAACCGCCGCCCGATATGCAGTGATCCTGACCTTGGAAAGAGGGAAATATTATGGATTTATTCGGACATGAGGATCCCGAAGACCGCCTGGCAATGGAAAGGCAGATGTCGTATGCGTCGCATGAAGAAATCAAGCGCGCCATCGAAGCCTGCCATCGCTGCCATCTCCGTGATGAGGGAGGCCTCGGCCCCGTCCTTTCGACAGGCCCGGCCGATGCTCCGCTCATGATCGTCGGGGAGGGCCCCGGGCGTGTGGAAGATGATTACGGCGGACCCCTGATTGGTCCGTCGGGACAGCTCCTCGACAAAGCTCTCGCCTCCGTCGGCATCACGCGCGACCATGTCTATGTGACGAATATCGTGAAGTGCCGCCCGCGCGGCAACCGCACGCCGACGATCGAGGAAGGCCATTTCTGCGGATCAATATGGCTTGCTGAAGAAATCCGGCAAGTAAAGCCGAAGGTCATCATCGGCCTTGGCAAAGTCGCCCTCCGTTTCTTTCTGGGAAGAGACGCGGGCATCGTCCGTTCGCGCGGACACTGGATCGACTACCACGGGATACCCGTCATGCCGACCTTCCATCCGGCCTACCTCCTGCGCCAGACCGGCCATGAACTCGTCGAAGCCAAGTGGCAGGTCTACTACGACCTGAAAGCGGCGAAGGAAAGGGCTGAAGAAGCAGCGCCTGACTGGGTGTGGAAGAGTGAAACACCGCCGAACCTTCTTGAGGAGCTTACCGGCGAGCGTGAGAAACGCCACGCGGGAGGGCCTCATTTCTGACAGAAAAATAACGGATGCATTCCTTTGACACAGGGCCGCCTTTGCGGTATCCTGTCAATATGTCGCAAGACATGGAATCCATCCGTTTCTTTATACCCGGGAAGGGTTTTCATAAAAAGGGGAAATTGCATTGCTGAAGAAAATCATTCTGGCCGCATCGATCGTGATCGCGCTCTCGCCCGTCATCGGGATTGAGGCCAAGACTCCGGCATCCAGTAAGGGGAAGCAAGCGCCGGCTCCCATTGTTACGATCACATCCAGCGCGCCTGCCGCAGAGACAGTGAAGGCAGCGCCTGAAAAAGAAGCGCCTGTCCAGGTCAAAATCACGCCGGCCAAGGCAGAGACCAAGGCAGAAACGACCGAAAAGGAAGGAAAGAAGAAGCCTGCCTTTGAAGACAAGCGCATAGAAATCAACCTTGCCAGCCGCCTCCTGACGCTCTATCAGGGAGACGTGGGCATCCGCATGTACCCGGTCGCTCCAGGCAAGCCTGACTCTCCGACGCCTGTCGGCAGAAGAAAAGTCGTCGATATGGAAATCAATCCGACATGGATCGATCCGGACCATCCGGAAGTGGAAATCCCATCCGGCCCTGACTGCCCGATCGGCTACCGCTGGATCGGCATCGGCGGCAACTACGGCATCCACGGGACAAACGTCCCCTCTGCCATCGGCACCTATGCGTCCCATGGCTGCGTCCGCCTCAATGAAAAAGACGTCGAAGACCTTTATGCGCACATTGTCAAAGGCATTCCCGTCGACATCATCTACGAACGCGTCGTCATCCACGTGCAGCCGGACAAGACGCTGACCTACTACGTCTATCCCGACGGTTACCACAGAGAACCGCTGACCGTCAAGGATATCGAAAATAAGCTCGCTCCTTACGGCGCCTCTGCTTTCGTGAATGAAGACCAGGTCAGGGAAGCCATCGAATCCTCCGACGGCCAGCCGAACTACGTCGCCAAAGTCTACGACCTTTACGTCAAAGGAACGAAGCTTTCCGACAAGGCCCTCGGCAAAGACGGTGCTGTCTACATCCCCGTCATGCCCGTCGCCAATGCGGCAGGCGTCCGTGCCGAATGGTCCCCGAACTGGCAGCAGGTCAGGACCAAGTACGGAAGAGCACCGGGCATCTCCAAAGGCGGCTCCCTCTACGTTAATGCCAACGAAGCAGCTGCCCTCTTCGGTCTCAAAGGCACCCTCGAAGACAACGGAACCTACGTCATCCAGTAAAATGGTCTCTTGATATTTGTCACCATTTCTTTTATACTGACTTCAAAAGGTACCTCTGTCACCATAGACGCGTTATTCGCTACGCGTTGGCGACGAGGTACTTTTTTATGTGTATTATCAAAGACAAAAGCATCTCCCCGGCGCGGCAGCTGCGCGTTTTGAGGAGATGCTTTTTTGCAGATGATGGGGATTTTTAGTCGTCTACTTTCCATGAGTCCGGAAGGAGGCAGCCGACGAGGATGCCCACGACGAGGACGCCGTACTTGATGCCTGAGGGCATGAAGAGGTCGGCGACGGCGTACATCAGGACGACGACGGCGGCGAGTTCCTTTCCCCTGGGGTAGACGCGGTAGCGCTGGAACCAGGAGGAGAAGAGGATGACGTTCGCAATGAGCGTCAGGAAGAGCTGCGCGCCTGTGATGATGACGAGCGTCGTCATCTGCGGCAGCTGGAGCAGATAAGCCGCTGTCATGATGCCGATGGCAATGAGGGCGACGGGGATAAGGAAGAGCATCCTTTTGATGAATGTTTTCCTTCGTATGGTCTTTCTCCAGTCGAATGCGTTCTTCCTGTATGCCGAGAAGGCGAGGATCAGGATGGTGAGGACGTATTCGGCAATGAAAAACAGATTGGCCTGATGAGGTGTCATAGTGTTCCTTTCCCAATAAAACAGGACGGGCTCATTCGCTTGCGAGCTCGTCCTCATCTATAAAGTGCGGCTTCTTGCGGAGCGTCTTGTCCGCATAGCGTGCGATTTCTATGAAATTTCCATCCGGGTCGATGAGGTAGATGCTCTTCATCGGTCCGCGGGCGCCGTTTCTATCGACGATGCCGGTCACAAGTGGTGCATGGCGTTCTTCCAGCTCGCGGAGCACGTCTTCCATCGGATCGTCCGTGATGAGGCAGAGATTGATGATGCCCATGCGCACAGCGCTCGGAGCAAAGTCCGTCAGTCCTTCTTTCAGCGTGATTTCACAGGAACCGAAGTATAGGCAGATTTGCCCGTCTTTTTCATGCGCTTCCATGGAAAGGACATCATGATAAAAGCGGAGACACCGGTCGATGTCCGGCGTGGTCAGTACGATATGGTGATTATCGCGTAGTTTCATGAATTCCCCTCTTTTCTTGTCTCTTTCGGAAGTATGGTTATTATTTTAATGACTTTCGTTCAAAAGTGCAAACCGTAATGCACGATACACAATAAAAGAATGTGAAAGAAGAACTCTTCATCCACATTCGTTTATTTTATTCTTATTCTATTATATACGATGAATCAATGATTCGTAAGTCTTACCGGGCCAGCGCGTCCTTGCCACCTGCGATGCCCGGATGGGTCATCTCATAGGGCGAGAGAATTTTCTGGATCGCGCTTTCAGAGAGGAGCTTCCTTGCAAGGAGGATTTCCCGCACGGGCCGTCCTGTCGTGTAAGCTTCCCTCGCAGTCGCGGCGCACTTTTCGTAGCCGATATGCGGGAGGAGCGCTGTGATGACGCCGACGCTGTGGTCGACCCAGCTCTTGCACTGCTCTTCATTCGCCTCGAGGTCCTTCAGCAGTTTCTCAGTGAATGTGGTGACTGCATTCGTGAGGTAGAGGAAGGAGTGGAAAAGGTTGAAGGAAAGGACCGGCTCCATGACGTTCAGTTCGAGCTGCCCGTTTTCGACGGCCAGTGTCAGGGTAAGGTCATTCCCAATGACCTGGTAGCAGGTCTGGTCGAGGACTTCGGCAATGACCGGATTGACTTTGCCTGGCATGATCGAGGAACCGGGCTGGCGGGCGGGCACCTTCAGTTCATTGAGGCCGCAGCGCGGGCCGGATGCCATGAGACGGATGTCATTGGCAATCTTGATGAGGGAAAGGGAAACGACCTTGAGCGCGCCGGAGACATCGGCAAAGCAGTCTGTCGTATTCGTCGTGTCGATCAGGTTGTCCGCTGTCTTGAAGGAAAAGCCGGTCAGCCGGGAAAGGATTTCCGGGAAGAGGCGGATGTATTCCGGTTCTGCATTGAGCCCGGTGCCGACGGCGGTGCCTCCCATGTTGAGCGCTTCCAGAGAAGAAAGGGAAAGGGAAATGCGGCGGATCCCGCGGCGCACGGCAACGGCATACGAATCCATTTCCTCGCCAAGGGTGATCGGCACAGCGTCCTGGAGGTGCGTGCGTCCCATCTTGATGACGTCCTTGAATGCTTCTCCCTTTTCATCGAAGCCTCTTGCCATGGAAGAAAGCGCATCCATCAGGCGGTATGCCTTCCTAACGAGGCAGACCTTGATCGAGGTCGGGAAGACATCGTTCGTCGACTGCGCCATGTTTGCATGGTTGTTCGGTGAAATGATGTCATAGCGGCCCTTCGGATAGCCGAGTAGTTCGAGCGCGCGGTTGCAGAGGACTTCATTCATGTTCATATTGACGGATGTGCCGGCGCCGCCCTGGATGGGATCCAAAGGAAACTGGTCGAGCAGTTTTCCTTCGATGATTTCATCCGCTGCGCGTATGATGGCGTCCCCGATTACGGGATCCATCCGTCCTGTCTTCAGATTGGTCAGGCAGGAAGCTTTTTTGACGACAGCCATGGACTGGATGAAATCCGGGTCAAGCTGCGCGCCGGTGATCTGGAAATTTTCCATGGCTCTCATCGTCTGCACGCCGTAATATACCTCATCAGGTACGAGTTTCTCTCCCAGAAAATCATGTTCCTTTCTCATTTTGCAAGCCTCCTGTAAATGAAATAGATAGATTTGATAGAAATGGATAACTTTTCCTTATAGCAAAACAGAGCTTTACATAAGAAAAGGGGGCAGAGCTTCCGCACGAAGCGGACCGCTCTGCTCCACGAAGAAGGGCGTCCGGCACTGCTCTGCCGGACGCCCTTGTCGCTCTTATGTACTTATGGAAATGCTCTAAGGAGTGCTCTCCTATAAAAGTAGTGTACATCTATCACCGAAGAGTGTCAAGAAAAATTTTGTCAAATTTCTGTAAGGAGAAAAGGAGCAGCTTTTGCTCATCTCTTTGAGAAAAAGTATATTTTCCAGGGCTGACAAGAATTGTAAACCTATTTTCTCATCAGATTCAAAGAATAAAGAGTTAACAATTTATTTTTGAACAATTGCAAGATAGATATAACAGAAAAAAGAGGACCCGTCAGGCCCTCCTTGGCTTTTCATGGAGCGGATGAAGGGAGTCGAACCCTCCTGTCCAGCTTGGGAAGCTGGCGTTCTACCGATGAACTACACCCGCATATTCAATTACTAAGTAATCATATCATTTTTTGTGAAAAATTTCCAGTCCCACTCTCAAAGCTGCGATAAAGCTTGAAGAAACCGAAGTTTTCAGGGAATGCTTTAAAGCGCTAAAAATTTTCATTAAGTCCCGGAAAACGCGAGAAATCTATATATCGCGAATTCAGAAAAGTGAATACGATTTTACAAAAATTATGAAAATCAATAATAATTCATACTATTTCCAAATATAAACTAACAATAAACTCAAATCTATATTAATAGAAATCTATAAAATTTTAAGCATAGTAGAGCTTATTGAAGAAAATCTAACATATAGCAATTTTCGATAAAAACTGATATAATATTTTCTAATAAATCAGTATATTTTTTGTTTATTATTTCAGCAATACGGAGTATTCCTTTTTGATAAATTGACAAGCGGAGAATAGAGAAATGGACAAATTCAAAAGGTTTCGTTTCTTCTTTTACTTGCCGATCATTATTATCGGCTTGCTCTGCACGATTGTCTTCGACTGGGCTCTCTATGTCCAGGAGGAAAAAACCCTACAGAACTGGATGCAGCAGATCGCGGATGCAGAAATCCTGCGTCTGAACCGCGCCATGGACAGGTATATCAATATTTCAGCGGCCATCGAGGACCATTTGATGGAGAACAGGGGACTTCCCCCGGGGGATTACATGCGTAATCTCTACTTCTACTCGATGAGCCAGTCTTTGCGTGAAATAGAGATCCAGACGGCGCCGGACGGACAGGTGCGCCCAATCTATCCGCAAAGCGGCAGTGTGCTTTCCGGTTTCAACCTTTTCGGAGAGAACCAGTTTGCCAAGCGCGCAGCTTATGGAAGAGCGCAGGATGTCGTCGTCATTGAATCCGGCGTTCCTATGGCAGACGGCACGACGGGTATGGCAGTCGTCCGTCCTGTTTTCATGGACAGGACTGCCGATAAATCCTTCTGGGGCTACATCGTGGTAGCAGTCGACCAGGACAAGCTCGTCCACGAGGCGAATATCGACCGCCTCGACCAGATGGGCATCGTCTATACGCTGATGAGAAAAGGCTATGGTGAGTCCGAGTACACTTTGATCGACACGAATCAGAACTCGACGCACAGGGCGATCGATGCATGGAGCACGATCCAGTCCTCCGGCACCGTCGATGGGGACGAATGGCGCCTCATCATGCATCCGACAGGCGGATGGGTGAACTTCTGGCTGCTCTTCATTTCCACATGGGCAGGCCTCATCACCACATTCATCATTGCATGGCTCTGGCAGAGAAATAAGCGTCTCCGCTTCATCGGCGAGACAGATGCGCTGACAGGCGTATTCAACAGAAAGGGCGGCGACATCGCCGTCGACGTGGATAATTTCAAAATCATCAACGACGTCTACGGTCATGCGGCAGGGGATCTTGCACTGAAGACCTTCGTCCGCGACATGAAGCGCATTTTCAGTGCCAATGCGATCATCACCAGAAACGGCGGCGATGAATTCGTCATCTTCTGTCCTTACAATAATAAGGAAGGCGTTTTCAATGATATGCGCCGCTTCACGGAAGAACCGCATATCTTCGGTTTCAACGACAAGGAAATCCATTTCACTTCGTCGCTTGGCTGCGCTGCATACCCTGAACAGGGAAGCAACTACGGCAACCTCTGCATCAAGGCAGACTTCGCCCTCTACGGCGCGAAGATCGACGGCAAGTCCGGCTGGAGGAAGTTTGATTCTTCCCTGACGGAACTCCGCCACCGTTTCCAGTTCGGCTTCAACCTGAGCGATATGGCAAACGGCATGCCTGGTGCCATGATCGTCTACAAGGCAGACAAGAGCGGCAAGCTTCTCTTTGCGAGCCACATGGCCATCGATTTCTTCGGATGCACGGACTGGGACGATTTCATGAAGTACACCAGGACCGCTGTCTGGAAGCTCATCTATACCGAAGACCTCCAGTATGTCCGCTCGGAAATCAAGAGACAGACGCATCTTGAGAAGAACAAGAACAATATTCACTTCGTCAACCACCGCATCGTCACGAAGGACGGCAGAGTGAGGGAAGTGGAAATCATCGGGCGCCTGCGCCACAATGCATTCTACGGCAACCTGTACTATGTAACCCTCTATGACCGCGAGCAGAAGCTTGAAAATCTGAGCTCGGACAAGCACCCCTGCAAAAACAAGCATGTGGGAATGAAGCCGGATGAAAAGAAAGATGATAAGTAGTTTATAATAAAAGGACTGTGAAAGATGGGATGACCATTTCTCGCAGTTCTTTTTTATTTCCATACAAATCGGCAAGGCTCTGTTTCTTACGATTTCCTCATGTCATGGTAAAATAATAAAAAAGGAGGAATTATGGAAACGAAATATTATGATATCGGTTTGAACCTGTTCACCCGTTCCTTCCCGGACCCGGAGAAGATCATACGGAATGCGGAAGAGGCCGGGGTGCGCTGCATCCTGACCGGCTCGGAAGCGCGTGAGAATGAGCTGGTCGCAGATTTTGTGAAAAATCATGACGTATGGGGCACGGCGGGCATCCATCCGCACAGCGCCGATACGGCGAAGGAAGAAGATGTTGAGCGCGTCAGAGAGCTTGTCATGACAAATCCGAAAATCGTGGCTGTCGGAGAGACGGGCCTTGATTACGATCACATGTATTCGAAGAAGGAGAACCAGATCCATTTCTTCAAAGAGCTTCTGGATGTGGCTGAGGAAACGGGAAAGCCGCTCTTCCTTCACGAAAGGGATGCAGCGGATGATTTCATTGCCTGCTTCAAGGGCCATGAGGATCTCTGCCGCCGTGCAATCGTCCACTGCTATACGGGGGACAAGAAAACGCTTGAGCGCTTCCTCGATATGGGCTTCTACATCGGCATCACGGGATGGATCTGCGATGAAAGGCGCGGGGAGGCTCTGCAGGACGCTGTTTCCATCCTGCCTTTGGACCGCGTGATGATCGAGACGGATGCGCCGTACCTCACACCGAGGGGCTACCACCTGCCAAGGACGAACGTGCCGCAGAACATTACCTACGTGGCAGAAACGCTTGCCAGGTACATGCAGGTGCGCCTCGATCTGCTTCTCGAAGCAGCGAAAAAGAACACAGAAGACTTCTTCCACATCAAGAGCTGAGGGTCTCAAAAAAGACTCTCAGGTTTCACATGAGACACTATTGACTCATTTCAATGTGTATGATATGATTGTCTTATCTAAGACAGAAGTGTCTTATTTGATACAGTATAGTTGCAAATGAGAGAGGTGTTTTATGGAAACGGGGACCAGAGAAAACGAATTGAAGAAGCTGGCTTCCGCGCTCTGTACGAAACCGGGAGGCTCTGCCAGGGATCTGGCAGCGGCGGCCGGGATCAGCAAAGCGACATTCTACAGGGTGTATTCATCCAAAGACCATTTAGAAGAAATCCTGACGGAAAGGGCCGAAGAGGTCGTCGAAGGCCTTTTTGCCATTACGGAGAAGGATATCACGAGCCGCAATGCGCTTTCGGAAATGATGCGCTGGTGCTGCGACAACCGCGAGTACCTGATGTTCCTCTGCCGCTCGGCTCTTCCTGGCGACAGCTGCGTGGACACATGCCGCTGCTCGTATGACGACAGGATGAGAGCATTTTTCCTGAAGGGCCAGCAGCGAGGCGAATTCCGCGTCGATGTGCCGGCCGCTGTGATGGCGGAAATTTTCGGCGGCGAGATGGCCGCTTTGTTTGAAGCAGAAAGCCGGGGCCGGATCGCTTCGGCGATGATGGCGGATTATTGGGAGACCATATTCCTGTTCGGTGTGGAAGGTAAAGGAAAGAAGGAAAGCCATGAATAATATGAATGAGGTGAAATCACCGAAGAAGCCAGTCTTGATGTACTACGTCATCATCTTCCTTCTGGTGATTCTGTTCAACTCCGCGGTCATGCCTGCATGGCGTGAACAGCAGGTGAAGGAAGTCGACTACTCGACATTCATGAACCTGACGGATGAGAAGAAGATCGACAAGGTCGAAGTGGATGAGGACCAGATCCTCTTTACGGAAAAGGGCGACACGAAGCAGACTTACAAGACAGCTCTCATGAATGACCCGCAGCTCGTCAGCCGTCTGCATGATTCCGGCGTCACATTCACCGGACAGATCGTGGACAAGATGAACCCGATCCTTTCCATCCTGCTCAGCTGGGTACTCCCGATCCTGATTTTCTTCTGGATCGGCCAGTACATGAATAAGCGTTTCATGAAAAACATGGGAGGCGGACCGGGAGCCATGCAGTTCGGCCTCGGCAAATCCAATGCGAAGATCTTCGTCAAACCGACAGACGGCATCCGCTTTGCCGATGTAGCCGGTGAAGATGAAGCGAAGGAAGGCTTGCAGGAAGTCGTCGAATACCTCCACAATCCGTCCAAGTACAAGGAAATCGGCGCGAAGATGCCGAAGGGCATCCTCCTCGTCGGACCGCCAGGCACAGGCAAGACCATGCTGGCCAAGGCAGTCGCAGGGGAATCGAACGTACCGTTCTTCTCCATTTCCGGTTCTGAATTCGTAGAAATGTTCGTCGGCATGGGCGCAGCCAAGGTCAGAGACCTCTTCAAGCAGGCGAAGGAAAAAGCACCATGTATCGTATTCATCGATGAAATCGATGCCATCGGCCAGAAGAGAGGCGCGACCTCCATCGGCGGCAATGATGAACGTGAACAGACGCTGAACCAGCTCCTCACCGAGATGGACGGCTTCGAAGAAAACACAGGCGTCATCATTCTGGCGGCAACAAACCGTCCGGAATCCCTCGACCCCGCACTGACCCGTCCGGGCCGTTTCGACCGCCAGGTGCCGGTCGTCCTCCCAGACCTTCAGGGCCGCGTGGAAATCCTCAAGGTTCATGCTGCCAAGATCAAGACAGCTCCGAATATTGATTATGACAAAGTAGCGCGCATGGCTTCCGGCGCATCCGGCGCTGAGCTTGCGAACATCGTGAACGAAGCAGCCCTCCGCGCTGTCCGCGACCACAGAAAAGTCGCAACGCAGGAAGACATGGAAGAATCCATCGAAGTCGTCATTGCAGGCTACCAGAAGAAGCATGCGATCCTGACAGACAAGGAAAAATGCGTCGTCGCATACCATGAAATCGGCCACGCTCTCGTGGCTGCCATGCAGACACATTCCGCTCCTGTCCAGAAGATCACAATCATTCCTCGTACAAGCGGCGCTCTCGGCTACACGATGCAGGTCGAAGAAGGCAACCATTACCTCATGAGCAAGGAAGAAATGGAAAACCAGATCGCTACCCTGACCGGCGGCCGTGCAGCTGAAGAAGTCGTATTCCATACATCCACAAGCGGCGCTTCCAACGATATCGAAAAGGCTACCCGCCTTGCCAGAGCCATGATCACACGCTTCGGCATGAGTGATGAATTCGGCATGGTCGCTATGGAAACCGTCACGAACCAGTACCTCGGCGGAGACACGACACTCGCATGCTCGCCTGAAACTCAGGCAAGAATCGACAAAGCCGTATCTGCCCTCATCAAGAAGCAGTACGAAAAGGCTGTCCAGATTCTGGAAAACAACAGAAGAACACTCGATGCTCTTGCAAAATTCCTGTATGAAAAGGAAACCATCACTGGCGAACAGTTCATGGGCATCGTAGAAGAACAGAAGAAAGCATCCGAAGGAAATGGCAGCGCGCCATCCGCTCCTTCCGCTCCATCTGCTCCATCTGTCCCGGAAACCCCGCCCGCTGAAGCTCCCAAAGAGGATGCTCCGGCACCGGGCGCTCCCCAGCCAGTCAAGAACGTACCACCCCTTAATCTGGAGAGGTAACGAAGAGTAATCAGTAATTAATAGAAGAGGATGTGCATGAAAAGTGTGCATCCTCTTTTTTCATGGAATTTTTATGGAATAATTTCCATTTCCTTCTATGGAAGAAGGGGCTTGTATAGTACAATAAATAAAACTGATGCATTCGCAGCTCCGGGCTGCTGCCTTTTGACTGGAGGCATGACCATGGACTTTAAGAATAAAAAGACAACGATTGCGCTCATCGTGTGTGCGGTCATTCTGGCGCTGATCGGCTGGCGCGTCTGGGCGAATATCCAGGCGAAGAAAGCCGAGGCGAACCGAAGCGGCAAGGAGAAGGTCGCTGTCGTGACGGCGGCTTATCCTGAGAGAAAGACGATCGTCCCGAAGTTCCGCTTCTCGGGGACGCTTGATCCTGTCTGGCAGGCAGATGTCGCCGCCAAGGTGGACGGACGCATTGAACAGGTGCTCGTCAATGAAGGCGATGCTGTCAGCGCGGGCGAGGTCCTTGCCATCCTTGACCGGACAGATACGGATGCATCGCTTCTCAATGCCAAAGGGCTCTATGCGGATGCCAAGACGGATTATGAAAAAGCGCAGGCAGATCTTGCGCGTTATACGAAGCTCTACGCAGCAGGCGCTATTTCCAAGGAAAGCCTCGACAATAAGCAGTTCGCCCTGGAGAATGCGAAGGGCAAGCTGGATGCAGCACAGGGAAATCTGAATTCCGCAGACTCCCAGGCAGGCGGCACGAGGGTGACGACGCCGCGTCCGGGCATCATCCAGAAACGGTACTATCAGGAGGGCTACTATGCCAAGGTCGGCACAGCCCTTTTCCAGATTGCAGATATTTCGACGCTCCTTGCCAAGATCGATGTGCCGGAAGGGTACGTCCAGAGCATTGCTGTCGGAAATCCTGTCGAGATCCATATCCCGTCCATGAGCGGGGACAATAAGACTGTCCAGGGCATCATCACAAGGGTCAGCCCGGTGGCGACGCTGCCTGCCCGCACGTTTGAAGCGGAAGTTTCCGTAGACAATTCGGATGGAAGGCTCCGCGGCGGCGTGTATGCCGATACGACGCTCACGGCGAACCCGAAGGACAATGCGCTGACGATTCCGATGTCTGCGATCGTCATGAGAGACGACCAGAGGACGGTCTACGTCATTGAAGACGGCCGCGCCGTGAGGAAGGTCATCACGACGGGCTATATCGGAGAGAACCTTGTCGAAGTGCTGTCGGGCCTTTCAGAGAAGGACCAGGTCATCACGGGAGGACAGAATAAGTTCAAGGAAGGCGGCCAGGTCAAAGTATCAGGCGAAGGCTGATTTCAGGGGGAGCCTATGATCAAGACATTCATCAACAGGCCCGTATTCACGACCATGTTCATCCTGGTCTTCGTGGTATTCGGGCTGTGGTCGTACCCGAAGCTTGGCGTCGACCTCTATCCGGACGTCGATCTCCCGCTCGTCGCCGTCACCGTCACCTACGAAGGCACGGCGCCGGAGGAAATGGAGACGCTCGTCACCAAACCTATAGAAAACCGCATCAGCCAGGTCTCTGGCATCAAGACGATCACCAGCACCATCCGTGAAGGATATTCCCAGACGGTGCTGGAATTTGAGATTGGTACGGATCCAAGACAGATGGCGTCCGAAGTACGCGAAAAAGTGGCAGGCGTGAGGAAACGTCTGCCTGACGACATCGATGAACCAGTCGTTGCGCGTTTCGATTCGGCATCAAGCCCTGTCGCTACATATTCCTTTTCTTCGGACACAAGGAGTACGGGGGAAATCCGCCGCCTCCTGAATGATTCCGTCGTCGACCGCCTGCAGATGGTCGAGGGCGTTGCTGATGTCAATGTCCACGGTGCATCCGACCGCGCAGTGAAGGTGCATGTCAATTCGGAAAAGCTCAAAGCATACGGCATTTCTTTCCAGACAATCTTGGCCAAGGTCAATAATGCGAACCTTAATACCCCGGGCGGCAAGATCCGTGACGACCACAATACAATTACCGTCCGCACGATGGGCAAGTTCAATACGATCGATGATTTCAAGAACATCGTCGTGGCCAATATCAACGGGAAGCCGGTCTACCTGACCGATGTCGCTGATGTCGAAGATGCTTGGGAAGACGAAGAAACGTACTCCCGCACGAACGGTGTGCCGTCTGTCCTCATGTCTGTCAGGAAGCAGTCGAGGACGAATACGGTCAATGTCATCGACAGCGTCAATGAAGAGCTCTCTGCCATCGAGAAGAGCGACCTCCCTCCGGATATCAAAGTCAATATCATCAATGACCAGTCCCTCTTCATCCGCGAGAACGTAGGGGACGTATGGAACACGATCATTTTCGGCGGGTTCCTCGCGCTCCTCATCACGTACCTCTTCTTAGGGGACCTTTGCGCGACGATCATCGGCGGCCTCGCCATCCCTGTGTCCGTCATCTCGACCTTCTTCCTGATGCGGACGCTCGATTTCACGATGAATAACATGTCCCTCATGGGCCTTTCGCTGGCCGTGGGTTTTTTGATCGACGATGCCATCGTCCTTGTTGAAAATATTTTCCGCCACATGGAGCTCGGCAAGCGGCCGAAGATTGCCTCTGCCGATGCGACGAAGGAACTGATGCTGGCCATCCTTGCCACATCCATGTCCCTTCTGGCGGTATTCGTGCCGATCGGCAGCATGGGTGAGACAATCGGGCAGTACTTCAAGCAGTTCGGGCTGACCGTCGCCTGCGCCGTCGTCTTCTCGACGATCTGCGCCTATACACTGACGCCGATGCTTTCCGCCTACTGGCTGAAGCTTCCTGATGTGAGTACCAAGGGACGGCCGAGAATCGTCAGCATGATCCTTCGCAAGTTCAATTTCGGGTTTGAGAGAATCCGTCTTGTCTATAACCGTTTCATGATGTATGCCGTCGAGCGTCCGTGGAAGATCGTCCTCATCGCCGTGGCAACGCTTGGTTTCAACCTGCTCCTCATCCCGTTCGTAGGGACTGAGCTGCAGCCTGTCTATGACTCGGGTGAATTCCGTGTCAACTTGAAAGCGCCTCCGGGCGTGGGCCTTCTCCAGATGGAGGAATGGTCCAAGCCATTGGAAGAAACGATTCTGGAAGAGCCGGAAGTCCGCGTTTCTTCTATGTGGCTGGGCGGCACAAGAACGCCTGTCAATGAAGGCGGCATCAATATCAAGCTGAAGCCGCTCGATGAAAGAGACCGCTCCATGACGGAAATCATGGCAGACCTTAGAAAGAAATTCTCGGACATCGGCACGATGCAGGTCGGTGTCGTCACAAACCAGGGCGGCCGCAATGATCCGCGTCCTGTCCAGATCGGCCTTCGCGGAAGTGATTTGAAGAAACTGACGGGGTATGCGAACGATCTTGCCGAACGCATCCGCCAGGTGCCGGGTGCAACGGATGTCGAAGTCGTCGGCATCTCTCCGGAGCCTGAAATCGTTGTTCGCCTGAATCAGCTCAAGGCAAGCCAGCTGGGCCTTGATAATACAGAAGTCGGCAAAGTCGTGCAGTATGCCTTCCAGGGCAAGAGCACGAGTCATTCCTACACGATCGGAAACGATGACTACGATATCATCCTCCAGATGGGAAAGGACGACAGAAGGACGCTTTCCGACGTGCAGAACCTTCGCGTCTCCACGACGAACGGCACCTTCGTCCGCCTGGGTGATATTGCCGATGTCACGCTCTCCTCGGGCCCGACCCGTATCGGCCGCGAAGGACGCCAGAGACAGATTGCCGTTTATGCGAATGCTGCCGGCATTTCTTCCGGTGAACTGCTGAGTGAAATCCAGAACAAGATTATTCCGGATATGAATATGGAAATCGGCTACAATTACAAGCTGATCGGCGACTCGGACATGATGGGCCGCGTCTTCAAAGAAATTGCAAAAGCCGTCATCCTTGCCATCATCCTTATTTACATGGTGCTCGGTGCAGAATTTGAAAGCTTCCGCCAGCCGCTTGTCATCATGATGAGTCTTCCTTTCGCGGTCATCGGTGCCGTGCTTGCGCTCCTTCTGGCCAACCAGACGGCAAACATGATGTCCCTCATCGGTTTCACGATGCTGCTCGGCCTTGTCACGAAGAATGCCATCCTCCTTGTCGACTATGCCAACCAGGCAAGAGACAGGGGTAAGGATGTGAAGTCTGCGATCCTTGAAGCGTGCTCGCTCCGTCTTCGTCCGATCTGCATGACAACACTCTCGACCATCCTCGGCATGCTACCTGTCGCCCTCGGCCTTGGCGCCGGCGCAGAGCTCCGCCAGTCCATGGGCGTCGTCCTGATCGGTGGTCTCACAACCTCGACGCTTCTGACACTCGTCGTCGTACCATTGATTTACCTTTTGACGGAACGTCACACAAAGAGAAATTTGAGTGACTAAAGCACAAACCCACAAACTCAAAATGGATGATTTTTAATAGCAAAAATGCATAAGCGATATAATAAAATTTTATACAATATAAATGAAACGTATATTATAACCCATGGGGTATCTGAATACATACCTATAATACGAGATGTATTAATGTTTGGCGGAGGTTATGAATGATGGAAATCATGATAAGAAAAGGGAAAGCAGACGATGCCGCGGATTTAGCGGACGTTGAGACTGCATGCTTTCCGCCGGCAGAAGCTGCCACGGCTGAAGAAATCGCTGCGCGCCTTTCCGTCTATCCTTCCCATTTCTTCCTTCTTTATGCGGACGGAATTTTGACCGGCTTCATTGACGGCATGGTGACAAATGAGAAAGACCTTAGGGATGAGATGTATGCCGATGCCTCCCTCCATGATGAAGCGGGGGACTGGCAGATGATATTCGGGCTGAACACACTCCCATCCTATCGGAGACTTGGTCTTGCCGGCCGCCTCATCGAAGCCATGAAAGAAGACGCGAAAAAACAGGGCAGGAAAGGAATCGTTCTCACCTGCAAAGAAGAGCTCATTCACTATTACGCAAAGTTCGGCTTTGAAAATGAAGGAAAATCAAACTCCTCCCACGGGAATGTCACCTGGTACCAGATGCGCCTCACATTTTGAGAATGACAGAATTGACCGTGTTGACAATGACTCAATTTAGGGAAATTTAAATTTGTCAACGATCAAGGGGCAAGATGCAGGATATCACGTGCAAAAGGATTTCACATTGTATAAAATCTATTTATACCCCATTACAAGAAAACGTGAAATATATAATAGATAGCTATGTTTTGGCGGTTTTTATCCGCTGTGAATAAATCGTATATTTTTCTTCCTATAGCGCGTTCGATGTTTTATAATATATACAGTATACTTATATACCAATCATGCAGGAGGTATGCATGAAATTTCGCTGTGTATGGAGCATCGTGCTAATACTTGGCCTGGCAGCAGCCGGGACGCAGGCAGAAGCGGCGGGGGACAGGGCGGTGATTGCTCATTCCGCTTACGATCTGGAAGAAAAAGGAAATCAGGAATTCAGCACTCGTTCACTCTTCACGGAAGACGGGACGGGAAAGCAGGAGACTACGTTTTTCTTTAATGACGGTTTCGGCCGTCTGACGGAATTTCATGAGTACACAGAAGGCGCGAGGATGTTTCTGATCATCCGGCAGAACATGAACGTCGTCTGGCAGGGAAGCTGCCGCGTCACGGATCACCGGTTCTCAGTCTATAGAAGGGAATCGAATGGACGTGTTTATTTTCAGATACGCATGGGTCAACATGAGTATTCCGCTGAAATCGGCCGTGATGACCGGTGGACCGTTACGGAAGGCGGTCTTCCCGTTGCCTCGGATCCCATAGAATTATCGTGGAATGCCTGACAAAAGCCGGGCCCGGTGACAGGGGACTTCATGACAATCATGAAATCCGCCTTTTCTAATTCGGGGGAACGTAGTATAATAATTGCAATTGTTTTATAAGAATGATTTGCATATTTACATGACTATGGACCAGAGCGCATGACCGGATACCTATCCTTATGGAGCGTTAATCAATAATCGAAAGGGTGAGAGCTATGAAGAAACAGATTCATTTAAGAGCGGAAGATCTGAACAACAGCGACAAGCTGGGGCTGACCTACAACCTGGGGCAGGTGCACAAGCGTATGCTTCTTCGTCAGTCGGGCATCATGAAGAAGTTCGGCCTGACCGCACGTCAGTCGCTGATTATCGCTTACCTTTCCACGCATAAAAAAGATGTTGTCACCCAGAAGACACTGGAAGAACATCTGCACCTGACGAATCCGACCATTACTGTCATGGTCAAATCCATGATCGACAACGGCCTGATCCGCAAGGAACGCGTGCCGGAAGATGCAAGAAAGTACAGACTGTACATGACCGAGAAGGCAAAACAGGTCGAAAAGGCAAGCCTGCAGGCTGCCAAGACACTCGACCAGTCCTTCTATGAAGGCGTATTAGAGAGCGATTTGAAAGTTTTCAAGGGCGTTCTTGGCCAGATTACGAAGAATCTGGATATGGTTTGATAAGAAGCGGGAAAATGATGCACACGATTTGCGGTGCATCATTTTTTGTTGCGCAAGTTATAGTTTCATTTTCTTCGTTTTGCTGTATAATGAACGGAAAAGCCCCCTACAAGGGAACGGAGGTTAAAATGAGAAAACCAATCGTGGCCGTTACGGCCGATACACTTCTGGCTGAAATGAAGCCAATCAATCAGAAAATGGCGGACTATGCGCCAAGACCTTTGATCGACGCGCTGGGACGCAATGGATTTCTTCCCGTAATCCTTCCATACAATGACTATGCGGAAGCAGAAGAACTCGTCGGCACCTTCGATGCCCTCGTCCTTCCAGGCGGCCCGAATCCGACGCCGCGCTTCTACCATGAAGATCCGATCTGGAGCATTGGGCCGACGTATGAGAAGAGAGATAAGTTCGAAATCGACCTCATACATGCATGCATCAAGGCAGGAAAACCGATCCTCGGCATCTGCCGCGGCCTGCAGATCCTGAACGTCGCTCTGGGCGGCACCCTCTGGCAGGACATGCAGTCGCAGAATTCAGGCGCCTTCATCCAGCACATGCAGAGAGCACCGGGAAATATCGCGACGCACTATATCGAAGTTGAGAAAGATACAAGACTGATGGACATCTTAGGCGAGGGCCTCTACGTCAACTCCCGCCACAGAGAAGGCATCAAGAAACTCGCCCAGGGCCTCCGCCCGGCCGCAAGGACAAGAGACGGCGTCATCGAAGCCGTCGAAAGCGAAGAAGGCGACCTCATTGCCGCCGTCCAGTGGCATCCGGAAAACATGGACCCGGAAACCATGGACCCCCTCTTCCGCGCTTTCATGGACAGAGTCCTGAAACATATGGGCATAGAAGAATAAAAGAAAGGGCTGCAGCAGGATGATTTCACATTCTGCTGCAGCCCTTTTGCATTTCTTTTACATCCCTGCTTTATATTATACATAGTAGATAATAATAAATAAAGGAAATCCATATTCATCAATCAGAAAACGAAAACAATGACGGGGAGGTTATGGGAAGAAGGATTCATCAACTTTTGGACAAAGAAAAAGAGGACCGGTTCGCGCCGGTCCCCAAAAATAAAACAAAGGAAAAGGGATATAAGGAGTGAACCTCTTATGTGAGAAACGTAAGAGGCTGCTAATTGTGAGGACAAATCAGGATCCGTACATCCGGATTTGCCTTCAAAGAGAGTATATCATATAACTTTCAATTTTGAAAATATATTTCAATTAGAATTTGATAAGAATTATCAAAATTACATTGCATGCTATGATTTTATCGGGAAAGCGGTATTCATGGATAGGAGAAAAGGCAAATGAAATCCGATGTTTCCTGTCTTTTTGGAAAAAGAAATTTAAAAAGCGTATGTTTTTCTCATTTCTCTTGACCGCGCTCTGTGGTAAAATGGACTTGAAATGTCTTTTTTTAGGAGGTGTTACGTTGTTCGCTTATGCGTTCACGTTTCTTGTCGCGCTTGCCGTCACGTTCGTACTGACGCCTGTCGTGAAGAACTTCGCCATCCGCATCGGAGCCGTAGACAAGCCTGACGCCAGGAAGGTGCATCACGGGCTGGTACCCCGGCTCGGAGGCCTTGCGATTTACGCGGGCTTCATGGTCTCTGCGATCACGACGATCGGTTTTACGTATGAGATGGTCGGCATCATGGCCGGCGCTACGTTCCTGATCATTGTCGGCGTTGCGGACGACGTCGTTTCCCTGCGCCCGAAGGTCAAGCTTCTGGGGCAGATCATTGCGGCAGCGATTCCTGTCGTGATTTTCAACATCAATATTGACTGGATCAATGTGCCATGGCATGGCATCGTCTACCTGCCGGCTGTCATTTCCATCCCGCTTACGATTTTCTGGATCATCGGCTTCATCAATACGGTGAACCTGATCGACGGGCTCGACGGCCTTGCTGCCGGGATTGCGACGATCGCATCCATTGCCATCGCCCTTCTGGCTTTCCAGATGGGACAGTGGACAGCAGCGGCAGCCATGGTCGCCATGACCGGCGCATGCCTGGCATTCCTGCAGTACAACTTCAACCCGGCTAAGATTTTCATGGGAGATACGGGCTCGATGTTCCTGGGCTACATCATTGCGGCTGTTTCCGTCATGGGATCTATGAAGACAGCTGCGGCTGCCGTCCTGATCGTTCCGCTCGTTGCGCTTGCCGTGCCGATCACGGATACGCTTCTTGCAATCGTCCGCAGGAAGAGCAGCGGCGTTCCGATTTTTTCGCCGGATAAGAACCACCTGCATCACAGGCTCCTTGCCAAGGGCCTCAATCAGAAGCAGGTCGTCCTCATCATGTACGCACTGACCGCCTTCTTCTCCTGCATCGCTCTCGTTGTCATCCACCTGAGCCTCTGGGCAGGGATTGCCATCGTGGCAGCTGCTCTCATCCTCTTCATCCTCTGGGCAAGGAAACTCGGGGTCATGAAGGAAATCGTTCCTTCCCCTTACCAGATGAAAATGAAGAAGGAAAAGGAAGAAAAGGGTAAAGAATCCAAGTCGAAAGGGCCGGAAGAAAAGCCGGCACTGAAATAAATCCGGGCGACCGGAATCAAGGGAGATAAGGGATATGTTAAAGGTAATGACGATATTCGGCACCAGACCGGAAGCCATCAAGATGGCGCCCGTTGTCAGGGAACTGCTGAAGCATGAAGAAATTGATACCAAGGTCTGCCTGACCGCCCAGCACAGGGAAATGCTCGATCAGGTCGTCGACCTCTTCGGACTGCCTGTCGACTATGATCTCGACATCATGAAGAGCGGACAGTCTCTCTATGACATCACCGCCCGCGTCCTCCGCGGCCTGGAAGATGTACTGAAGAAGGAAAAACCGGATTACGTCCTTGTCCACGGCGACACGACGACGACCTTCACGGCCGCTCTTGCCGCTTTCTACCAGCAGATCCGCATCGGACACGTCGAAGCAGGCCTGCGCACGGGAAATCTTCTTTCCCCGTTCCCGGAAGAAGCGAACCGCCAGCTGACAGGCGTCCTTGCTAATGTGAACTTCGCACCGACAGAAACAGCCCGTCAGAACCTTCTCCGTGAAAACAAGAGCGATGATTCCATTTTCGTAACAGGCAATACCGTCATCGACGCGCTCTTTACAACCGTCAAGAAGGATTACCATTTCGAAGATCCGGAAATCGAAGCCATTGAAGAACACAAGAGAGTCATCCTCGTGACGACGCATCGAAGAGAAAACCTGGGCGACCCCATGCACCACGTCTACAGAGCGCTCCGCCGCCTTGTGGAATCCGTGCCGGATACGGAAGTCGTCTTCCCGGTTCACAGGAATCCGCTCGTACGCGAAGCTGTTTCCGAAGAACTCGAAGGAGTTCCGGGCATCCATCTCGTCGACCCGATGGAATATGAACCATTCACAAACCTCATGGCGCGCGCTGCCATCGTCCTCACCGATTCCGGCGGAATCCAGGAAGAGGCGCCGAGCCTCGGGAAACCGGTCCTCGTCCTTCGCGACACGACCGAAAGACCCGAAGCCGTCGAAGCCGGCACGGTCCGCTTAGTCGGCACGGATGAGGAAAAAGTATTCCAGACGGCGTACAAGCTTCTTACCGATGAAAAAGAATACAAAGCAATGGCAGAAGCCGTCAATCCATATGGCGACGGCAAATCTGCAGCACGCATCGTTGATTATTTACTTTGGAAGGAAAGAATCAGCGACAAAAAACCTATGAAATTTATAGCTAATAAAGAATCATTATGATATACTGAAACAGTATAAATAATTTTTTGCGTCTTGTTCATTACTGAAGGGGCGAAATTTGATGAGATAATCCCGTTCCGGAGCGAATATGGATGAGAAGCCGAAGAAGAAAAACAAACCTGTTTCTGATTTTGATGCTCTCCATAGTATAGCTGTAGCTACGGGCGCCGGATTCACATTGCTGTCGTCGATCGGCGTGGGCGTCTGGCTTGGGCTTAAATGTGATGAGTATTTTGGCACGAAGCCCTTCGGATTGATTGTTCTGTCCATTGTAGGTGCCGCCAGCGGACTCTGGTCCGTCGTGAAACAGATGCTGGGGAAATAAACTGAAAATGAACTGTGATTCTGCATTTCCGGATTACACAAAGAAAATTACATATCTTCTGCTGGTTCTCGCCGCTGTTGGCGGGATCGTCACTCAGTTGATCTGGGGGTGGCGGGTTAGTGTCGCTTTTTCGCTGGCGGCTCTTTTTCATGCTGCCTTTTTCCTGTTTCTTAGAAAAATGTATCTCTTCTGGACAGAAACCGGCAGAGATAACTTATTCATCGGCCGCCGCATTGCGGGATTTGCTTCCGGCCGGTTTTTCATTGAAATCCTGCTTTGTGTTCTCGTCGTGGTATTCACGCCGCTGAACATTTTAGGTTTTTTAGCTGGCTTACTATCACTGGTGGCTGCAACCTATTGGGAGCGAATCGCCAGTGCTATTAAGGAATAACTGTTTTTTTCTTGACATTCCAGTAAGAGAGAGGGGGTGAGATTATGCATCTTCATACAGGTACGCATGCTGTACAACAGTTGCTTGGGATGCAGGTCAACATGGACACCATTTTTACAACATGGCTGACTGCACTTATTGTTTTCCTTGTTGTCTTTGCCGCATCCCGCGGAAAGAAACTGGTCCCGACCGGGGTTCAGAACTGTGTTGAAATCCTCATTGAAGCACTTCTTGACCAGTTCAAGACGAACGTAGGACCTAAGTACAGACAAGTCGTGCCGGCTCTGCTGACGCTGTTCCTGTTCATCTTGACAGCTAACCAGCTCGGGCTTCTGCCGACGGAACACCTGACAGCATCACCGACCAGTGATATCAATACGACACTGGGCCTGGCGCTTGCGGTCACGCTCCTCATTCACGTCCTGTTTATTGCCAATCAAGGCGTTGGGAAATGGATCAAGCACTTCTTTGAACCGTTCCCCGTATTCGTCTTCATCAATTTGGTAGAAGAAATCTCAAGACCAGTTACACTGGCTATGCGTCTATTCGGCAATATTCTGGCCGGCGAAATTCTTTTGGAACTGCTGTACGCTCTGTGCCCCTGGCTCATACCGATCATCTGGATCGCATTCAGCGTCTTTGTAGGGTGCGTACAGGCGTATATTTTCACGACATTGTCTTCTGTGTATCTGAAACATAGTTTGTGATCGTCCATGGCAGCGCCGTCTGCGTAAACCGGTACCTATTTTGTTTAACACGGCGCCGTCCGTCCAAACGGTACTTAAAATCATCCGGATTCCCCGGAAAATTCAAATTATCCTCAGGAGGAATTAATCATTATGGAACAGGCTATTATCGTTCAGTATTCTCTTATTGCAGCAGCAATCATCTCTGGATGCGCTTCTCTGGCAGCAGCATTCTCTGACTCCCGTGCAGCAAGCTCCGCTCTCGAGGGCATGACCCGCCAGCCTGAAATGGCAGGCACACTCTTCACCAACATGCTCGTTGCTATCGGTCTGATCGAATCTATTCCGATTATCGCTATCGTCATCGCTATTGTCCTCGTATTCGCTAACCCATTCCTTGGATAATAATTCATAACGATTGAGTTATTTCACTAAGGAGGGAGCTCATTGGTAGACATTAACGGTACACTGCTGATTCAGATCGTTAACTTCCTCATCTTTGTTGCCATTTTGGGCCATTTCTGCTACAAACCGATCATTAAAGTGCTGGACGAACGCAAGCAGCACATTAAAAATGATCTGGATTCTGCCGCAAACAACAGAGCAGATGCTGAAAAGCTGAAAGAAAGCTATGAAGCTCAGCTCCGTGACGCAGAAGTCAGAGCACAGGAGATCGTAGACAAGGCAGTCAAGGAAGCCAAAGTACAGGCGCAGGCACAGATTGACGAAGCACATGCAGCTATTCAGAAGTCCAAGGAACAGGCTACCCAGCAGATCGAAAGAGAACGCAAGGACGCTCTCGAAGATCTGAAGGCTCAGGTAGCTGACCTTTCCTGCGAAATCGCTGCAAAGATCATCAGTAAGAACATGACACCGGACGCAAACGACCGGCTCATCGCAGAAAGCATCGCCAAGCTGGATGCTAAAAAAGCGGGTAAATAATCATGGATAAGAACGTAGTTCTTGCAAGAAAATACGGTCGCGCCATCTATGAAATAGCCGCTGAACAAAACAGCCTTGAAAAAACTGGAGAAGAGCTTCATTTAATCGCTGATACCATCACTGGCAATGCAGAACTGAAGCAGCTTCTTTTCCATCCTCTGCTTGCGAAGGATGTCAAGAAAGATACATTAAATAAATTATTTGCAGATAAGGTTCAGCCTGTAGTTCTGCAATTCTGCTATGTCGTCATCGACAAAGACCGTTTCACCGATTTCCCGGCAATGGTCGACGTCTATGCGGCTCTGGCTAATGAAGGCATGGGAATTGAAGAAGCAGTGGTAACATCCGCTCTTCCGCTCACCAAAACCCAGGTCGAAGCCCTGAAGGCAAAACTTTCCGAAATCACTGGAAAGAAGATTGTCATGAAGCAGAAGGTAGACTCGGCGTTGATTGGTGGTTTTACCGTCCAAGTAGGCGATCGCCTGATCGATGGATCCGTGGCTAGACAGCTGCAGACTTTGAAACATATTATGAAACAAAGAGATTGAGGTGACTTCTAGGAAATGAAAATCAGTTCAGATGAAATTACATCTGTCATTAAAAAACAGATTGAAAACTACAAAGTAGACCTCAATGTCGATGAAGTAGGTACGGTTCTTGAAGTCGGCGATGGCATTGCCCATGTGTACGGCCTTCAGAATTGCATGGCCGGCGAACTGCTCGAACTTCCGAACGGCGTATACGGCATGGCACTCAACCTGGAAGAAAGCAACGTAGGTGCCGTTCTTCTGGGTCGCTCCGAAACCATTAAGGAAGGCGACGTTGTTAAGAGAACAGGTCACCTGATGCAGGTTCCGGTAGGCGATGCAGTTATCGGACGCGTAGTAAACGCGCTCGGACAGCCAATCGACGGCAAAGGCGAAATCAAAACCGACGAATATCGCGACATTGAAATCAAAGCACCGGGCATTGCTGACAGACAGCCAGTTAATGTACCGCTGCAGACAGGTCTGAAATCCATTGACTCCATGGTTCCGATCGGCCGCGGCCAGCGCGAACTGATCATCGGCGACCGTGGTACTGGTAAGACGGCTATCGGCATCGATACCATCCTGAACCAGAAGGGTCAGAACGTTATCTGCATTTACGTATCCATCGGACAGAAAAACTCCAACGTTGTCCGTGTATATGAAAAATTGAAACAGGCCGGCGCTATGGATTACTCCATCATCGTTCATGCCGGCGCATCCGAAGGTTCCCCGATGCAGTACCTCGCACCATACTCTGGTGTATCCATCGCTGAACACTTCATGCATCAGGGCAAAGACGTCCTCATTATTTATGATGACCTCTCCAAACACGCAGTAGCATACCGCGCAATGTCCCTGCTGCTCCGCCGTCCGCCAGGACGTGAAGCTTATCCAGGCGACGTATTCTATCTGCACTCCCGTCTGCTGGAACGTGCTGCCCGCCTCTCCAATGAACTGGGCGGCGGCTCCATCACCGCACTGCCGATCATCGAAACATTGGCAGGCGACGTAGGCGCATACATTCCGACCAACGTTATTTCCATCACCGACGGCCAGATTTATCTGGAAACCGCACTCTTCTATTCCGGTATCCGTCCGGCTATCAACGTAGGTCTGTCCGTATCCCGTGTAGGTGGTTCCGCACAGATCAAAGCTATGAAACAGGTCGCAGGTACCCTGCGTCTGGATCTGGCACAGTACCGCGAACTTGCTGCATTCGCTCAGTTCGGTTCCGACCTGGACGCTGCAACCAAGGCACAGATTGACCGCGGTCAGAGAACGACTGAAATCCTGAAACAGCCGCAGTACACCCCATACCCGGTCGAAGACCAGGTACAGGTCCTCTACGTAGCAGTTAAAGGCTACTTCGATGATGTTGCAGTTGACGAAGTCGTTGATTTCGAACACCGCATCCTTGCATTCCTCCACAGCACCCATCCGGAAATCGGAGAAGACATCGTGAAGAACAAGAAGCTGACAGAAGCAAACGAAGAGAAACTGAAAGCAGCTATTCTTGAATTCAAGGAACGTTACGCAGCTACGAAATCCCAGGATAAGTCTGAAACGGTAGAGGGGTGATCTGATTGGAAAGTACGCGTGATATAAAAGGGCGCATTAAATCTGTCACCAACATCCAGCAGATCACAAAAGCAATGAAGATGGTTGCCGCTGCCCGTCTGCGCAAAGCAGAAGAAAAAGCAAACGGCTCCCGTCCTTATGCTGAAAAGATCGGAGAGCTCTTGCGCCGTGCTTCTTCGGTAACTCCCGATTTTACCAGCACGCTCTTCAGAACAGGCAAGGTAAAGAAGGTCGGCTATCTGGTCATCAGCGCCGATAAAGGCCTTGCGGGCGCTTTTAACTCCAACGTTATGAAGCGGACACTGCAGGAAATCTCCGGAAGGGATCGTTCCGAATACGCTCTTTACGTTTGCGGAAAACAGGGTAGAAACTACCTGAAATTCCGTGGATACGATCTTGATTCCTATCATTTCGGCTTTTCTGATAAACCTACCGCCCAGGATTCCATCGATCTCGCGAAGGAAATGGTTGACTACTTCGTGACCGAGGAAGTGGACGAAGTTTATGTGATTTACACGAAATTCATCACCGCTCTGCATCAGCAGGTACTCGTCGAGAAGATTCTTCCCGTCGAAGCTCCTGAGGCAGATGAGGAAACCGGCAACGGATCTGAAAAGAAATGGAAAGAAGCGCCATACATTTTCATGCCTGACGCTTACACAGTTCTCTCCAGACTCCTTCCGGAATACGTACAGGTCAAGGTTTACAACGCCATGCTCCAGTCCGCTGCTTCCGAACTTGGAAGCCGTATGGCTGCCATGTCCGCTGCAACCGACAACGCTACGGAAAGAATCGCCGACCTCAACCTCACGTACAACAAAGCACGTCAGGCTCAGGTCACCAACGAAATTTCCGAAATCGTCGGCGGCGCAGCTGCGCTTGAATAAACCGCTTAACATATTAAGGAGGAATGCTTCTTCATGGCAAATGAACAGGAGATGCAGGTAGGTAAAGTAGTCCAGGTCATCGGCGCAGTCGTTGATATTGCTTTCGATGATGATAAGGAACTTCCTGCCATCTATAACGCAATCCATGTAAAAGATGATAAAGCCAGCGTTCCTGTTGATGTCATCTGCGAAACCATGCAGCATCTGGGCGACGGAGTCGTCCGCGCTGTTGCAATGAGTTCCACAGACGGCATGGTACGCGGCATGAAAGCCGTCGACACCGGCCGTGCTATTGCAGCACCGGTAGGCGACGGCTGCCTCGGACGTATTTTCAACGTCCTTGGACGGACAGTAGACAACGACCCGACGAAAGTCGACGCAGCTGACTACTGGCCGATTCACCGTGAGGCACCGGCTTTCAAAGACCAGTCTCCGGCAGCTGAAATTTTCGAAACAGGCATCAAAGTCGTAGACCTTATCTGCCCATACGCAAAGGGTGGTAAAATCGGTCTGTTCGGCGGCGCAGGTGTAGGCAAGACAGTCCTGATTCAGGAACTGATCCACAACGTCGCAACCGAACACGACGGCTGCTCCGTATTCTGCGGCGTAGGCGAACGTACCCGTGAAGGCAACGACCTTTGGGGCGAAATGAAAGAATCCGGCGTCCTGAACAAGGTTGCCCTCGTATACGGCCAGATGAACGAACCGCCGGGAGCTCGTATGAGAGTTGCTCTGACAGGTCTGACAATGGCTGAATACTTCCGCGATAAGCAGGGACAGGACGTACTGCTCTTCGTAGATAACATTTTCCGTTTCGTTCAGGCAGGCTCTGAAGTATCCGCACTGCTCGGACGTATGCCGTCCGCCGTTGGTTATCAGCCAACCCTGGCAACCGATATCGGCGAACTGCAGGAACGTATTACATCCACAAAGAACGGCTCCATCACATCCATTCAGGCAGTATACGTACCGGCCGACGACTTAACCGACCCGGCTCCGGCAGGCGTATTCACCCACTTGGATGCTACCACCGTATTGAACCGTTCCATCGCCGAACTCGGCATTTACCCGGCAGTAGATCCGCTCGACTCCACTTCCCGTATTCTTGACCCGAACGTACTCGGCGAAGAACACTACGAAGTAGCCCGCGGCGTACAGGCTATTCTGCAGCGTTACAAGGAACTCCAGGATATCATCGCCATCCTCGGTATGGAAGAACTTTCCGACGACGATAAAGTCATCGTTGCTCGTGCAAGAAAGATCCAGAGATTCCTGTCTCAGCCGTTCTTCGTAGCTGAACAGTTCACCGGCTCCCCCGGCAGATACGTTCCGCTGAAGGAAACCATCAGAGGCTTCAAGGAAATCCTTGCAGGCCAGCATGATGACATGCCAGAAGGCGCATTCTACATGGTCGGCACTATTGACGAAGCAATGGAAAAGGCTGAAAAGATGAAGAAAGGGGAATAAGCCATGGCTGATACCCTTGAAAATCCAATGCACGTCGAAGTCATCAGTCCAGACGGTCCTATTTTTACACAGGACGGCGTGGATCTGGTGGTTGCCCGTGCGGAAGACGGCGAATTCGGTATCGAAAAGCGCCACCTTCCCCTTGCGGCTGCTCTCGAAATGTGCTGCGTGCGCATAAAGACAGGTGACAAGGAACAGAGAGTTGCCGTATTCGGCGGCTTCCTTGAAGTCAATGACAACCACGTCAACATCATCGCTCCTCTTGCTGAACTCGCAGACAACATCGACGTTGCCCGCGCTCAGGCAGCTAAGAAACGCGCTGAAGACAGACTGGCTTTTAAGAAAGAAGACGTCGATGTATATCGCGCCAGACTCGCGCTCATGCGTGCCCTGGTTCGTCTCAAAACGACTGGAAATCTCTAATCAAATAAAAGGAGGATGTACCTAGGTACATCCTCTTTTTTGATGCGCGTATGTCCCTTTCAGCAGTCGACAGTTTCATCAATAAAAGGTATAATAAATATAAAGGCATAATAAACATAATAACAATATGAAGAATTTCATTTGAATATATTTCCAAGCGTAACGCTTATTGGAGGAGGAGATTGGGCATGGATGAAATTTTCAGAAGAGGCGAATGCCGTAATTTCAAAGAGCTGACACCAGTACCGGATGAACAGCTCCTGACACTCGTCAAGGCAGGCATGCAGGCCAGATCCGTAGGAAATCAGAAAGACAGAGACTTCATCATCGTAACAAGAGAAGACCTCGTCAAAGCCATTTCCCACAACAGCATCGTAGCAGGCCCGGCAAGAAAAGCATCTGCTGCCATCGTTATCGTAGGCAAGAAAGAAGGCGTCAGCTTCCCTGACGAATGGTCCTTCGACTGCGCAGCTGCCGCAGAAAACATCCTGCTCGAAGCGGAACACCTGGGGCTGGGGAGCCTCTGGCTGCAGGTTTATCCATATCAGGACAGAAAGATCCACCTCTGCAACATCCTCGATATCCCGACTGAACTTGATCCATTCTGCATCGTAGTCATCGGCTATGCCGAAAGGAAACCAGTCGTACTGAACCGCTTTGATGAAAGAGAAGTATCATACGACCTGTATACAAACCACAAAAAGTGACCGCCGCGGGGGTTAAAGAAACTCTGCTGGAAAACCAGCAGAGTTTTATTGTGGGGAAAATGGATATGAAGGGAAAGCAAAAACACCCGCCTTTCAGCGGACGTTTTTCCCTTCTACTCAGCCTCAGCACTGGCTGCAGCAACGCTAGGTTCTGCAATGACAGGGCGAAGATTCGTAGAAGTGAATTTGTAATTTCCCATGTACTGGATGAATTTTCCGAGGTGGTCGGTGATGAAGACGCCTTTCTTCCACAGCAGGCCAAACTGGTTGCTGATCCTTGGCTCGACAGGAATCTTCACGATGTTTTCCGGAAGGGTCATTGCCGAGTAGAGGAAGGCACCACAGTTGCCGGCAGAAAGACAGTTGAGGACTGTCGTCAGCTGGCTGCAGTACATTTTGATATGCGGAGTTGCTCCTTCGGAACGGAAGCCGGTGATGACGGTGTGAGACTGGACGGAGTCCGTGTTGAAAAGAATGATCGGCTCTTCCTTCAGTGTTTCGAAGGAAACAGATGGTTCCTTAGCCAGGTGATGATTCTTGTCTACACAGTACACGTACGTATCTTCAATGACGGTGTGGTAATCGTAGTTATCCAGATTGTAGAAATCCAGATTGGCGATAGCCACATCCAGTTCATCATTATCGACAAGCTCGCGGGCGTGCATGGAAGAGCATTCCATGAGCTTCACGGGGATGCCGTATTTCTCTTCAAACTCCATGGCAAAGGACGGCAGAAGCAGGGCGCTCGGGGTCGAAGTGATGCCGATCCGAAGCGGTGCCTTGTTCGTGTCCTTGTCAGAGAAATCCGTGTACATCTCATGCGCTCTGTGAAGGATATATTCGGCTTTCTTATAAAAAAGAGAGCCGTCATTGGTCAGTGTGATCCGGTTCTGGCCATGGGTGAAAAGTCTAAGGTGAAACTCCTTTTCCAGATTACGGATCGAAGTCGATATTGTCGGCTGTGAAACGAAAAGGGATTCCGCAGCGCGGGTGATGCTGTGATAACGGCACACGGCGCAAAAGTATTCCAGCTGATTAAGTGTCATAGCGATTGCCTCCTTAAAATTCCATGACAGGAAACAAACCGGTTCAGCTGAGAATTTCAGGCAGAATGACCGGTGGTGCAAAGGTGATACAATTAAAAAGCCCGCAAATCATCCATATCTTTTAACGAACAATACATGCACATCAATCAGAATGAATGGGTGACTGCGGTGATACAGGCCGTGAAGCGAATGAATGGCATATCGTCACCCACTCAGATACGGAAAATTCTTAAATTACTATTATCAGTATAAATAAATATTATCAAATAATCAAGAGTATAAACAAAACTTTACATAAAAAATACTAAAGGAAGATTCTAAGCTATAAAAATTTGTAATATGCGAATAAATTGCATATATAATGGAGTATATGTGCATCAAAATCTATGGATGGGGATGGAAATGAAGCGAAAGACATATGAATAAAATCAGGCATGAAAAAAGAGCCCGGATATCCGGACTCCTTTTTAGTGCAATTCATTAAGCGAGGAACTTCTTCAGTTCTTCGAGGAATGCTTCCTGCGGTACAGCGCCGATCATGCGGTGTACTTCCTGGCCGTCCTTGAAGAGGATGATGGTCGGAATGGACATGATGTTGAACTTTCCTGCGAGTTCCTGCATTTCATCGGTATCAACTTTGGTGAAGTTGACTTTATCTCCGAGCAGCTCGGAGGCATGGTCCATGACCGGGGCCATCATGCGGCAGGGGCCGCACCAAGTTGCCCAGAAGTCAATAATGCTGTAACCTTTGTGGTTTACGATTTCTCTTTCGAAATCTGCCTGGTTGTGAATTTCTGTGATCATAAGTCGATCGCTCCTTTTCGTCCGCGCTTCAAAAAGCAACGCTGCATTTAATTCTTTCTATATGATTATTATAACATATTTTGAAGTATGTACAAGGGGATAAAACTTGAAAATTTCAAGTTTTTAGATATATAGAGAAATAAAAATAGAAATGTTTTGCAAGACATTCTGTGGTGAAATGTCATATGTCTACTTAAATTTGATTTTTAAAATATAGTATACTTTTCAATACTTGCGAATAGGTATAAGTATCTTTTATTACAGAAATTATTTGAAGTAAGGTATAATCAAGTTAATATAATTATATCTCATCAAATAATGAGATTAAGAGATAAGGAAGGAGGACTCGATGGATCGAAGAAGAAACGCTGCTGAGAGGCTGCTTGCATCGTACAGCAGATTTTACGGAATCACCCGTTTCGACGGGATGGACGCTCCGGAGACGGAAGGAGTCAGGGAAGCTCTAAAGCTTTCTGTTCCGCTCCTGCCGGGCGGCGCAGAGCTTACGGCTGTGTGCGAATACTATGAGAGAAACGGCGGCTATTTCCTGCTTCGTTCCAACGAACTATGGACGTCGGAGCAGGAGGAGTTCATTTTCCTCTTCACCTGCCCGCGTCTGACGGAGGCGGTCCATGAGGCCGTGAAGGAATTTGTCTGCCGGAAAGGCAAGAAGATGGCTCATATAGGACCGGGCCATATGTACACAGGGGTTTCCTCTGTCATCATCTGTGATGATGCTGATGAAGCAGCAGAAAAGGCATTGAAGAAATCAAGTTACACGAAAACGTTCCGCTTCATGATTCACGGATGGCTCGAGTACCGGGCCAGCTGCCTAGACCTGTCGAGGGAAAGATTCCTCTTCAACAGGGCAGGGCGGAGAATGCAGCCGGAAATGATGAAGGTGTGGGAAGGACGGAAGGCCGGTCTCGCGTGAGGCCGGGATTTGAAGGGAGGTCACTTCATTGAATACGCTTGTACTGCTCGCGGTTTGTCTCGCTATTCTCCTCTGCGGCTATATTTTCTACGGCCGCTGGCTGGTGAAACAGTGGGACGTGGGTGAGGGAAATATCCCGACACCTGCTCATACAATGGAAGACGGGATTGACTAGTCCCCGCTAAAGCTCCGGCGCTCATGGGGCACCATTTTTCCTCGATTGCAGGCGCAGGCCCTATCACGGGACCGATTGGGGCTGCCATGTTCGGATGGCTGCCTGTCACGCTCTGGGTTCTCGTCGGCGGCATATTCTTTGGCGGCGTCCATGACTTCGGCGCGCTCTTTGCTTCTGTCCGCCACAACGGGCAGTCCATCGGGGAAATCATTTCAGCGAATATGTCTAAGAGAGCCAAGCAGCTCTTCATCATATTCTCTTACCTGACACTGATCCTTGTCGTTGCAGCCTTTGCTGCCATCGTTGCTTCCACGTTCGGCGCAACGATTGAAAACGGCGCGGTCAATATGGAAAAGAGTGCTGTCAAAGCATCCGTTGCCATGGTTTCGATGCTCTTCATTGTGGCTGCCGTCATTTTCGGCCTTATCGTATACCGTTTCCATGTATCCATGGCAGTATCCACAGTGATGGCTATCGGCGCTATCGTCCTCTGCATGGGCATCGGCATGAACTTCCATCCGATTTACTTCTCCCAGACGACATGGATGTGGCTGATCGGCCTTTACATTACGATTGCTTCCGTCACTCCGGTATGGATCCTGCTCCAGCCGCGTGACTACCTGAGTTCGTTCCTTCTCTATGCGATGCTCATCGTTGCCGTCGTCGGCATCGTAGGCGCGCATCCTGATATCGATCCGAACCTCTTCCCGGCTTACACAGGCTTCTCCGTGGACAATGGAAACGGCGTACAGTACCTGTTCCCGATCCTCTTCACGACCGTTGCCTGCGGCGCGATTTCCGGCTTCCATTCCCTTGTATCTTCCGGCACGACGTCCAAACAGCTCGATAAGGAATCCGACGCCAAGCCGATCGCATACGGCGGCATGCTTCTGGAATGTGTTCTTGCCATCATTACCCTCTGCGCGATTGCGTATGCCAGGGAAACAGGCCATATCCACGGCGCAACGGATATCTTCGCCGGCGGCATCGCTGCCATGATTGCCAAGATTCCGGGCCTGGAAGGAGCAGAAACGATGATGTACACGCTCCTTGTCCTGACATACTCCGCATTCTGCCTGACATCCCTTGATACAGCGACAAGACTGGCCCGTTTCATGTTCCAGGAATTCTGGCTCGAACCAGGCGAAACACCGAAGGACATCAAGGGCGGATTCAAGAAACTGATGGTCAATCCGTACTTTGCTACGATCCTGACCGTTGTCCTGGGCGTCCTTCTTGGCATGAACGGCTTCATGAAGATCTGGGGTCTCTTCGGCGCAGCCAACCAGCTCCTCGCCGGAATCGGCCTCCTTGCCGTAGCCGCATGGCTGGGCAATGCAGGGAAGAACAATAAGATGTTCCTCTTCCCGATGACCTTCATGATGATCGTCACCCTTGCATCCCTCGTCATCATCGTCAGGAACCAGATTGACATGATCATGAAAGGCGGAGCAGACTGGGGCCCGTACGCACAGGCCGGCATCGGCACCCTCCTCATCGTCCTTGCCCTTGAACTTGCCGTAGAAGGTTACCGTACCGTCATGCGCGGCAGAAAAGGCGGCGGAGATAAAGCAGAAAGACTGCCTGACCTTGAAGTAGAAGAATAAGTGAAGACATTAAAAAAGGAACTGTGACAAAATCCGTTAAAACGGTGCTTTTCCCTATTCTCGAGTGAAGCGAGGTTTTTAGGTGTTCAAACAAAATCAATGCATATAGATGCTAGATAATTCTTTAATGGCATATTCCAATAGAAAAAGGAGCTGTGGCAAAATGTGTAATCATTTTGCCACAGCTCCTTTTTCTATTGGTAAATCAGATCTTCGAGTTCGGGGACATGCTGGTGTCTCTCGGATCCCACGGGACGACGGTGCCAGAAGCCAGGCTCTTCTGCACGTCGATGGTTCTCTGGTTGGAGGAGCCTTTGAAGAGGAGGGTGACATCCTTCTTTTCAAGGACGAATTCACCATCGACCAGGACGTCGATGCGTTTCAGAAGTTCCATAGTTTCAGGCATCTTCTTGGCAAAGTTATCAAGGAGATCCCTGTCATAGAGGTAGCCGGTGAAGCACCAGAGGTTCTTCTGCGGATACATTTCCTTGAAACGGGTGACAAGGGAGAGGAGCGCCTTCTGATTGGCCGGTTCCATCGGTTCGCCGCCGAGGAGGGTGAGGCCTTCATAGAATTCCTGTCCGACTTCCTTCAAGATGTAGTCTTCAGTTTCTTTGGTGAAAGGCTTTCCGTAGTTGAAGTCCCATGTTTCCTGGTTGAAGCATCCCTTGCAGTGATGGGTGCAGCCGGAAACGAAGAGAGAGAAGCGGATGCCGGGGCCGTTTGCAATATCATATTCTTTGAAATTGGCGTAGTTCATGTTGATTTCCTTTGAAATGTTGGAATGAAAGAAAGAAAAAGGGCGGCGGACGCCGCCCTTCAGATATTCAGATTACAGGTGGAGGACTCTGTCCTTGATTTCCTGTGTACGGCCCTGGTTCCAGAACTGGGTGCCGATGTAGCCGCAGGTTCTTCTTGCGACGCTCATCTTGTGCTGGTCGCGGTTGCCGCAGTTCGGGCATTCCCAGATGAGTTTGCCGGTTTCATCTTCGATGATGCGGATTTCTCCGTCATAGCCGCATGCCATGCAGTAGTCGCTCTTCGTGTTCAGTTCTGCGTACATGATGTTTTCATAGATGTACTTCATGACGGTCAGGACTGCCGGGATGTTCGTCTGCATATTCGGTACTTCGATGTAGGAAATAGCGCCGCCCGGGGAGAGTCTCTGGAAGTCGGATTCGAATTTCAGCTTATGGAATGCGTCGATGTGTTCAGAAACATGGACGTGGTAGCTGTTGGTGATGTAGTTCTTGTCCGTTACGCCCGGGATGATGCCGAAGCGTTTCTGGAGGCATTTAGCGAACTTGTAGGTGGTGGATTCCATCGGTGTGCCGTATACGGAGTAGGAGATGTTTTCAGCAGCTCTCCATTCGGAGCACTTGTCGTTCAGTTTCTGCATGACAGCGAGGGCAAATTTTCTGCCTTCATCCGTTGTATGGGATACGCCGAGCATGCGGACGCACATTTCATAGAGGCCTGCATAGCCGAGGGAAATGGTGCTGTAGTTGTTGAAGAGGAGCTTGTCGATCGTTTCGCCCTTCTTGAGACGAGCGATAGCGCCGTACTGCCAGAGGATCGGAGCCACGTCGGAGACGGTGCCGAGCAGTCTTTCATGGCGGCAGCGGAGCGCTCTGTGGCAGAGTTCGAGGCGGTCTTCCAGGATTTCCCAGAATTTATCCATATCGCCGCCAGAGGAGCATGCCACATCGACGAGGTTGATGGTGACGACGCCCTGATTGAAGCGGCCGTAGTATTTATGCTTTCCGTTTTCGCCAAGGCCCTCGGTATCCGGGGTGAGGAAGGAGCGGCAGCCCATGCATGGGTAAACGTCGCCGTGCTTCAGGTTCTTCATGATCTTGGCGGAAATATAGTCAGGAACCATTCTCTTTGCTGTACATTCAGCAGCAAGTCTGGTCAGGTAATAGTACGGGGAATCATCATGAATGTTGTCTTCGTCGAGGACGTAGATCAGTTTCGGGAATGCCGGAGTGATCCAGATGCCCTTTTCATTCTTGACGCCCTGCATTCTCTGGCGGAGGACTTCTTCGATGATCATGGCCAGATCCTTGCGGGTACGTCCGTCCGGAACTTCGTCCAGGTACATGAACATGGTGACGAATGGAGCCTGGCCGTTGCAGGTCATGAGGGTGATCAGCTGGTACTGGATGGTCTGGATGCCGGATTTGATTTCTTCCTTCAGACGACGCTCCACGATCTTTTCGATGATGGATTCGTCCATGGATTCACCGGTTTCCTTGCGTTCAGCGATGACTTCCTTCTTGATCTTCTGGCGGCTGATATCTACGAATGGAGCCAGGTGCGCCAGTGTGAAGGACTGTCCGCCGTACTGGTTGGATGCTACCTGAGCGACGATCTGTGTCGTTACGTTGCAGGCAGTGAAGAAGGAATGCGGCTTTTCAATCATGGTCTGGCTGATGACGGTGCCGTTCTGCAGCATGTCTTCCAGATTGATCAGGTCGCAGTTATGTTCTCTCTGCGCATAGTAGTCAGCGTCGTGGAAATGGATGATGCCTGCTTCATGCGCCTTCACGATTTCTTCGGGGAGGAGCAGACGCTTTGTCAGATCCTTGGACACTTCGCCGGCCATGTAGTCGCGCTGGGTGGAATTGATGACAGGGTTCTTGTTGGAATTTTCCTGTTTGACTTCTTCATTGGAGAGGTCGATCAGGGAAAGAATGCCGTCATCGGTCGTGTTGCTCTTGCGGGAGATTTCTCTCTTGTAACGATAGCGGACATACTTCTGCGCTACTTCATAGCCGCGCATTTCCATGATGCCCGTTTCGACCATATCCTGAATGTCTTCGACATTGGCTGCGTGGGAGTAGCCTGCGATCTTGTGCGCAATGTTGTCTGCGACAGCGCGGATCTGGTAATCATTCATCTGGTGGACGTGATCGACTTCGTTATTGGCCTTGCCGATAGCGTTCACGATCTTGGTGATGTCAAAAGGTACTTCCTGGCCGTTTCTCTTAATGACATTCATCTTGACGTTCATTTCCATTTCTTCCATTCATAACACCCCTAATGCTTTCAAAATCCCATTTTTTCTTTTGTTTTCTCTATTTATATAAGTTTCTCATTCTAGTTAAAATAAATACAAAATATTGATAAGCGCACATAATGACGCACAATATCTTGTGCCGAAATCTATTCTACAACAACAGGCGGAAAAAGGGAATAGAGAGAAAGCCCTTCTTTTTATTTCTAATGTAACGTTCGGCGAAGCTCCTTTAAGAAGGACGCCGGAAACGCCTTCCTGCCGTGTGTTTCACAAGATATATTTCGATATGGAAAAAATTTATAGTGACTAATAAACCCATATAGAATAATCTGAAAATCCTTTTTAAAAGTCCGGGCAATGAAAAAATGACTCTCAAAAGAGAGTCATCTTCCATCCGGTATCCACAAGGGATGACTTTTAGAGCGCTCTGACGATTGTGCCGCCGCCCAGGAGGAGGTCGCCGTCATAGAAGACGACAGACTGGCCGGTTGTGACAGCGCGCTGCGGTTCATCGAACGTGACGACAGCGCGTCCGTCGTCTCCGACCTTCACGGAGCAGTCATGGACACGGACGCCATAGCGGATCTTTGCCTGGCAGCGGAACTCTTCCTGCGGGATCTTGTCGTCGTAGAAATGGAGTTCGTTGGCGAGAAGGCGCGTGCGGAAGAGATCTTCATTCGATCCGACGACGACTTCTCTCGTGTCAGGACGCAGCTCGATGACGTAAAGCGGCGTCCTGGCAGCGATGCCCAAGCCCTTTCTCTGGCCGATCGTATAATAAGGGATGCCCTTGTGCTGGCCAAGCACATGGCCCTTTTTGTCGACGATATTTCCTGGCTGGAACGCTTCCGGCGCGTGGTTCTCGAGGAATTCCACGTACGATTTTTCGCTGGTCAGGAAGCAGATATCCTGAGACTCTGCCTTGTTGTAAGTCGGAAGGCCCTTTTCCTTGGAAATAAGGCGCGTATCCTTCTTGAACGTGCGGCCAAGCGGGAAAATAATATGCGAAAGCTGTTCCTGGGTCAGGTGGTACATCATGTAGGACTGATCCTTGGCGATGTCCAGACCCTTTCTGACCTCAAACAATTCCGTTTCCGGATTGTAGACGATGCGCGCGTAGTGGCCGGTCGCAAAGTAAGGCGCATCGAATGCCTTTCTCACTTCATCATAGAAGAGACCGAACTTCACCTTGAAATCGCACATCATGCAGGGATTCGGCGTCATCCCTGCTGAGTAGGACTCGATGAAATAATTGAGGACGAACTTCTGGTACGCCTCTCTCACATCGATGACCTTGAACAGAATCCCGATGAATTCCGCCATCTTGCGGGCGCCTTCGATCTCCTCGTCCTGCCCGTCAAACTGATACATGGTAGCGCCGTAAACCTCATAGCCCTGATCGAGCAGGAGGCGCGCGGTCAGCGTGGAATCCACGCCGCCGGACATTGCCACGACGACTTTCTTCTTTTCTGCCATAATAAAATCCTTTCTGAAAACCATCATTCCCGGAAGCATTTCCGGAGAAATCTCATCGGAGTGAAAGTCCGAAGGATGCGATCCCGTCATTTTTTCCGCTGCGCAGAGGAGACCGCCCGGGGCGGTGCGCCTTTGGAAAGAGAGACAGAGATACCTCATTATTATACCATGGGAAATCAAGAGTTCCTTCCTCTTCATATAGAGAAATGGAAATGAAAGAATCCCTCCGTGATATAATAAAAACAGTGAATCCAGTTGAGAAACCCGGAAGATCCGGGAATCATTTTTGGCAGATCTGCCATGACAGGAGGAAATATCCATGGACTATACGAGAATCAGGACAAAAGTCGAAGACGGCATTGAAACGATTACACTCGACTACCAGCAGACGCTGAACGCAGTCGATCTCACGATGGCACTGGAACTCGAAGATGCGCTCACCAAAGCTGACAAGGACGAAGAAGTGAAGGTCATTGTCATGGAAGGTGCAGGACGCGCCTTCAGCGCAGGCGGCGACATCCGCTACATGAAAGCGCACTGCGAGGAACCGGACTTTGCCACGAAATCCATGGCAGCCCTGGCAGGGAAACTGGCAGAAGACATCATCCATATGAAGAAACTTTCCAAGATCATCGTCTGCGCTGTCCACGGTGCATGCGCCGGTGGCGGAATGAACCTGGCACTGGGCGCTGACTATGTCATCTGCTCTGATGATGCCAAATTCATCCAGGCCTTTGCAGGCATTGCCCTCTGCCCGGATACGGGAGCTGTCTTCCTCCTCCCGAGAATCATCGGCGCCAACCGCGCCCTCGACCTCTTCGTTTCCGGCCGTCAGGTCAAGGCAGACGAAGCTCTTGCTATCGGCCTTGTCAAAGAAGTCGTTCCAAAGGAGAAGCTGGATGAAACCGTCCATGCCTTTGCCAAGAAACTGACCGAAGGACCGATCCTTGCTTACCAGAATATCAAGAAGCTCATGTACATCAGCCTCTATCAGGGTTTTGAAGACTACTCCAAGCAGGAAGCAGGCCTCGTCGGCGAATGCTCTGCCAGCGAAGACTTCAAGGAAGGCATCACCGCATTCCTCGAAAAGAGAAAACCGCAGTTCAAAGGACGTTAATAGAAAGGAAATCATGAAGAAGGAATCGTTTCAGGAAGGACCATACCGGGTCACGCTCTACACGCCCGAAGTGAATACGAAGGGGATCTGCTACTTCATCCAGCCTGCCGATATTGCTTCGGAGAATGAAAGTCTGGCGGATAGGCTTGAAATCGCCATCGCTGCCATAGACGGCCTTGACTGGAGTAATGACCTTTCGCCATGGGAAGCGCCTGGCATCTTCAAAAGGGAAGGCGAATTTGGAGGAGGGGCCGACGTCTTTGAAAAATTCTTCCTTGAAACGATTCTTCCAGACACTGAAAAAAGAGCGGGTCTTGATAATCCCGAAAGGCAGCTCGTCGGTATTTCCTTATCCGGCATGTTTGCGCTTTATGCGGCCTGCCATACCGATGCATTCTCCGGCATCGCCTCCATTTCAGGGTCCTTCTGGTTTACAGGACTCCTTGACTATTACAGGAGCCATCCTTTGTCGCCTGCGGTCAGGCGCGTCTACCTGTCGCTCGGTGCCAAGGAACCGAAAACGAGAAGGGAACCATTGAATACGATTCTGGAAAGAACAGAGGATGTCCTTGGTATCGTCAGGGAGGAAGGAAAGGAAGCCATTCTCCAAATGAACCGGGGCGGACACTACGTCCATCGGGGAGAAAGGCTCGAAGAAGCGCTCCGCTACCTCCTCTCCGGCGCAGAATGGAAGGGCGAGTTCTCCCTTTAGTTGCAGGAAGCATCCACGCATGCTATAATGAGCTCACTTAAGAAAGACGGCGATGGAGTTCGCCGGGCATATGCCGAACGCTTCGCGCTGATGACTCCTGTCCCTTAACCGGGGCAGGAGTTTTTTGTTTAAGGAGACAACATGCAGAACTACTTATTCCCACTCTGGGTAGCCCTTGGAGGCGCCCTCGGTTCCCTCTGCCGCTACGGCACGACGATTTACATGGCAAGAATGGCAGGCACCTACTTTCCCTTCGGGACACTTGCCGTCAATGGCGCAGGATCCTTCCTGATCGGACTCTTGTCAGTCCTTCTTGTCAAAGCCTATCCCAATCCCGCCGCTGCCGCCTTCCTCATCACAGGCTTCCTCGGCGGCCTCACCACCTTTTCCTCCTTCATGAACGAAACCATGCAGTACCTCCAGGCAGGCGACATCCTCCAGGGCTTCCTCTACCTCTTCCTCCAGCTCGCCGGCGGCCTCCTCTTCGTCATGCTAGGGTGGTTTATAGGAACTAGGGTGTTCCTTTAGAAAAGGCTCCCCCACGGGGGAGCTGCCGCGTAGCTGTGCGTAGCGGCAGAAGGGGTGGAGTAAATAGAGTTAACTGGTAAGAACAGAAAGTGAGATCCGTTAGGGGAAGCTGCCGCGGAGCCTCGCGCAGCGGCAGAAACATCATGTAATAGAGTTAACCGGTAAAAATGCTATTATATAATACTTATATATATGATATGCTTATCTACACTAAATTCAGCAAAAAAGCCTCGCGGAATTGACCGCGGGTCTTTTTTTATGACCGGTATCGGGTTACAATAGATGGATAGGGAAGGTTCTTTGGATGAAAGAAGGAATTCACATGAAAAAGAATCATTTAGCAATATGGGTGACAGCAGCCCTGCTTTCGCTGCCTTTTAGTTCTGCTTTTGCAGCAGATGCTGCCGATGCCACAGCTCCTGCCATGGAGCAGGAGATGCAGCAGGGACAGATGCCAGAAGGACAGCCCCCGGAAGGGATGATGCCGCCTGGAGGTTTCAATCCGCCAGGAGAAGTCACGCAGGGGACTTCTGCCAATACGATTTCCAAAAATGAAACCGTCAAAGGCGCTGTCTACATGTCCAAGGGAGACAATGAGAATGCGCTTCGGATTACGGGCGCAGACGTTTCTCTTGACCGCATCGTTGCAGAAAAGATATCGGGCGCTACGTCCAATACCGAAGCAGGCGATTTCTACGGACAGAACGCGGCCCTCCTTGCCACTGACGGTGCAAAGGTTTCCCTGAAGAATTCTTTTGTCACTTCGAATGCGCAGAACGGGAACGGCGTATTCAGCTATGGCAAGGGAACGAAGGTCTACGTCGAAGATACCGTCATCACGACGCACAAGGATAATTCCGGCGGCATCCAGACGACGGGCGGCGGATATACCGAAGCCAGAAATCTGACGATCGTGACCGAAGGAAATTCTTCGGCCGCTATCCGGAGCGACCGCGGAGGCGGCACGGTCATCGTGAAGGGCGGATCGTTCAAGACGGGCGGTTCCGGCTCGCCTGCCATCTACTCGACAGCAGATATCCGCGTGGAAGGGGCAGACCTCTTAGCCACATCTTCCGAAGGCGCTGTCATTGAAGGGAAGAACAGCATTTCCCTCAAGGATTCCACGCTCGACGGCCACATGAATGCGGTCTGCAAAATGGGTGACCGCACCATGACCGAAGAAAATGTCCACACTGTCATGATTTACCAGTCCATGAGCGGGGATGCGGAAAAGGGCCGCTCTGATTTCTCTATGGAAGGAAGCACACTCCATTCGAGAGCCGGCGACGTCATCTACGTGACGAATACGGACTGCAATATCAAGCTGAAGGATACGGAAATCACGAGCGATGATGCAGATGGCGCTCTCCTTTGCGTCGTCGGGAACAGCGCATCGAGAGGCTGGGGGAAGAAAGGCGCCAACGGCGGCAATGCGGACGTTCTCCTTGAAAATGAAAAAATTAAGGGAAACATCATAGCCGATGATATTTCGATGCTGAATCTTACTCTCAAGAATACCCGCTGGACGGGTGCTCTTTCCATTGATAAGAATGCAGCAGCCACGGATCCCAAGGGAACTGTCAATGTCAAGATCGATGAAGGATCCTCCTGGTCGCTCACCGGTGACAGCACTGTCACGACGCTTGAAAACCACGGCACCATTTTGAAGAATGGTCATACCCTGACTGTATTGAAAGCGTAAAAATCAAAAATAAAAGTACAAAGAAAGAGCTTTATTGGAGTCATTATTCTCCAATAAGGCTCTTTTTGGCTGCCCAAAATTTTTAGTGTATCGAAAGTAAGCGAAAATGGAAAATGGAAACTGTTTCCATGAAAATCAAAGAGATGGATATGAATATGGAAGGATAAAGGAGAATAAAGGAGATTTCATGTGCAGGTAAGTTCCGCATAGAGCAAGTATGGATGATAAAAAGGCATCCATAACATAAAATTCATGATTAAAGAGAATTTGATAAAAATTTTACATACGGTATACTATACATTATCACCCGAAGGAATAAGTATATTCTTCAATTCAGGAGGAAACAATTATGGAAATGTTTTTAGGATTTATGGTACTCCTTGCCTGCCTGTTCCTTGGAATCAAGCATGGCGGGATCGGATTGGCGGTCATCAGCGGCATCGGTCTGATGGCTTATACATTCCTTTTCGGATACAAGCCGGGCAGCCCGCCTATCGGCGTTATGCTGACAATCATGGCAGTTGTTACCTGCGCAGGCTTCCTGCAGACATCTGGCGGTCTGACCGTCATGCTGAAGTATGCGGAACGCTTCCTCAGAAATAACCCGAAGCATATCACGATTCTGGCTCCGGTCACCACATGGCTCCTGACTGTCCTCTGCGGCACAGGCCATGTCGTCTACACCATGTTCCCGATCATTTATGATATTTCCATCAAGGAAAATATTCGTCCGGAACGCCCGATGGCCGTTTCTTCCATCGCATCCCAGATGGGCATCTCTGCATCCCCGGTATCCGTTGCTGTCGTTTCCATCGTCGGATTCATGGCAGCTGCAGGCTATACCTACTCCCTGCTCCAGATTCTTGCCGTATCCATTCCGGCAACCCTGATCGGCGTCATCGCAGCTGCTCTCATGAGCTACAGAAGAGGCAAGGACCTCGCTGACGACAAAGAATTCCAGGAAATGATCAAAGATCCGGAACAGAAGAAATATGTGTACGGTGAAAACGAATCCCTGCAGGGCAAGGAACTTCCGTCTTCTTACTACCACGCTACCATCATTTTCCTCGTCGGCATCCTCTGCATCGCAGTCCTCGGCAATTTCCCGGATCTGCTCCCGCACTTCGCTGATGCCAAAGGCAAGATGCAAGCCATTTCCATGACAACCGTCATCCAGATGGTCATGCTCTTCGTTTCTTCGATCATCCTCTTCGTCTGCCACACCAAAGCCAAGGAAGTCGGCAACAGCCGGGTCTTCCGCGCAGGCATCGTCGCACTCGTATCCGTTTACGGCGTTGCATGGATGGCTGATACATACTTTGCCAACCACATGGCAGTCCTGAAGACATTCCTCGGCGCTGCTGTCACCGAATACCCATGGGCGTATGCGCTCGTCCTGTTCCTGACATCCAAGCTCGTCAATTCCCAGGGCGCAGCCGTTGCCATCGTCATGCCGATCGCTTTGAACGTAGGCATGGACCCGGTCATGGTCCTGTCCTTCATTCCGGCTTGCTACGGCTACTTCTTCCTTCCGACCTATCCGTCGGACCTTGCCTGCATCGGCTTCGACCGTTCCGGCACCACAAAAATCGGCCGCTTCGTACTGAACCACAGCTTCATGCTCCCGGGCCTCACCGGCGTGTTCACAGCCTGCGTTGCCGGCTTCATCATCGCTCATATTCTTTACTGATCAGCACCAATTTCAAAGGGGCTGTAGGAGTTCGGACTTGCCTTCTCAGACGGGGAAGGGGGACCGCGGAACGCGGGGGATAGGGTTGATTTCCACGGACGAAGTCCGGTTGTATGGTTTTCAATTAGCCCGAAACAGGATTATAGGACAAAACGTGTTGGTAATTAATCCCAGTCATGGCTGGGATTAAATCCAGAATTATGTAATTCGTCCCACATTATGGCATCACCCCAAG
>OHAY01000172.1_pt1 | contig 70913 bp, 54 predicted proteins | sample 1577191 | NCBI WGS metagenome assembly OHAY01 (sample SAMEA3541504, study PRJEB24748) | human gut metagenome | biome: human gut; feature: human-associated habitat; material: faeces | place: China | collected 2012 | reverse complement strand
CATCTCTTCCATCGTCCGGCGCTGTCTGTCGCTCAAGAACAGATGATTGCGGCAATACTCCATCTCTGCTTCGAAAAACTCCCTCGTTCCGGCATCCACCCGCGAAAGAAGCTCTTCCAGCTCCCGGAAACGAGCGTTTAAATCGCTTTGCGGACGCACTTCAATTGCAGGAAGCGGTTCCGCATCGGGATTACAGCGCAAAGGATATTCATAATTGTTGATAAATACCGAACGTCTTCCCTTACGAAGGGAATAGATTTTGTTCTGAGGAATCTTCCCGCGCATGGAAAGATCGTACTTCTTCAGGATAAAGCACTGCGATTTATATTTGTCTTTATGCAAGTAGAAGAGTTTCCCCGTATCATCGAGCGACTGGAAGTCGGAAGCAAACATCAGCAGACGTCCTGCCAGCCGTACCCGCTCTATCTGATAATAATACGAATCTACCAGTGTCAGTCCGGGATCGTGATTTTCACGTACCGTACCTTCTGCCATCAGTTCCTCCTTCAGTACCTGCAACTCACGGTCCACTCCCTGCAAGTTCAGCAGATAACCTTCAGCACTCTGCCGTATCGCTCCGGCAAGCATTTCTTCCGTTATATTCTTCTGTGTCACATCGCTCCACAAGCAATGTGCCAGCAGCAGACAGTCCGACAGACGGACAGCTTCCGAACCGTTCAGGAAAGCCGACGTACGAAGCAGTTTGACAATCTTTTTCCAACGGCGGTCGGACACATACAGAGGAAGTTCCGCAGATTCTTCGTTCTGCAAGCGGCGGTTGTACTCCTCCATCTTTTCCTTCAGCAGATGGATGACTTCGAAAATGGAATAATGTAAGGTAATGCCCGCTATCTGCTGCTGCCATCTGGCATACTCCTCGTCACCGATGGCTAGTTCCTCCGGCACACATGGCTCACTCTCATCGGCAGAAGCAATCATCCGGTCGAAATCGGACAAATCTTCCACTCCCGTCACCATGACACGCAACAGAAAACGGTCCCACAAAGCCTCCAGTCCCTGTCCTACCGCCGGCAACTCATTCGATGCTGCTACCAGTCCCTTGAGTGGAAGCTGCATCGTCAATCGTCCGTTGCGGAAAATTTTCTCATTGATAGCCGTCAGCAATACATTCTGAATAGCAGGTCCCGCCTTCCAGATTTCATCCAGAAACACCACCGTAGCCGAAGGCAAATAGCCCTCAGTGACACGTTCGTACGTATCGCCTTCCTTCAGCTTGGAAATAGAAACCGGTCCGAAAATTTCATCGGGCGTACTGAAACGCGACATCAGATACTCGAAAGCCTCTCCCCGGCGGAAAGCCAGTTTCAGCCGGCGTGCCACCATACTCTTTGCCACTCCCGGAGGTCCCAGCAAGAAAATACTCTCACCTGCCACAGCCGATAACAACGACAGTGCAATAACATGCTCCTTGCCGAACACACGCTCGTTCAGCTGCTGCAACAACTGTTGTATGCGCAATCTCAAATCGTCCATGCTTTACGGTTTTAATTGATTTTTCTTTGCCTGCCAAACTACTCTTCCCGTCTGCATCACGACAGACAGAAAAATCAGTCCCAGTCCGGTATAGAAACTGAAATTCAGATCTTTCGCCTCACGGAAAATAATCATAGCCAGAATAATGCTGTAAATAGGTTCCAGATTGTAAGTCAGATTAAACGTAAACGCCGAAATCTTCTTCAACACCTGTATCTGAAGAATGTACAGCAAGACGGTACAAACCGAAGCGAACAGCAGCAAATAGCCGAAATCAGTAGCCGAAGGCAATATGGTTGGTACAGGAAAGAAATACAAATATACAGGAAGCATACAGGTCAGTCCCGCAAAGCCTCCTCCCATTTCATAGAGCAAGGTAGTGCCCGACGGATAACCCGAAGCCACTTTCTTGTTGCAGATAGTAAACAGGGAAGCCAGCGCCGACGACACGACTCCCATCAGTATCCCCGCACGGTAACGGGTGTCGAAGTGAAAGATAAGCACAATGCCCGCCACTCCTACCAGACTGAACAATATCTCACTTGCCGATACCCAATGCCGGTTGATTACCGGATCGAACAAAGCTGTGAAAAAGCTCATCAGCGACAGACAGACCACTCCGATGGATACGTTCGACGCCTTGATACTGCCATAGAAAAACAGCCAGTGAACGGCAAGCAACAGTCCCACCGAAGCAATACGCAATGCATCGCGGGCAGGAAGTTTCCGCAGTTTCTTCAGCAGAAAAAGTACGATATAAAACAATACACCAGCCAAAAGCATTCGATACCACACCAGCAGTCCTTCATTTAATGTAATCAGTCGACCGAAAATACCTGTACCTCCGGCTATCAGTACCGAGAGATGAAGTTTGATAAAAGCCTCTTTCATTCGTTTTATTTTTTTCGGCGCAAAGGTACAAAACAATTTTGTAGCACGAGAAGCGAACGCTACAAAAAGACATGGCATTAGAATTAACAAAAAGACAGAAAAATACCGCTTACATAAACAAGTAAGGGCAAAACTTCCCAACCAACTGACAAGCCTCAGTGACAAAATCCTTCTTCTGTATGCCGGAAAGACTCTTCCTGTGAAAAATGATAGTCTTCGAACAACCTTTTTAACAAGTAAACGGCAGTATCTGACAGATATTCCCGCGAAAAGGAAAGGATTTTCCCTACTCAATCTTCATGCTCTGCATCTGCTCTTTGGTTATTCCAAAACGCTTGCCGTACTGTATCCAGTAACGTGTGGAAGCCCAGATAAACAAACGCTTATTCAGCGGCATGGTAGCTTGTATGTTACAATATTTACCGTTATCGACAGATTTTGCCAGTTTCCTGATTGCCCTCACAGCTATGTAACGGAACGGAGTGCCGAGTATCGCCTCTCCACTTTCCAAAGCCAACACAGATCCTGTGCGATAACCGTTTTTCTGACAAAAGAAACGGAGCATTTCCAAGGCAATATCGTTTTGGTGGTATTCCAGAAAACCGCAATTTATCAGAACTGATACAACAAGCTTCCGCTCCGGTGGGTTGGCTTCCAGATACTTCAGGAAATTCAGTAACCCCACTGGAAGCGAATCGGCATAAAGCGGAAAGACCAACAGTACATCGGAATACTCTGACATTTTCTGACACAGTGCGGCATGGTTGGTCTTCAATATATTGAAACAATCCGACGGTAACTTACAAGCGGTGGAGAATATTTCAGCATATCGTCTGGAATTGGATTTCGGAGCTCGCGGACTACCGTTAAGAATCAGTACTTTTCCCATTTTTCTACAATATCTTTTACCACATCGTTCAACATAGCTTCGGTTGTAAACCTTACTTCATAACTCTCAAAGTTCATATTGGCTGCATTGCGGGCAACCAGCTTTCTGAATAGCTCCTTTTCTTCGGACGAAATATCGCCGTAAGCAAGAATAGTAGCTTTCTTCGGCATTACAGCACGCTGCACGTGATGGGTTTCTCCCTTATAAATGCGTATAAATGCCTGCTGTACAGGAATGGCACGCTCCAGCATGGTCTTCATCACACTGTCATATCCGCCATAGCAGAGCCGGCTGACATACAGAACTGTGTCGCTGGCAGCTATACAGGGATATACCCAGGTAGCGTCGTCACGAATCACGCATTTGCCCGGTGTCTTTGTCCAACATCCAAAGCATCCCACACAGTTCGCTATCCGCAAGGATGACAAATCAATGTATTTCACCGCCTCATCTTTCAAGAAACTCAGGTCGACAGGGCGGTCGGTCATTATCAGTTTCATATTTTATCTGTTCAAATTTAAACGAAGCCCAGCTATCTTTGAAAATATGCAAAGCTTGTAAAATACAAACAACACGATTTCGACCAAGGTTCACAAACCATTTTCCGTATATGTTTTTTTATGAAAATATTAGCAAGCTCGGCAACTTTAGTAAAAAAGCTGGATAACCTTTTTATACATCCATGGCATGAGTATTATAAAACTTTACTATATTTGCCCAAATCTGATTCATTGAAAGCCACATAACGGCTTTTCATCGTAAAAAACACTATACTATGGATAGAACCAACGTTATTGGAGAAAAAGTAAAAAGCCTTAGAACAGCAAAAGAAATAAGTCTGGAAGAACTGGCAGACCGTACAGGACTTGCCGTAGAACAAATCACACGTATCGAGGAAAATATTGACATTCCTTCGCTCGCTCCGCTTGTAAAGCTGGCGCGTGCACTGGGAGTACGTCTGGGCACTTTCCTCGACGACCAGCCTGATGAAGCGGGTCCTGTAGTATGCCGACGCGGAGATGCTGACGATACCATCAGCTTCTCTAACAATGCACTCGATGCGCGTCAGCACTTACATTATCATTCACTGTCGCGCAGCAAGACCGACCGACACATGGAACCGTTTATCGTCGACATCGATGCAAACGGAAATAATGAATTCCATCTGTCTGCTCACGAGGGAGAAGAGTTTATCATGGTACTGAAAGGCACACTGGAAATCAATTATGGTAAATACACGTATCTGCTGGAAGAAGGTGATACGATTTATTACGATTCCATCGTACCTCATCATGTACATGCTTTCGAAGGACAGGAAGCTCGTATCCTGGCTGTAATCTATACTCCTATTTAAACCGCTACCTATTATGATACAATTATCGGAAAGAACACTGGGTGACTGGCTGGAGCACTGGGCCAAGGAAACACCCGATAAAGAGTATATCGTATACTCCGACCGTAACCTGCGGTTTACATGGAGTCAGTTCAACCGACGTGTGGACAATATGGCTAAGGGATTGCTTGCCATCGGTATCACACACGGCACACACGTGGGTATATGGGCGAGAAACGTACCCGACTGGCTGACGTTTCTTTATGCCTGTGCCAAAATTGGTGCTGTAGCAGTTACGGTTAACACAAACTACAAACAGGCTGAGCTGGAGTACTTGTGCGAAAACTCGGACATGCATACGCTATGTATTGTCGATGGGGAAAAGGACAGCAGTTTTGTAGATATGACTTACCGGATGCTTCCCGAACTGAAGACTTTCGAACGTGGGCACATGAAGAGTAAACGGTTCCCGCACATGCGCAATGTCATCTACATCGGACAGGAAAAATACCGTGGCATGTACAACACGGCCGAAATCCTTCTGCTGGGAAACAACATAGACGATACCGTACTCGACGAAGCAAAGAAAAAAGTCAATTGCCACGATACGGTAAACATGCAATATACTTCAGGTACAACGGGATTCCCGAAAGGAGTAATGCTTACGCATTATAACATAGCCAACAACGGATTTCTTACGGGAGAACACATGAAGTTCACTTCCGCCGACAAGCTTTGTGTATGTGTACCGTTATTCCACTGCTTTGGTGTGGTACTTGCTACGATGAACTGTCTTACACATGGTTGTACACAAGTTATGACGGAACGTTTCGATCCGTTGCTGGTACTGGCTTCCATTCACAAGGAACGCTGTACGGCACTTTACGGAGTACCTACCATGTTTATAGCGGAACTCAACCATCCGATGTTCGACATGTTCGACCTTTCATGTCTGCGTACAGGTATTATGGCTGGTTCTCTCTGCCCGGTAGAACTGATGAAACAGGTGGAAGAGAAAATGTTCATGAAGGTAACCAGTGTATACGGACTGACAGAAGCTTCTCCGGGTATGACACACAGCCGTATCGACGATCCGCAGGAGGTGCGTTTTACTACAGTCGGTCATGATTTTGAATTTACGGAAGTGAAGGTTATCGACCCAGAAACAGGAGAGGAATGTCCTCCAGGTGTACAAGGGGAAATGTGTAACCGCGGATATAATACCATGAAAGGATATTATAGGAATCCGGAAGCTACTGCGGAAGTGATAGACAAAAACGGTTTCCTGCATTCGGGCGACTTGGGTATCAAGGACGAAAACGGCAACTATCGCATTACGGGACGTATCAAAGACATGATTATCCGTGGAGGAGAAAACATTTATCCGCGCGAAATAGAAGAGTTCCTTTATCAGATGCCTGGCATAAAGGATGTTCAGGTAGCGGGTGTACCGTCGAAGAAATACGGTGAAGCTGTAGGTGCATTCATCATTCTGCACGAAGGATGCACAATGAACGAATATGATGTACGTGAGTTTTGCGAAGGAAAGATAGCCCGATACAAGATTCCGAAATACATTTTCTTTGTAAAGGAATTCCCGATGACAGGAAGTGGCAAAATCCAGAAGTTCAAACTGAAAGATTTAAGCCTGGAACTTTGCAAGCAACAAGGTATAGAAATTATCTGATACACAGGTATCAATAAAAAGATCGCACCCGTATTCCTAAGTCGAGAAATCAGAATATCGGGTGCTTTCTTAGAAAGACAAGTATTATTGATGAAATATTAATTCAGATCACTTCACTATTTTTACCAAGATAGTTTTTCCATCAGGTTCTCCCTTGGTATTATAGCTTTCTGATTTTACCAGTCCGATACCTTCGGCATACCATTCTGTTACACGTACGGTTTCGGTCTTCAGAACGATTTTTGTACGCTTCAGGTATGAAATCTTAATACAATCAAACTTACCGGCAGTCGTACTGACTTTCTCTTCACCCATATAAGCTGCACCAGATATATTTATCTCATTCTTCAGCATATTGGAGATCAGCGAATAAGTACGGTCTGGAATCGACTCGCCTGCACTGGCGTGCTTTTTGATAGTAAATGAATTATCACCTTTCAGTTTCAGCTCTTCAGCCATAGCCTGACGTGCCTTCGAATCGTATTTGGCAGGATCTGAATCGGATTTTATATAAGGACCATACATCAAATCTTCCTGGCAGGTAGTAACATTACCATCGTAATTCCAATTATAAAGTGTATAGCTGGTATTATTCTTAGTCTTATTAGTTACTATTTTGGCAAGATACTGAGCACTTTCTCCTGAAGCATTCTTTACGACATTGTATACCGTAACCGTTTCGTTCGACAGGCTTTGTCCTGCCTCATCATAATTTACATAATGTAATTCCGTACCCTGAGTAGTACAGAAGTATTGCGCCTGCATGGTATGACATGCCAGCAGAGCAACAATGGCCAACAGCATTTTTTTCATAACTTTTCTTTTTTATTTCACTGTATTATTCGGTTGCAAACATACTAATTTCTTTTCAGCAAACATATCCATTAAGTTAATTTTCTCGTTATCTTTGCAACACATTAACATAAAAGAGATAAAATTATGGGCTTATTATCATCCTTGTTCGGTGGAGGAAAGCCGAACGAAGACCAACAGGCAAAACAGGAAAAGAAAAATTTCGAGATTCTGAAATATGATGGTATCCGCGCACGCAATATGCGCCAGCTTCCCTATGCTATAAAATGTTTTGAGCAGGCAATAGCACTGAATGATGAACCTGAAACGCTGCAACTGCTTGCCAATGCGTATATAGAAGCCGGACGTACAGACGATGCCCGTATTACACTAGACCGCCTGGTTGATAAAACGCCCGACAATATACAGGCTCTGCTTGCTCTGGCAAGTATCTGTTATATACAAGAAGATTATGAAAGTATGGATGATGCTTGTCAGAAAGCTATAAAGCTTGACGAAACCAGTGCTCCGGCTTACTATCTTGCAGCAAAGGCTGCACGAGGCATGAAAAATGACCTGCAGGCTATTGTGATGCTGACCAAGGCCATCATGCAAAACGAAGAATATAAAGAGGCTTATCTGCTTCGTGCCGAAGTCCTCTGGGATATGCGTCAGGCTAAAGATGCCATGAACGATCTGGATAAAGTTCTTTCAGTTTCACCTGATGAAGAGGATGCTTTACTACTTAAAGGAAGAATACACGCAGCACTTGGTCAGGTAGAAGAAGCTCAATCATGTTTCAACCAGGTATTGGAAGTAAATCCGTTCAACGAAAAAGCCTATCTGCTTAAAGGTGAAATGTTAATGGAACAGAAAGAATTCGACCAGGCTATAGAGTTCTATACAGAAGCCATCGAACTAATGCCTCAAAACGCAGTGCTCTATCAGGAAAGAGGACGCATCCGACTGTTAAAAGGTGATAAGGAAGGCTCCATAGAAGATATGAAAAAAGCTATTGAGCTAAATCCGGACAACGAGAAGCTGATTACCGGAAATTATGATAACTTCAAGCAAAACTCTGCTCCGGGAATTTATTAATATGCTACTTTTTAAATAAGACAAAGGGAAAACGCCAACAAAATTAATAAAGCTACAATTGTCAATTTCTTCAACATAAAAGAATATAATCCACTGATTTATTTAAGAAGTCTGGAATTATAATATTTTCAAACGAAAAAGAGTCGTATCAAACTACATGATAAAAAGTTTGATACGACTCTTTAGTTCATAAGAACGAAATTTTCTATTAAAAATTCACATTTCTTAAAAATGTTTTTTTATATAGCTTTCATATCTATAATTACAACTCATCATAAGCCTCTTTCAACTGCTTCATTGCCTGTTCAAGTACAGAACGCGGACATCCGACATTCATTCTCATAAATCCCGTACCCTCTTTTCCAAAAGTCGTACCACTGTTCAGAGCTAAATGCGCATGAGATACAAAAAAATCTTCAAGCTGCTGCTGTGACAGATTCAACTCCCGACAGTCAAGCCATACCAGATACGAAGCCATCGGAAGCATTGCCTTAATCTTAGGCATATAAGTCTTCAGGTAATGATCCAAATAATCAATATTACCTTGTATATAAGCCAGACATTGTTCCAGCCACTCTGTTCCATTAGAATATGCAGCCTCTACTGCCGGAAAGGCAAAAACATGACCTCCGCCAAACTCACAGCTTTCCATATAAGTAGTAAACCGTTTGTGGAGTCCCTCATTATAGATAATAGCATGCGAAGCAGCTACTCCTGGCATATTAAATGCCTTACTAGGAGCCATGAACGTAACGGAATTATTCTTTGCACGCTCGGAAATCATGGCAAAAGGAACATGATGACGAGGTGGCAACGTCAGATCGGCATGAATTTCATCCGAAAAGACAATCACATTGTCATCGGCACAGATTTCGGCCAGTTCCTGCAATTCTTCTTTCTTCCAAACTACTCCTCCCGGGTTGTGAGGATTACACAGAATCAATACCTGTACTCCCTTTATGGAACGGCGAATCAAATCCAAATCCATACGATAATGTCCGTCCACTTCCTTCAGCGGGCATTCCACCAAGCGACGGTTATTACGTGTCACCAGCCAGGCAAAAGGATGGTACACCGGAGGCATAATCATAATCTTGTCGCCCGGCTTTGTGAAACAGTTGATAGCCATTCCCAAACCCGGTACAATGCCTGGTACAAAATTGATTTCTTCCTTCTCTACCGACATGCCATAACGTTTCTTTACCCATCCGATAATAGACTGATAGTAATCTTCTGAACGGAAGGTATATCCCAACACCGGATGTTCGCAACGCTTACGAATGGCTTCTAAAATAAACGGAGGTGTGGCAAAATCCATATCGGCCACCCACATCGGAATCAAATCAGACTTTCCCCATACGTTTACCATACCGTCTACTTTCTCGCTGCATGTGCCGCGACGGTCAATCACTTCATCAAAATTATAGTTCATGTTCTTATTTGTTTTGGCTGTTTTACAAATGAAATATCTCTGTACAACAAAGGTAAGAAAATACATTCATATCCACCATTCTGAGGCTATTTTTTAAAAATAAGAAGAAAAAGTTTGTCGGAACATTTGTTTTTTAAAGAAAAGTATTACATTTGCAGCAGAAATAACAACAAAATAACAAACAAATGAGAACATTTGCATCATACTTCTTCTTTTACTTTTATTTCTTTTACTTTAGCAATGAAGTGAAGCGGGAGTTTGCATGCATACGTTAATAGAGAAAACAAGAATGAAATGATAATACAAAGTCCCGCTTCGATGGAGCGGGACTTTTTTTATAGTTACACAAAAGATGAAGAAGATAGCCATACAAGGAGTTCCGGGCTCGTATCACGACATTGCAGCCCATAAGTTTTTCAAGGATGAGGAAATCGAACTGATTTGCTGCAACACATTCGAAGAGGTGTTCGATAACCTGAAAAAAGACAGCAGCATCATCGGAATGATTGCCATTGAGAATACGATTGCCGGAAGCCTCCTTCACAATTACGAATTGCTCAGAGACAGTGGAGCTACGATTATCGGAGAACATAAATTACGAATCAGCCACAGCATCATGTGTCTGCCCGGAGAAGACTGGAGTACACTGACAGAAGTAAACTCTCATCCGGTAGCACTGGCACAATGCCGGGATTTCCTGCAACACCATCCACAACTGAAGGTGGTAGAAACGGAAGACACCGCAGGCAGTGCACGCGACATCAAGGAAAAGGGATTAAAAGGACATGCTGCCATCTGCTCCAAATATGCAGCCGAGCTTTACGGCATGAAAATCTTGCAGGAAGGCATTGAAACCAACAAGCATAATTTCACCCGCTTTCTGGTGATATGCGATCCCTGGATGGCCGACGAACTGAAAGACCGTTCCAAAATCAACAAGGCCAACATTGTTTTCTCCCTGCCTCATAATGAAGGAAGCTTGTCACAAGTGTTATCCATCTTTTCGTTCTATCACATTAACTTGACAAAAATACAGTCGTTGCCCATCATCGGGCGGGAATGGGAATACCTGTTCTACGTAGACGTGATGTTCAACGACTATTTGAGATACAAACAATCCATTGATGCAGTAATGCCATTAACCAAAGCACTTAAAATTTTAGGAGAATATGCAGAAGGAGAATCAACCTTATAAGATAGAGCCGGCCAGCCGACTGAGCCACGTCAGCGAATACTACTTCAGCCGGAAACTGAAAGAAGTGGCACGGATGAATGCCGAAGGAAAAAATGTCATCAGCTTAGGAATCGGAAGCCCGGACATGCCGCCTTCAGAAGAGACCATCAACGTGTTGTGTGAGAATGCCCGCAAGCCGGACGCACACGGCTACCAGCCTACGGTGGGAATACCGGAACTGCGCAAAGCCATGGCCGACTGGTATAAAAGATGGTATGATGTAGACCTGGACCCGGCAACGGAAATCCAGCCGCTTATCGGTTCGAAGGAAGGTATCCTTCACGTCACACTTGCACTGGTGAACCCCGGTGACCAGGTGCTGGTTCCAAACCCCGGATACCCTACCTACACTTCACTGAACAAGATTTTGGGAAGTGAAATCGTGAACTACAACCTGCGGGAAGACAATCACTGGCAACCGGATTTCGAAGAGCTGGAAAAGATGGATTTAAGTCGGGTAAAAATCATGTGGACCAACTATCCCAACATGCCGACCGGTGCCAATGCCACCATGGAGCTTTACGAGAAGCTGGTGGATTTTGCACGCCGTCACCAGATTGTCATCGTCAACGACAATCCGTACAGTTTCATTCTGAACCGTAAACCTATCAGTATTCTGAACGTACCGGGAGCCAAAGAATGCTGTATTGAGTTCAACTCCATGAGCAAGAGCCACAACATGCCGGGATGGCGCGTAGGTATGCTGGCAACCAATGCCACTTTCGTACAGTGGATTCTGAAAATCAAGAGCAACATTGATTCCGGTACTTTTCGGCCCTTGCAGCTGGCAGCCGCACAGGCTTACCACAACAGCGCAGAATGGCACGAAGAAGCCAATATCCAGACTTACGCACGTCGCCGGAAACTGGCTGAAGAAATTATGCATACCTTGGGATGTACCTTCGACCCGGAACAAGTAGGTATGTTCTTGTGGGGACGCATTCCAGACCACTATGCCGACGTAGAAGAACTGACCGAGAAAGTCTTGCACGAAGCCCGCGTGTTCATCACTCCGGGATTCATTTTCGGCAGCAACGGAAAACGGTATATCCGTATTTCACTCTGCGCCAAAGAGCCTCAACTGGAAGAGGCGTTAAAACGAATCCAGGCCATCATGAATAAATAACATTACAAAAATCAAATACTACCATGGAACAGTTAGATTTACTCCCTATTGAACTGGAAGGTGTTTCTCAGGAACGCCCGTTGATCATTGCAGGCCCTTGCAGTGCCGAAACAGAAGAACAAGTTATGACTACAGCCAAGTCACTGTCTGACAAAGGTATCAAGATATTCCGTGCCGGAATCTGGAAACCCCGTACCAAACCGGGAGGTTTCGAAGGTATCGGTGTGGAAGGTCTTTCCTGGCTGAAAGAAGTGAAGAAGGAAACCGGTATGTACGTAGCCACGGAAGTAGCTACCGCCAAGCATGTGTACGAATGCCTGAAAGCTGACGTAGACATCGTATGGATTGGTGCCCGTACTACTGCCAACCCGTTTGCCGTACAGGAAATTGCCGATGCCCTGAAAGGCGTGGACATTCCCGTCTATGTGAAGAATCCGGTAAATCCTGATCTGGAGTTGTGGATTGGTGCATTGGAACGTATCAACAATGCCGGACTGAAACGTATCGGTGCCATTCATCGCGGATTCTCTTCATACGACAAGAAAATTTACCGCAACCTGCCGCAGTGGCACATTCCTATCGAACTGCGCCGCCGCATCCCGAACCTGCCTATTATCTGCGACCCGAGCCATATCGGCGGAAAACGTGAACTGATTGCTCCGCTGTGCCAGCAGGCCATGGACTTAGGTTTCGACGGACTCATCATCGAATCACACTGCAATCCGGAATGTGCATGGAGCGATGCCGCACAGCAGGTTACTCCCGATATTCTAGACTACATCCTGAACCTACTCGTAATCCGTTCTGAGCATCAGACGACAGAAAACCTGAACGAGCTCCGCCGGCAGATTGACGAATGTGACAACGACCTGATGGACATACTCGCCAAACGTATGCGTGTGTGCCGTGAAATCGGTACCTTCAAAAAGGAACATAACATGACCATCCTGCAGACCGGACGTTACAACGAAATTCTGGACAAGCGTGGCGCACAAGGCTCACTTTGCGGCATGGATTCCGATTTCGTCAAACAAGTATTCGAGCTGATTCACGAAGAAAGCGTGCGCCAGCAAATGGAAATCATCAACAAATAACAGAAACAAAGCATGAAAATATTGATTTTAGGAGCCGGGAAAATGGGCTCCTTCTTTACCGATGTATTGAGTTTTGAACATGAAGTCGCCGTATACGATGTGAATCCCCAACGCCTGCGCTTTATGTACAACTGCTACCGCTTCACCAAGCTGGAAGAAATCAGCGAATTCAAGCCGGAGCTGGTCATCAATGCTGCCACGGTAAAATACACACTCGATGCTTTCCATCAGGTCCTTCCGGTACTGCCGAAGGACTGTATCATCAGCGACATCGCTTCCGTGAAAACCGGATTAAAGGAGTTTTATGAAAACTGCGGCTTCCGTTATGTATCTACCCACCCGATGTTCGGTCCTACATTTGCCAACCTCGACAAACTGAGTACGGAGAATGCCATCATCATCAAGGAAGGTGACCACCTGGGAAAGATTTTCTTCAAGGACCTTTACCAGCACCTGAAGCTGAACATCTTTGAATACACCTTCGAGGAGCACGACGAAACTGTGGCTTACTCCTTGTCCATCCCGTTCGTATCTACCTTTGTGTTTGCAGCCGTCATGAAACACCAAGATGCACCGGGTACTACCTTCAAGCGCCACATGGCCATTGCGCAAGGTGTGCTGAGCGAAGATGATTTTCTGCTACAGGAAATCTTGTTCAATCCACGCACTCCGGCTCAGGTAGAAAATATCCGTACGGAGCTAAACGAACTGTTAGATATTATCAGCCGGAAAGATGCAGAAGGCATGCATGCCTATCTTAGCAAGATTCGAAAAAATATCAAATAACTTATAGGGAAATCCATAAAAAAGGGCAGGAAGAAAACCACAAACCTTTCTTCCTGCCCTTTCTATTTTCTATCAGACTGATATTTACAGCTTGATCTTCTTTGATACCGATTTCGACTCATTGTGCAGACGGTCGAGTGCAGTCACTACGTAACGATATTTCGTTTTTCCATCTTCATACGGCAACTTATAGAATTCATCGTGCGTAATCGCTACAATGTGTGAAGGATCGTTCAGGTTCACCTTCTCCTTGCTTCCGAAGCGGTACACCACATAATGATAAGCCTTGTCCATCTCGGTCTTTGCCTTCGGTGCCGTCCAGAACAAGATGTATCCGTCTGCGGTCCATACCGGTTTCAGCTTACGCACTTTGCCCGGAGCCTTGTCGTCCATAAACGGAGAAGCCGGAAGCAATGCCGGATACTTGTGATATTCTTTCACCAGCATATCCCGGTAATTTCCCTTGTTCTCTACCACTGCCGCCGCATACCACTGACAGCTTCCCTGTACGGTAGGCAATGAACGCTGCAAATTATACTTTGCCGGAATCTGGCTCTGGTTCGGATTCATCAAATCCGCTTTCGATACAGTGCGTATCACATCCTGACCGATATACAGCGGACGAGCTGCCGAATGGCGTGCCCACCAGCGAATCAGTGTATCATAATCGGCTGCCGGATGTCCGATTTCCCAATAAATCTGCGGGATATTGTAATCTACCCAGCCATTGTTTACCCACAAAAGCACGTCGGCATACAAGTCATCGTAGTTCTGCAAGCCGTTTGTCTCACTTCCGTTCGGGTCATTCTTCTTGTTACGATAAATACCGAACGGTGATACACCAAACTTCACCCACGGTTTACATTCGCGTACGGTTTCATGAATTTCCTTAATCAACACGTTCACATTATCCCGACGCCAGTCTGCCCGACGAGTAAATCCGCGACCGTATGCTGCAAAGCTGACATTATCCGGAAACTCCTCTCCCGGATTCGGATAAGGATAGAAATAGTCGTCCATGTGAATGGCATCCACATCATAGCGGGTCACAATGTCGCGTACAATCTTGCAGATGTATTTTCTGGACTCCGGCAGCCCCGGATCAAAATACAGTTGGCCGGCATACTGCACAAACAGTTCCGGATTCTTGCTGTAGGGATGCATGGGCGACAAAGCACCTGTGCCTTTCGTCTTGGCACGATACGGATTAATCCACGCATGAAGTTCCATGTTCCGCTTGTGGCATTCCTCAATCATAAACTGCAAAGGGTCCCACATAGGCGAAGGAGCTTTTCCCTGCACACCGGTCAAGAAACGGCTCCATGGTTCGTAAGGAGATTTATACAAGGCATCCGCCTCTGCCCTCACCTGAAAAATGATGGCATTGATACCAGCCTTCTGCAAGTTGTCCAACTGGCTCACCAGCACCTTCTTCATTTTCTCCGTAGGCATCCCCTGGAACTGTCCGTTTACACACTGTATCCAGGCTCCGCGAAACTCCCGTTTGGGATAACGTGTCTGAGCATACAAGTTGCTCGTCCACAGGCTTCCCAAAAGGACAAGCAACATCAATAGTTTAGTCTTCATATCCGTAAATTTTATCATATCCTTTTCACTTTCCGGACAAATGTCCGATTAAGCCGCAAAGATAGTGAAAGGTGAGAGCAATACCAAGCCAAAAGCCTGCTTTTGAGCACAAGTATTGCCGAACCGCATCCTATATTCAAGAAATCAAAATTTCCTTTACTTGGCTGCCTTATGCAACTCCACTCCCACCACATAATAATGTGGTACGTTCGACAAAATCATTCCGGTCTTATCATTCCCGTCAATTTCTCTTTCCCCACAGAAGCGCATAAATCCGTATTGTTCATCTACCCAGCCAGAGCCGTATAAGATTAAAGGTATGTTCAGGCTGTCTGCATTCGGATTATTCCGTAAGATATAAGGTCTGGCTTCGTAAAAATACACCTTTTCTTTTCCTAACGGATGCAACTTCAATGCCACATTCGCAGTCATCGCATTCGGAACTTTAATAGTAAGCAAAGTTGTAGAGTCATTTCTGCTTGTCAGGAATAAAGACAGGTCTGTGATTTTATTCCACACTTCTGTGTCCTCCGGCAAATCCTTGTATCTCCAGGAATCTTTCAGCAGCTCCTTATTTTTCCCCATCCGAAACAGCTCGATACGTTTGGATGTTTTCCCTTTCTCATGTTCCTCCACATATACTTGTACTTCATACGTATCTGTCAGGAACGGCATCAGGTCAAAATGGAACATCTTTACACGCATCACATTCAGCACATCTACAATATCCTCCACACCAATTTGTTTCGTATTTACCTTTAATGAATCTTGTGCAGGCAGTCCTGCGGACAAACAAAGGCAAATAATTGCCATCCATACTCTTTTTTTCATTGTATTATGTTTTAAGTTTCATTCAGCTTTTATCTGCAAACCGAAAATGCATAGTACGATTATATCCTTCTATATAAACCAACCATGCAAATTCTCACAAATATAATGATTACTGAATGATTATCACTATAACTTCCTCAAAATCTACGATTTGCCTCTACACCAGTCCTAATAGAAGTAACTGGGCCGTCATAAATCTTCTAAACCGCCTTATATAAAAGAGAAACTCCTATTCAAAAATACCTTGACACGTAGCTGTCAATATCTCGACACGAACGTGACGAGACATCAGCACGTACGTGTCAAGACCTCGTCACGTACGTGTCGAGGTAAATTTAACTCTATTTTAAGGAATATACGGAAGGAAACTGAAGAATCTATAAGAAACTATTTACTCTTTTTTGCAGGTAGCAACGGCTTTATATATTTCTTGAAAATTTTTCCTACTTCAATGGGAGTGGAGTTATTCAGCATATCATACGTTCTGCCCGTTGAGGGCTTGAGAGAATGCCCGTAATCTGTCTGAAGTTTTTTACTGACGTCCGGTCCCTCGTTCATGATAAGTTCAGGCGGACGACCTTCCACAGTCACATCATACACCGGATCTTCTCCCCGTTTTGTCCAAATGGAATAAGGACACATGCGGATATATCCCTTCGGTTTCTTTGCCATAAGACTTTCTGTCAGACTTCGGGGAATTCCTTCATCAAAAGGATTCTTGTACTCCATCCATTTCTTTTCCAACGGGGCTTCCAAAGGCTTGTTGTAATTCTCCATATCCCCTGGAAGGAAATCAAACTGAATGAGTTTTACCGTTTCTTCATTCAGCTTAATTTCCTTGTCTTCCTTTTGCTGGCCCATCACAGGTATCACCACCAGCAAAAGAGAATTCAACACCATATATCGTTGGAGAGTGTTCATTCAGCCGTCTTTACTGATTATCCATATTCAATCGTGACATTTCCGTCTCAGCTGCACTCTGATTATTCATCTTCTTTTCGGTGCGGAAGCGATAAGTAATCGTGAAACCGACTTTTCGGGTTTCCTCCTTTCCGACACTGTGCATGATAATATCATTCAGACGAGCAGAAGCACGCGTATTGTTCTTATTGAAAATGTCATAAGCATCCAGTGAAAGTTGAAGCTTGTCTTTCAGGAACGATTTTTTCAGACTCAGGTTGAAGGAGGTATAACTCTTCGCCTCGTACAACTGATAATATCCTCTGGAACCATAATTAAAATCAGCAGACAACAGGAATCCGGATGGAAGTGTGAAACTGTTGTTGAAGTTCACCATCACCAGCGGGCGGCCGGCTTTTAGGACACTTTCGTTCGGCCCTGGATAACTGAAGAAGGTCTTCAAACAGGTAAGCGTAAGTGAGGGCAGCCACCACTTCACCGGATATTGCACGTTTACCATCCCCGTCAGATTATGCATTCTGTCAAAATTATCCATGTAGCTGACCGTAACTGCTGAATTTCCCGGCATACTGTAGAAAGCTGTTATCAGCGGATTATGGGTATGAGTATAATTCAGGTTAAAGAACAGAAACTTATAAAACAGCATATAGTTCAGGTCATGAGTCAAAGCCTGTTTCAGGTAAAGATTTCCTTTTTGATAAGTAAACCGATCTGTGTACACCGCATTGTCGTTCATTACACCAAAAGGCGGACGCTCCGTATGAACGGAATATGTAAGCGACTGTTGCAGGTTCTCGGTATTGTAGCTTAACGAAACAGAGGGCAGGAAGTTATGATAAGTCTGGTTCTGATTCTTGTTGCTATTGTTTTCCCTCAAATCGCTCCGTATATGTTCGTAACGCAATCCAGCTCCCAGCGACAGATTGTTCCATGTGTAATCGTACGACAGGTAGAGCGAATTTTTCATTTCCGTATTACTTGTACTACCATTATTCAACGCACGGACATACTCTATATAGTCCGTTCCGGTTGTGTGGCTGAAATCATAACCGAAGCTGAAAGTTCCGGCTTTCCCGGTTTCATACGACAAATTTAATTTGGCAGCAAACAAATCCCAGTCCGCTTTACGATAATAATCCATAGACGTTTCCACACCGTCGCTTTCCCATTCACGGATATTGCCACGGCTTCGGTCGGTCTTATGAAGATAATCACCGAATGCGTTCATCTTCCAGCCATTCTTCCAGTCGTTTGTATAATACAGATTCAGATGGTTGCTGACGGACTTGTCGGACACATCGCTGAGATTCCTGATAAAGGTTGAAGTCCCTTTGTCCGGTATCATGGAAAGCGTATCCTTAGAGAACGTACTACCTTCACTGTATTTACCTTCATATTTCAGGCCGATTTCCGACTCCGGAGAGAAATGATAAGAAACCCCTCCCGTATAGGCATGGCTTTCGTTGAAGATTTGTTTCCGGGTCAAATCGGTCAGATTCCAGATTGTATCACTTTGAGTCTGCTGGTAAACGTCAAGATTCGAATCCTTCTTTCCCCGGTCATAATTATAAGAGAGAAAGAAGTCCCAGTTCTTGTAATTGTAACTTCCGTTCATCTTGTAATTCTGACTAAGATAATTCCCCTGCAGCAGATTACCGCTGACATTAAAGGCAAGTCCTTCGCCCAGGCGTTTGGTCTTGATTTCAATCACCGCACGCTGCTCAGAGTGATAACGTACCCCCGTATTCGTCACCAGTCTGACAGACTGAATCTGGTCGATAGCCAGATTATCCAGTTCAGTCTGGTCTGTCACTTCACGGCCATTGATATAATAGGCAGGGAGACCTCTACCAATCACTTCAATGTCTTCACCACGTTTCTGAATACCGGGTATCTTGCAAAGCAAATCATCCAATGTAGTCTGTCTGGCAAGAATCGTATTAGGCACATCAGCCGTAATACCTTCCCTATCCAATTTGAAAGGTTTTCGGTAGGCAGTAACCTCCACTCCTTCAAGCTCGGTCTGTGCCAGTTCCATTTTAACTACCGGCAATGTGAGATTCGCATTGACTTGTATATTCCGACACAATGTCTCATAACCCAGATAAGAATAGCGGATGATATAGTTACCTCCAGCAAGCGATGTGCCATATACCCCGCAAGAGTCGGATACTGCTCCGGTGACGAGTGTACTGTCTGCCTGATTCAAAAAGGCGACATTCACCATCGGCATCACCGCATTTTCCGAATCGATGATTGTTCCTTTAATCAAATGCTGACTGTAAACAGGCAGTATGATTAAGCTGCCTATAACATATAAAAATAGCTTTTTCATAGAGTTAAGTCAATGCTAAATATTCCATCATGTTTGTGTATTATCTTCCGAAACGTGAAGAATCCACCTCTTTCTTCTCCTTACTGATGCTGCCACCAAAACGGTAGACAAATTTCACTGAAACGGTACGGCTGTACTGCCCCATATTCAAGTCGATGTGCTGTCCTGCATAGCGGTTTCTCACCTTCATACGCATGGTATCAAACAAGTCAGCACAGTTCAGGCTCAGACTGGCCTTATCCTTCAGGAAGTTCCACTGCGCTCCTACATTGACCGTAAAGACCGGTTTCGTATCGCTGATACCGGAAATCATGCTTGAACGGTACATCGCATCCAGATCAAATCCGAGGTTGGAACCTACCGAAAAATGATTCTGCATAGCAAGCATACAGGCCCATTTCTTACGGTCGAAAGGAATATCCCAAAAGTTATCGCAACGGTTACGGTCATTGACCACCGTCGCATTCACCTGAGAAGACAACCACTCACCGATATTGAACGGAACGTTGGCGCTCATACCGAAGGACTGGTAATAGTCCCAGTTCTGCGTGCGATACACAAGCGCCAGACGGTCTTTTGCCTGATACATATCCATCGTGAAATAATCATTGGTACGCTCGTAGAACAACGACAACATGTACTTCTGCAGGAAGAGATAATTGGCATTTACACTATACACATTAGCAGGCCGCAGTCCCTCAATAGTCTGGAGCTCTTCATAAGCGTTCATATAAGTGGTACTGGTCTGCATATCCCAATAGGTAGGGTAATCTTTTTCCGATGATACCCCCAACATAAACGTATGTTTCTCCGACTGCGAATAGGTCAGACTGGCCTGCGGATAGACCGCCCATTTATGATAATTTCCGATGGAATAATACTCACCGGTTGCCGAGAGAGAAAGAGACAGACCGTTTTCAAACTCTTTGTCGAAGCCTCCATAAAAGTTGGTAATCTGCTCATAAAGACGTGAGGAAGAATTGCCCACATCATCCTTTCCTTCAGTCTGATTGAAGAACTGGGCGTTCTTATTGTCCGTATAATCATAACGGACACCGTATTTCAAAGTCCAGTCATTGGCGAGAGCGTGGCTCTGGTCGGCATATACAGAGAACTTGCGGATTTTCTGGTCCGAAGTATAATCAAGCAACTGACGGGTATTGTCTGTCAGTTTACTTTCCAGACGATTCTTGTCATTCATGGTATAGTCCGTATAATCCACCCCAAGGTCAAGTCCGAATCCGGAAGAATAGCGGGCAAAGACATTGTGCAGACGGCTGTCCTGCAACTTGTCATTGTGGCTGTTCTGGAAGTTCCCGTTTACATCAATCGTACCTTTACCATTATCAGAAAGGGCACCGTTGTAACCCACGCTCAACTCATTATCCTCGTTTATCTGATAGCCGTACTCAGCATAGATATTATGCTTCCAGCCCTTTGTATTGATTTTCTGTGTCTGCGTGATGTCATATACTTTTCCGTCATAGGTATGTTGGGATGCCAGGTCCATCACCGTCATTATATGCGAATAACCCGGATTGTAAGAGACATTCAGCGATGACTTTCCCTTCGTCATCAGGAAGTTTACATTGCCGCTGTAACTGCTGAAATACTGGTTGCTGTAGCTGGTCGACAGTTCACTCTGAATGGTATTGTCGTCTGCCTTAGCAGTCACAATATTGATGGCAGCCCCGCGCACATGATATTCGGGCGGTGTATTATACATCACTTCGGCTGTCTGTACCTGCGAAGCGGAAGTATTCTTCAGCATCTCAATCAGCTGTTCCTGTGTCAGTGTACTTGCTTTTCCGTTCAGGATAACCGTTACGTCCTTTGCTCCCACCAGCGAGAGTTTACCGTTCCTGTCCTGCACACCCGGCAACTTACAGATAGCCTCGTAAGCATTGTTTACAATATGCTTTTCTGAGATGGCCGAAATGTCATAATTCAGTTTTCCCTGTTCCACGGTTACAAACGGGCGTTCTCCCTCGATTACCACTTCCTCCAGATTGTAGTCCTTCGATTCCAAAGTAATGACACCGGCATCACGTGCCTGACCCTTCACCTGCCTGGTCTTATAAAGCAAATGCTGAATGATAAGCTGATAATTCTCCGGTTCCGGTTCAAGCGTAAATGTACCGTCGGCTGCAGATATGGTTGCACCTAAATAGGTTGAATCCGGTAGCTGCATGACGATGGTAGCACCTTCTACTGGATGCTGATTGGCATCTACTATCTTTCCGGTTGTCTGACTGAATACAGATGATGCAAAACCTACATATATGAAGAGACCTGCTATAATTTTTTTACATTTCATTTATAGGCATTTAAGACGTCTATCTTATCAGTTCCTCTAATCTTTGTTTCAACAGCATATTGTGAAGCTGGTTTGCCACAATCTCGCCATTGCTATTAATCAGAATACCATGCGGTATACCTGAGAAAGGAAAATTCTCTTTTACCTTTTCTCCTTCAGTTGTATCAATCAAAGAAGTAAACTTGATTTGATATTTCTTCATGGCCGCCTGAAAATCATCCATACTCTTGTCTATCGAAATCAAAAGTATATCCAATCCTTTCTCCTTATACTGGCTGTAAGTTTTTTCCAGTTCGGGAAATTCCGCAATACAGGGAGCACAGGCAGAAGACCATAAATCAATATACAGATACCCATTTTTAGGAATAAACGAAGAAAGCCTTCTTGTTATCCCATTGGCATCCGGAAATTCCATATCCCTTATCTTTTTACCAATCCTGGCATCTAACTCTTTCTGTTTTCTGTCCATATCCAGGCGAAGTTCATAATACCATTGCACTTTCTTGTCAGCTTTCACTTCTTCCGGCAAAGTGGGATAGGTTTCCAGGAAATGAGGGTCATACACAGAACCTATTTCATTGATAAATGTGGTCTTGCCTACAATATTGTGTATATTATCAAGCTGAAACTTCACTTTATACTCTGTGTAGACCTGAGCCAAAGAATCATACACCGAAGTATCCGGATTATCTTTTCCTTCTATGCTTCTGCGATATTCCATCTCTCCTAATTTTTCTATTCTGCGTGTTTCTGTAAGGTAAGTATTGTACAAGTCGTTCATAGGTGTTCCTGTTACATGATATACCGAATCAAATGCTATCTTTACCGTTCCCTTTTCGGCAAAGAACATTCCTTTTAATGGATTCAACGTGTCATTTACTGAAAGATAATATGCCACTTCAAAATTAGGTTCAATGCTGAAATTAAATTTTCCATGGAGCAAAGTATCACTAGCGACATTAATCACCGAATCATTCTGAAGATAATACAATTCTATTGGCGTCCCATCCATGCAGTTGCTACATACGCCTTCAATATTTACCATCTTGTGATTCACACAACTTGCCATGATGATGGTACCTATGACAACTCCATATAGATTGACAGACTTCATTATAAGATATTATTTTTAAGAATAGTCCTCAAAAGTAGATATTATACACCAAACTTCACCCCACTCTTCTCATAAATTATCCTTTCAGCAATCCATAATTGTTTAATTAAGAATAAAAAGACACTTATCGTTCAATTGCACTTCTCACTGCTTCATAAAACAGGCCTCCCACATCTATGCCTAGTTTAAACTTACGAAACTTATAGGATGGAACGACCATCGGTGCAGTCTTCCATCCTTGTCGCACATCATAATACCTTTGTACACCAACCTCCACTCCAAAACGGTTTGTAAAATCGTAACCAACGGTGGCTCCATAATACGTACGGTTGAGATTATACCTGTTATCCGGACTATAAGCACCAAACACCGTAAGATGAAAATCATCTGCCGGATGAAGTGTCATGCCTCCTGACACACCAAACGACTGACCGACACTATAGGGGAAAGTATATTTTGCCGCATTCACTCCTACATATATATCCAAGAAATCATTGATTTCCCTTTGGTATATAAACATCATCTGGTTCACCCGACCGATGCCTGGAATGGTAGTCTGCATTCCCCTGCCATAAAAATAGGGAGAAAACTGCCCGAATGCATTATAGTCACCCATAAACATGGGAGAAGGATTCACATAATAGGTTGGAATATAAAAAGGCCTTTCCTGCCTAAAATCAAAATCTACGGGTGAATCAGATTGTATTTCTTGATTTACTTCATGGTCTTTTATCTTCACTCTATCCGTGGATGGGTTAATCGACAAGAATTTCCCACCCACATCTTTTTTCAACCCTGCACCAAGCTTTATCGTATCTTTTTTGATACTTTCTTGTCCAAAAATCTGCATACAGGATAGTCCCAAAGCCATAAGAAAAACCACTACCGATTTCATAACTTAAAGATTAAAAAGCAATCACCTCAAAGTTAGTTTATTTTTCATTCTGACTAAAAATAATACGTTAATGAAGCTACAAAAGTCCGGAACTTGGTATCGGGATTATGCTGATAAGTTTTGGTCATGCCCCAGTCGTATCCGATGGCAATCTGTACATGGCGGGCTATCTCTACCCCGGCACGAAAGCCTACTCCCCAGTCAAAGCGCGGCATCACTCCCTCCTTAAACATATTATGTGAGGACACTGTGACAATATCCGGTTCTCCCGGAAGACTGGCAATTTGCTTCATTTGACCAAACAAACCGACATTGAAATAAGGTCCGGCATCCAAAAACAAACTGACATTTCTCCCGACTTTCAACTTATAGCCTAAATGGATAGGAAGATGAAGATAATAAGGCGTACTTTCATATTCGTAGGTTCTCTCATTCATTACATAATAAGGAACACTTTTCCAACCGTATGAGGAAATCATCAGTCCCATATCTGCATACAGCCCTTTTGCAGCCTCACGGAAGGCATATTCCCCTTTCAATCCGGCATGAAAACCAGATCTGGAAATACTTTCTTTCGTGGAATTATAGTTATACCCTCCTGAAAGTCCATATCTGAACTCTTGCGCTTGTACACCTACACACAATAATGATACCGTCATTACCAGCGTAAATAAAATTTTTTTCTTCATAAGTCTATATTTTAGTTTGTAAATAAAATTCTTCTCACTCTTTCGGATTGCTTATCCATTCACTTTCATACACATTACATCCTCCTAAAAGACCGATTCCGTTTTCCACATTGGTATAGTGGCTACGGATGGGAGCAAGCCCGTATCCTCCCAAGTCATTATTATTTATACGATTGAGCGACTTCAGGTAAGTGTACATTTCTTTCGACAATTTGTACAAATAGATTTTAAACTCGATAGTTTCTTTCCGTTCTTCATTTTCATACCCGGCATCATAATAGGTATCTACCTTCAACGTATAATTTTTCCCGTTTATCTTGCTGTCATCCCAGATATACAGATTACGGTAATATTCTTTCGATATATCGAAAATGTCATCAAATCCTGTCTTTTCCGAAAATAAAGGTTCGTTATCCAGGTTAAGGTCTACAGAAGTATATTTTATGGTATCCGAATCTGAGTTTTCAGGTTGTAAAAACGCTTTGCTGGTCTTTTTTATGACTCTCATTCCATAATAATCCTCTGCTCCGGCAGAGTCTGTAAAAGCAATACGGAACTGTATTTTCCTGCCGTATTCCCCATCCGTCAATACAACTTCCGACTTATCCAGTGGAAACGCCTGCGGTATCACCGTTTGCGACTTGGCAACTGGCAGATCAGGATAAGCCACTTCCATACTAATCAGGTCGTCTTCTTTTAGTTTTCCCACTACATAATACGACTGAGCCGGAAGCAAACCGGTAGAAACTTCCGTGTAGTGAATCTCTTTCTCTTCTCCGTTCAACCTAAATACAAGGAAAGGCTTGCTGTCTGTGTTTGTTCCCTGATTATGAATCACCCTGCTTCGTGCCACCTGTATCAGTGTCGTATCGCCTAATGTAGAAGGCATACAGAAAAGAACGATTTTGCGCTCGGCATCCACCTCATTCAGACTGAACTCATGCGTACAAGATGGTAGCACAGAAATTAATAAGGCTATAAATAAAAGTCGATATATCATACGGATTTAAAATTTAAGTGTATAACTGAAAGAGGGTATGATAGGAAACACTCCATGAGCTTTTCCCACAAACGTACCGTCCGGATTTTGCCGGACAGTAGCATAGAGCGGATTCATCCGGCAATACGCATTATACAAACTGATATTCCAGATACGTTCGAAACCTCTTTTCGTGGTTTTGCGGAAATTAATCCCCAAATCCAGTCTATGATAGGCCGGAAGGGAAACATTGTTGGGCATCTCATAAATCATCATCCCTTCATTTGCCTTCTCTACTCCCGGAATAACGGGAGCATCTACCTGCTGTGTCGGAATGGTCATGCGATTCCCACTATGATAATTCCATGAGACGTATACGTCAATTCTTTCATTAAACTTATGCCCGATATTGACAGAAAACCGGTGCCGGTTGTCAAACTTATCCGGATACCATGAAGAATGGAAGTCAGGGAAAAACCTCTTGCTCCACGAAAGTGTATAGGAAGCATCGACCGAAGTCTTTCCGTTACTGTAACGGATGTCAGTTTCCATCCCGTAAGCTTTTCCTTTCCCTGTACGTACCTCTTCCTCCCATCGGTCTGCCATCGGATTAAGCATGCCACTATTGCCATCATATTCTATCAGGTTGTCCATGGTTTTATAAAACCCTTCCACACTCCACCGGATGTTATACGGCAATCGGGTATATACCCCCGCTGCGTATTGACGTGCTTTCATGGGAGTGATGCGTGCTGTGGAAGGCACCCAATAGTCAGTCGGCAAATTCAAGTAGGTGGCCGAAAGCTGATGCATGAACTGACTCATTTCGGTGTACGAGACTTTCAGGCTGGCTTTATCACCCAACCTGAAATTGATTGCCGCACGTGGTTCTATCGAATGATATTTCGTACCCGATATACCAAACAACGTGTAATGCAGCCCTCCATTCAGTTTCACACCTTTACATAACGTCATCTCGTCCTCTGCATAAAGCGTAAACTCATTGCTCTTGTACCGGCTATCCACTTTCTCGATCAACTCATCTTGCGATGTACTGTCATACTTCGAATAATAATTCTGGGGCACAAACAAATGGCGTATATAATTGGAGCCAAAACGGATGTGATTCCAGGAGTTTGGACGATAATCAAACTCCATCCGATAACCGAAGTCATTGATGGTGGAATGATTGTTCTGCTCTTTTACAATTCCACCCTTCGTTCCTTCGATATATCCCAAGCGTTCTTCACTCAAATAATCGAACCTGGAACGATTATGAGTATAAACTCCTGTAATATTGACGAACATGTTGTGCGAGAAAATGTATTTCCAATTGGCAGATGCGGTAAAATTACCCCATTGCAGATTGAACTTGTCTATATTGGTAGGTTCTGGGTCAAACAGATATTCTTTATGTCTGAACTTAAAAAGGTCATTCCCTGAATAAAGGCTGATATCCGCACGACTCTTTTCGGAGAATACATGAGTCACTTTCGCATTGATGTCATGAAAAGCATATCTCACATTTTGCTTGTTCCGGCGACTGGTATTCATAATGGCAATAGCCGGGGCGGTAAGCAAGTCCATCCACGTGCGGCGCATGGCGACATTGAACGACGTATGGTCCTTCACTATCGGTCCTTCAAACTGTATCCTGCCCTCTAAAAGTCCAAGCGTAAAACTGCCATGATATTCCTTCATGTCGCCGTCATTCGTACGCACATCAACCACCGAAGAGAGCCGTCCGCCATAACGGGCAGGAAAACCACTTTTATAAAAATCTATATTCTTGATAATGTCTGTATTGAATGCTGAAAACAACCCTCCGGCATGATTCACCTGATACAAGGAAGTACCATCCAGAAGAAACAAATTATCATCATTGTTTCCACCATGTACGTACAACCCGGAGATAAGCTCCGTCCCGCCGGCCACTCCCGACAAGCCTTGAAGTTTCTTTACCACATCGGGCGAGCTCATAAAGTTGTTTCCATTTACAAAGTCCTTCGCTGTAAGCGAGACTTTTCCAGTCTGAGTGGTATGAAGAGGCGAGTTCAAATCAGCCGTCACCACCACTTCATTTAACTGGTAATCAGATTTCAGAGTTATATTCTTTGATTTGTTTCCGCCTAACGTAACATTTTCCAGATGTTCTCCACTGCCAATGTGCGAAAACCGGATTTTATGCCTTCCCTCACTTAACGTAAGGCTATAAAACCCGTGCTCGTTAGTCAGCGTACCCACATTCGAAGTCATGTCCCATACGGTTGCATTTACCACAGTTTCTCCATTGTCCTGATAGACGTATCCGCTTAACGTATAAGTCAACAGCTTTTTAAGGATGACATGACTGCCATCTATTTCCCACTTGATATTCGTATGATGAAATAGGGTTTCAAGGGTACTTTCCAGACTGACCATACCAAGTTTCTTGCCAGTATACGGAATATCAAGCCTGATAGACGCATCATACACAAAGCTGACAGGGTACACCTGTTTCACCTGCCCCATCATGTCTTCCAGGGTAACCCGATGCTGCGCATATAGGGAAGAAGCATCCACCAAGAAAGCTAAAAACAATAAGGATATGATTCTTTTCATCGCTCTTTCTGTATTATTCTTATATCCAGTGTCTTTTCAATCAATGCGATGATTTCGCCTAAGTCGTCCGTCTTGAATTCACCGGTAATTGTCCTTTCATGTTCCGACGCATACAGTTGTGTGCCATAATAGAGGGAAAGCTCTTTCAGCACCTCATCAATAGGTGTATTCCTGTAAATGAATTTTCCTATAGCCCAAGCCGAAGGATTTGGAGAAACAGCATGCACCGCTACAGGCATTTCATCGCCATGTGTCAGCATGCCACACATGTCTTTTGTAAGGACAATTCCATTTTTTCCATATCTCCCTTTAAATACGACTTTACCAGATTTTACATACACACGGGTAGCCGTATCTTTTCTGCATTCAGTCACTTCAAACTCGGTTCCAAGTACTTTCACCTGAGCATATTCAGTGGTGGCAATAAAAGGAGACAGCGCATTTTTTCGGACACTAAAATAAATTTTTCCCGACATGTTGACTTCCCGGTTAGCCTTTCCATACTTATCGGTGTCATATTCCAAAGTCGCTCCTTGGGAAAGTATAGCCAGCGTACTGTCTGGCAGGAAATATCTTGTCACCATTGCATCTGCCGTAATTAACACGGTATGATGCTCCTTCCGGCTTAACAAGGTATAGCTCACCACACAAATAAGGATAGCCGCGGCGATTCCTGAAAAATAAGTCCAAAAACCGCTTACTTTATTTTGATGCGCTATACCTGTTATTTTCTTCAGGGCCTTTCTTGTATCCAGTTTCCCATCTTCATAATACCGAAGGACAAACTGCAGTTTTCTTTCTTCTTTATCTTTCATGATTGAATGTGTTTTTAGCTAAGACTGAATGAACCATAAAAACTACTATGCCGAAACCAAAAAATTATCCGAAAAAGAACAGGTACACCCTACTCACACCTTCCTTCAACGTTTTAAGTGCTTTGCTCATCTGGTTCTTTACCGTATTGACAGAGATGTGCAATCTTACGGCTATTTCTTCATATTTCATACCATCCCTCTTGGCCAGCAAGAACACCTCCTTGCATTTTTCCGGTAAGGCCTCTATAGCAGTCCAGATACGAGCCTCATCATAAGACCATTCTTCGCACTCCTCGTCCGACAGGATTTCCTCAAGGTCTGATGGCTGCACATTACCATCAATGAGTGAATCCTTCTTCAAGATGTCTATACAACGGTTTCTCACCATAGAGTACAAATAAGATTTAAGACCACTCACTTCAAATCCTTTCTCTCTCCTTTTCCACAATTCCATAAAACAATCCTGCACCGTATCTTCCGCATCATCTATATCTTTCAGATAATGAAGTGCAAACAAGCAAAGCGGACGATAATATTGAAGGAAATTATCTCTGAATATTTTTGTATTGATGTCCATGTACAAGTGTGATTGATAAATTCGCATTTTTAAGAAAACTTGGAATAACAGATTTACCACTATGAGCGGACTTGTTTTTTATTATATTTAAACACAACAGATTTACTTTATACATTCTTTAAATATCACAGATTCTACTAGAGTTTATAGTGAATACTATATTTCGCACGATTTCTTCCCACCAATCAAAGCCTATCTATAAAGAAAAACTTATATTTGCATTATCTGAATCACACAATCATAGAACCATGAGCAAGATTTATCCGGTAGGCATACAAAGTTTTGAAGAGATACGCAAAAATCATTACTGCTATGTAGACAAAACTGAATTAATTTACCAGCTGGTAAACAGTGGTAAATATTATTTTCTGAGCCGTCCCAGACGATTCGGGAAAAGCCTGCTCATCTCCACGCTTGAAGCCTATTTCTCCGGTAAAAAAGAACTGTTTCAGGGTCTTGCCATGGAACAACTGGAAAAAGAATGGACAGCATATCCTGTGCTGCATCTTGACCTGAATGCACGACGATACGAGAATGAAGCCTCTCTTTATGCTATACTTAACCAACATCTGGAAAGTTGGGAAGCAATCTATGGAGACGAAAAAAAAGATCGGGCTCCAGAAGAACGTTTTGCCTACCTGATAGAAAAAATCAGCCGTACCACTAGCAAAAATGTAGTCGTATTAGTGGACGAATACGATAAACCGATGTTACAGGCCATCGGTAACGAAACTCTTCTTTGCAACTATCGCAACACCCTGAAGGCTTTCTACGGGGTATTGAAAACCTGCGACAAATATCTTCGGTTTGCTCTTCTGACAGGCGTAACCAAATTCAGTAAAGTAAGCGTATTCAGCGACCTGAATAACCTGGAAGACATTTCTCTACAGGCTATGTATAACAATTTGTGTGGAATCACAGAAAAGGAGTTATCAGAAGTATTTGCAGAGGACATCCAGTTATTGGCCGACAATAACACACAAACTTATGCTGAAACTTGTCACCAATTGAAAGAATGGTATGACGGATATCATTTTGCATACCGCTCGGAAGACATCTATAATCCTTTCAGTCTGCTCAATGCTATGAAAAGCCGTGAATTTGGAAGCTATTGGTTTGAGACCGGTACGCCGACTTTCCTCGTAGAATTAATAAAGCATAGTAAATATAATTTGCAGCGGCTTACCGAAGAAATAGCAACTGCCGATTCATTGGGCAGTATTGACACAATGGAAACTAATCCCGTACCCATCCTCTACCAAAGCGGATACCTTACGATTAAAGGGTATGACAAAGAATTTAAAGTATATAAACTGGGATTCCCCAACAAAGAAGTGGCAGAAGGGTTTACACGCTTCTTACTTCCCTGCTATGCATATATGCCTTCCGGCAATCCCTCTTTTGAATTAATGTGTTTTGTAAAAGAGGTACGGGACGGCAAAATAGATGCATTTATGAAACGCCTGCAAAGCTTCTTTACAGACACTCCTTATGAATTAATACGCGATCTGGAATTACATTATCAGAACGTATTGTTCATTATATTCAAACTGTTAGGCTTTTATACCCAGGCAGAATACCATACCTCAGAAGGACGCATTGATCTGATAGTAAAAACAGCGCAGTATATTTACGTCATGGAGTTCAAGCTGGACGGAAGTGCGGAAGAAGCCCTGAAACAAATCAATGACAAACAATATGCACTGCCTTTTGCCACGGATACGAGAAAAGTCTACAAACTGGGAGTAAACTTCAGCCATCGTACACGCAACATTGAAAAATGGGTGGTGGAAGAAGCCCATTCATAGCTTCTCCCCATCCTTAAACTCTTCCCACTTCCTGACCACCGTATCAATGGAAATATCCAGCAATTTCATCTGACTGAACAATTCCGGCAGATTTTCTGTCATAAACTTCAGGCTTCGGGTCTGTTTTATCTTCTCCAGGGCATCAACAGTCACAAAATACCCCAGCCCTCGCCGGGTGTAGATAATCCCCCACTGCAACAGCAGGTCATAAGTCTTCACTACAGTATTGGTGTTGACTTCGAACATAACGGCCTGTTCCCGCACACTGGGTATGCGGTCATCTGAATGATACTTTCCTGCCAGTATCTCGTCGCAGATTCGTTCTGCCATCTGCAAATAAATAGCTCGGTCTTGCTTGAAATCTACCATCTTACTATCTAAACTCCAACTTTCTAAAACCTTTATAGGCCATAACAACAGCTACTATGCTCCAAACCACGGAAACGATCGACCATGTGTATTTAATAATACTTTTAGGAGCACCTAATCCATACATACACAATACCGGCAACACATAAGACACAATACATAAAACAACTATCAGCCAAAACTGGGTTTTGCTGTATTGTTTCCTCAACATAACCACCAAAGTCCACAGGGCTACATAAAAAGCAATCACCACCTGCAGCATAAGTTGCTTAAGTCCATAGCCTCCTCCCAAAAAGAGAAGAACCGGTCCGTTCGTTTCCTCTGTAAAAAGCAATGGAATAGCCAGTTGCATAAAGATATTCGATAATATCGCACATCCCAACAACATCACCGTACCTATCAAAAAAGTACTGAAAAACAAACTTACATATTTTTCTGCCAATGTGACCGGAAGCATGAACTTATTTATCAGACCTCTGTCATTCCGCATATCTTCCACCAGGCTCCAGAACGTAAAATAATAAGATAGGAGTATCAGCAATTGCTCTATGAGTGACAAGCATTCTTTCAAACTATCTCCTGACACCAAGGCACAAAACACACAGATACTAAAAGAGCGTAAAAACAAAAGCTGGATAAAGGCTTTCTTTTTTCCATAGCCAAACATTTCCTTTAACTGAAACTGACTAAACTTCCACATTTCTTTCATTGCAAAACTTTTCATATCCTTCCTCCTCCCTTGATTAATGCATTAAACAGCAGTTCCAAAGATACTTCCGTATCCATGTTTTCCTGCTTATGAGTGATTACATGGTAACCTTCGGTACAAGCTTCTGCATATAGCACTCCTTCTTCATTACTTTGGATTCCGAACGAATACCGACTAGCGATTTCCTCCAAAGAAGCCGCATACACAGGAGCATCCTTTCTTAACACAATCACATCGGTCAACAGATTTTCAATGTCCTGCACAATGTGTGTAGACAAAACCACTATCTGATCTTCACGAACATGCTTCATCAGCAGCTTACGAAACATCTTTCGTGCCGGAATATCCATTCCATTGGCAGCCTCATCCAACAATACGATTTTAGTTCCAAGCGACAGGGCGATGCTGAATGCCACTTTATGCTTCTCTCCTAACGATAATTGGTTCAAATTCTTAATATCCCGCTGTATTTCAAAATTGACCAGACAATCATTCAGCACCTCTTTACGAAATTCGGGATAGAATTCGGAATAAATAGCGAGGAACTGCTCCAAGCTCATATTCGGAAAGATAAAATCAGCCGGTAGCATGAATACCTTCTGCAAAGTCTCCACATCCCTCTCCCTGAGATTACGACCGTCTACATAAATCTCACCGCCGTGAGCAAAAAGCTTACCAGCAATCAGTTTCAATAGTGTGGTCTTGCCTGAGCCGTTCATCCCCAACAGGCCATAAAATCGCCCTTCTTCCATACGAAGATTCAAGTTATCCAATACATTCTTATCGGACTGATACCCAAATGACACACCGCTTAATTCTACCATAACCTTACAAAGTAAAAATTGTTATACTGTACCATCAAAGTGGTACAGCAAAAATAACTTTTTTTCTTGAACAAACAAATGATTTTACGGAAATTATAATGCAATATCCAACAAACCTCAGCACACTTTCTACGCTTCCATTCCGTGAACCCTACGTTTCCCGATGCGGAACCGTACGTTTCGCATAAGGAAAACATATGGTTCCGCGCTGAGAAACGTAAAAGACTTCTTTCCCTCCGAAAGTATTCGCTTTGATAATTCCAGCTATTTTTCGTAACTTCGCATGTTCATCTAACAAGAAAAGATACATGTCAGAAAATGATTTTATTACCATAAAGGGTGCCCGGGTGAATAACCTGAAAAACATCGACGTACGTATTCCACGCAACAAGCTGGTAGTCATTACCGGACTGTCGGGCTCGGGAAAGTCGTCGCTGGCATTCGATACGCTGTATGCCGAAGGGCAAAGACGCTATGTAGAAAGTCTGTCTTCTTACGCCCGCCAGTTTCTCGGACGTATGAGCAAACCGGAATGTGACTTTATCAAAGGGATTCCACCTGCTATCGCCATTGAACAGAAGGTGACAAGCCGCAACCCGCGTTCTACCGTAGGTACCTCAACGGAGATTTATGAGTACCTGCGCCTGCTTTTCGCACGGGTGGGAAAAACGTATTCTCCCGTAAGCGGACAACTGGTGAAGAAGGACAGTGTGGAAGACATCGTGAACTGCATGCTGTCTTACCCGAAAGGCACACGCTATACCGTACTGACGCCTATCCTTCCCCGTGACGGAAGAAGTGTGGCAGAACAGCTGGACATGGATATGAAGCAGGGCTTTACCCGACTGGAAGTGGACGGCGAAATGGTACGCATTGAGGATTATACCTACAATGAGAACGATAAGGTGTATCTGTTAGTGGACCGCATGAGCTGCGATGACAGCAAGGATGCCATCAGCCGACTGACGGATTCTGCCGAGACGGCCATGTACGAAGGCGACGGCACGTGTATGCTTCGTTTCTATTTGTCGGATGACACCCGCCTGCATGTATTCAGCACGAAGTTTGAAGCCGACGGTATCAAGTTTGAAGAACCAAACGACCAGATGTTCTCATTCAACTCTCCGCTGGGAGCCTGCCCTACGTGCGAAGGCTTCGGAAAGATTATCGGTATCGATGAACACCTGGTGGTGCCCAACCGTGCGCTGAGCGTGTACGATGGTGCCGTGCTTTGCTGGAGAGGTGAGAAAATGGGAGAATGGCTGAATGAGTTCCTTCGGGAAGCTCCGGCTCATGATTTCCCCATCTTTGCTCCCTATTATGAGCTGACACAGGAACAGAAAGATTACCTCTGGCACGGACCAAGGGAGAAGGTCTGCATCGACTCTTTCTTCAAGATGCTGGAGGAAAACCAATATAAGATACAGTATCGCGTGATGCTGGCCCGCTACCGGGGAAAAACGACTTGCCCTACCTGTCACGGAAGCCGACTGAAAAAGGAGGCCAGCTACGTACGAGTGGGTGGAAAGAACATCTCGGAACTGGTGGAAATGCCGATTACCCAGTTGCAGGAGTTTTTCCGTACACTCACACTGGATGAGCACGACACCCTCGTGGCACAACGTCTGCTGAGTGAAATCAAGAACCGCCTGACATTCCTGTCGGATGTAGGTCTGGGTTACCTGACGCTGAACCGGTTGAGCAACTCGCTTTCGGGGGGTGAAAGTCAGCGAATCAACCTGGCTACCTCGTTAGGAAGCAGCCTGGTAGGCTCATTGTATATTCTTGACGAACCAAGTATCGGTCTACATAGCCGTGACACGACCCGCCTTATCAAGGTGCTGCGCCAGTTACAGCAATTAGGAAACACGGTAGTAGTAGTGGAACACGACGAAGAAATCATCCGTGCAGCCGACTACATCATCGACATCGGCCCGAAAGCCGGACGACTGGGCGGACAAGTGGTGTATGAGGGCGACATGAAAGACTTACAGAAGGGAAGCGACAGCTATACCGTGAAATACCTGTTAGGAGAAGAGACCATCGACCTGCCAGCCAGCCATCGTCCGTGGAACAATTTCATCGAAATCAAGGGAGCACGCGAGAACAACCTGAAAGGCATCGACGTGCGCTTCCCGCTTAACGTGATGACGGTGGTGACAGGGGTCAGCGGTTCCGGAAAGAGTACGCTGGTACGTGACATTTTCTACAAGGCTCTGAAGCGGGAATACAGTGAATCGAGTGAACGCCCGGGCGAATTCATCTCATTGGAAGGAGACATCCGTCAAGTGAACGACATCGAGTTTGTAGACCAGAACCCTATCGGAAAGTCTTCCCGAAGCAATCCGGTAACTTACGTCAAGGCGTACGACGAAATCCGCAAACTGTTTGCCGACCAGCCACTGGCCAAGCAGATGGGATACAGCGCAGGCTATTTCTCATTCAACACGGAAGGCGGACGTTGCGAAGAATGCAAGGGAGAAGGTACGGTAACGGTAGAAATGCAGTTCATGGCCGACCTGGTGTTGGAATGTGAGTCGTGCCACGGCAAACGTTTCAAGAATGACACGCTGGAAGTGAAGTTTGAAGGAAAAAACATTTACGACATACTGGAAATGACGGTCAACCAGGCCATCGAGTTCTTTACGGAACACAACCAGAAGAAGATTGTCAAGAAGTTGCGCCCGCTACAGGATGTGGGACTGGGTTACATCAAGCTGGGACAGTCTTCGTCTACCCTCTCGGGAGGAGAAAACCAGCGCGTGAAACTGGCGTACTTCCTCAGCATCGAAAAGGCACAGCCTACCATCTTCGTGTTCGATGAACCGACCACAGGCTTGCATTTCCATGACATCAAGAAACTGTTGGAAGCTTTCGATGCCCTCATCAGTCGGGGACATACGCTGGTCATCATCGAACACAACATGGATGTCATCAAATGCGCTGACCACGTGATTGACCTCGGTCCGGAAGGTGGCGACATGGGAGGAAATCTCGTGGCAGCTGGCACACCGGAGGAAGTGGCTAAATGTGCGGTTTCCTATACGGGACAATACCTGGCAGAAAAACTCAATCAGTAATCTTAACGAACAGACACATGACTCAAACTCTTGAAACCCTATACAGCCAGTTCACCGGCCATGCTCCGGAAAGCGTGGAAGCATTGCCGGGAGCCGGTTCCAACAGAAGCTACTACCGCCTGAAGGGTACTCCGACTCTTATCGGGGTATGCGGTACTTCACGCGAAGAAAACGAGGCCTTCATTTACCTGTCACGCCATTTTCAGGCACAGCATCTTCCGGTACCGGCGGTGCATGCCGTTTCCAACGACGGACTCTGTTACCTACAGGATGATTTAGGAACAGATTCTCTGTTTCAGCTTATCGCACACGGAAGAGAAACCGGAGAGTTTGACTCCACAGAAAAGGAGTTGCTAAAGAAAGTCATCCGGTTGCTGCCCCGCATACAGTTTGAAGGGGCACAAGGACTGGATTTCGGGAAATGCTATCCGGCGGTAGAGTTCAATCACAGAAGCATTCTGTGGGACTTGAACTACTTTAAATACTGTTTTCTGAAAGCTACGGGAGTGGAATTCAGAGAGGATTTGTTAGAAGACGATTTTGAAGCCCTTTGCCAGACACTGATAAAGAGCATGGAACCCCAACCGGTATTCATGTATCGCGACTTCCAGAGCCGTAATATCATGGTGAAGGACGGAGAGCCTTACCTGATTGATTTCCAGGGAGGACGGAAAGGACCGCTGTATTACGACGTGGCTTCTTTCCTCTGGCAAGCCAAGGCCAACTATCCGGACAGCCTGCGCCAGGAACTGATTGACGAATATCTGGAAGCATTGCGTCCATACAAACAAATAGAAAAGGAAGTGTTCCTGTCCCATCTGCGTCATGTCGTATTGTTCCGCACGCTACAAGTACTGGGAGCTTACGGCTTCCGCGGCTACTTCGAGAAAAAGGCTCATTTCATTGAGAGCATTCCTTTTGCCATTGAAAATCTGCGCCAACTGCTGCAGGAAGGATTTCCGGAATATCCTTATCTCTGCGAGGTTTTGCAGCGCATGACAGAACTGAAACAGTTTGCCGCTGCACGCAACCGCCGTAACTTGACGGTCACGGTGATGAGTTTCTCTTACCGGAAAGGAATTCCGGCAGACGAAAGCGGAAATGGTGGAGGATACGTGTTCGACTGCCGAGCCGTACACAATCCCGGACGCTACGAGCAGTACAAATCGCTTACAGGACTGGACGCACCGGTCATCGAGTTTTTAGAAAAGGACGGAGAAATTACAGAGTACCTTCGCCATACCGACGCTCTGGTGGATGCCCACGTGCAGCGTTTCCTGGAACGTGGATTCTCGCACCTGATGATTTGCTTCGGATGCACCGGAGGGCAGCACCGCTCTGTGTACTCTGCTCAGCACACAGCAATGCACTTGCATGAAAAATTTAAAATTAATGTACACCTGATTCATCGGGAACAACAAATAGACCAATTACTGAAAGCCAAATGAAAGCCATGATATTTGCTGCCGGACTGGGTACCCGGCTCAAACCGCTGACTGACCACATGCCCAAGGCCTTAGTACCGGTGGCCGGACGTCCCATGCTGGAACATGTGATTCTCAAACTGAAAGAAGCGGGATTTACCGAACTGGTCATCAACATTCACCATTTTGGGGAACAGATTATCGATTTTCTGAAAGCTAACCAGAATTTCGGACTGACCATTCATATCAGCGACGAACGTGACATGTTGCTGGACACAGGGGGCGGTATCAAAAAGGCGGCAACTTTCTTTACAGGAACGGAACCGTTCTTGGTACACAATGTAGACATCCTGTCAAATGCCGACCTGAAAGAGGTCTATGATTTTCATCGGAAAAGTCAGAATCTGGCTACACTGCTGGTCAGCCCGCGCAAGACCTCGCGCTACCTGTTGTTTGATACGGACAACCGCCTGCTGGGCTGGATTCATAAAGACACATTGCAAACCAAGCCGGAAGGTTTTGTGTACGAACCGGGCCAATACCGCGAATATGCGTTCAGCGGCATCCATGTAATTTCACCGGAACTGTTTCGCTACATGGAAGGAGAGGCATGGATCGGCAAATTTCCCATCATGGATTTTTATCTGCACACCTGCCGGCAACTTCATCTCGGAGGATACATCAAAGAAGACTTGCAACTGATTGACATCGGCAAACCGGACACGCTGGCCCGGGCCGAAGAATTCCTGAAAGATTAATACCAGGTAACTGCACTACCCGTATTGCTTCGCTGATCCCACTTCAGGGCATCGGTCAGCATACTGGAGTTGGCACGGATAGAGAAGTTATAAGAAGTAAACGGACCGAACACCAATCCGCAACTCATATTAAAGCAATGCAAGTCACGGGTAATGTTCAAGGTTGTCATAGACATCTCCTTAGACGTAAAGTCGTATCCGGTAGAATAAGTCATATTCCAACGGCTACCAATCTTGAAGTTACCCGACACGTTCAATGAATGCGTCAATGAATACGGATAACGCATGGTCTTGATGTTAATGTCCTTCGAACGGTCTTCACGAATACTGTAGCTATAGCTCAAGCTGACACTCCAAGGCAATTTGAAAGCCAGGTAACCGTCTGAATCGACAGAAGCTTTCTCCGTCTTTCGCATGTTGGAGTTGTTATTCTGTTCTTCCGTTTCTTCCTCTGTCTCCTCGTCTTCCCCACCTTCTTTTCCCTCTTTATCCTTGTTCTTTTCATCCTCATCTTTCTTTCCGAAGAGTTTCTTGAAGGTATCGTTATTCAAGGTATAAGAGAATGAACCACTGTATCCTTGGAAACGTCCGAAACGTCCGTAAGACCATTCTGTACGGTCACCCACCACTACATTACCATTTTCATCGAACTGATATGCATACGTAGCGAATGAGGCATTCATATTAAACGTATAGCTCTTGGTCAGCTTCAAACGAAGATTCATGCTCAAGTCACTCCACCGCTTGTTGGCCACATCGTAAGAAAGAGAAGCACCCAACTGGTCTATCAAGCTGATTTTCTTATAGCCAGTAGTATCCTTATCCGACTTCATCTTCATCTCAATGTTGTTATCAATTGAGAAGCTGATGTTCTGTGACATATTCTTTCCCGGATAGCCATATACAGCTCCTTCATAAGGCGAGTATTCTACGGTACGCACCTCACCGTCTTCATCCGTATAAGTATAGGTGTCGTAATAGCCGTAACGTGATTTACCGAAGTCCGGCGTATAGGTATAGCTGACGGTCGGTGTAAAGACATGACGAATCTGAAGCTCCTTGCTCTTCATGAACAAAGGCTTGTACATACCATACAACTTGGTATTCATCTGTAAAGACAAGTTGTAATCATACAAACGGTTGAAGCCGTTGATGGTATCTCGCTTCACATGATCACGCGAGGTAGGACTCGGGTCATAGCTCTGCTTTACTTTCCGCAAATACCAGCGTTCCGTATAATTGAACGAAGGAACGATGTTGATGTACTTGAACAAGTTGAAAGTAGCCGAGACCGGAATTTTGTGCTGCATACCGTTCTCCCACTGTGTCAAAGGTGTCTTGAACAACAGATTATCCTTTGTGCTGATGGAGTTGGTGATACTTCCGGTGTACTGTAATGAAATCTTTTCGTACCAACGCTCATCTCCTGCCGATTTTTTACGCTTGAACGGATAAATACGATTCAATGAGATATTTACGTCCGGAAGCGTCATGCTCAAAGAAGAGTCACGCGTGTTCTGTGTGATATTGAATGCTCCAGAGATGTTCAATCCGATTTCCGGAAAGTTACGTGAGTAGCTCACACTGGAAGCCTTGGTATTCTGAGAATACTGCTGCGGGTTATACAAACTGCTCAAACTGGAACGGTCGTAACTACTGGTAGCAAAGTTCACACTGGCCGAGAACGAACTGTTCGGATTAGCCTTGGCATCCTGCCGGTGACTCCACTGGATACGGAAATCTTTCGACACAGAATAGTCGGGCATGTTCTTCTCACCCGTTTTTGTCACCAAATAACTGGCATTGAACGCGCCACTGAATTTATAACGCTTGTTATAGTTAGATGCAGCCGATAATCCCCAAGAACCCTTCGTAAAGATTTCTCCCAACACTTTTAAGTCCATCTGGTCACTGATGGCAAAATAATAACCACCGTCACGCAGATAGAAACCACGATTCATTTCATCACCATACGTCGGCATGATGAAACCAGAAGAATAGCTACTGTTGAAAGGGAAGAAACCAAAAGGTACGGCAATAGGAAGAGGCACATCCTCTACCACGAGCTGTGCAGGTCCGAATACTACATTTTTCTTCGGACGTACCTTTGCCATGGACAATCTCAAATAAAAATGAGGATGTTCGTGATTGTCGCAAGTAGTATATCTACCATGACGCATGTAAATTTCATCGTTTGCCCCTTTCTTTCCTTCCTCACTGGTGACATATCCTTCACCCTGCTGCGTGACAATGCTATTGATGAAACCCTTCTTGGTCTTGAAGTTATAGCGCATGATTTTAGATTCATACGGTGTTTCTCCATCCTTGAAAATCGGTGAACCCGTTTCCACTCCTGCCGTATCGGTCACTCCCGTGGCATAGACGGTACTGCTGTCCATATTCATCGTAATCACCGCAGAGGTCAGCTCAATGTTCTGGTAATTCACTTTACCTTCCCCATAAAGATGTGCATAGCCCTCTTTTGTAAAGACAATCGAATCGCTTGCCTCATAAATGACCGGCGCATCCAGCGGTTCTTTTTTCTTTGTGGTATCTGCGGCCAGCGAGTCCATGCCCAGTGAATCCAACGCCAGCGAGTCCCGATGAAGGGAGTCGGTCTTTTCTCCTCCCCGCATACGCTTTCCTCTCACACGCTGTGCTTCGGCATAAAATGAGCAGAAAAAGCCAAAAACAAACAGAGATAGCAGTAAATATGTAGTTCTTCTAAATGATGTCATCACCGTCTTTTTACGCAATATGCGGTGCAAAAGTAAGCATTATCCTACAAATAAACGTCAACCCTTTCCTTTTTAATGTATTTTTAGTTCTACAAAAAGAGTTTACACCACGCATCAAAACGCGCCAGCCCCTCTTCCCCATGCTTTTCAATACTCTTTCGGGCCTTCTCCACACTCTTTTCTTTATCTAATTTAGTCTTTGAATAAAACTTGTCGGCAAAGCAGATAATCTGTTCTTCCAGGCTGACAGGAATCATTTCACGGTGAGGTACCGGAAGGTCACGTTCCATAATCGCCTTAAGAGAAAGTCCGGCACCTGTATGACGCTCACACACCAGCGCATGACGCGGATAACCTTCGCGAGCTACCAGTTCTGAACCTAAATACCCATGACAAATATAAGGATACTTTCCAAAACAGAAAATACCATCTGCATCCGTCATAAAAATACCAATATCATGAAGCATGGCTGCCTCTTCTATAAAAGTCAAATCCAGATTCAGTTCCGGATGCTTGCGTGCCATATCCAAAGCCTTGTCTGCTACTGAACGGCTGTGTACCAGCAAAATATGTTTCAACTCATTATCTTCCGGATAATATTTGTCAATCAATGCAAGTGGATTCATAAATAAATGTAGCTATATTTGTAAAAAGTATCACAAATCTACAAAAATTCCATGAGTTACACGAAAAGAATCTTTTTGAAATACATTTTGGGTGCATGTATAAGCTGTTTTATGGCTCTGCAAGGACATGCCACCGTACGCAACGGAGCTGACCAGCTGGAAAAACTACTTCCCTTGCTTGAAGGAAAACGGGTTTCTCTGGTGGTAAACCATACTTCTCTTTGTGGGAAAGCCCACTTGCTGGACACTCTGGCCAGTAAAGTAAAAATCATACGGGTATTTGCTCCTGAGCATGGATTTCGAGGAGATGCAGATGCCGGAGAATACATCCAAAACGGGAAAGATACCCGCACGGAGGTGCCCATCCTTTCACTTTATGGAAAAAACAAGAAACCGCTACCTTCACAGCTGACTGGCACGGATGTGGTAGTGTTCGACATACAAGACGTAGGTGCCCGCTTCTATACTTACCTCAGTACGCTTTATTACGTGATGCAGGCTTGTGCCGAGAACCAGAAAGAACTGATTGTGCTAGACCGCCCCAATCCTTGTGACTACGTAGACGGTCCGGTACGAGAAAAAGCATACAAAAGTTTTGTGGGCATGCTTCCCATCCCCCTGCTTCATGGATGTACCTTAGGCGAAATGGCCGGAATGATTAATGGAGAAGGCTGGTTAGGTAAAGGCCTGCAATGTCGTTTGCAAGTAATTCGAGTGGAAGGATGGAAACACGGACAGCCTTACTCGCCTCCGGTAAAACCTTCTCCCAATTTGCCAAACAATCTTTCCATTGCGCTCTACCCCTCACTCTGTCCTTTTGAAGGAACTTCCGTAAGCATCGGCAGAGGAACTACTTATCCTTTCCAAGTCATCGGTTCTCCGGCACTAAAGGATTTTTTCCAGTTTCAGTTTACCCCACGCTCTTTAAAAGGGTTCGACAAGCATCCGCTTCATCAGAATCAGGCCTGCTTCGGCCTTGACTTGCGTACAAAAAAAGAGCTACCTCAAGGCTTTTCCCTAAAATACCTCCTACAGTTTTATCAGCTCTATCAGAAGCAATACCCGGATGCCGAAAAGCGTTTCTTCAGCCGTTCCCAATGGTTTGACCTGCTAATGGGGACCTCACAGGTACGCAAGGACATACTTCAGGGAAAAACGGAATCCGAAATACGCCAGGCATGGGAGAAGGACTTGCAAGCTTACCGTTCCTTACGTGAAAAATATTTATTGTATGAATAAAAAACAAGCGGACAGCAGGTAGTTCCTTTAAAGACTCCTGATGTCCGCTTCTTACTATCTTAATCTGCACGATTATTTCTTTTTCATCTTCTGCATCATACCAGCCATCTTGCTGCCAGTTACCATCTTCATCATCTTACGAGTCTGGTCAAACTGCTTCAACAGACGGTTTACTTCCTGAATGCTTGTTCCACTACCCTTAGCGATACGTGTACGACGTGTTCCATTCAGAATTTCCGGATGAGTACGTTCTTCCGGAGTCATAGAATAAATAATAGCCTCAATGCTCTTGAATGCATTGTCGTCGATATCAATATCCTTAATGGCTTTTCCTACCCCCGGAATCATGGAAGCCAGTTCCTTCAGGTTACCCATCTTCTTAATCTGGTGAATCTGAGTCAGGAAGTCATTGAAATCGAACTGGTTTTTCTGAATCTTCTTCTGGAGGCGTTTCGCTTCTTCTTCATCGTACTGTTCCTGTGCACGTTCTACCAGTGACACGATATCACCCATACCCAGGATACGGTCAGCCATACGGGCCGGGTGGAACTGATCTACGGCATCCAGTTTCTCACCAGTACCCACGAACATAATCGGCTTGTTTACTACCGTACGAATAGACAGGGCCGCACCACCACGTGTGTCACCATCCAGCTTGGTCAATACGACACCGGTGAAATCCAGACGTTCATTAAATTCACGAGCTGTATTTACCGCGTCCTGTCCGGTCATGGCATCTACCACAAACAATGTAGCATCCGGATTGATAGCTTTCTTGATGGCTTCAATCTCGTTCATCATCTGCTCGTCTACAGCCAAACGACCAGCTGTATCGACAATTACCAGGTCATACCCTTTTGCTTTCGCTTCCTGAATGGCATTCAAGGCAATCTGTACAGGGTCTTTGCTGTCCAGTTCGCTATACACAGGAACTTCTACCTGCTGGCCGAGCACTTTCAACTGATCAATTGCTGCCGGACGATACACGTCACACGCTACCAGCAAAGGTTTACGATTCTTCTTTGATTTCATCATGCGGGCCAGCTTACCAGAGAAGGTAGTCTTACCAGAACCCTGCAAACCAGACATCAAGATAACAGCCGGACGACCTTTCAATTCGATTTCGGCAGTATCTCCTCCCATCAAGGTAGTCAGCTCATCGTGTACAATCTTCACCATCAACTGACTGGGCTTGACAGCCGTCAATACATTCTGTCCCAGCGCTTTTTCCTTTACCGTATCTGTAAAGTTCTTTGCTACTTTATAATTCACGTCCGCATCCAGCAATGCACGACGTACATCCTTCAAGGTTTCGGCCACATTGATTTCGGTGATTTTACCTTCACCTTTCAATATCTTAAACGACCGTTCTAGTCTTTCACTTAAATTATCGAACATATATGTTGCTTTTTTATTTATTATCAAAAATTTCCAGCGTGCAAAATTACAAAAAAATCAGTATGCTCAAATCTTTTTGTTCTGCCATTTTGCTTTTTTCAGATAAATGAGACTGGAACCTAACATCAATACGTAATAAATCACTTCCGTGGTGAAGCATACGTCCACCGGTGCCTGGATAACCATGCCCACCACAATGATATAAAGTGCATAAAAAACTTGTACAAACACTTCCAATACCAACGCCGCCTGCGTATTGCCCGTTCCTGATATGCCATTGAAGTACACATTGGCCAGCGAAGCAATCAGCATAGCCCCGCATACCACGTACAAAGCCGATACAGACTCCACCAGCAAGGCTTCTTCATTTGTATAAACCGACAAGATACTTCCGGGAAACGCCACGCACAAGCCTACGCACACTACCATAATCAAAAACGACATCCGGGATATTTTATGCAGTAACGTAACTACCCCTGATGAACCGCCGGCACCAATCAGATTACTCACCAACGTATTGGCAGTAGTGGAAAGTGCCTGTACAGGAATCAGCAACACTACATACACACTTCGCACGATATTGGCCACCGCCAGTTGCCGCTGTCCGAGTCGTTCAAGAGCCATAAAAAAGACAAACCAGATGGCCATGGCTAGAAAATACTGTACCATCGTGAAACAAGATATGCGAAGGATGCGCAACACCATACTTAAATCGAACTGTCCAAAACGATTCAGTCCGTATTTTTTCAGGTCCACCTTATAATAAGTATAAAGCAAAAAGAAGAGCAGTGAAGAAGCCTCGGCGATGACAGAAGCCAAGGCGGCACCACGTACCCCCATTTCCGGCAGACCTAATTCTCCGAATACCAAGGCGTAATCAAGTATCACATTCACCAAAGCCATTACGACTGCATTCATAGTCAACACTTTGGTACGCGTAATACCGATATAAAGCCCGCGAAACATCACATTCACAAAGGCAAAAAGAAATCCCCAGATACGCCAGGTGAAAAATTCATAGGTAGCCCCGTAAATAGAATCCGAAGTAATCAGCAACCGAATCAACGGAGCAGCAGAAAAATACATCAGTATCAGCAAACAAACCGCCATCCCGAAACTGAAAGCCGTTCCCTGCCACATAATAGGGCCTACTGCGCGATAGTTTCCTTCTCCATTACGACGAGCTATCAGAATCTGCGAACCAACACTAAAACCGAAAGCTATGGTATAGACACAAATGTAGAGCAATCCGCCCATGGCAGCTGCTCCCAAAGCGACTTCACCCACACGCCCTAAAAAGGCCGTATCGGTCACATTTATCACATTCTGCGCCAACAGGCCCAGAAAAATAGGATAAGTAACACGCCAGATTTCCTTATTGGTGTACATACATCAAAAGAATAAAAATGATTGGAAATTGCATACTTTTGCAAAGATACATTTTTAAAACCAGAACTACATAAAAAGCACTTAAATACCTTACTCGCATCACTTAGTTTCAAATAAAACAATTTCAAATAAAATAATTTTTACTCATTTCGTTGGTTTGTGTGCAATTTAGCACTATTTTTGCAGCCGATTTTTAACAAACAACCTAAAAACGAATGAAAAAATTTCTTTTCATCAGTGCAGCGACACTGTGTATCTCTTTCCCGACTTTCGCGGGAGATTATCTGACCAACACCAATCAAAACGCCGCTTTCCTTCGAATGATAGCCCGAGGAGCTTCTATTGATATAGACGGTGTGTATAGTAACCCTGCAGGACTTTCTTTCCTTTCGCATGAAGGATTCTACCTGTCACTGACCGGACAAAGTGCCTACCAGACCCGTGAAATTGACGCTACTTTCCCGCTCTTTCAGCAAGCTGACGGAACCAACGGCAGCCGATTGTATAAAGGAACTGCCTCTGCTCCCTTCATCCCGAGCTTTCAAGGATTATATAAAAAGGATAATTGGGTAATCTCTGCCAGCTTTGCCATTACGGGCGGTGGAGGAAAAGCCTCATTCAGCAACGGTCTTCCAATGTTCGATGCATTAGCTATGGGAATGATTCATCAGCAAACTGGCGGACAAGTAACTCCCCAGATGTACGACATTAATACTTCTATGGATGGAAAACAATACATTTACGGAGTACAGTTGGGATTGAGCTACAAAATCAATGACTGGCTGAGTGTGTTTGCCGGCGGCCGAATGAACTACGTAAAAAGTGGCTATGAAGGTTACCTGAAAGCCTACATGAAAGAGAATTTAGGTGGAACCCAATTGGCCAACCTTGAACTGGACTGCGACCAGAGCGGATGGGGACTGACTCCCATTATTGGTGTGGATGCTAAATTAGGACGCTGGAACTTAGCTGCAAAATATGAATTCAAGACAAACCTGAATATTGAAAACCAGACCCACACACTGGAAGTTCCTACAGGTACCCCAGAAGCTGTCATAAAACCTTACGCAGATGGAGAACAAACTCCCAGCGATATTCCTGCCTACCTGAGTGTAGCTGCCGGATATGAAATTTTGCCTAACCTTCGTGCTTCTGTAGAATATCACTTCTACGATGACAAACATGCAGGCATGCTGAACGACCGACAGAAGACCCTGAAGCACGGTACTCACGAATACCTTGCCGGTATGGAATGGGACATTACCAAACGACTGACTGTCAGCGGTGGTTTCCAAAAAACAAACTATGGTCTGAGCAATGATTTCCAGACTGACACCAGTTTCTCATGCGACTCTTATTCATTAGGATTTGGTGCCAGAGTCAACCTTACACAAGCATGGAGCATTGATGTGGCCTATTTCTGGACACATTACAACAAATACACCAAAGAAACAGACAGCTACAACGGTACAGGCCTGAAAGGAACCGACATTTACAACCGAACAAACAAAGTATTCGGATTAAGTCTGAACTATAAATTCTAATTTCCACACTTCTGGCTTCTCACCTGCCCAACACATGAGAAGCCAGAAGTTTACCTTAAAAAATCCTTACTTCCCCTTCTTATTAGAAAGAGAACTGATAGTTTTTGTTATTTTTGTCAAGTAAAACCTTGTACTAATTCTCAAAAATTAAACTATGAACAAAAAACTATCATGGCTATTGCTCTCCACTCTATTGGGAGGAGCCGCACTGACGGGATGCTCGGAAGAAAATCCCAAACCTACAAACGGAAAAGATGATCAGAATCCTACATCGAAGAACCCCACAGAACTCTATTATGCCAACATGTTCGGCAAGGAGGCTATGAGTACCTACTATTACTGGAATAAGGAAATCAGTAGCGACCTGGACAACTGGAACATCGAGACAAACAATGACCCAATCGGCACCGTTGACCGAATAAGGTACCACCAAGGAGATAAATACATTGACAAGTGGTCCATGCTCACTGACGACATGGCTTCCTTCAACAGCAGTGTGGAAGGAGTTTCTACTACTTTTGGCTGGAACCTTACTTTCTACCCTGTAAACAAAGAAAAGAATCAATATGCAGCAGCAGTAAACTTTGTCCATGAAGGGAGTCCTGCTGCAAAAGCAGGATTTAAACGAGGAGATATTATCCTTTCTATAAATGATGAAAAAATCACCCCCGACAACTATGCGGATTTATACTACAAACCCACCTTAAAGGTTTCCCTCGGAGAACTGCAAGAAGATATCATTGTCAGCCAAAACAAGTCAATAGAGCTGACAGCCGTCAACATGTACGAAAATCCTATCATTTGCGACTCCGTATATGAATTCAACGGAAAGAAAGTGGGCTATCTGGCCTATACCAGCTTTGACCTGAAATCCATCAATCCACTGATTGAAATCGGGAAAAAGTTTAAAGCAGAAGGTATTGAAGAACTGGTTTTAGACCTCCGGTACAACGGAGGAGGTTATGTTATCACTGAAAATGTGTTAGCCTCCATGTTTGCCCCGCAAGAAGCTGTCAGCAGCAAGAAAGTATTCGAAAAAGAAATCTACAACAGCTATTTGAGCGAAATCTACCAGAAACAAGGAGAAAGTCTGGAAACCCGTTTCACCACAGAATTCAATTACCCGGAAGTGGAAGTCAATGCAAGTACCAAAGATGCCAACATCGGATTGAAAAAAATTTACGGATTAATCGGTTCCGGATCGGCATCCGCATCCGAAGCACTGCTTGGCGGACTAATGCCTTATACAAACGTTCGACTCATCGGCACACAGACACACGGTAAGTACTGCACCGGGTGGATGCTTAGCGCAGAAGAGATGTATGAAAAATGTCCGCAAGAGCTGAAGAACTGGGGCATCTATGTAATGGTCAGCATTTACCAGAATGCCGATGGAAAAACTCCCTGTATGCCTGATGGACTCATCCCAGACATACAGATTGAGGATAACCCGATACAGGCTTATCAAATAGGAGACGTCAACGAGCCTCTCTTGAAACAGGCACTCACGGAAGCCGGACGTTCATACGAAACTGACGGTGTACGCAGCCGTAGTGCGGCTTCCCCACACTTCAAGGCACTCCCGCCTGTAAAAACACCACTCTTTGGAAAACGTATCCAGCTAATTCCATCATTCGTTTCTTCACACTCCAAATAATGGCTCAATAAAAAGTTCGCCAGACTCCGCAAAAGAATCTGGCGAACTTTTTTATACAATCATCTATGATTCAAACACATTCTTATTCTTCCCATACCAGATAAGCAGACACCAGCCAATGGTTCAACTCATCCTTATTTACAGGCTGGGCTTCAGGTATGCTGACAGTGAAAGTATGCTTTCCTGCTTGCAAACCTGGAAGTTCAACTACCTCCGGCAATACATCCGACCCGGGACACCAGTTAGAACGCGATAAATCAGAAGATGCCAATGGCTCCTCTACCTCCTTGGTCTTATAACCATCTTCACTAATATAGGCTGCCAGGCGTTTGATAAGCCAAACACCAGTAGCCGGATTGAAACGACGGAAAGAAGCACAGTCATCTCTCCAAGGAACAAAACTATAAATCTCTTTACCATCCACGGAAAGAATATTGCGCTTCTGCACAAATTCATCACCACCGGAATGGCCTCCATGACCGGTTACAATGTATTTCAAACGCACATTTTTCGCGTTCTTCGGAAGCACAAAATCAGTAGAAACAGATTTACGGGCAAAAATGTCCGGATAAGACTGACCGATATAATATACCGTGTTCATCAGCGGTTCCACATGACGGCGGACAAGCTTTTCACATGTTACCGGAGTTTCCTTGATTTTCAACTCCATGCTGGCCACATATCCTTCTTTTGTCCACGTGTCAATAAAGATACCGACATACACTTCACCTTTAAGGGCCGAATATAAATCGGTAATGTCCTGCTCCCATTGCACACATTTCTCCCACTTAGGAATATAAACCGGACGACGCTTGCTGGACAAAGAATCATCTTCTGCGCTGAAATGCCCTACCCCAAAAGGTGTCATGAAACGCATCAGCTCTATTGTAGGCAAATAACCCTTTCCAGGTACAATTCCAATCATATTTTCCAGTTTCAAGCTGTCAATTGCCGGAAACTTTTTTTTCCCCTGTGCAATACTCAGCAGATTCACAGCCGAACTCTTGGGAAGCACAAAACAAGAACCGGATTTATCCCAGCGGTCACCATTAGAGGCTACGGTCACCTTCAAGCTGACCGTCACATCCCGCTGGTAATCGGGAATCTGAATCTTCTTCAAAATAATACGACCGTTCACCAGATGAATGACCCCATCCGCACCCGCTGCAGAATACCCTGCATACGTATCTGGTACAAAATGAATATTCTCCTTGTCAAATACCGTCAAATTCAAATCTCCTTTTGCAGGAAGTTCCTTATGTCCTGCCGCACATACGTTCAACGCCACGAATAAGGAAACAAACATACTAACTATCTTCATATACTCATTTTATTATTTTGCAACGTCAAAACCTCTTTTATCCAAGTAAGCCTTAAACTTATGCAAATACTCTTCGTCCGGCCCGTCAAAGAAGGAAACCCCTGAAGCTCCATTGTTGAAAGCCTCATCCAATGCCTGCTCAAAGGTATTCTTTATATCAGGGAACATCAATCCGGCATAAATTTTAGCCCGGCCATTAATCGTCTGTACACTTTCCTTCACCGAACGTCCAATCCACTCCGGTCCTTCATAATAAAAACCATTGTAAATCATCGGGAAGTATGCATCGAGCGACCACTGTCCCCAATCCTGACGCACCATCTTGCGAGCCATAGAAGGTCCCGGGAATACCGCAGCAGAGATACGTTTGCCATCTGCCTTGATGGTTTGCGTAATCTTATTGACTACACGTGTAATGGCATCCAGACGGAAATTTATCCATGACTGGTCTTCCATCGGATACTTCAATTCCAGCGGGTCTTTACCGGTCTGCTCCTTAAACATCTTCCGGCATACCTCACAATAACAATAATCATATTCCGGCAATTCAGAAGTCTGCTCAATTCCATAATTCTTCCATAAGCTTACCGGTAACACGACATCCGGGAAACGTACATAATCCAGATGCACTCCATCCACATAAGGCAGATTCGCTTCTTTCAGGTAATCAGCAGCCAGATATTCAGCTACACCTTCATGGTTCGGACACAAGAAGCGGTAATAATCTACATAAGCAGGTTTGTCATAGCATGACTCCCCTTTGCGGTTCACGGCAAACCAGTCGGGATGTGTCTCACGCACTTCTCTGCGGTTCATGGTCCATTTCCAATAATGTGCCTCCAGCCCCGCTTCCTTACACATCCGGTAAGTAGCCTCATCATAGCCTTCAAACATAACTCCACTGATGCCACATTCTTTCATCAGAGCAAAGTATTTCTTATAATATGCATCTCCCTTTTCCTTATTAATGCGCATCCATACCCAGTTCTTTACCTGACGGGGAGTAATGGCTTCACGAGTAAACCTACCGTTATGGTCTACCACATAACGCACTTTTTCTTCAGGCACGCTCACCGACATACAGAATGTACGCTGTGTAGCCTCTACCAAGATTTCAGCACCAGCAGGCAAGTCCTTCAATTCCGCCTCGGTCAGGAAGAAATTCTCTTTGGAACGAATGTAGTTTTTCTCCTTGGCATAATTATCCAATTGTGCATAGAACATGGCCCAAAGCAACTTATAGGCAGCCATATTGTAAGGATACTTGAAGGAATCAGTCCCCGTTCCTACCACCTTATCCGAAAGATACAAGAATCCCCATCTGTCGGGCATGTGCATATCGATGCGTCCGGTAGGCATCCATACCCAGTTCTCTTCACGCTGTCCGGGCTTCAACCACTGCACACGTGAGAAGTTGATACGCCAGCAGTTTCCAGCCTGAGCCGGGTTGGAGAAATTCACTGTCAACGCTTTATGAGGAATAGCCATTTCCACACTCCACTGTTTGTCCTTATCTTTTGACTTATTCAAGGTTCCTTCACGATGAATAGCCAACTGAAGTCCCGGACAATCCCACTGAATCATAAAATTACCTCCCGAACGGTAAGGCTTGTCCAGCATCAGGTCAAAAATAACTCCCTTCGCATTGGTTTCTATTTCAAAGTAATTCTGCCCGTCTCCATCCGGATCCAGGAAAACCTCAAAATCATTGTCATAATAGATAATCGTATCCCGCTGACTGAGTTTCGCCTTGATGTCATCCTCCTGCAACACGGCTCCTACATAGAGATAATTATCATCCCACAACATTTTGGCAGAAGTATCATAACAAGGTTTGGCAAATCCTTCCCCACTTATATCTACAAAAGAAGAAGTGGACTGCGCCTTTTGCCAGTCTGCCTCATTCAGTTTTCCATCTACTTTAATTTTTCCATCCACACGATAGCACACATAGCCTTCGGGAAGCGTCAGCATACGTTCATACTTTTCATATAACCCCTGCCCCCAGAGCTGTCCTGCCATTGCAAATGCAAACAAACTACCTATCAATTGTTTTCTCATAATCGATTTTTTTCATTAATTACTTTCAATAACCTGTCCCGCTCCCCGATACAATTTGACCGGTCCGTCCAGCAATACGGCAATTACCGTGATTTGTGAATCAAGCACATGATTGGGCACATCAATATAAAGATTACCAGGCACTTCACTCCAATAGTTCTTATTATATACCTTATAAGACAACATGGAGCCATTGCCTACCACCCATACGCGGTTGACTTTATTCATCAGCCCTTTCACTTCAATGGGACCATTGGGTTTATAAGGCAAGTAAAGATACAAAATATCTCCCCCTTTATTCAGGGTTGTATATCCCTGGAAGTGTTCTGTCGGAATGCCGGCACGCGTATCATAAATCGCCTCCTTATGTTTTTTCGTCCAACGTCCGAACTCTTTCAAGATAGCTACCTGCTCTTCCGGAATCGTACCGTCCTCTTTCGGACCGATGTCCAGCAACAGATTTCCTCCCATACTCAAGCAATCCACAAAAGTCCGCAATAAGATATAAGGAGACTTATAGTTGGTATCCGTATGCTGATAGCCCCACGAATCATTCATCGTCATACACAACTCCCAATATTTATCTTCCGGACGTACAATAGGAACTCCCTGCTCCGGCGTAGCATAATCTCCATATCCCTGGATACGCGAGTTGATAATTACATCCTTATTGTCCGAGCGCAACAAATCCACGATTCCTTTAGAGTTCCATGCCTCCGCCGTCTGTTCCCAGTCGCCATCAAACCAATACAAGTCCGGCTTCCAAGTCTTGTTCAACTCCGCCAATTGTGCCATATTAAAATTCACGAAACGTTTCCAGCGCACGGAGTCATTCGTATAACGCACTTCCGTACGTGTCATGTTCGGATAATCAGGATGCGACCAGTCCAGTAAGGAATAATAGAATCCCAACTTCAGTCCCTGCTTGCGGACTTCTTTTACAAAAGGACTGATCAAATCCCTTTTAGCCGGCGTACATTTTACCGTACTCAGCTCACCCGCCTTTGTATCCCATAAAGCCATTCCATCATGGTGTTTCGTCGTAATCACCGTATAACGGGCTCCACTCTCTTTTATCAAGTCCACCCAAGCCTTAGGATCATACTTCGAAGCAGTAAATCCATCCTTCTGGCTCATGTATTCCTCATACGGCAGGTATTTATTGAAGAAAGACCAGCTTTCGGAAACCCCCTTCACCGAATAAATGCCCCAATGAATAAAAATACCCAACTTGGCATTTGAGAACCACTCCATCCTTTTTTCTTTCTGAACGTCTTGTGGTGATTTTTCCGACACTTGTCCGATAGTAGAAGTGACAATGCTCAAAGATAACAATGCTACAAATAATCGTTTCTTCATAACAACCAATTACTGCATTCTTTATTTATATAAAAAATAGATTTGTATACACAAAAAAATAGCCTAACAACCATTTCTTACGCAGATTATATCTGCAAACAGGTTGTCAGGCTATTCTTTTAAATATTATTTCTGACTATACGCCAATGACCACCACAATGGAACCATCGTAGTATTAGCACCACCTAATAATTCCAATGCGTGCTTATATTCCGTTGGATTTGCATTATCAAGCGTAGTCGGGTATCTCATACGCTGCGGATAATACTGCCATTTCTGTCCAGATTTCCATGATTCCGGATCCCACTCAGTCATATCAGTGCCTGTCATCATTTTTTCATTTGCTATAATGTCAAAGAATGGCAAGCCTACACGACGATAATCAGACCAACACTCTTGCACCAAATATGGCAATTGAGCAATGTATTTTTGAGTAAATATTTTTGATAAATGATCATTCAACTGATTACCATACAATGTACGAGTTCCATCTGGATACTGATATTGAACAGTTCCTTCCTGATCTGTATAACCATCAACATACTTCATTGTCACAGAAGAAGCAGGATCTGTATGATTATATGCCACAGAAGTACCTACGCGATTATACTCTCTCGAACTAATATAATCATCGTAATACTGAGAAACGCCAAAATGAATAAAGCTCAATTTAACAGCTTTATTATAAGCATTTTCTGCAGTAAGACCACCAACTTCACCCGGTGTAACCCACTGACGTTCCAAGGCCTCAGCAACAAGGAAATAAGTTTCCCATGGACCGAAGTAAACCATCTTTTCCTTTGCATCTCTAGCCTGAGAACCCAATATAGGATAATTATTCAAACGTGCACTACTACTATTAGGCAACTCGTTCTTAGACATAGAAGGCGAAAAACTAGTTGTTGTACCAGCAGGTATACCATTCCAAGAATACGTACCATCTATCTTTATGGTATCTGTCTCGTCTTCAAAAGAAATAAGCCCAAAAGTACCTTTATATTTTTTCACTTCAGAACCTATATCAATCGTATTATCTGCATTTGAATCATAAGGTAAATAATATAATTTCAATGCACGAGGATCCAAGTTTTCAGGAAGTCCGTCCATCCAATATCCTTTAGTCGGATTATCAGTATTCAATACAAAATGCTTCTCAAAACGCTTTCCTAAATAATCAGCATCTTTTATGTAACTTGCTGCAATATCAGGGCGTTGTTCTTGAATAGAAATTCCTCCTAAGTTAGTCATCAAATTAGCCAAAGTACCAGACAAACAATGCTGATTATAAGAGCGGGTATACGGACCAGAATAATCATCCCATCCATTATTCTGCACAATTTCCATAATATCCGCATCTTCACTGATTGTCTTACTCAAATCAGCAGCTGCATCCTTAAACTGAGCTACAGCTTTAGCATACATTTCAGGATCCCTATCTTTCAGATTGCTCAAACGCATAGACAAACGCATTCGCAATGAATTGGCATATTTCACCCATTTTGTGGCATCGTACCCAAAATAAGGGTCACATTTTGCCTGATCTTCTGTTGGTTCAACAGATACATCTATCGCTTTTACCGCATCAGCTAATTCATCCAATATATAATTGTATGTATCCTTCTCGCTGCTATATACAGGATTCAATCCCCCCGTCAAATCTTGAGGTAAAGCACAAGGACCAAAACTATCAGCAAACTGTGCTAACAAATATGCACGCCAAATGCGAGCAAACTGCTTCATATTCGGATAAAATTTCTGATCGACCACCTCATCCGGATGAGTTTCAGCTATTTGAACAGCCAGTGTCGCATTATTTATAGAAAATGCAATTGCTGGATAGTAAAAAGAGCTGATATAATCATCATCATAATTACCAATAGACAGATGTTTCTTCTCTGTAAGAAAACGAGCACCTTCTCCCCAGTTATAAACGTATACACGTTCACCTGTACTAGGGTCCATCTGAATCTTGCTAAAAGACTGATTCAAGGCAAAGTAGGATTTAACAGATCCTAATTGTGTCTTAGAAGGGTCTGTATTCACCTCATCAAAATCAGAGCAAGAAGTTAATCCTAAACTGAATAGGCTTAACCCTAAAAATAATTTATCAATCGCTTTCATTTAAAATTCTTTTTTTGATTAGAAACCAAGAGTAACGTTAAATAAATAAGAACGTGATGTAGGAGATGCACAGTTCTCAAAACCTGTAGCATTAGTATTTGTGATAAATACAGCTTCAGGATCTATGCCATTCATATCACTGTAAATCATCCATACGTTATTCACAGAGAAACCTAATTTCAACTGCTGGAAAATAGTCTTCTTTAACATAGATGATGGAAATGAATAGTTCAACGCAATATTACGCAAACGAATATTGGTTGCATCATAAATATTTGCTTCTCCAATACCAGTATTACCTGTACCTATAGCCTGCCAATAATCCTGCTGAGAAACCTTTATTGTACTAGGAGCGTATGTTCCATCTTGCTGGGCAATTACACCATCCACTACAAAATTCTCACGCATTCCACCCGGTGCTGTACATTCTGCACGGCCGGCAATCTGTAATGCATAATTAGTATAAGAATAAATATCACCGCCTAAACGTCCGTCAATCTGGAAGCTCAAAGCAAAGTTCTTATATCTAAAGCTATTGTTCCAACCTAACATACAGTCGGCCTGCTGGTCACCAATCTTCTCAGAAACCCCTGTAGACTGAGGCAAACCAGCTTTATTTAATAATAACTTACCATAATACGGACTATTTTCATCCGTTACACGCATAAACTTGGTACCCCAAATCTCACCATAGTTACCACCCTGCACAGCGTAAACTTTTAATTCAGCGGCACCACCTAATTCATATTTATCAACTCCAGGAGCTAATTCAATAACCTTGTTGTTATTCTTAGAGAAGTTGAACTGAGTATCCCAACTAAAATCATTTGTTTCAATAGGACGTGCATTAATCATCAACTCAATACCTGTATTCTGAATATTACCTGCATTAATCTTACGAGATTTGTATCCAGACATATTATCCATCGGAATATTCATCAACTGACGCTTTGCATTTGATTTATACCATGCCACATCAAATCCTAAACGATTATTGAAGAATTTCAATTCCAAGCCGGCTTCCCATGAAGAAATCAACTCACTTTGCACTGTTGAATCATAATAAGTTTCAAGAGGCTTACCTGTTGTATTACCATTAGGGTCGGAAGATATTTCATAATAATTATACAACTGATACGCATCCATATCATTACCTACTTGAGCAAAAGAAGCACGTACTTTAGCATAAGTAAACCATGACGGCATCATCTTATCCATTTTTCCAACCATATCACTGATAATCCAAGAAGCTGAAATTGATGGATAGAAGAAAGAACGATTTTCCTTACTCAAAGCTGAAGACCAGTCATTACGGAAAGTTGCATCCAAGAATACCCATCCATCATAGTTAATACCCAATGTACCATACAATGAATTAATTTTCTTGTGATTGTAAGTTTCCTTAAAGTTACGGTCATTCTTACTACTATTCAACAAGTTAAACAAATTTGGAACTGTAAGTTTGGTTGCATCACCTTTTAAGCCAGTGGTTTTTCTTTCCATCAAGTTTCCACCAAAAGTCATTGTACCACCAAACTTATCAATCAAATGGTCTTTCTGAGCGCTAATCAAAAAGCTGAAGTTATTTTCATAAAACTTCTTTTCTTCCAAGCTATATTGGCTATTACCATTATTACGATTACTTCCAGCATATAGCTTGTTATTGCTTTCTGTATTATACATATCGCTACCCGCTTTGATTTCCGCATTCAACCAATCTGTGAATTTATACTTCAAAGAAGCATTCATCAAAAAACGGTTACGAGTATCATGGTTCGTATTATACAGTTCAGCCCAATAAGGGTTCATTCCACTATTATTATACCAATTAATTTTACCTTCATCAGTCAAAGGATTGCTATAATCACGAATATCCATTGAAGAAGGCAACTGGTAAATAGTGCGGAACATATTCTGATCGTTTGAACCTGTCATTGGTCGGTTATCTGCATTCGTATTGATATACTGTACCTTTGCATCCAAACTCCAGCGATCATCCTTACCAAATGTATAAAAAGCACGCAAAGTCAAGTTTGTACGATCCAATGTAGCTCCAGGAATCTTGCTTGAATCATCCATTCGGTTCAAAGACGCATAGATAGATGTCTTATCATACTGCTGAGAGAAAGAGATACTTTCCGTCAAATTAAGACCAGTCTTGAAAAATGCGTCTACGTTATCATAATACTGCATCACGCGTTTTTGTCCGTTGAAGGTATATTCACTTCCCATAGCAGGTCCCCAGCTATTGGATGTTTCTGTATTATATGCACCATTATCACCTTGACCAAATGATTTCTGCATCTTAGGATTCATGAAAATCGTTTCTGCAGAAACTGATCCAGAAATGGTAATACCTAAACCTTCACGTTTAGTACCTTTTTTTGTTGTAATCAAAATAACACCATTACCTGCACGAGATCCATAAAGTGCGGCAGCAGAAGCACCTTTCAAAACGGACATTGATTCAATATCTTCCGGATTAATATCTGAAAGACCATTACCCATATCCAAAGACGGATTATAAAAGTCCGCATTATCTGCACCGGTAAAGTTATCCATAGGAACACCATCAACCACAATCAACGGCTGATTTGTACCTGTCACAGAGTTTGCACCACGCAACTGAATTTTTGAAGATCCACCAGGTCCATTACTAGAACGAATAACCTGTACACCCGAAATCTTACCAGACAAAGCATTAGCGAGGTTTGTTTCACGGGCTTCAACCAAAGATTCTCCTTTGACTTCCTGAATGGCATAACCCAAAGCTTTCTTTTCACGCTTGATACCCAAAGCAGTCACCACTACTTCCTGAAGGACCTCAGTATCATCAGACATTTGAATAGTTCCAAGATCTGATACAGCTTTTAACTGTTGTGTCTTATAACCTATATAAGACAATTCAAGTGTAGCTCCAGAAGTTATTTGTAAAGTAAACTTACCATCAATATCCGTAATCGTACCATTTGTAGTACCAACTTCAAGAATACTTACACCTATCAAAGGCTCACCTTGAGCGTCAACAACTGTACCTTGAGTGGTAATTTTAGCAGACTGTTGTAGTATAGATGCATCCACTGACTTTTCAGGAGCAGCCCATACAGTTCCCCATCCGGAAACAACCAACAATAAAAACATTTGTGAAAACCTACCAATTCTCATAAATTAATTAGATTAATGATATAACTTAGAATTAGAATTTATTATTCAAAAAAGACGAGAAGTCAACAAGATATCAATTAAATATTTTAAAAATATCCATGGCTAATTTTCATAGATATTACATTAATGTTTACATTTATAAAATTATTCATAGTACAAATATAGATATATTTTAAATAATCCACTCTTTATATATAGAAAAATGAATAGAATTAAATATTATTAATATTATATGAGTTAAAAAACAAACAAGGAATCAGAAAGGCTTCACATAGACATACACATTCTAACAATAAAATAAAAGAAGTTACAGTTTAAAGGTATGACAACATCCGTTACATCCAAGTTTTTTTGAACAAAGATTCTTTTTCTAAAAAAGTGCGACGCTACAACAAAACAGAACCAAAAATAATATACAAAAGGGCACAAAAAAAACTCCGCCAATTGGCGGAGTTCTATCAGAAAGCGGAAGCTGGGGGATTCGAACCCCCGGTACGGTTACCCGTACGGCAGTTTAGCAAACTGCTGGTTTCAGCCACTCACCCAAACTTCCAGTAGCTGATGTAGCGCATACGGGAATCGAACCCGTGTTTCAGCCGTGAGAGGGCCGCGTCCTAGGCCACTAGACGAAAGCGCCATTCGTCTGTCTAAACAAGTCGTTAGGCTCGTCAAGGCATTTCAGAAAAGCGGAAGCTGGGGGATTCGAACCCCCGGTACGGTTACCCGTACGACAGTTTAGCAAACTGTTGGTTTCAGCCACTCACCCAAACTTCCAATCTTTCTGTTTTAGTAGTGCATTGCTCTCAAATGCGGTGCAAATATAGAGGGACTTTTTGACTTGTGCAAACTTTTGCAACACTTTTTTTATCGCCTTAAAATCCCTCTTAGAATAGTTGTCTGATTTTAAATCGATTAAGAAAAATTATTTCATGAAAACAAAATAAACCGCCATAATCAAACAAACGAATGCTGCCAGATGATTCCAATGCAAAGCTTCTCCTTTAAAAAATACGGTAGTAAACACTGTAAAAATAACCAGTGTAATGACTTCCTGAATTACTTTGAGCTGCATTAAAGAAAAAGGGCCACCGTTTCCTACAAACCCTATTCGATTGGCCGGTATCTGGCAAGCATACTCTGCCAAAGCAATACTCCAGGAAAATAAGATTACAGCATAAAGCGGCCAGTTTGAAATCACTTTCATTTCTTGCAGCTTTAAATGTCCATACCACGCAAATGTCATAAAGATATTCGATATGACAAGCAATAAGATTGTGTATAAAATTTTCATGTCAAATATAATATTATAATAAGATTATTTTTCTTCCGGCAATAAATCCGACTGTATATTACTCATACTTCCCCACAAACTGTAACGGGCTTCCGGATTCAGTTTCTCCAATGTGTGAAAAACTTCCTTGATGCTCGATCTATTAGAGTCTTTTTCGTATGGACAATTCTTGATTTGTTTTTTATATCCTCTATATGCTGCCATCTGCAGAAGGTCGGCTTCATGCACCAGACACATCGGGCGGATAATGGTCATATCAAACTTCCGCATCACCAGTTTAGGAGGCATCGTACTGAATGCACCTTGAAAAGTCATATTCATCAATAGTGTTTCCAATATATCATCCATATGATGTCCTAATGCTATTTTATTACACCCCTGCTCTTTTGCGACTGTAAACAAGGCTTTTCTTCTGTTCCATGAACAAAGGAAACAAGGAGACTTGCGCGTATCGGTAGAAGGATCGAAAGAAGTCTCATAACAGATGAAAGGCACTCCCAACGACTCTGCATAAGAACGTAAATAGTCCATATCCGATTCGTAAGATATATTTTTCATTACTACATGAGCCGCTACAACCGAGAATTTGGGCTTGTAAATCCGGGAACGCAAGGCAAGTAACTCCAATAAGGCAAGCGAGTCTTTTCCTCCCGATAAACCGACCAGAATTTTATCTCCATCTTCTATCAATCCGTATTGAACGACTCCTTTATTGAAACATTTCTGAATGCGACGTATCAACTTTTCTTCCATGATTCTTTTTTCCATATATCACATAAAAAATGGTTGCAAAAATACGAATTTTAGAAGAATATTTGTATTTTTGAATTTATTAAATAACAGCACGAAAATGATGAAAAAGAAATATATACTGACTTTCTTTATTTTAGGTTCAATAGGAAGCGCTTACTCTCAAACATTATCTCAGGCAAAAAGCTGGTTTCTCGAAGGAAAATTTGCTGAAGCTAAACCTGTATTCAAAAAACTTGCAAAACAATCGCCGTCGAATGCCAGCTATAATTTTTGGTATGGAGCCTGCTGCTACGAAACAGGAGAAAAAGCAGAAGCCCAACCTTATCTGGAAAAGAGTGCAGAAAGAAAAGTAATCAATGCATACCTTTATTTAGGAAAGCTATATTATGATTTATATCGTTTTGATGATGCAATCGAGAACATAGAAAATCATATCTATTGGCTTGAACAGAAAAAAAGGGACACGACCGATGCGGAAAAAGAATTGGAGCGTTGCAGAAAAGCTGCACGCATGCTCCGAGGTACTGAAAATGTAGTAATAGTGGATAGTTTTGTAGTAGATAAACAAAATCTGCTTTCGGCCTACAGACTAAGTAAAGAATCTGGAGAAATATCCATGAATGCAGATGGAAACGGTACTTGCTTTACAAATGAGATGGGAGACAAAAAAATTGTGACTCAAACGAATAATGACGGAGAAACATATCTTGCTTCACAAATACAAATGATCAACCAATGGAGTGCCCCGGAACCTTTACAGTCTTTAAATGAAAACAGCAGACTGTTGAACTATCCGTTTATGGCTGCAGATGGCATTACACTATATTATGCCGCAGAAGGTGAAGAAAGCATGGGAGGATACGACATTTTTGTAACCCGTTACGATTCTGAAGACAATACTTATCTAAAAGCTGACAACATTGGAATGCCTTTCAACTCACCCTATAACGATTATATGTATGCATTGGATGATTTCAATGGCTTAGGATGGTTCGCTTCCGACAGATACCAGCCGGAAGGAAAAGTATGCGTGTATGTTTTTGTGCCTAATGCATCCAAAACTGTATATGATTATGAAACGACAGATCTTCCGAAAATAATAAATGCAGCTACCTTGAAAAGTATTAAAGATACATGGAACAATGAGGATAAACTAAGAACAGGACGACAAAGTTTAGCTAAGGTTTTATATGGTAGTAATCAATCCCAAAAAGAAGCCAACTTTACCTTCATTGTAAATGATAATACCATTTATCACAACCCATCTGATTTCGTATCTAAAGAAGCCGGCAAACAGTTCCGTTTCTTACAGCAAAAGCAGAAAGATTTGGAGGCATTGGAAGCAAGCCTGCTTGAATTAAGAAAAGAATATCATGAAGGCAATGAAAGCAAGAAAATTAATCTTGCTCCACAGATATTAGATCAAGAAAAACGAATAGAAGAATTGCGTAAAGAAGTAAAAAGTCTTTCTGTTTCTATTCGAAATCTAGAATTAAAGAGTAAAAATTAACAACAATAATTATGGAAGTATTAATTATTAGCATGCTTATCATAGCCGGACTGATACTTTTCATTATCGAAGTATTCCTGATTCCGGGTATCAGTGTCGCTGGAATTGCTTCAGCGTGCAGTTTATTGTATGCCATTTATTATGCTTTCGACAGTTTAGGAACACAAGCTGGTATTATAACTATAGGTATTACTATAATAGGAATAACCGGAATTACCATTTGGTTTATGAAGGGTAAGACGGTAGATAAACTTGCTTTGAAACAGACCTTGGACTATAAGCCTAACCCGTTAAAAGGAGTTGACATACATGTAGGAGATATCGGAACAACTATAACCAGACTAACCTTAATAGGAAATGCTGAAATTAACGGACATATTCTTGAAGTACAATCAGCAGACGGGTTTATTGATGAGAAAACTCCTATAAAAGTATGCCGGATTACTCCTAATACCATTTACGTGCAATCTATTCAATAATATTTACTTAAATCCAGATAAGCTATGATTGACCCTAACTATCTTCCGTTTATTTTAGCCGGTGGTGGAGTTATTCTGTTGGCTATATTTTTCCATTACGTTCCCTTTTTCCTTTGGTTATCTGCCAAAGTTTCAGGAGTACGTATTTCACTGGTACAACTTTTTTTGATGCGTATCCGTAATGTACCACCTTATGTCATTGTACCTGCTATGATAGAAGCGCATAAAGCAGGACTCAGTAACATCACCCGTGATGAACTGGAAGCACATTATATGGCAGGAGGACATGTAGAAAAAGTTGTACATGCATTGGTGTCGGCATCAAAGGCTAACATCGACTTGTCTTTCCAAATGGCTACCGGAATCGATTTGGCAGGACGTGATGTGTTCGAAGCCGTACAGATGTCGGTCAACCCGAAAGTCATCGACACTCCTCCTGTAACCGCTGTAGCAAAAGATGGTATCCAGTTGATAGCTAAAGCTCGTGTAACTGTACGAGCCAACATACGCCAGTTGGTAGGCGGTGCCGGTGAAGATACTGTATTGGCACGTGTAGGTGAAGGTATCGTTTCCTCCATCGGTTCTTCCGAAAATCACAAGTCAGTACTCGAAAACCCAGACTCCATCTCTAAACTCGTCTTGCGTAAAGGACTGGATGCTGGTACTGCCTTTGAAATTCTTTCCATTGACATTGCCGATATCGATATAGGCCGCAATATCGGAGCTTCTTTGCAGATAGACCAGGCTAACGCTGACAAGAACATCGCCCAAGCTAAAGCAGAGGAACGTCGTGCGATGGCCGTTGCTTTGGAGCAGGAAATGAAAGCCAAAGCAGAAGAAGCACGTGCTAACGTGATTCAAGCCGAAGCTGAAGTACCTAAAGCCATGGCCGAAGCTTTCCGAACTGGCAATCTTGGTATTATGGACTACTATCGAATGAAAAACATTCAAGCCGATACCGATATGCGAACCAGTATTGCTCGCCCCGATGTGCATCCAGCCGGACATGAACCTATCGGTAAATAAAGAGACAGAAACTAGCATTTAACTTGCTAATTAAAAACGAATGCGTATGAAAAAGTATTTTCCCCCTTCAGAACTGATCATCAATGAGGACGGTTCGGTATTCCACCTTCACGTAAAACCAGAACATTTGGCAGATAAAGTCATTTTGGTAGGCGACCCAGGACGTGTAGCGCTTGTAGCCTCTCATTTTGATACTAAAGAATGCGAAATAGAAAGCCGTGAATTCCGTACAGTAACCGGTACCTATCAAGGTAAACGCATCACGGTAACTTCTACCGGCATCGGATGCGATAACGTGGACATCGTAATGAATGAACTCGATGCACTGGCCAATATTAATTTCCAAACTCGTGAAGAAAATGAGACTTTTCGCCAGTTGGAAGTTGTACGCATCGGCACCTGTGGAGGTCTACAACCCTATACACCAGTAGGAACCTATATATGTTCTGCTATTTCCGTGGGATTCGACGGGCTTCTGAATTTCTACGAAGGACGCAATGCTGTATGCGACTTGCCTATGGAACGTGCCCTACTCAACCATTTAGGATGGACAGGTAACCTTTGTGCACCGGCTCCTTATGTAATTCACGCCAACGAAGAACTAGTAGATCGAATCGCCGGCACAGACATGGTACGCGGCGTAACAGTAGCTTGTGGCGGTTTCTTTGGCCCACAGGGACGTCAGCTTCGTATTCCTTTGGCTGACCCACATCAGAATGAAAAAATTGAGAGTTTTGAGTATCAAGGACATCGCATCACCAACTTCGAAATGGAAAGTTCTGCATTGGCCGGACTGGCACGTTTGCAAGGCCATAAAGCTACTACCGTGTGCATGGTCATCGCGAACCGAGTAGCCAAAGAAGCCAATACTGGATACAAGAACAAAATTGACGATTTGATTAAAGTCGTACTTGAAAGAATCTAACAAAATTATTATAAATCAACAGGTTCTCCTCTTTGAGGGGAGCCTGTTTTTATGTCTGAAAACTCACTCATATGGAAGCAAGTTTTAAATCTAACCTTACCGATAAGCGTCAGCGATACGCTCAGTTCCTTGAACAATTCGCTCCCCTGATTGAAGGCGAAAAAAATGAAATCAGCGTGTTGGCCAATACTTGTGCAGCGCTAAAAGAAGCCTTCGGATTCTTCTGGATAGGCTTCTACCTCGTCCACGAAGATGAACTCCATCTCGGCCCATTCCAAGGCAGTGTGGCCTGCTATCGTATCAAGAAAGGACGTGGAGTATGCGGCACTGCTTGGGCTGAAGCTTGTACTCAACTTGTACCCGACGTAGATCAGTTTCCCGGTCACATCGCTTGCAGTTCTCTTTCCCGTTCCGAAATCGTCGTACCAATGATAGCCGCAGGAGAAGTACGAGGAGTACTTGATATTGATAGTGACCAATTGGCCACATTCGACGAGACCGATCGTGAATATCTCGAAAAAGTAGTTGCTCTGCTGGTAAAAACCCTCTATTCTCACGCATAAATATATTAACTCCATTTCCGGATGTAACCCGAAAACTGTATCTTTGCAAGGATAAAAAACATATACACACGTGAATATATTACAAACAGAAGATACTATCTGTGCCATTGCTACCGCTCAGGGCGGAGCTATTGGCACTATCCGCGTATCAGGTCCAGAAGCTATCACCATTACGGACCGCATCTTTAAACCCGTTTCCGGAAAACCACTGACTGAACGGGCACCTTATACCCTTACTTTCGGTCATATACTTACGCCAGAAGGAGAAATTATCGATGAAGTATTGGTCAGCCTTTTCCGAGCACCTCATTCTTACACCGGACAAGACTCTACAGAAATCTCCTGCCATGGTTCGAGCTATATCCTCCAACAAGTGATGCAACTTCTCATCCGACAAGGATGTCGTGCAGCAGGTCCAGGTGAATATACCCAGAGAGCCTTTCTAAACGGCAAAATGGACCTCAGTCAGGCTGAAGCAGTAGCCGACCTCATTGCATCTACCTCCGCTGCCACCCATCGCATGGCCATGAACCAAATGCGTGGCGGATTCAGCCGTGAATTAGCCACATTGCGCGACAAGTTACTTCACCTAACTTCCCTCATGGAGTTGGAACTCGACTTCAGCGACCACGAAGAACTGGAATTTGCCGATCGTTCCGAATTGGAAAACATCGCCCACCAAATTGAACACGTTATCCATCATTTGGTAGATACGTTCAGCGTAGGTAATGCCCTTAAGAATGGAGTGCCTGTAGCCATCGTTGGCGAAACAAATGCAGGAAAATCCACTTTACTGAATGCTCTCTTAAATGAAGAACGTGCCATTGTAAGCGATATTCACGGTACCACACGCGATGTCATTGAGGATACCATGAACCTTGGAGGTATCACCTTCCGTTTTATTGATACCGCCGGTATCCGTGAAACAACTGATACTATCGAAAGTTTAGGTATCGAACGGAGCTTCCAAAAACTGGATCAGGCTGATATTGTACTCTGGGTCATCGACGCGACCTGTGCCGAAGAACAATATCGCCAGTTGGCCGACAAAATTCTGCCACGATGTGAAGGCAAGAATTTGATCATTGTACTTAACAAGGTGGATCTACTTTCGTCGACAGACTCTCTCGATAAGGTAACAGAGGATACGAAATCGACTGATGAGCAAATTGCCCGTTTGAAAGCGACTCTTCCCGACCTGCCGGAGGATACTTGTATACTTTCACTCTCAGCCAAACAAAAGGAAGGACTGTCTTCGCTCCAAAAACAATTGGTAACCTTTGCGGCTTTACCCGATCTGTCACAAAATGATGTAGTAGTTAGCAATATTCGTCACTACGAAGCGCTAAGCCGTGCGCTAGAGGCTATTCACCGGGTACAAGACGGACTGGCCATGCAACTCTCTGGAGATCTTGTATCACAAGATCTTCGTGAATGTCTTTTTCACCTTGCAGAAATTGTAGGTGGAGAAATCACTAATGATGAAGTTTTAGGAAACATCTTCAAGCATTTCTGCATCGGCAAGTGATACAAAGAAAAGAAAAGCATAAAAAGAGAAAATATAAATCCGTAAAGTGCGAAAAATCAATGATTTTATGAGAATTTATATTTTCTCTTTCTCTCCGTACTTTCTGCCTGTTTTCATATTTTTTTTGTATTTTTGTCCCCAGATTGTCCCCCATAAGGGACACGAGGGACAAAATTCTGTCCCCCGAAGACAATGAATCACATCTCTCATTAAAATAGGAACAGGCTATGACTAAGAAAACAACAATCCAGAAAGAGCCCGTAAAATTACGGGAAAAGAAGTTGGCAAACGGTAACGTGAGCTTGTATCTCGACATCTACAGAAATGGTAAACGTCAGAAAGAGTATTTGAAACTTTATCTGATCGATGCCACTACTCCACTGGAGCGTGAGCAGAACAGACAGACATTGGCAACCGCTCAGGCTATAAAATCCAAACGCCTCATTGAAATGCAGAACGGAGAGTATTCTTTCACTCGCCAATTCAAAGAAGATACTCCTTTTTTGGAATACTATCGGAAGATGGTTGAAGAAAGACACAAGAATCCGGAATCTGAAGGAAACTGGGGTAACTGGAGAAGTTGCTTGCGTTATCTCGAAATCTATTGTGATGAGAAAACCACATTCAAAGATATTACTCCGGAGTTTATAAACGGCTTCAAGGATTTTTTGAACAATGTGGAAAAAGACACTCACAAGCGTACCGGTCCACGTAGGGAAAGGGATGTGTTTCAAGGATTGTCCCAAAACTCAAAAGTCTCTTATTTCAATAAGCTCCGCGCCTGTATCAACCAGGCTTACGATGAAAGAATCATACCTGTAAATCCTTTGCGTGGAATCGAGGGATTCAAAGCCGCAGAAGTAAAGCGTGACTATCTGACCTTGGAAGAGGTAAAACAGTTGGCTGCTACTCCTTGCCGCTATCCTATTCTAAAAAGAGCTTTCCTCTTTTCATGCCTGACCGGACTTCGTAAAAGCGATATTCAGAAACTCACATGGAGCGAAGTTCAAAAATTTGGAGATTACACGAGAATCGTCTTCAAACAAAAGAAGACTGGCGGACAAGAGTATCTTGACATTTCCTCACAGGCAGAAAAATACCTCGGTGAAAGAGGCAACCCGGAAGATCCCGTATTTACAGGATTTACATACGGAGCTTGGACTTCATTGGAATTACAGCGTTGGAGCATGGCTGCCAATATCAATAAGAATCTGACCTTCCACTGCGGGAGACATACCTTCGCTGTGCTTATGCTTGACTTGGGAGCGGACATCTACACTGTATCAAAACTATTAGGGCATAAAGAACTGGCGACCACACAAATTTATGCAAAGGTGCTTGACAAAAACAAGCAGAATGCCGTATCATTGATTCCTGATATTGATTAAATCCCGTGTTTATGACAAGGCAAGAAACCGTTATAAAGATAACGAAGATTACCCGAATCGTCGGTGAAATGAAAAGCCAGCTGGATCTGGATGATGAAATAGAATTTGAAGCACTTGACTCTTCGTGGATGAATATCGGAAAATGGGCGAAAGAGATTTGTCTATATATGGAACAAGCCCCCTCTCCTCTTTTGGCAAACCTTATAACAAATAACGAATTTACCGTTCCTGTCGTAAACTATGTACAAAGTCATAGGCTGGAAATTGATTCTGCATACGTCAAGGTAATTGACTGTTATGCGAACAATATGCAAGCGTTGCTGTCACTTTGCAAAAGGCAAGAAGAGGAGGTGAAAGGCGAATATAAAGATTTGATTGAGCCTTTAGCCAATGAACAGGTGGCTACATTATTACAAAGAGCCATACGCGCAGGTCTCTTGGATGAACACTATCAGCCGATGCCGCAAACGAAACCACTGCAACTGAAAGTGATAGCCTATGCTGTATCTACCATCTGCAAACTTCCCAGCACCTACATCCTTTTTGAAAAGCAATGGAAAAGGGAATATGGAAAGCGATTCAGCACTTGGCGTGTTCCGAGATACAATACGGGACTTTACGAAACGACCAAAGCCCTCTACCCGGAAGTTGACTTTACTGAATTTGAGCCAACGCATCAGACAGAGACATTCTACACACCACAGAGTGAAGAAGATATAGCAGTGTTGTATCGAGATTTAGTGAAATACGGATACATCGCACCTGACACTGGCTTGAAAACATTTGTCGGCATTTTCAATAAAAAGACATTCCGCAAGCCGGTAGAATGGATCAAAACGCAACGGCAGTTGTCCTTTTTCGTCTATCAGGCATTTTACAAATTCAACAAGAAGGACTTGTGGATAAAAGGAGAATGTTGTTTCAGCATAAACGGACACACTCCGCACAAAGCTTGTTTTGTATCAGGTTACAGTTGGATTAAGCGAGCCGGATGGTTGGATAGGTATGATGTTAAATTAAAGACCATCTGTGATAAGTTCAACCACATTGAAAATACGTTCAATGAAGAAACTTCTGATGAACGGCTCATTCATACGAGCAAAGTTGTATTTTACAGTCCGAATAGCGAAGATGAGATACATTTAATGTTCTCCACCCTACTTGACGGTGGATATATCTCCTCCGACACCACATTTACCGCATTCAAAGGTATTTTCGATGAAACGGTATTTGAACATCCTATAGTATGGATGAAAACACAGACTTCACTTATGTATTTTGTACATTTGGCCTTTAAGCAACACAATCCCTATGATGTATGGGTAAAATGCGTAAACTGCTTCCGCTTGCAAAATGATAAAGTACCTAACAGAGAAAGTATGGATAGTAATTTTCGTTTTATAGTAAAAAAAGGATTGATGGACACATACGACATTCAACCTTAATTCCGCAACACTATTATAAAATATTTTTTTTAAGTACCTGAGCAACAAAAAGTTGCTCAGGATTTTGCCATGTCAGAGGATTCACTTAACTTAGTGTTGCAAAAAAATAATCAAACAAAACCTCATCAGGCATGGCAAAAATACAAATAAAATCCGAGAAGCTCACTCCTTTTGGAGGAATATTTTCAATCATGGAGCAATTTGACTCCACATTGTCATCTGTAATCGACTCGACACTCGGTCTAAGGTGTAGCTCGTTCGGTTATCAGTACAGTGAAATCGTCCGTTCCCTCATGAGTATCTACTTCTGTGGTGGCTCATGCATTGAGGATGTCACTACTCATTTGATGAACCATCTCTCGCTCCATCCGACACTTCGTACTTGTAGTTCTGATACTATCCTCAGAGCGATAAAGGAACTGACGCAAGGAAACATCTCATACACATCAGATACGGGTAAGAACTACGATTTCAACACGGCTGACACACTCAATACCTTACTGCTCAATTGTATGTTTGCATCCGGCCAACTGAAAGAGGGCGAGATGTATGATGTTGATTTCGACCATCAGTTCATAGAGACTGAGAAGTATGATGCAAAGCCTACATACAAGAAGTTCCTTGGTTATCGCCCTGGCGTGGCGGTTATTGACGACTTGATTGTTGGCATTGAGAATAGCGATGGTAACACCAACGTTCGTTTTCATCAGAAGGACACGCTGAAGAGATTCTTTGAGAGATTTGAGCAGAACGGACTTACAATCAATCGTTTCAGAGCTGATTGTGGATCATGTTCCGAGGAAATCGTGGAGGAAATAGAGAAACACAGCAAATCCTTCTATATCCGCGCAAACCGCTGCAGTTCGCTCTACAATGACATCTTTGCTCTTAGAGGCTG